>Ga0209517_10007292_pt1 | contig 13309 bp, 10 predicted proteins | sample PeaSoiMetSII2010_FD_187695 | JGI IMG/M metagenome (GOLD analysis project Ga0209517, IMG submission 187695) | Peat soil microbial communities from Weissenstadt, Germany - SII-2010 (SPAdes) (version 2) | ecosystem: Environmental > Terrestrial > Soil > Wetlands > Peat | place: Germany...
CTCGTGGGTACGGAAATGCATGTGGGTGGTATTGACCCAAACGAAGAAAGGTTTGCCGGCCTTCTGTTGCTGCTTCACGAAGCCAGCCGCCCTTTCGGTGATATCGTCGTCGATGGTTTCCATGCGCTTCTTGGTGAGCGGGCCGGTATCCTCGATCTTCTGGGTGCCGTCGGGGTTGGCCCAGCAATGCATCACACCACGAGGCCCGAAGTTCTTGCGAAAGTTTGGATAGTCCTTTGTCTGCGGATAGTCGCGGAGTTCCGGTTCTTCTTCCGCATTGAGGTGGTAGAGGTTGCCATAGAATTCGTCGAACCCGTGCATGCAAGGGAGCATTTCATCGCGGTCGCCGAGATGGTTTTTGCCGAATTGGCCCGTGGCATAGCCGAGCGGCTTCAGCAGTTCGGCGATGGTGGGGTCTTCGGCCTTCATGCCCATGGCAGCGCCCGGGAGTCCCACCTTGCTCAAGCCACTGCGAAACACGCTTTGCCCCATGATGAACGCAGCGCGGCCTGCGGTGCAGCTCTGCTCGCCGTAGTAGTCGGTGAAGAGCATGCCCTCATTGGCAATGCGGTCGATGTTCGGTGTTTTGTAACCCATCACTCCTTTGCTATAGACGCTTAGGTTTGTTATGCCGATGTCGTCGCCCCAAATCACCAAGATGTTGGGTTTCTTCTCCTGCGCCTTGGCGGCGGGTGGTGCTGCCGCACTGAAAAGTGTCGCAACTGTCGCCAAAGCTAGGCTTATTTTTCCGCTCCACTTCATAGACTCCCTCCTCTTCCTTTTCGTCTTAACATCGAAAACCATGCGCTTGATTTCTTAGCCGTGACGAACTCACCGCGATCACTACTTCCTTTGAAAGAAATCTCTCCCCCAGCGGAATCCTTAGGCCGGACGCAGCGGCTCTCCGCGAGCCAGGCGCCGGCAGATGTCTTTTACGTCGGCGTCAATGTGGCGCCAGTATTTCTGCAGACCACTGCACAGGTAATTCAGGCCCGGATCGCCATCGCGGGTGCGGATGATGCGATTCTTGGGACAATCGCCGTTGCAGGCAAAAAGGAAGTTGCATTCGGTGCACTGACGAGGAAGTGAATTGAATTTGGCGAATCCAAACTTGCGTTGTTGATCGGAAAAGACCATCCGGGAGCTGGAAGTTTCCAGGATGTTTCCGAGCTTGTATTCGGGATAGACATAGTGGTCGCAGGAGTAGAGGCTGCCGTCGTGCTCGAGAGCCACGCCTTTGCCGCAGAACTCGTGATAGATGCACAATTGCGATTCCATGCCCTTCCACTGCGCCGCGGCCGTTTCAAAATGATTGATGAAGACCTTGCCGATGTCGCGGCGGTACCAGTCATCCCAAACCTTGCAGAGGAAGTTGCCCCAATCATCGGGATCCACGGACCAGTCCGTAACAACAGAATCCGGATGGCCGGGATGAGCGGCGGGAGAATCCTGCACGGGTAAAGAGGCGGGATCCCATTTCTGCGGAGCTATTTGCTGGAATACTTTCGGCTCGACGCAGGGGATAAACTGCATTTGGCGGGGGCGGACTTCATTTTTAAGGAAGCGGTAGACATCGAGGGGGCGTTTGGCGTTCACACGATTCACAACGCAGAGCGCGTTGAAGGGCACGCCATGGCGATGCAGCATCTGGGCGGCGGCGAAGACCTTGTCAAACGTAGGCTTGCCATCGTTGGCCAGGCGATAGCGGTCGTGGAGTTCCTTGGGACCGTCGATGCTTAGACCTACGAGGAAACCGTGTTGCTTGAGGAAGGCTCCCCATTCATCGTTGAGCAGTGTGCCATTCGTCTGGAGATCGTTCTCGACGCGTTGATTGGGCTTCTTGTACTTCTGCTCCAGTTCGACCACTTTGCGGAAGAATTCCAGCCCCAGCAGGGTTGGCTCGCCACCCTGCCAGGAGAAGACGACTTCGCTGCGGTCCTGCCCCTCGATGTACTGGCGGATGTGCGTTTCCAGAATTTCGTCGGAGATGCGGAAGTTGCTGGAGGTGCCGAGGAGTTCCTTTTTGTGGAGATAGTAGCAGTACGTGCAATCCAGGTTGCAGATGGACCCGATGGGTTTGATCATCGCGTGGTAGGCACGCTTCACGCCGGGTTGCGCTGGCCACGGTGAGAGTGCCAAAGCTGGACTTTCGGTTTCCATGGCTATTCTCTAACTCCTATCCGCGCGGCGCAGCTTCCCCCGATGGGCTAATGCTCAGCTAAGCGGCCGGGGGTTTGAATTGTCAAAAGTGACACCCCAAGGCGCCCGATCACACCCCGGTATGGAGGAAGAAGCCTCCTGGAGTCACGATTTGCCGCTCGGGACGTCTAGCGGGAGAGAAAAGCGGGAAACAAACACACGATCAGCCAGCGCCTCATTCAGGGCCGGAATCAAGTCCGTGGCCATGAGCACTTTCACCACATAGCCGAGGCCGCCAGCGGCCAGACAAGTGGCCAGAATATCGGAATCCTGGTGGACCGTCAGGAAAACGATCTTGGACTTGCATTCGCGCCGCCGGAGCTCCCTGGCGACCTCGATTCCGCTCATGCCCGGCATGGAGATGTCTAGGACGACCAAATCGGGCTTGAGCGCCAGCGTGGAGTCCAAAGCCGTTTGTCCATCGGTGACCATGCCGACGACATCAAAAGACTTCTTCAGCAAATTAGCGACAGTACTCAACACGGGAGTGAGGTCATCCGCCAGTAACACGCGCCTACCCGTCATGCGAGTTCACCTTCGAGGCTTTCTCCAGTTCCAGGTGCGGTACTGTGATTCGGAGCCAGTTCGGCTTGCAGCGCAATTTGCGGCCTGGGGCTCATTGCATGCACGGCGCAGCCAGACCTCCACAATCAGAATGCGCGTGAGTCGTTCGGCTGACTATTGGTAGAAGTAACAATCAGGGGAGGAAAATCGCCAAGGCTAGAGGGAGATAATTCTGTGCTTGATGGCGTATTGCACCAGGTCGGCGTTGGTCTTCAGTTGCAAGAGTTCCATTACAGCATACTTATGCGCGGCCACGGTGCGTTTCGTGATTTTTAGCTTTGAGGCAATTTCCTTCATGGAGTGCCCTTCTGCCAAGAGTTGAATGACTTCCCGTTGTCGCGGCGTGGGTTCCGGGGTACGTTCACGGGCTCTGGGCTCACGCAAAGAAATCTTGGCCTGCCCCGCAGCGGCACTCGGGGTCACATAGGATCTGCCCTTCAACACCTGTTCAATAGCGACCGTCAACTCGAACGCCGCTGCCTGTTTCAGCAGAAATCCTGAAGCTCCGGCCCGAAAAGCTTCGCCAACAATGTCAGGCTCTTCATTCATGGTCATGAAGATAAGCTTCACCTTGGGCATGGTGCGTTTGATGTGCCGTGCCGCATCCAAGCCATTCAGTTGGGGCATGGCGATATCCAGCACAATGATCTCAGGTTGCAGTTTGGCCGCTGCTTCCAGAAGCGCCCGGCCGTCATTGGCTGTACCCACAACCTCGCAGCGGGGCTCGATAATGCGCTTCAGCGCATCCAGGAGCATCCGATGGTCATCGGCCAGGAGTACACGTGGGCGTTTCAAGATGCTATGTCCCGACAGCCTTAGTTCTTGACTCTTCCTCAGTGGCAGCGATGGAGAGCGGCACCTCGGCGAGAATCTCCGTTCCGCGCTCGGGTTCCGACTTTACCATAAGCCTGCCACCAACGAGGCGCAACCTCTCGCTCATGCCAATCAGGCCGATTCCGGCACGCGGGTTCTGCACACCCGTGTCGAAACCCTTGCCCGTGTCCGAAATGCGAAGACTGATACCCGACGCATTGGCTGCGACTTCAACTTGCGCGCTCCTGGCCCCGCTGTGTTTGATGACGTTCCCAAGCGCTTCTTGGGCCACGCGAAACAGACATAAGGCCACATCCTTGGGGATCTTCAGAGGGAGTTCGCACTCGGTGAAATGAATTGCAAGCTGGTATTTCTCGCCAAGTTCCTTGCAAAGAGCATGGAGCGCCGGGGCCAGTCCCACATGCTCCAACTTGCTGGAGTGAAGTTGATGAGAGAGGGAATGCAGGTCCGAGGATATTTCCCGGGTTCCCCTCAGCAATTCCAGCACGCTAGCGCGCTCTTCTGCTTCCGAGTCAGGCAATTTTTTCCAAAGCTGCCCGAGTCCAATGCCGAGGAGTGCCAGGCGCTGGCTGAAATCGTCGTGGAGTTCCCTGGCGATGCGCGCGCGCTCTTCCTCTTGGGCGGCGATCAGGCGTCCGGTCAGCGTGTGTAGAGATTCTTCGGAGGCCCTGCGTTCGGTAATGTCCACGCAGGAGCCGATATAGCCGCGGAAAGTGCCATCGGATTCAAACCGGGGAACGCCATAGTCAACGACCCAGCGATAAACTCCATCGAAACGCCGCAGCCGGTATTCCATTTCGAAGTCGACGCGAGCGTCAAACGCGGCCGAGTAGATTGCATGACAATGTTCCAGGTCCTCCGGATGCACGGCTGAGGTCCATCCGTTCCCCAACTCTTGTTCCAAGGGCCGGCCCGTGAACTTCAGCCAGCCCTGATTGAAAAAAGTGCAATGTTTGTCCGGGCCGGCCATCCAGATCAACACGGGAGCTGTGTTTGCGACGAGGCGAAAACGGTCTTCGCTTTCCCGCAGGACTTGCCCCGCTCGCTTGCTCTCGGTGATATCGCGCGCGATCTTGGAGGCGCCTATAATCACACCGGCGGAATCCCTGACGGGAGAAATGGTCAACGATACGTTAAGCCTCTTCCCTTCCTTTGCGACGCGGACTGTTTCAAGGTGTTCAAGGCGCTCTCCGACTCTAGCGTGTTGCAGGATTCTTTGCTCTTCGTCGCGGAGTTCCTCTGGGACGATGATATCAATGTGCTGGCCGACCACTTCCGTTTCGGTGTACCCAAAAAGATGCTGGGCGCCTGCATTCCAACTCAGAATTATCCCGTCCAGGCTCTTGGAAATGATTGCATCATCGGAAGATTCCACAATGGCGGCGTGCCGGAAGCGCGCCTCCTGCGCCCGTTTGCGTGCCAAAGCGTTCGAGAGTATCTCTCCCACCAGCGACAGCTCATCCATGAATGCCGGGGTCCATTCCATCCGACGCTTCGTCGTGGCAAAGGACATGCCGCCAAAAAACTGGTCCCCAGCCTTCAGCGGGACCGCTGCGACCGATCGGGTGCTTAGGTTCCGGAGATATTCCCCTTCTGCGACAGCCTCCTCCGGCAGGGCATCCAAGTCGGCAACATGTATCAATTCTCCTCGCTGAAGTTGGCGCGTGAACCAAGTAAGTTTGTCGGCCCGTATCACGGCAGGGCCAGGTCGCGCTTCATCGCTGTGCCAGGAAAAAGTGACCATGAATGCGGCATTCGCCGGGGAATGCTCGAAGAGGGTAATCCTGTCAAGTTTCAGGAACACCCCAATCCGTCCGAGACTCCTCTCGACTGTCGGGCCAACTTGCTCCTCGGGCAGATTGATGAAGGTGGTGGAAAGATCGGCGAGCATTTTTTCGAAGGCGATCTGGTCGAGAAGGGAGTGCTGAAACTTTCGTTTCCTTGCCCACTGCCACAACAGCCCCAGGATGAGCATCGCTTCCGCCAGGCAAACAAATATGGCGCCCAGGATGTAACGCCTGTAAGTTACCCAAACGTTTAGCGGCTGATTAATGAGAATACTGCCAGGAGGAAGGAGGGACTGGGAAATCTTCCAGCGCTGAAGCTGGCGCGCATCGAAAAGATAATCACTGCGGGCTACCTCGTCGCCGGGATGCTTCCCCGCGAGCAATTGCAAACCCATTTCGCCGGCCTGCTTGCCCATTTCGTCGATCCTCGTTACGTAGCCACCAACGGCCCCCGAGCCGACGTAGTTGCCGAGCAAGGTGTACACAGGAGCTCCAGAGGCAGTGGCGATTCTACCGATGGCCTCCGCGGACAGGAACGGGTGCCCAAGTGTGTCTCGGGACAGAGTCACAAAAAGCACGATCGTCTCGCGTCCCACGGTTGCGACCCTCTGACAGATTTCGGGGAACGGGATATTCGTCAGATAGGTGACTTGCCACTGATCCGAGGAGCCAGCAATCTGAACCCGGACTTGATCGAGCATGGCCTTCTCGCTAGGAGATGCACCGCCAATAACCACCAGTTTGCGCGCGCCGGGCTGGAATCGCCGCGCAGCCTCCAGAGTTTTTCGAGCATCAAGTTCAACCCAGACACTGGCAACATCTTTGGTTGCTGCCACGCGATTTGGCAGCTTATGCTTAGGTTCAGTGCCCGCATAAACTAAGGGCACTCTCGGAAACATATCTATCGGGACGTCGCCGACTGCGACCACCAGATCGAGATTGAAATCCGCATACTTTCTCTGAATCCAGGCTCTCTTCTGGGCTTGAGACATGGGATCGGGAAAATTGATAAGGTCCATGTGCTCACTGAAAACAACCGCCCCTCCCGGCAAGCCGCTGCGCAAGGTGGCGCGAACGTTCTCGTCGATGATCTGAAAAATCGGCCAACTGAGATCTTCTTGCAGGAGAATCAGGACTCGTTTGGGCTCGGTGGTCTGCGCGGCGGTGATGGAGGCTAGAGGAAGAATGAGGAACAGGGTTTGCACAATTGTAGCGATCCACCTTTTAGGACCTGCGAAAAGGTGGATCTGTTGGAACAGCTGCCTACCAACTCCGGGCGAAAGAGCGGTCATACCGTCTTAGTTCAGACACCCCTAACTGTGCATGCACTCGAGAAGTCAAATCTACCAACCACCTGGCAGAGCAATCCTTCTGAGTGGACTTCTGGGTTCTTAGAGGGACTCCCGGGCGGTGAAGTCTCTTGAGAAAAGAGCTGGGCGCTAGCTGGTCTACCGCGGCAGCCTCCACAGGGCAATGTGCCAAACACTCGCAAGAAACTCTAACAAAGTATCGCCTCCATGGGTAGCAATATTCGCTTCGCCCGCCGCAGGTCCGCCCGTATCGCTCGGATGGCAGGAGCCGGGGCCCACTCCCAGAGGAATCACTTCTTGGACAGACGAGATCGGCAAATAGGGACAAATAGCCGGGACTGTCAGTTTTGACAATTCTCAAGGCATGGCCGCACAGGGCATTCTTGTCGCTGATAAGCGACTCGATCCGCGCCCGGTTCCCGAAATATCCGCGCCGGAGCAAAAGTCGCAAAGAAGAACCTGGGCGGACTAACGAGCAGCGAGCCTTCCGCCGCGCAAGGGCAAACTCATGACAGCTAGAAAACTCGCTCGCGACGAAGACGAATGCCGGAAGCCCCCGATTGTGGGCAATCCTATGGCGCACGGGAAGGTTGCCCCACTAGCACTATTGTCGCTCGTGGGGGCCGTCGTTTTCATCTCCGCGCTCCACTCATTGGCGTCGCCCCTTGTCCAGGCCGGGGCCAGGTCGCCTGGTGATGCGGAAGTGGCGTTTGGCCCGACCGTGCCGAATACTCAGCCGCCACCAAACCACGCCCCGAGAGGCATGGTGTGGATACCTGGCGGGGAGTTTTCTATGGGAGCACAGGATCCTCCGGGGATGGACATGGTAGGTATGCAAGCCACCACGGATTCCCGGCCCATCCACAGAGTCTATGTGGATGGCTTCTTCATGGACAAAACTGACGTTACGAATGCGCAATTCGCCGAATTCGTCAAAGCAACGGGTTATATCACCGTTGCAGAAAAAACTCCCACCGCCGAGGACTTTCCCGGTGCTCCACCCGAGAATCTTTATGCCGGTGGAGTGGTGTTTTCTCCACCGAATCATCCGGTGGCTTTGAACGATCACTTTCAATGGTGGAGCTATGTCAAGGGCGCAAACTGGCGCCACCCAACCGGCCCTAAGAGTTCGATCAAAGGAAAAGAAAACTATCCCGTCGTCCTGGTGGCTTACCCAGACGCCGAAGCTTATGCCAATTGGGCGCAAAAGCGCCTGCCCACCGAAGCGGAATGGGAATTCGCCGCGCGCGGCGGACTTGCCGGCAAACCCTTTGTCTGGGGTGAAAAGTTCCGGCCAAACGGAAAGTGGATGGCGAACACCTTTCAAGGACATTTCCCCGACAAAGACACAGGGAGCGATGGCTTCGTCGGACTGGCCCCGGTGGCCCAATTTACGCCCAACGGATATGGACTGTATGACATGGCTGGAAATGTTTGGCAGTGGACGTCGGATTGGTATCGGCCTGACTACTACTATCAACTGGTTCAGGTCGGCGGCGTGGCACGCAATCCAAAAGGCCCAACCACTCCATTTGACCCTGCAGAACCTTCCGAAAAGAAAAAAGTGCATCGCGGAGGTTCCTTCCTGTGCACCGATCAGTACTGCTCCCGCTACATGGTGGGAAAGCGCGGCAAGGGTGAAATCACTACAGGCACAAATCACCTAGGCTTTCGTTGTGTCTCAAACAACGGAGAAAAGAGATGAGCAGGCAGTTCATGTCAGTTTCAGTCAGCATTTGGGTATTCGATTGAAGGATTAAAAAAGGAGAAAACAAATGATGCAGAAAATACGGACCAGGATGGCGATGGTGGGAATGGGACTCGCGTTGTTAGTGTGCAGTGCGACGCTGGCGCAAGATGTGACAACCAACTCCATGCCCGGGGTAAACTTTGCGAACTATCATACCTATAAGTGGGTCGCGGTGGAGGGGGCAACCTATCCTAACCAGATACTGGACGCCCAGATCAAGCAATCCATTGACAGCCAGCTTGCAACAAAAGGCCTCACTAAGACCGATGGCGACAAGGCCGACCTCTTGATCGGATATCAAGTCTCCGTCGATCAAGAAAAGCAGTGGAACGCCTACGCCACGGGCGGCATGCGCTGGGGTGGCGGCATGGCCAGCGCGCAACAGTCCACCATCAGCACCGGCATGTTAGTGCTGGACATGTACGATCCCTCAACCAAGCAGCTCGTTTGGACCGGACGTGCGACCAAGACTCTCGACCCCAGTGCGAATCAGGAAAAGAAACAAAAGAATCTGGACAAGGCCACGCAGAAGTTGTTGAAGGATTTCCCGCCGAAACAGAAGTAGCGCGGGCGAGACCAAATGAGATTGCATAGAGGTTACGCATGAAAAAAATCAAACTAGGCAATCTGGGAACCATGCTAGTGGGACTAACTGTGCTCTTGGCTGGGGTGGCGTTCGCGCGACCCGTCAAAGCACAGAGCCCGGAGATGCAGCAACGCGTCGCGGAAGTCAAGCAAGCGGCTGAGAGGAATAAAGCCGAACTCATGCTGTACACCTGGAACGAACAGGTCACCATCAGCTTGAAAGGCGAACAGAAAAAGCAGTTGCACAATCAGGTGCGCCTTGGGCCGGATGGCAAACCCCAAAAGACCTCGCTCGATCCACCACCCGAAGAACCCTCGGGCGGCAAGCTGAAACGGCATATAGTCGCGAAAAAGAAGGAAGAGTACGAGGATTACGCAGACCAGATGAAGGCGCTGGCGGAGCAGTATGCGCCACCGGAGAAGGATCTCCTGGAGCAGGCCTATCAACAGGGAAACATCCTGATGGGGCCTGTAGCAGGGAATCCTGATGTGCTTCAGTTGGTCATTAAGAATTACTTGAAACCCGGGGATTCCATGACCCTGATCTTCGACAAAACACAGAAGGCGATCCTGCAGATTCAGATCGCTTCCTATATGGACGATCCGAAGGATGCGATGAGTTTGCGGGTAGACTTCAGCCGCGAGCCGAGTGGCCTGAGCCACGTTTCCAATCAGGTGATGGACGGCGTCAGCAAGCAGTTGAACATAGCCGTGCAGAACTCGAATTACCAGCATCTCTGAGGATCTGCTTTCCGCCAGATGCCGCTGCAAACATGAGTGGGAGACCCCCTGCGTGTGGTAAAAGAATTACACGAGGAGCAGATATTCAGCCGTCTAATAGCCTGTCATTTCTGACAATAGAAGCCGGTGGCTTCCAGTGAAAGCATACGTGAGCGCAATGATGTAGCGCAGGTCATGTTAAGGGAGGAATTCCATGAAATTAGCCGTTTTCTGCCTTTTAGCCACCGTCGTGCTCCCGTCAGTGTGCCGAGCACAGGTTCCTGTTTTCGCGATTACGCCGGAAGATAGTTCGATTCAGTTTTCCGTGAAGGCGTCGGTGGCCCTAGAGGGTAAATTCGACAAGTGGGACGCCACGCTGGTATTTGCGTCCACGGATGCCACGACAGGCGTTTTGGACATCAAGATTCAGGCGGACAGCGTGAACACCGGAAGCGGCATGAAGGACGGCAAGCTGAAGAGCAAAGACTTCTTCGACGTCAAGCAAGACCCCTTGATCACGTTTCACTCCGACAAGATTGTACAGACAGGTCCCACCACTTTTGATCTCCCGGGGACGTTCACCATACGCGGCGTATCTAAGCCCGAGACGCTGACGTTTAAGCTTGTAGGCAGGGAGACAGGGGGTGGCGAGGTTAAAGGGACAATGGCGTTCGACCGCAAAGACTACGGGATGAACAGCGGCATTCCCTTTATCAAGATCGCCGACCGTGTCGAGGTGACCGTTGACCTTAAGGCGAAGCGAGTGAGCGGGCCCCCGGTGGCCATTAAGGAATAACCAGCCTGCATTGCCGGAGGCAGCGGCCGGCCTATCGAGACGGAGAAGACGTTGCTGACGAAGGGGGAGGACTGAATGAATGCTGAAGATTCCCCGAAAACCAGCCTGAAACAAAAAGCCGCCCATGAGTTTTGGGAAATTGCCATCGTTTTCTCGTACCTGGCTTTTTTCTTTTGCGCCCTGGCGACCTACAGCATGCTGCTGCTGGACAAGTTTCACATTTCGTATTTCAACTATGGTGCGGCGTTGCTCAACGCTTTCGTGATCACGAAGGTGATTCTCATAGGAGAAGCCGCACACCTTGGCAAGAAGCTGGAAGCCAAGCCATTGGTTTATTCAGCCGTCTATAAAGCCGCTCTGTTTGGCTTGCTTGCCTTCGCCTTCCATATTCTTGAAGAGGTGATCAAGCGGCTTGTGCATGGGAAGGATATCGCCGGCGCCTTCCACGAGATCCGCCTCGATGACCTGTTTGCCCGCAGCGTAATAATTTTCTGCACTTTCATTCCGCTCTTTGCATTTAGGGAAATGGGGCGGGTTCTGGGTCAGGACAGATTTCGCGCCCTGTTTTTTCGGACGGGGGCGGCGCCAAACCCTGATCCTCGCTGATTTGGGCCCGCTTGGGAAAATACATGACTGAACCGAGAATTGACTCCGCGGCATTCCAGAAAGCCCTGCTGAAGAGTGAACGCCATCGCATATTTGGCGTGGTCACTTTCGTTTCTGTTTTCACCGCCATCGTCGCCCTGCGCATCGCGATCTACGGCTCGAAAATGAATCCTTGGGGCATTGTCGCCTTGGTGCTGCTAGTGGCCTATGAATTTGTACTGCTGCGCACCGTCAATCGCTCCCTCCGCCAGGACAAGAAGCTCCCTACCGGCCTCTGGCTCCTGACCGTGCTGCTGGAAAGCTCTTTCCCTGCCATCGGGATTGCTTTTCTCTCGAGTCCGCGGCTGGAGCCCGCTTACCGGCCGCTCGCGACGCCGTGGGTGCTCACGTTTTTTCCCTTCCTGATTCTTTCTGTCCTGCGTCTTAGCCCAAGGGCCTGCCGCTTTGCGGGATTCATAGCAGCGGTTAGTTATCTCGCTGCCGCGTACTCTCTCGGCTGGCGCCCAAGCTTTCACGATCTTTCCAACCATTCCGCGACGCAGACCGCCGTCGGTTTTTATGCCATTGTTCTACTCGTGAGCGGTTTCATCGCCGGCGCGGTCGCGGGCGAAATCCTTAAGCACGTCCAGGCTGCCCTCCAGGAAGCGGAAACGAAGCGCCAACTGGCTCAGGTCCAGCACGATCTGGATATCGCGCGATCCATCCAACAATCGCTTCTTCCCAGGGTGCGGCCAAACATTCGCGGCTTCGAGATTGCGGGTTGGAATCACAGCGCAGACGAAACAGGAGGAGATTTTTTTGATTGGAAATCACTCCCCGATGGAAGGCTAGCGGTTATCCTCGCGGACGTTACGGGCCACGGGATTGGCCCGGCGCTGCTGGCCTCCGTCTGTCGCGCGTATTCTCGCGTCAGCTTTGATTCCGGGGGAACCCTTACCTCGACATTCGGGCAGATCAACAAGTCCTTCGGCGAGGATTTGACCGCCGAGCGCTTCGCCACGTTTGTTGCCGCCGTCTGCACTCCGGGCGAAGATCGCGTCGAACTCCTTTCCGCGGGCCATGCCCCGCTGTTTCTTTATTCGTCCCGCACGCAGGAGCTCGCGCGATTCGACGCGCAGGCCTTGCCGCTCGGAATCGTGCCCGACTTTGCTTCCGAGGCCCCGGTCATTCTCAGCCTTCAGCCGGGGGACTTACTCTTGCTCATCACGGACGGCTTTTTTGAGTGGGAAAACTCATCGGAAGAACAGTTCGGATTCGATCGTCTGGCGGCGATGATTCGCAAACACTCTCACCTGCCCCCGGAGGAGATCATCGCGGAGATCTATCAGGCCGTTCTGGGCTTCGCCGGCGGGACCAGGCAAAAGGATGACTTAACGGCCGTGCTGATCAAACGCGCGGCTTGCTGAGATAAGAAACATTTCGGATACGGCACTTGCGTGACCTCCGCGGGCGACGTACGTTCTCTGGCGACTACGATGCTCTGAGATCGCCAGGACTGCAGTTGCTTCCAAGCGCGGCAGAGAATCACGAGCGCAGCACAAACGGCTGCCCACCCATCGGCTGCCTCCCACCCGGCTCCCCAAGCAGCGCGATTAAGATGACGACGAAAGCAAGCGCCGAAGTGAGGGTATCACTGCTAAGGGAGTCCACATGAGGGCTGGGTCGTTATCTCGCCTCGATTTGAAGGATGCCTATGCTCCAGTTGGCCAAGGAACTGGTTCAGAAAGCCTGGATGATCCCATCGAGATGAGAATCGCGGGCCCGCTTGCAATCGAGCTCCGTACATCTACTTACTTTGCGGGTATCACTGCATAGCGCGCAATCACGAACCCCATAGCACCGCCAAGGAAGACGTCGCCGGGAAAATGATTGCCGCCGGTAATGCGAGAGAAGCTGATTGCGCCAGCCACGCCGTAGGCGACGAAGGGGACCCAACGATGCTTGCGGTAGCGGTGGGCAATGACAGCGGCGACTGAAGTAGCAGCCATGGCATGCACGGAATAAAAGCCACCGGAGTGAAATGGATTGTGAGAGCCGTTGAAGAAGCTATCTGGGTAAGGGCCGGTGCCGGTTTATTGCAGGGGTTGCTTTCTGGCAGTAATGCCCTTGAAGGCGAGGTCCAACGCGAAAGCATCTGCGAATGCTTCGGCGGCCAGGA
>Ga0209517_10007293_pt1 | contig 13306 bp, 8 predicted proteins | sample PeaSoiMetSII2010_FD_187695 | JGI IMG/M metagenome (GOLD analysis project Ga0209517, IMG submission 187695) | Peat soil microbial communities from Weissenstadt, Germany - SII-2010 (SPAdes) (version 2) | ecosystem: Environmental > Terrestrial > Soil > Wetlands > Peat | place: Germany: Weissenstadt...
ATGCCCTGATACTTGGCCTTGCGGGCTTCCTCGGAATACTCAGGGTCGGGAGTGAACACCGGCTTGGGTGCGGACACGCCCCCGCCGATGCGGAAGACGCCCCCGCCGATACCGCCGCCGCGTCCGGGGCCAACGCCCGGTCCCTCACCCGATCCCACGCCGCCGCCGGAGCCGGAGCCGATGCCGCCGCCCGAGCCCGTCCCGTTCGAAGGAGGCCCGACGATCTTGGCCAGGGGGTCGCCCAAGGTGGGCATGTTCACCGTCGGAACTTTAACATTGGGCGGGATCACCACCGTCGGCTCCATGGGAAGCTTCGGGTTCTCGTTGCGGATCACCACCGCCGGAGGCGTGAACTGCTCCATGGCGATCTTGGGCAGCTTGCCCTTGGGCGCCTGGAGCTTGTCGCGGTCGCCGCCTCCGCCACCGCCGCCGATGGTGTCGTTCTTCTTGTTGGAGATCGGAACGTAGGCCGAAAGATCCGGCGCCACCAGCTCCACCACCGGCGTCTGGATCTGCTGCTTCACGGCGCGCGCGCCCACAATGGAAATGAAGATTAGAGCCGCCAACATCAGCCCGTGCACGATCAGGGACCCGACCGTTGCCGGCTTGCGGTTGTTGTAATCACCCCAGATGTCCCGCACCCGCACCGGCTGCGAGGTTAGTTTCAGCGGCGGCAGTTTCTCCGGGAAGAAGGTGTCGCGCAGGTTGCTCTTCAGCGAGCTCCACAATGACTGTTCCAGCGTGGAGGTGAGCTGCTGCATGTGCAGCGAGCCGCCGTCGAGGTGACTGCTTCCCTGCGGGGAAATTGAAGACTGGTTCGCCATATCCCTAATTCCGGACCGTCGTTTCCCTTTCTATTTCTTGCACTTCCCTGCCGGCCACTCCAAAGAAAGATGAGTACAGCCCGCGGCGGGTTGCTCGCGGCTTCCCTGCCATCCTCAGGAGACGCCCTAGAATACACTGAATCTTGGATGCTTGTCTCGGGGAAATGGGCGCGGGAAAGTCCTGCCGGCCGCCCGAACCCCTGTACGGACGCGGGCTCCCGGCGGCCATCCAGACATGTACCACGGAACACACCAGCGGCGCTGCTCTTTTGAACCCTATGCGGGGAGCAAAGTTGCCGCCGGGGGGTAGTGGGCTCCCGGAAATCAGTATGAGCGATGTCATCCTGAGCTTGCGACCGCGTGGTTTTCTCTTCGGCCCGCCCGGGCCGCGCGGTCGCAAGCGAAGGATCTGGACGCTGCCATTCAATATTCACCGACGCCTGCTCCGCCAGCATTGAACGAACCACCCCTTTCGCAGGTCCTTCGCTCGCCCTCACCTCGCTGACGCTCAGTTCGGGCTTCACTCAGGATGACAGCCGTGGAGGGTCGGGGAGCGCGCAACTACCCCACCCCGAGCAAAACCGGCTCGGGTGGGCACCCGGCTACTGGTTTGTATCGTTGGGGGAAGACATCCCTGAGATGTGCTCGTCTTCCTTACCTTGGAAACGACGCACAACCCGGATGCAGATGTAACACAGCACCATCAGAAGCACGAACTCCCCGATGACACCAAAAAGAGAGCACCGCGCAAAATGGGAACCACCAGGGATCGCACAGTCAGGAAAGATGACCTGGTCGACGTGCTGGCCGGCGCGGTATGCTGGCAACAATAAGCCTCCCAAAACTCTATCGGCAGTTCCGCCTGTCGATGACCGAACCCATATACCAACGAGTACAAACCAAGTAAGGAATCGCGAGCAGGAATGCCAATCCGATGTTACGTCGGCTCAGCCACAGAACAGCGCGTATCAAGTAGTTTAGATTTTCGGGACTTCCCACGCGAGTATCATAGGCCGCATCGAGTTCATCAGTCCACGATTAGTCTGTGACTTCGAATTTCAAGGCTAAACCCCAATTGTGTGCGCCGCAGTCCCGTCGTCCCTCTCCCGATAGACGCGATTTTCTTCCCTCCCTATAATGAAAGATTGTCCCGGAGAGAAACTCCGGGGACGGGATGGGTGCGCCGCTGGACCTTAAATCGACGCTGAACCTGCCGAAAACCGATTTTCCGATGAAGGCGAACCTGCCGCAGAACGAGCCTAAGATGCTCGCGCGCTGGGAGGAGTTGCGCCTCTACGACCGCATACGGCAGGCCCGCAAAGGCGCGCCCATCTGGGTGCTGCACGACGGCCCGCCGTACTCCAACGGCCCCATCCACCTGGGCCACGCGCTCAACAAGTGCCTGAAAGACTTTATCGTGAAGTCCAAAACCATGCTGGGCTACGACTCGCCCTACGTCCCCGGCTGGGATTGCCACGGCCTGCCCATCGAGATCAAGGTGGACGAGTCGCTGGGCGGCAAGAAGCTGCAGATGGCGCCCATCCAGGTGCGCCAGGCCTGCCGCCGGTACGCGGAAAAATATCTCGACCTGCAGCGCGAGCAGTTCAAGCGTATCGGCGTCTTCGGGCGCTTCGACCGCCCGTATTCCACCATGACGCCCGAGTACGAATCGGTTGTGCTCGAGACGCTCTACGCCTTCTTCGAAAAAGACGCGGTGTACAAGGGCTTGCGCCCGGTGTACTGGTGCATCCACGACAAGACGGCGCTGGCCGAAGCCGAGGTCGAGTACGAGAACCACACCAGCCCGAGCGTCTGGGTGAAGTATCCGCTGAACAGCGATCCTGCGAAGATCGATCCCGCGCTTGCGGGCAAGAAAGTTTCGACCATCATCTGGACCACCACGCCGTGGACGCTGCCGGCGTCGCTGGCGGTCACCTTTCATCCTGACGAGGAATACGTCGCGCTCGAAGCCGCCGGCGGGCTCTACATTGTCGCGGAAAAGCTGGCGAAGGTGACCGAGGAGAAGTGCGGCCTGAAGGAGGCGAGGATCGTCGCGCGCTTCCCTGGCCGCGCGCTCGAGCATACGTACTTCTATCATCCCTTCCTGCCTTGGCCGGAGCGCAAGGTGCTGGGGGTGCTCGCCAATTACGTCACCATGGACCAGGGCACGGGCGCGGTCCACACCGCGCCCTCGCACGGCGCCGACGACTTCTACACCGGCCAGCGCTACAAGCTCGATCCCAGCTGCGACGTGGACGAAGCCGGCATCATGCGCCGCGGCCTGCCCGAGTATGATGGCAAGAAAGTCTTCGAGGCGAATCCCGCGATCATCCAACTGCTGCGCGATCGCGGCGCGCTCATGCACGAAGAGCGCCTGGAGCACTCCTATCCGCACTGCTGGCGCTGCCATCGTCCGGTGATTTTCCGCGCCACCGAGCAGTGGTTCATCTCCATGGAGGCCAAGGTGGACGGACAGCGCACCCTGCGCGAAGCCTCGCTCGACGAGATCAAAAAAGTGAAGTGGGACCCGGAGTGGGGTGAGGAGCGCATCTCCAATATGATCGCGACGCGCCCCGATTGGTGCATTTCGCGGCAGCGGGTGTGGGGCGTGCCCATCGCCGTTTTCTTCTGCGGGGAGTGCGGCCAGGTGCTGAAGTCGAAGGCGGTCAACCACGCCGTGCTCGAGCTGGTGGCACGCGAGGGCGTGGACGCCTGGTACACAAAAGACGCTGCCGCGATTCTTCCAGCCGGAACGAAGTGTTCGTGCGGCGGCACGAGTTTCCGCAAGGAGATGGACATCATCGACGTGTGGTTCGAATCCGGATCGAGCCACTTCGCGGTGCTGGGACACGAAGACGGCCTGCCCTGGCCGGCCGACCTCTATCTCGAAGGCGGCGACCAGTACCGCGGCTGGTTTCACTCTTCCCTGCTCTGCGCCGTGGGTGCGCGCGAGCGGGCGCCGTACCGCATGGTCGCGACCAACGGCTGGACGCTCGATCCCGAGGGCCGCGCCATGTCGAAGTCGCTGGGCAACGTGGTGGACCCGGTGGACATCGCCGAGCGCATGGGCGCCGAGATCGTGCGCCTGTGGGTGGCCTCGGTGGACTTCCGCGAGGACGTGACCTGCTCGGAAGAGCTGATGCGGCGCATCTCCGACAATTACCGCAAGATCCGCAACACGCTCCGTTTCGTCTTGCAGAACCTCTACGATTTCGATCCCGGGCGCGACGCCGTCGCCTTCGGCGAGATGCAGGCGCTTGACCAGTTCATGCTCTTGCAGTGCGCCGATCTCGACGCCGAAGTGCGCGAGTGGTACACCGGCTTCCAGTTCCACAAGGCGTACCAGCGCATCCTCAATTTTTGCGTGGTGGACCTGAGCGCGGTGTACTTCGACGTGCTCAAGGACCGGCTCTACACCTGGGCGCCGGGGTCGCGCGGACGCCGCTCGGCGCAGACCGCCATCTGGCGCATCGGCGAAGCCCTGGTGCGGCTGCTGGCGCCCATGATGAGCTTCACCGCCGACGAGGTCTGGCGCTACCTGCCGCAGGCCGCAGGACGTCCCGAAAGCGTCCATCTGGCGCAGTTTTTGGGCGGCGCGGAGATCACCGGCAGCATCTCATCCATTGAAGGCCTTGATCTCGTGCGCAGCGATTGGGAGACGCTGCTGGGCGTCCGGAGCGAGGTTTTGAAGGCGCTGGAAGAAGCGCGCAACGCCAAGCTCATCGGCGGTGGTCTGGAGGCGAAGGTCAGCATCTCGGCGCCGCAGGGCCTGCTGCCCGTGATGGAGAGGCGCCGCGCCGACCTTCGCTACCTATTTATCGTCTCAGAGGTCGAATTCCATGAGTCGCCTGGCGGCGATGGCGCAGCGGCGCTGCGGGTGAAGGTGACCAAGGCTCCGGGCCAGAAGTGCGAGCGCTGCTGGAATTACTCCGTCCACGTGGGCGAGAATCCAGAGTATCCTACGATCTGCGAGCGCTGCACCGAGGCGCTGAGACATCATCCGGCGCTGGGATGAGGCCGGGAGGAGCATTGGGCAGGTTTGGCCTTAGAAGGTGTGAAAAGCTTCCCTAGTTCTTGGGACGAGATCACGTGTCAGGGCACGACTTCAGTCGTGCCGAAAGAGGATCTTAGAAGTCGGGGCTTTAGCCCCTGGGGAAAAATGACTCAGCCGCACGCCATGCGCAAGTTCCATTTCCTGATCGCCGGCCTGGTGGTCGTGGTGGACTTGGCGAGCAAATGGCTGGTCGCGCAGCACATCACTCTGCACGACAGCCTGACGGTCGTCCCCGGATTCTTCCGCCTGACGCACGTGGAAAACCGCGGCGCCGCCTTCGGCCTGTTCTCCGATTCGCCCTCGGAGTGGAAGGTGGCGGCGCTGATCCTGTTCTCGCTCATCGCGCTGGTCGTGGTCTCGGCGCTGCTGTGGAAGAACAGCCACGCCCTCACCGTCACCGGCTTCGGCCTGGCGCTCATCCTGGGCGGCGCCCTCGGCAATCTCTGGGACCGCGTGCTGGACGGCCACGTGGTCGATTTCCTGGACTTCTCGCTGGCCGGGTATCATTGGCCGGCATTCAACGTCGCCGACAGCGCCATCGTCATGGGAGCGCTGCTGCTGGTCACCGAGATTCTGTTCTCCAAGCCCGCCGAAGAAAAGAAGCCTGCGCCGGCAAAACAAAACTGAAAGCTGCGATTTTTGATTTGTGGGTTAAGGCCGGGAACCGGCGGACCTAATCATCCGCGCGGGTGCCGTCCACCGCGCCGGCCGGGTTCTTGGCCACGGCCGGATCGAGCTCATGCCGCGCCGGTCCCTTGCCTTTGAACCACAGCGCGCCGCCGTGTTCGCGGAACCTTGTGGGAGCAGTCGGGTCCACGCCTTCGGTCAGGTCGAGCTTCTTGGCGGTGCCGTCGCGCGCGCGGATGGCAGCCAGCACACGTTCGGGCGTGAACGGCACTTCGCGCAGGCGAATGCCCACGGCGTCATAGATCGCATTGGAGATCGCCGGGATGGTGGCCGCCAGCGAGCCCTCGCTGCACTCCTTGGCGCCGAAGGGACCTTCGGGGTCGATGCTCTCGACGATGATGGGCTCGATCTCGGGCGACTCGATGGCCGAGGGCGAGCGGTATTCGAGCAGGCCGGGGTTCATCAGCAGGCCGTCTTTCCACACCATCTCTTCTTCGAGCGCTTGGCCGAGGCCCATCCACACCGAGCCGATAATCTGGCCTTCCACCGAGACGGGATTGAGCGCGCGACCGCAGTCGTGCGCCGCCCATATCTTGTGCACGGTGACTTCGCCGGTCTCCTCGTCCACGCTCACGTCGGCCACCTGCGCGGAATATGAGTAGGAGGGTGACGGGCCGACGCCGCCGCCCTTGTGGCTGCCGCCGCGGGCTTCCGCCGGAGGCGCGTAGGAGCCGGTGCCGGTAAGTGCGCCGTGGAAGTCGATGGCCGCGACCACGGCTTCTTCGAAGGTCATCCAGTCCTTCGGAGCTTCTTCCTTGCGCTTCTGCTGCAGCGAACCGCGCAGAATCTGGCCCTCGACGTGACCGGCAACGGCGGAAGAATCAACCACGGACGGCGCAGAGGACGCGGACGAATCGCGCTTGAACACGCGGTCGTCGCGGAAAACGAGATCTTCAGCCGCGCAGTTCATCTTGCGCGCAGCGGCGGAGGCGATCTGCTTCTTAACCTCTTCGGCAGCTCGCAGGGTGGCATTGCCGGCCATGAAGGTGACGCGGCTGGAATAGGAGCCGATGTCGATGGGCGTCAGGTCGGTGTCGGCGGCAACGATCTTCACGCGCTGCAAGGTGCAGCCCAGCACCTCGGCGGCGATCTGCGCGGTCATGGTGTCGGAACCCTGGCCAATCTCCGACGCGCCGGTGTAGACCACCACGCCGCCGTCGCGGTCGATCTTGATGTTCACCGTCGAGTGCGGCATGTCGGAGCGGATGATGGAATTGGCGGCTCCAGAAACGTAGTGCGAGCAGCCGATGCCGAGCCCGCGTCCGCGCGGCAGTTTGCCGCGACGCTCGCGCCATCCCGAGCGCTCGACTACTTTCGCGATGCATTCCGGCAGGCCGTAGCTGGTAACGCGCAGATTGTTGACGGTGATGCACGGCGGCTGGAGCAGGTTGACGCGGCGAATTTCCGCGGGGTCGAGCCCGAGCGCGCCAGCAACCTCGTCCAGCGCCGACTCGAAGGCAAAGCGCACGTTAACCGTGCCGTGGCCGCGCATGGCGCCGCACGCGGGCTTGTTGGTCAGCACCCGGTAGCCGTCCCAGCGCACGTTGGGGATGTCATAGATCGCGCCCAGCAGCGCACCGGAATAAAGGATGGTGACCACGCCATAGGAGCAGTAGGCGCCGCCATCCTGCACCACGCGCGCCGCGACGGCGGTGAGGCGGCCGTCCTGTTTCGCGCCGAGCTTCATGTCGATGATCGTGCGCGGTCGTCCGCGATGCGCCCAGAAGACCTCCTCGCGCGTGTAGGTGATCTTTACCGGCGCCTGAGCAACGCGCGCGGCGACCGCCGCAATGATCTCCAGCGGTATGACCTCGCTCTTGCCGCCGAAGCCGCCGCCCACCAGCGGCTTGATCACGCGGACCTGCGACATCGGCATCTCGAGGACGAGTGACAGCTTGTGCTGCAGGTAGTACGGAACCTGCGTCGAAGACCAAACAGTCAGCCGGCCAAGCGCGCCCGTCTGCTGGTCGAGTTCGAACGAGGCCAGCGTGGAGTGCGGCTCCATGGCGGCGTGCGTCACTTCGTTGGCGATGTAGCGCGCCTCGCGTATGCAGTCGGCCTCGGCAAAGCCCTTCTCGGGATCGCCGAAAACGTGGTGATAGTCCTTCTCAAGGTTGTGCGGACGGTTCTTGTGGATGAGGTCGCGCTCCGCCTTCATCGACTCTTCGGGATCGAAGTACGCGGGCAGCGGCTCGTACTCGACCTCGATCAGCTCCAGCGCGTTCTCGGCGGTGGGCTCGTCCACAGCGGCGACGCAGGCCACGTTGTCGCCCACGTAGCGGACCTTGTCGACCGCCAGCGCGGTCTCGTCGTGACCGACGGGCAGGATGCCGTACTTGTTGGGCGCGTCCTTGCCGGTGACCACGGCTACTACGCCTGCAAGGGCGAGCGCGCGTCTCGCGTCAATGCGCTTGATGCGCGCATGCGGATAGGGCGAGTGCAGGATCTTTCCGATCAGCATGCCCGGAAGCGTGAGGTCGTCGGTGTATTTTCCGGCGCCGGTGGTTTTGCCGGCCGCGTCTACCATCGCGATGCGTTTACCGATAATGGAGAAGCTGTCGTCGGTCGTTGGTCGTTGGTCGTTGGCCATAGGTCTCAGTCGCTCATCTGAACCTTTACAAACTGTTTCTTCCCGGAATCCCAATAAAAGTAAATGTCAGCGCTCTCGCGGTAGAACAAATCAATTGCAGGCCTGGAGAGTCTCAGCACGTCCGGCTCGCCGTGCTCGCACGCGTAGTCTCCATAGCCCTTGCCACATGCGGTCTCATATTTTCCTGGCGAAACCTTGGAGATGCCGATCTCAGCTAAGGACCCAGTGGCGCTTTCGACTAATTGCCAGTTGCCGTTCGTGGCAAGAGTTGCCCTTACCCACAACCCATATTTGTGACCGTCGCTGGAAACCAGCAGCTCTGCGGTATCCTGCTTGCCGTCGCCGTCCAAATCAGCTCGCACGGTGAGAAACCGGGTTGCGCTTTTGTTGCGCCATGGCTCCGAGACTTCAGCTGCCGTTGGGCGCCTCCAACCCGGGGGTGTGGGTTCCGCAGCTTTCGACGAGCACACCAGCAGAACGACTATGCCCGCAGCGAAAATGGAACGGCATCTCATGCGCTTTTGGTGGCAGTCAGTCCCCTTCTGCTCCGCCTCGATCGCAGCCTTCACCGCCTGATACATCTGCGTGTAGCCCGTGCAGCGGCAGAGATTGCCGCTAAGGGCGTGACGAATCTCGTCTTCGGTCGGATCAGGATTGGCGGCGAGCAGCGCCTTCACCGTCATCATGAAACCCGGCGTGCAGTAGCCGCACTGGGCGCCGCCCCAGTCGCCATAGGCCTTCTGGATGGCGGCCAGCGCGCCGTGTTCGGCCACGCCTTCGACGGTGGTGATCTCCTGGCCTTCGCAACTGGCCCCGAGCAGCGTGCAGGACATCATCGGAACACCGTCCACCAGCACGGTACAGGCGCCGCAGGAGGAATCGTCGCAGCCGCGCTTCGACCCGGTGAGCCCGAGGTCCTGGCGCAAGACGTCAAGCAGCAGCTTGCTGGGCTCGATGGCCAGCTCGTGCCGGCGGCCATTCACGCGGAGTTCGATGAGCTCTTTTTTCATGCGCAACAGCTACTAGCTCCTAGGAGCTTCAATATCCAAAATCCGCCAGCGCGGCGTAAGCGTGCTTCTTCACCGTCAGCTCCTCCTGACGGCAAGCGCCGAGCAAATTCAAATACTCGCGGCGATCGTTCACGCCGTCCACCCAGCGCGCCTGCCACGTAGCGAAATCCGCCAAGGTCTTGGTCTGCTCGTGATACTGGCGGAAGTATGCGTTATCGCGGCTGTAATAGCCCTGCACCGGCGAAGGATGCGCACCCCACGGGCACTCGACCACCGCCTCCACCAGAAACCCGGGAATGACGGTGCGATTCGGATCGCTGGCGATGACCTCGGGCTCGACGATCTCTTCGGCGACGACGATAACCTTCTTCGCCGCGCGCACACCCTCCAGCATCACCCCGAAGCCGCCCCAGCAGTGGGCGTTGCCCTCGCGGTCGGCGCGCTGCACGTGGACGATGGTCACATCGGGCACCAGAGCTTTGACGGCGTGCAGCTTTTCGCCGGTGAACGGTGATTGAAATTGTGTGAAGAACTTGTTGTCTTTCGCTAGATCGCTGCCGAGCGCGCTGCGTGTGGGCAGGAAGGGCACGCCCATGGCGCCGGCCTGAAGCCCGAGCGCGACCGCGAAGTTCGTCAGGTTGGTGACCTTGAGCTGGCCGGATTCGGCGCCGCGCCGGAAGTTGTAGGCCGAGCCCATCATCACATTGCCCACCCAGGCGGCGATGACGCGCTCCGCACATCCCGCGCCGATGAGCTGGTCGAAGAGAATGTCCGAGATCGGCCCGATGAGCGTGAGCCCGCGCCGCCTCTGGCGGATGATCTCGTGCCCGGCGGCGAAGGGGATCATCTGCTCCATCTGCAGGCCGAGCGCGACGGAGGCGCCGTCGGGAACCAGCTCGGCGATGGCGGAGCGCATTGGGAGGAGCTTCAAAGCGCACCTGCCGCTTGGCGTAGATGATTGAAGTTGATTACATCAATCTGTTGGCCCTGGAGGAATCCAGATAAAGCAAAATCGTCGGTGAGGACTAAGTACCGCTGACGGGCAGCAATGGCAATCGCCGCATCGGTATACCCGAACTTCTTAAAAAATTCTGTTGCTACAATTTCCTTGGTTGTCGGGACTTCCTCCAGCATTTTGTCTACGAGCAGGCTGAAGACGGTGTAGTAGCCGTACTTGTGCCGAGATCCCAGCAAGTTCGAAAGATTGTTTACCTCAGTCAGGATCATTGGCGTCGTAACGACCGCCGAAAAACGTGCGAGCGTGGCAACAAGAAGCTCGTAGTCCGCCTTGGCAAAAGCAGCAACGCGCTTGAATCGGCCCACAAGAGAGAGGTCATAGCTGCCGATGAACAGTAGCAGCAAGATATTGCTATCGACGAGAACGCCGGCGTGGAGGTACCTTGCAGCAACCTCTGGTTCGCTACTCATTCAACACACGAATTTTTACGGATCTGGCCTCGCCAGTGGCGCCATCAACCTCAACTGTCTTGTACTCGCGCCGCTGGCTCGGAATACGGGTTCCGAATAACGAAAGGTCTCGACCTGGGAAGCTCAAGGTAATTAGCCAGTTCCCCTTTGATTGCTCGACTTCCTCGAGCAGAATGTCCCGCGCGTGTTCTGGAAACACCTCGCTCAAGAATTTACGGGCGTTGGTAGCTGCGGTTTTGATATCAATCTCAGGCATGTCTGCCCAGAATACTACCTTCCCTTCCACACCGGCTGCCGCTTTTCGATGAACGCCCGGATGCCTTCTTTCGCGTCCTCGGTGGCCATCAGTTCGTCGATGTAGATCTTCTCGGCGCGGGCCAAGCCTTTGTCGATTTGGATGGCGTCCCAGGCGTAGAACGCTTTCTTGGCCATCACGAGGGCCGCGGGGCTGAGCTTCGCGGCACGCGCGACCGCCTTCTGAACTTCGGCTTCGACCTCGCCGTCGGCGGCGGCGGCATTGGCCAAGCCCATAGCGGCGGCTTCATCGCCCTTGAAGATGCGCCCGGTGAGCACCAGGTCGGCGGCGCGCTTCTGTCCGACAATGGCCGAGAGCGCGACCGCGGCCACGGGCGGGAAGCAGGCCAGCGTGATCTCCGGGAAACCCCAGGTGGCGGCGGTCGAGGTATAAACCAGGTCGCAGACCAGCGCCAGCTCGGCGCCGCCGCCGAGACAGTTGCCGCGCACAGCGGCGATGGTCAGCTTCCGGGTCGCCAGCAGGGAGCGGATCACGGAGTGGAACTTGCCGAGCATCTCCGGGACCTGGTCGGGCGTGTGCGCCTTGACGTCCACTCCGACGGAAAAGGCGCGCTCGGAGCCAGCCAGCACGATGATGGAGATGTCCGGACGTTGCTCGATCTGCTCGAGCGCGGCGACCAGCTCGTCCATCATGGGGAAGTCGATGACGTTCACCGGCGGGTTAGCGAGCGTCAGGCGCGCCGTCGGAGGCGTGAGGTCGAGCGTGATCTTGGCAAAGACGGTTTGTGTTTGTGTGGCCATCACTTTGTCCAGAACCCTTCCTTGTCGTACTCCCGAATCGCCGTCAACTCGGCGGCGTTGGGAGGCGAAGTCTCGCGCACGTCGGACGCGGCGCGCAGCTTCCAGCCGGTGTTGGCCAGCACGTCGTCACGCGTGATGCCGGGATGGGTCGTGTCCAGATAGGCTTCGCCGTCGTCGCCGAAGCGGAGCACCGCTTTGGTGGTGATGACCGCTGCCGGGCCGCCGCGCGGCAGGCCGACGCGCTGCCGCCATCCGTGGCCGTCGCCGTTGCCCGGGCTGGTGATGAACGAGACGCGCTCGGGCAGCCGGTGGCGCGAGTGCTCGAGCAGCACCACGAAGCGGTGCGCCAGCGAGGCGATGTCGCAGGCGCCGCCAGAACCGGGCAAACGCGTGATGCCCTTCGGCCCGTGGACCTGCGTGGTGTTCAGGTTGCCGAAGCGGTCAACTTCCGCGGCGCCGAGGAACCCAAGGTTGGCGCGGCCGGATTGCAACAGCGACATGACCGTTAGCATGTCTCCAGTGTGCGTCGCGCCCAGCAGGTTGGGCGGATCGGCCATGGTGTAGATCAGCTCGGGCGAGGGCGTGGAGCGGATGACGCCGTTCTCGAAGAGCCCCACCGCGTTTGGTGCGTGCGTCTTCTTGGCCACGACAAAAGCGATCATGGGCAACCGCATGCCGACGAAGACCACTTCACCGTCGCGAATCTCGCGGGCGGCGGCGGCGACCATGAGTTCGCTGAGCGTGTACGTCCGAGCTGCTTCTGACGTTGTCGCGAGTTTTGAGGGATTAGGCATGGTTGCAGGCTCTTGGCTTTTGGCTCTTGGCTTGTAAATTCGGAGCAGGCGTTGCAGCTTGCCCCATCGCCACTCAAGCCAAGAGCCAAGAGCTAGACGTTAATCGCCATTTTGCGCGGCTCGGCGATGGTCTCGAACGGATCGCGGGCGCCAGTGCGCGGCGTGATCCACTTCTTCTCGCTGGCGAGCGTCTCCTTGAGCAGCTTCTTGTCGGCCGAGGTCGGAAGCCACTCGCTCACCTGCAGCTCGTAGGCCTTGTCCTCGAGCGGCTCGCCGGTCTGCGGATGGTGCTTCTTCCCTGACCACTTTCCGATGGTGCGGTTGAAGCGGACATCCGGCGCGTACAGTCGCGGCGCGCCCGGCTTCAATCCATTGTTGAAATGCGCCACCAGCCCGGCGACTTCGTCGTGATACAGGTGGCGGTTGTAGTCGTTCACGTCATCGAGGTCGGGCTGCTGCTGGTTCTTGGGCTCGTCATAGCGCCCCTTGATGCCCCACACATACGCCCAGTGCGCCGACGACGAATGGTCGGTGCCGAACAGGTCGTAGGATTCCGAGATCCACTTGTTGAGGTACTTCTGGATGAGCCATCCCGGCACGACGCCGGCTTCAACCACACGGCGCAGGCCGCTATCGCCGGTGCCCATGTGGAAGGCCTCTTCGCGCAGCATGTAGGAGACGGAACGGCCGAGCGGCGCGAAGCCCGAGTACTTCAGCATCTGGAGCTGGAACTTGCCGTCGCGATCGACGAAGTCGGTATAGGCGAACAGGTCCATCCAGTTGTCCACCTCTTCGTTGAAGGCGTTGAGCAGGCGCCGGTTCTCGAAGGCGCGCCGCTCCAGCATCTTCTGCGCTTCCACCTT
>Ga0209517_10007294_pt1 | contig 13305 bp, 11 predicted proteins | sample PeaSoiMetSII2010_FD_187695 | JGI IMG/M metagenome (GOLD analysis project Ga0209517, IMG submission 187695) | Peat soil microbial communities from Weissenstadt, Germany - SII-2010 (SPAdes) (version 2) | ecosystem: Environmental > Terrestrial > Soil > Wetlands > Peat | place: Germany...
GGCGGATCTTGCGAACCGCGAGCCGGGCATGCTCGCGGAATGGGAACGCATTCGTTTGTACGACAAGATTCGTGCGACGACGAAAGGGCGGCCTCCGTTCGTGCTCACGGACGGCCCGCCGTACGCGAACGGTGCGCTTCACTTGGGACATGCCGTCAACAAAGTGTTGAAGGACATCATCGTCAAGTCGCGCACCCTGGATGGCTATGATGCGCCGTACGTTCCGGGCTGGGACTGCCATGGTCTGCCCATCGAGATGCAAGTCGAGAAAACGCATGGACGCGTGGGCCAAAAAATCGATCCCAAGGCGTTCCGCGCGGCTTGCCGCGCGTACGCCCTCAAACAGGTGGACCTCCAGCGCAGCGAGTTCAAGCGATTAGGCGTGCTCGGCGATTGGGATCATCCGTACCTGACGATGATGCCGCGCTTCGAAGCCGAGCAGCTGCGCGCCTTCGCCGTCATCATCAAGAACGGCCACGTGTACAAAGGCTACAAGCCGGTTCACTGGTGCCTGAATTGCCGGTCCGCGTTGGCCGAAGCGGAGGTGGAGTACGAAGACAAGACCTCGCCCAGCGTTTACGTGCGTTTCGATGTCGTTGACCGAAGCGCTCTCGCCGAACGGGTGGGACTGGCGCTGACCGACCAATTGGCGTTGTTCGACGACGTGCCCACGGCGGTCGCCATCTGGACCACGACGCCATGGACGTTGCCGGCGAATCGTGCCGTGGCGGTACATCCGCAGTTCGATTATTCGCTGGTCGAATTCGATCTGGGCGCGGGTGTGGAGCGGCTGCTGGTCGCAACCGAACTCGTCAAGGCCGTCATGCACACGCTGGGTGCATCGCACTGGACCGTCATCGCGGAGGCCAAGGGCGAAGCGCTCGAAGGCCTCATGCTGCAACATCCTTTGTACGATCGTCGGGTGCCCGTGATCCTGGGTGATCACGTGACTCTCGATGCGGGTACCGGCGCGGTGCATACGGCCCCGGGCCATGGCCTCGACGACTACATCGCGGGTCGTCGCTACAACCTGGAGATCGACAATCCCGTGGGCGGCGACGGGCGCTTCCTGCCGTCGACACCCTTGTTTGCGGGCGAACAAGTGTTCGATGCCAATCCGCACATCATCGAAGTTTTGCGGGAGCATGGGCGTTTGCTCAAGGGCGAGCCGTATCACCATTCCTATCCGCAATGCTGGCGCCACAAGACGCCGGTGATCTTCCGCGCCACGCCGCAATGGTTCATCAGTATGGACCAGGCGGGTTTGCGCAAAGGCGCGCTCGAGGCCATTGCACACGTCGACTGGATGCCGGCGTGGGGCGAACAACGCATCAGCAGCATGATCGCCGGGCGGCCCGACTGGTGCATCTCGCGGCAGCGCACGTGGGGCGTGCCCATCCCGCTGTTCGTCAGCAAGGTGACCGGCGAGTTGCATCCGCGAACGGCCGAGTTGATCGAGGAAGTGGCGAAACAGGTCGAACGTGACGGCATCGACGCATGGTTCGATCTCGATGCCGCCGCGTTGTTGGGCTCCGACGCCGCGCACTACGACAAGGCCACTGACGTCATGGACGTGTGGTTCGATTCCGGCGTGGTGCATCATAGCGTAACGCAGATGCGGCCCGAGGTGACATCACCCTCCGATCTGTATCTCGAAGGCTCTGATCAACATCGCGGATGGTTTCAGTCCTCGCTGCTCACCTCGGTCGCGATGCATGGACGTGCGCCCTATCGCGCCGTGCTGACTCACGGCTTCACGGTGGATGAGAAGGGCCGCAAGATGTCGAAGTCGGTGGGCAACACGCTGGTGCCGCAGAAATTGACGAGCACCTTGGGCGCTGACGTGGTTCGCCTGTGGATTGCGGCCACCGACTATGCCAACGAAATGAGCGTCTCGGATGAGATCTTGAAGCGCATGGCGGATTCCTATCGCCGCATGCGCAACACGCTGCGGTTTTTGCTGGGGAACATGCACGGATTCGATCCGTCCGAACACGCCGTGCCGTGGCACGAACTCGTGGCCATCGATCAGTGGGCCATCTCGAAGGCCTTCGCCTTGCAGAACGATGTGGTGACGGCGTACAGGAATTACGAGTTCCACGACATCTATCAGCAAATCCACAACTTCTGCGTGGTCGAACTCGGCGGCTTTTATCTGGACATCATCAAGGACCGTCTATATACCACCGGCGCCGCGAGCACGCCGCGCCGATCGGCGCAGACGGCGATGTACCATGTCGCGGCTGCGATGGTGCGCTGGCTCGCGCCCATCTTGAGCTTTACCGCCGAGGAAGCTTGGACCTTTTTGCCGGGCCTGCGCAACGATTCCGTGTTCCTCAATACCTGGCATCAGTTCCCGCCCGGCGCCGAGCGCGAGTCCGACATCGACTGGCCGGCGCTTATTGCATTGAAAGCGGATGTGGGGCGCGATTTGGAGCGGTTACGCTCGGCGGGGGAAATCGGCGCCCCGCTCGAGGCCGAAGTGACGATTTTCGCGCCGGCCGCCCAGGCCGCGCGCTTCGCGGCACTGCAAGACGAATTGCGATTCGTGCTCATCACCAGCCAGGCGCGCGTGATCGAGACCGATGCGACGCCTGACAGCGGCGTGCCCGCGAGCGCCGAGGGCGTCTGGATCGAGGTCAGACCCAGCGCGCAACCCAAATGCGTGCGCTGCTGGCATTTGCGCAGCGACGTGGGCAGCAACCTGGAGCATCCGGAACTTTGCGCACGCTGTGTCGTCAACGTCGAGGGCCCCGGGGAGGAGCGAAGATTCGCATGAGCAGCGCCGAGAACATCACCGTCATCGATAAAAGCGGCAGCCGTGCCACGGCGTGGCTGTTCCTGTCCGCTTTCATCGTGATGGCGGATCAACTATCCAAGGAGTACATCACGCGGCATTTCGGCGAATTCGAGTTCACGCGCGTGCTGCCCATCCTCGACATCACTTGCATGCACAATGTGGGCGCTGCGTTCAGCTTCCTCGCATCGGCCTCAGGCTGGCAGCGGTGGCTGTTCATTGGACTGGCGGTGAGCGTCAGTATCGCCATCATCATTTGGTTGTATCGGCTGCCGCGCGGCAAGCATTCCCTGTTGGCGGCCGGGCTCGCATCGGTGCTGGGCGGTGCCGTCGGCAACGTGATCGACCGGATTCGCTTGGGGTACGTGATCGATTTCATTCACTTTCACTGGGATCGGGCGTATTTTCCGGCATTCAACGTGGCTGATTCGGCGATTACCGTCGGCGCCGCGTGTCTCTTGCTGGATGCACTGTTCGACTCGAGGCGGAAAACTTGATGCAAATTCTTCTAGCCAATCCGCGCGGCTTCTGCGCCGGTGTCGATCGCGCCATCGACATCGTCGAGCGCGCCATCGACTTGTTCGGCGCGCCCATCTACGTGCGCCACGAAGTCGTACACAACAAGTATGTGGTGGATCGACTGCGCACCATCGGCGCCGTGTTCGTCGAGGAACTCCAGGAAGTGCCGGACGGCGCCACCGTGATCTTCAGCGCGCACGGCGTGTCCCGCGTGGTCCAAATGGAAGCGCAGCGCCGCAAGCTCAATGTCTTCGATGCCACCTGTCCGCTGGTGACCAAGGTCCACATGGAAGTCACGCGCTATGCCCGCGAGGCGCGCGAAGTGTTCCTCATCGGGCATGCGGGACATCCGGAAGTCGAGGGCACGATCGGGCAGTTCGATACGTCGTTCGGCGGCAGCATCTATCTAGTCGAGACGGTCGAGGACGTGCAACGCGTGGCGGTGCGCAATCCCGGACATTTGGCGTTCGTGACGCAAACCACCCTGTCGGTGGACGATACTGCATGCATCGTCGCGGCATTGAGCGCTCGGTTTCCGGGTCTCAAGGCGCCGGTCAAGGAAGATATCTGCTATGCCACCCAGAATCGGCAGGACGCGGTCAAGGACTTGATCGGACGGTGCGACGTGCTGGTGGTGGTGGGCTCGAAGTCCAGTTCCAATTCGAATCGGCTGCGCGAAATGGCCGATAAAGTAGGTATACCGGGATTTTTGGTCGACGGTCCAGAGTTCCTGCACCGCGACTGGTTCGATGGCGCGAAGACCGTCGGCGTGACCGCCGGCGCCTCGGCGCCGGAGATCCTGGTGCAGGGGGTGATCGCCCAGCTGAAACAGTGGGGCGGGGCCGTGGTCGACGAATTGAAGGGCCGGGAAGAACACGTGATCTTCGCGTTGCCCAGGACGCTGCGCGACGTCACAAAGCGAGTCGGCAGCCTTTCGTCGGATGGCTCAGCGGGGTAGAATGCCCGCCCCTTCGGATATGCCGCAATAGCTCAGTTGGTAGAGCAACGCATTCGTAATGCGTGGGTCAGGGGTTCGAATCCTCTTTGCGGCACCACCTCCCTCGGGTCCAGCGAAGTCTGATAATTTCCAGCGGCGTCTAGATCGCTCGGAAAACCCCTGGATTTCTAGGCTGAAAATGTCCATGCGTGTAGTCGCGTGGTTTTTGGCATCCATTGACAGCAAGCCATGTATGGGGGTAGTTCTGGGATACTTAGGTGATCCGGGACACCCCGCTACCCCCAGTTTGTGCCGGCCGAACCTGACGCGAATTCGTGTTCACTCAATCGTCGCGTGAGGACCGATCATGCCGCTCAGTGAGACCGCCATCCGCCAAGCAAAGTCCGAATCTAAGCCGATCAAGATGTTCGATGGACGGGGTTTGTACCTGCTCCTAAATCCCAACGGCTCGCGCGGTTGGCGATTCAAATACCGCAAACCAAGGATCGATTGAACGTCGGGGCCTTCGCGGAGGGACAGCGGCGCTATCTTGATTGGCATCAGGAATACGTGTTTCTACAATCACACCTGAGCAGAGACAGGTGAGGTCGTTCACCGGAGACCGCAACCTATCGTCTTTTGACCGTCCGACCGATGTTCTCAGTCGATTTGCCAATAATCGCGCGGAATGGCGGCTTCCGAGCGGACCATCCGGCTCTTGACGCCAATACCGGAAGCTCGATTGATCGAACCGCCTTCTCCGAAGCAGCCGTTCAACGCGGATGCTGATGCCTTCGCTGGATACTTTTCTGAAATAATCCCAGGGCAATGCGGGAAAGCGAGTATAAACAGTCGCGAGCGCTTGGGTCGGTAGAAAATCGGTAGAGGCGAACGCGGAAGAGCCTTACGGTCGGAGGGAAACTCAGAGAATCCCGGCTTCGCCTGCCCAGGTGGCAATATATTTTTTCAGGAAAGCGCTGAATTCTGAAGCCTCTTCAGGCAGCTTCCTCCCTCGGTGACTAATCTGGTGGAACTCTAGTGTGACGACGGGCTCGACGAGCTCGCTCATCCTCACCTGTCGACTGCGGCACGCCGGCAGGCCGAAAGAGGGAACAATCGCAATTCCCTCACCCGCCTCAACGAGGCCGATCTGTGTATCCAGCTGGTTGACGGTTTGCGCGCGCTTATAGGAAATGCCGCTCTTGGCGAGCTGCGTGTCGATGAGCTCCTGAAAAGGATAGTTCGTTGTCAGAGAAATAAGCGATTCCCCGTTCAGTGCGGACCATTTGGTCGATACCCGGTTGAAATCGGCATTCTTGTCCGCGAGGAGCACCATTAGCGAAAAACGAAAAAATGGAACGCCTCGTATGTCGGGCATTCTGCCAAAAATTCCCAGCCCCAAATCCAGTTTGCCCGCGACGACTCGCCGCGCAATAGCGCCCAGCGTGCCGTCGAAGAGCTGGATGCGCAAATCTGGGCGGTGCTGGCGAAACGCTTTGATTGCGGGCGGCAGAACATGGGCGGCCATCCAAGGAGTAGTACCCACGGAGATCAATCGGGTTCTTCCTTTAGTCGCTTGCACAACGCGAGACATAGCCGTATCGAACGTTTTCAGGGTGGGCTGAGATACCGCGAGGAGATCGCTACCGTAGCCGGTCAATGTGACCCGTCGCGTCGTTCGATCGAAAAGCCGAAACCCCAGTTGGCGCTCTAGTTCCCGAATCAGCACGCTCACGCCTGAGGGCGTCCGGTACATCCGCTCGGCAGCACGCGCGAAGCTCCGGTGCTCTGCGACCAGGTGAAACGCTCGGAGTTGGCGGGAGCTGAATTCCATTAGTGAGAGACTATCATGAGTTGCTAAGTATTCGGAACTTGTTGTTTGGAATGGTTCGCCGTACGAATGAATCATGCCAGAGCGAATATAGAAGCCCTGGCGAGCGACCAAGTTCCACATTCACATCAATCAGGAGATCAACATGGATACTGTAGCGGGAAGCGCCCTTGCGGCAATCGTGTTAGTCCACGGCGGATTCGTTGATGGTTCCGGCTGGGAGGACGTGTACAAGATTCTGAAGAAAGATGGATACAACGTAAGCATCGTCCAGAATGCGACTATCAGCCTCGCCGATGACCTGGTGGCAACTCGCAAGGTCATTCATGACCAGACCAAGCCCGTCGTTCTCGTCGGTCACTCCTACGGAGGCGTCGTGATCTCTGAGGCCGGCAATGACCCGAAGGTTGCCGGGCTCGTGTATATCGCCGCATTCGCTCCTGACGCCGGCGAATCAGTGAACACCCTGATTTCGAATCCGGTGCCGGGTGCTCCGGTGCCGCCGATCCTGCCGCCTCAGGACGGGTTCCTGTTCCTCGACAAGGCGAAGTTTGCTGCGAGCTTCGCCGGAGATGTCGAGAAGACGAAGGCGGAGTTCATGGCGAACTCGCAGGTGCCGTGGGGCGTGGCCGCACTCGGTGGCGCGGTAAGCTCGCCCGCCTGGAGGACAAAGCCCAGCTGGTACCTCGTGACGACGGAAGACAAGATGATTCCGCCTGAGGCGCAGCGCGCGATGTCGAAGCGGGCGGGGTCAACGGTAGTCGAGGTCAAGGGCAGTCACGCGGTGTATGTTTCCCAACCCGCCGCAGTAGCCGCCCTGATCGAGAAGGCTGCCAAGGGGGTGAAGACGGCGACGAACTGAGGACAAAGTACGCGCGCCGGTACACCAGACGCTTTGGTGTGCCGGCGCCACTTCCTTTCCATCTACCGGTGGATCGCGTCAACGTCTACCGAAATCTACCGGTCGACTGACCACGGCCACGTAATTGCGCGATTTCCGTGCTGGAAAACGCTTCAGCGCCGACTATCAACAGCAGTATCTAGCGAAGATTCTCTGTGGCTATTGCGGATCGGGGCAAGTGGTGTTCCCCTCAAACTCTTGGAAATACAGGCGTTCGTATCATAGGGAAGTACGCCGGTAAGGCCAGTCGTGCGGATTGACGCGCCCCGGAGTTGCTGCGAGCATCTATCGCGCGACTGCTGCACCATCGCGGAGGTGATCGATGGCGACGCTCTCCCCAGACATTGATTATGCCGATCGAGGCAGTGGCCCGGCACTGCTGTTTGTGCCTGGCAGCTTCGGAACGGGCGCAGGTTGGCGGGCGGTCATCGACAACATCGGCGAGGGCTATCGTATCGTCAGTACGAGCTTGCTCGGGTACGGCGCGACTGCGGAACGCCGACCTTCTCATAATCCGCCTATGGCCGAGCAAGTTGAAGTACTCGATGAGATCTTCGATCGCATTGACGCGCCGGCGCACGTCGTAGGGCATTCATATGGCGGACTCGCCACCGTGGCTCACGCGATCTTGGGAAGACGCAAACCAGCGAGCCTGGTCCTCGTCGAAGCGAATCCCCTCGACATACTGCGTGCCGCCGGCGACCAGGCGCATTACGACATGTTCGGGGCCATGACCAAGGTCTACTTCGCGGTTCGAAGCCGGCAGGCCGGACGCGGCGCGCCATGTCATCGACTTCTACGCGGGGAGCGGCGCGTTCGATGCATTGCCCCAGAAGGTTCGGGATTACGTCGTCGCGACGACCGCGAGCAACATTCTCGACTGGGCTTCCGGCACGGCTTTTCGTCCTTCGCTCGCCGACTACAGCGCAATAGGTGTGCCTACGCTCGTGGTCCGCGGTGGAGACGGGCATCCGGCCATGCTTAGAACGGCAGAACTGCTCGCCGCACGCATTCCTCGCGCGACGTTGACGACCATCGAAGGGGGCCGCCACTTTTTACCAGCGACTCATGCGGCCGCTCTTGCGCACCTCATCGCAGCGCACGTCGCCAGCGTCAGCGTGCCTCCGTAGAACTGTTCGTGAGACGTCCGGCACCCGGGCACCAAACAGGGCGTGACGCGTCTATCAAAAAGTGCACGATTTTGGTACGCCATTTGTTCATTCCCGATACCTGCCGGTCGCCACCGGCGGCACCGGGTCAGTTAGCTGCATTCACGTCTATCGGGAACGGGGATAAAAAATGAGACACACGGTATTTACGTTATTGGGACTGGCGTTGCTTCCGTATGCGGTTCTGGGCAATCAAGCGCCTGTCTCTGTGTGCGTGGACGCGCTTGAACAGTTAGAAACGCTCCAGACGGTCGCTCCCGTATATAAGCTTACGGGAGGTCAGGCACGTCAATATTTAGCCGACGCGGACCGTCCCGCGGAGGTAGCTCGTCTAAAGACTATCGTCGCCGGATCGTGCAATGCGAAGCCCAAACATAGGCTGCGCGAGGAAGCTGAAGCGGAGCAGCTGCACCTCGTGCGCTCGCCAGGGTGCATGCAAGATCGCGACAGACTGTCGATGATGGAAAAGAAAGATGCACGCACGCCCGAAGATGATCTTGCAAGGACGCGCAAACGAGTCCTTGCGCAATGCCCCGACGTCGACCTTTCCGATATATGGCTCGTAGAATGGATCCCACCCCCCGTGCCCCCCAATGGGTGAGGTGATAAGCATGAGTTTGACAGCGGGTTGCCATTAAGCCGCCGTTCGCCGCTGGCAGGAACGGGTCATCATGACCCGTTGAACCTGCGTCGCCCGCGGTTTGGCGGCGATCGGGTAAACTCGAACCATTGCGCGATTGGATTACACCTCCCCACGTGTGCTCGAATCTAGTGCAGTTCGACGTCTGAACGTCCCCGCTACCTGCGTTCCGAACGGCAATCCAGCGCCAGATCCCTCCGCATGCCTCGTATGATAAAGTCAGCATCGGCGAACAACCGCCGCAATCGCTCGCATTATTGCGAAGGAATGCACATGAAATACGGACCTTTCTTGGTTATCGCGGTTCTATCTGCTTCGATCGGAATTGCCGGCGCGGATGAATTCAAGCCCCCACCAACGAAAGACGGTCTCTGGGAGACCCACAGTAAGCAGACCCAGCAAGGCAAGACTGTGTTTGATATGTCGGTCAAGATGTGTCAATCGAAAGAGCTCACGAAGTCGATGCAGTCGAGCGGAGAGGAGTTGAGGAAGAAGAATGCATGTACCTCCGCCGTCACCCAACCGTCACCTAACACGTATGTGGAGGAGAGCCATTGTGCCAAAGGGCCGAACGCCGGCTCGGTCACCAAGATCATCTACACTTATCAAGGCGATACCGCGTCTCATACGGAGATGCACACTAACGACGGCAAATCCGAAACAGTCATGATCATCGACGCCAAGTATCTGGGTAGCTGCCCGGCGGGCATGAAGCCTGGCGACGTGGTAACGGCCGACGGCAAAAAAATCTCCGGCGGAAGTTAAAAGGAGCGTCGCAGCATCTGACGGCCCACCGCTGCCGAAGCCTGATACCACTTCGCCCGACAGCGGCCAGTCACGACAGTCAACTTCGGGTCATCTTTACCCGCTCGCGGTCACCCGCTAAACCAACACTGTCAAATCGCAACATCGAGATCTGCCGGCCGAGGGGTAGTGCCGGGACATAATGTTCTGATCTCGTCCGTTGAGTCGGGGCTGGCAGAGGCATCGCGGCCGCGGTAGGCTCTCCCATGTTCATCAGCGGAGAGGCGGCAATGGCGATCAAACGTCCAACAAAAAGCCGGGGTACGCCATCACACAAACCGGTCGCGTCAGCCCCATTGCGCCGCGTCGATGTCAGGGCGCCGCAGCAGATGGTGCCGGGCGAGGTCTACGTAGGCTGGTTGTGTAAGAACCGATCGTGCGGGCGAGTCATCGCGATTGCGGCCACAGCACCGGGCGGCAAAGCGTTGACGGATTTCGATGACCGATTGACTGCGATCAAATGCCCTCATTGTGGGGATGAAAATCTGTACCGCTTGAGCGCTCTGAGCGAACAGAAATACACGCCGAAAAGTGTGGAAACCTGAGCTTGGGGCGACGATCTGGGGTGGTGGTGATGTCATATGCAGATGAGTCATGCGTCGTACTGTTGGATTCGCAGGTCATTCTGAAGTCTGTTCTGACGTGTCCCCATTGTGGTGCCACGACCGTGGAGACAATGCCGACGGATGCGTGCATCTACTTTCACGAGTGCGCGAGCTGCCATACGCTGCTGCGGCCGAAGCCAGGTGACTGTTGCGTCTTTTGTTCGTACGGGTCAGTGAAGTGCCCGCCGGTTCAGCAGGCGCATGGCTGTTGTGGTTCTGCTGGCGCTCGGTCCCAATCGTAGGTGACGGCACAGGAAGTGGGCGTTGATAATGCGGTGCTGCCGTTTTTGCTTGCATACGGCGGCGGAGTGTGAAGCTCGTTGGCGTTGGTGGTGCTATCCCGCCTAACAACAGTTCGAGCGATTGCGGGTCTGATGCGGTGGAGCGATCTTGCTGCAAGCCTGCGACCGGCGGCTCATTACGTCGCGCCGCCAAAGACGCACATGAAAATCTTCAAAAAAGCTGAGCATGGATCGGTAGCTTTCTGCGGTGATCCATTCGGTTATGGTTCCCGCCTGATCGAAAAAAAGGCGACAGTGGGTTGGAGTTGGGCGGTGGCGATCGTCACCGCCCAACGAACCGACTAGGGACCTTGGGCAATGACAATCGGACGCAGCTCGTGGTTCTTCGAATTGTATACCGCGAACAATTCGGCCCGGTCGACCTTGGTCACCGCATCCGCGATCGCCTTGTGAATGCAGCTCTGCACGCGACTCCTGGAGGCCAGGGAGTCGTCTTCAGGACGGCAGACTGCGACCGCCGCACTCCAGATCCGACGGTAAAGCGCGGCCGCACCCTGCGGATTCGATAAGTTGAGATCCCCGAACTTTACAACGGCCTGAGGCGCGTCGCTTTCGTCGGCAGCGATAGACATCGCGCCCCAGCTTAAGGTAAGGACGCCAAAGATCGCGGTTGAGATCAGACGGGACAGGTTGGTCGAAGTGATCAGAGTATTCATAGCGGTCTCCTGGGTATCGAGTAAAGTATTCAAGGTGTCCGGTTGTTTCGTCCGTCGGGTTTTGTCCTCGCCCGCCTTGAAGCAACAGTGCTCTCTGCGTCCGCGGGAGTCCTGATGGGGATATGAAAGTGGTCTAGGGATTCTCTGAGCTTGGAGGCAAGCATCCGTTGCGGGTCTCGGCCGCGGCAAGGCGTATAATTTGCAAGCGCGTCGAGAAAGCCGATCGAATAGCAAAAACCTTCGCTTATTCATTGAGTTGCGATGTCACCCAGTTCAGCCGGTCGTTCCTCACTTCGGATCGCTGACTTGCGTGTGGATCCGACGCTGGATGAGATTTGCAAAGAAGGTCACACGATCAAGCTCGAACCCAAGTCGATGCAACTGCTGATTTGCCTCGCAGAGCGGGCAGGCGAGGTACTGAGCGTCGACGAACTGCTGGATCTGGTCTGGAAAAACGTGGTCGTCAGCCCCGATTCCGTGTACGCCGCCGTGGCCGCCCTTCGGCGCACCCTTGGCGATGATCCAAAAAGCCCTAGATACATCGCCAATGTCGCACGTCGAGGCTATCGACTCATTGCGCCTGTGTCGCGGTGGGTGGACCCGCCGACCGAATCAACTTCCAATCCGATCGTGGCCCCGGCACCAAGCGACAAGCCGTCGATCGCAGTCATCCCGTTCCTCAACTTGAGCGGCGATCCGGGACAGGAATACTTCAGCGACGGCGTCACCGAGGACATCATTACCGAGCTCTCGCGCTGGCGGCGTATTTCAGTACGTTCCCGCTCGGCCTCGTTTCGTTATCGCGGCGCCGCAGTCGATATGAAGCAGGTCGCTCGCGAATTAGACGTTCGTTTTGTGGTTGAAGGTAGTGTCCGGCGCATGGGCGAACGTATCCGTATCAGCGCCCAATTGATCGACGCAGCCACTGGCAGCCATATCTGGAGCGAAAAATTCGACCGAGGGCTGGACGAGATCTTCTCCGTCCAGGATCGGGTGGTACAAACGATCGTCAGCACGCTCGTCGGTCGCGTAGAAGCCTCTGATACCGAGCGAGCGCGTCGCAAGCCGCCGCTGAGTCTGGCTGCGTACGAGTGTGTATTGAAGGCCAATTCATTGTCCTGGGACGATCCGGAGGGCGGAGCGGAGGCCACGCGACTGGTCGAGAAAGCGATCGAACTTGACCCCGGCTATGCACTAGCACACGCGGTACTGGCGGCGCTGTCCTACTCACAATGGGACGACGGCCCGAGAAGCTCAGCTGCCGCATTGGAAAGGGGATACGTTCTCGCAATGCGGGCTGTCGAACTCGACGCCGCCGAGAGCACCTGCCAAGCGATCCTCGGCCACGCCTGCGTGCTTCGACGCTCTTTCGAGCTGGCCGTGCAATACGCCCGGCGGGCTGTCGAGATCAATCCAAACAGCCAATGGAACGCAGCCGATCTGGGATCCATTCTGGTTTATGCTGGTGAGCCGGAAGAGGCCCTGACTTGGTTCGCAAGGTCTCGAGAGATCGACCCATACTTCGATCAGGCGTGGTGCTGGCGCTCCGCTGGCCTGGCATGCATGAGCCTGGGTCGATACGCGGATGCCCTGTCGATGCTCAACCGCGCGAGGCTTCGCACCTATTTCCATGCAGCGCTGATCGCCGGATGTCACGCCAAGCTGGGCGACATGCATCGTGCCGGAGCCAGCGCTATAGAATGTCTATCCATGAAACCAGACTTCTCGATTACGCACTTCATGAGTAAGTTGCCGCTCAAGAATCCGGCAGATGCCGACCAGCTTGCCTCATCCCTGCGTCTAGCCGGCCTGCCGGAATAATGTCCGTCACGCAGTCGGCCAGCAATGTCGTCGAGCCAGCCTGGGTAGGCGAGATTCTGCATTTCTGGTTTGACGAGATGGAAGCAGCTCAATGGTTCGCAAAGAGCGAAGCCATCGATGCGCAGATACGCGGTCGCTTCCTTGCGCTGTACCGACGAGTCGTGGCAGGCGATGGATCCATCGCAACGACGCAACGCCCGCTGCTGGCAGCCGTCATTGTCTTAGATCAATTCTCACGCAACCTGTTCCGTGGCACGCCACGTGCTTTCGCGGCCGATCCTATCGCGCGCGAGCGATCCAGAGTCGCAGTCAAGCAGCGCTTC
>Ga0209517_10007295_pt1 | contig 13305 bp, 10 predicted proteins | sample PeaSoiMetSII2010_FD_187695 | JGI IMG/M metagenome (GOLD analysis project Ga0209517, IMG submission 187695) | Peat soil microbial communities from Weissenstadt, Germany - SII-2010 (SPAdes) (version 2) | ecosystem: Environmental > Terrestrial > Soil > Wetlands > Peat | place: Germany...
TGACTGCTTCATCGCTACAACCTTTTCTTCGAGGGCTCGCTGCCGGGAGAGTTCCGCCCGTTTCGCCCCGCCTTGAAAGATGTCAAATTGCACTTCGATCCCGCCCAGCCAGTTGTTGCCGCCGCCACCGGCGACGAACGTAGGGTTATCCATTTCCCAGCCTGCAAATGCATTCACCCGAGGACCGAATGACGACTTGGCCATCGACACGCTCTGCCGCTGAGCTGCTTCCTCGGAGGCAATGCGCTTCAAGTCAGGACGATTTGCGAGTGCCTGCTTCTCGACTTCCCCAAGCACAGGGGCGGGAAGCGTACGCTCAGCCAACGCTTCGGTAATCTGGAACGGAGTATCAAGCGGCATACCCATCGCCGTGTTCAGCTGTGCCCGCGCTACTTCCAAGGTGTTCCTGGCCCGGATCACTTCTTGCTGCCTCGCGGCTATGCGAACCTTCGCTGTCAGCAGATCCGATTCGACTGTGAGGCCGCTGTCGAATCTGGTCTGACTTCGCTCCATGATCGCCTGGGCAGTTTTGGCGGACTGCTCGGCAACTTCCAGTTCCTTGGCTGCCAATAGAACGTCGTAGTAGGAGCTGACCACCCGGAAGACAATCTCCTGATCCGTGCGGTCCAACTGGTGCGCGACACCTTCGTTTATCTGTTGGGCTTGGTTGATGCCGCGCCATGTCGCGAATGAATCGAAAAGAGTCCATGTTCCTGAGAACCGTGTGCTGAAATTGCCGAAAGGAAGAGGTGAGTTCAGTTTGTTCAACGCGAAGTCTGCATTGGTGAACCGCGATTGCCGCAACTTGGTGCCGAACACGTAGATGGGATCATCCCCACGCGTTCCCGTTTCAGAGAAACTCAAGTGAGGCATGAGGGAGGAACGTGCCTCACGAACTCCGGCAGAGGCAGCTTTTGTGTCTGCGAGCGCCGCTTTGCGCAGGGGATTTTTCTCCAGCGCGATTGTCACCGCCTGCTGCAGAGTAAGAGACGAAGGCTGCGCCTCTTTCTGAGCTGAGGCTTCCCCAAGAGTCAGCCACGCAACAGCAAGGCTCAGAAACACTTTGAGCGCGGTTCTCAACCTTGCATTCCCGCGGCCTGAGCCGGCTTCATCCACTCAGTCTTGTCTTCAACGATTTCGTAGGTTGTATGAAAACTCGCGGTCTTCTGCACCATGGCTCCCACCGAGCAGTACTTTTCCTCGGAGAGACGGATCGCCTCCTCCAGCGCCGCCACGTCAAGGTCAAAGCCAGTGACCACATGGTGGATTCGCACTGCCGTGAACACCTGGGGTGGCCGCTCAGCTTGATCAGCTTCGACCCGCACTTCGTAACCGGTGACTTTCTGGTGATACTTCTGTCGGAGGACGGTGACGACATCGAACGCCGTGCACCCGGCCAATCCGGCGGCGACCAGTTCAATCGGCTTTGGGCCCGTACCTCCGGCTGCATCGTCCAACAGAAGGTGATGGCCGCTTCCGGTCTGGGCCACAAATTGGCGCTGCTGCTTAAGTGGTTGAGTCAGTTCGACTTTGGCTGTGATCATGATTGCCCTCCTACGATTCGTATCGGCAAAGCACACGAATAAATGCAGGAACTTGGATTTTGTTACAGAGAAAATCGGCTGGGAGCTTACGGCCTTAGGGAGGGCTACAGCTTCGGTCTGACCATTGCGAGGGCCTGTTCGTAATTCCTCAGCAGTTGCTTGCGGAGCCGGACCGACTTTTTACTCGAAGGGCACTCCGCCGGGGACGTTCGGCACTGCTCAATGGTCGCTTCAAGACTGGAGAGGAAGGCCTTGCACGGTTGGCAACCGTCGAAGTGCCGCTCCAGTTCCTCACAAAGCGAATCATCCAACTGTTCGTCGAGATAGTTCGAGAGCTCCGCAAACATGGCCTTGCAGCGGGCAGGTCTGGGCTGTTCGTTGCCGAGCTGTTCGTGGGAAGTCGCACGCGAAGCGAGGGCTGCTCTCCCGGAGCGTGGTTTCAACCCTTTCATCAATTCCTTGCGGACAAACAACCTCGCACGGTGTAGACGAACCCGCGCTGTTCCAGAACGTAGCCCGGTGATCTCCGCCACTTCCTCGTCGGTTAGCCCTTCCATATCGCGCAGCACCAAAACGATCCGGTATTGTGGCGGCAGCCGCTGAATGGCTTCTCGCAATCGTCCCGCTTCCTGGCTCCGAATGGCAAATGCTTCGGGGTTGATGCTGCCATCGGCCCCCAGTCGCTCAAGTTCCTTCCGACCCGGCATGAGTTCCTCCAGAGAGAGGTCTGGATTGGGAGCAAACTTGCTCCGGCGCCGACTCATCAGGCAGCGGTTCTTTGCCACCTTATAGAGCCACACCACCAGCGCTTTGGGACTGTCGAACTTGGGCAGGTGCGGAACCGATTTCAGCAGCACTTCTTGCATCGTATCTTCCGCGTCCTCGCGCTGGCCACAGACGCGCATGCTAAAAGAGAACACAGTATTTTGGAGCAGAGCCAGAGCGTGCTCTAACGCCGCATCGTCACCCCGCTGCAGGAGCTGCATGGCTTGTTCTATCTCAGACCGCATCGCTTTGAATGTAGCATTCTGTCGCTTGGCTTCACCAATTGTTGTTCGGCTCGATGATTGCCGAGATCAAGCTGTGGACGGCTCGCCCTCGGGGGGTTCAGAAGTACCATGGCCAACTCCCGGATAGTCGGCTAACCGGAAGTGATCTGATGCCGGTAGAGGACAAGCTGAATTTGCTAGACCGTTGTACGAGCTAACACCTGTGCCGGGGTTCGAGTCCCTCCGTCTCCGATCACTTCACGGGTTCCCAGCCCTCTGGCCGCATATCGAATGCCAGCGTGTCACGGTAGGCGTACTGATTGCCTTCCAGTACGGCCACTGGCGTCAACATATGCCAGATGCGATCATCGTCGAAGACGTAACACTCACCCGATTCGCGCATCGTGAAGCGATCCATTTCCTGCTTGTCATTGTCGGTTATGACGACTTCGCCACCCTGAGCGCCGCAACGGCCCACTAGATGCGTGGCGATGTACTTTTCCCCCATCAGCCAACAATCGCACCGATCAGAAGCGCCTGCAAAATATGCGTTCCTGTTGGATACTCTGCATATTATGTGGATACCAGAGGATACTGAGCCACGCCTGCCGCGGCCCGCACGGACCCGCCTATGATTGTGTGCTAACCCGCACCCGGTACAGCCAGGTTGAACAATTGCAGTGAGCCTTCCGTCCATAACCGCGAAACTGCCTCTCCGGAGAGCCATCCCGAAGGCCCATATTCGTTTGTTCTTCGCCTAGGATGTAAATGGAAGAATAACAGGGAATAGGGATTCACCCAGCGGCTGGCCTCGCTCCCCTCTTGAACCTGCAGTTGCGCGCGATTGAAGCAACGGATCAAGACGAGCGACTCGCCAAGCTGGAGAAGGCAGTGAACAAGTTTGGCAATACCTCCCCCGCTTTGCCCAAATAACATTCCGTGAACGAAGCTGACGCACGCATCGGTCGGAGGCATGTACGCACGGCTGGCCTCGCGAATTGTACCAAACGCTTTACAGGGTGTTGTCTGAGTTCGAGGCGGATCTGCATGAGCACATTCACCTGGAAAACAACATCCTATTCCCGCGAGCGATTGCGATGGAATAGGCGCAGTGACAGGCCCGAAACCGTGACTTTGGTCACAGACTTATCGCACCTCTTTGCATAGGGTGGTCTGGCTCGCCCGCGGAGGTCGCCATGCGCTTTTTGGCTCTTCTTAGTTTTCTCCTCTTCTCGCTGATTACGGTTGCCCAAGTATCCACGGAGGGCCAGGCGTGCCTGGATTGCCACAGCAGCAGTACGCCGGGCATTGTAGAGCAATGGCGAGAGAGCGCCCACGCCAAGAAGAATGTGGACTGCTACTCGTGCCATCGTGCCAATGAGAAAGATCCCGCAACATTCGAGCACTACGGCCAACGCATTGCCGTAATTGTCACACCCAACTACTGTCGGCGCTGTCATAGCAAAGAGGCAGAACAGTTCGAAAAGAGTCGTCATGCTCAGGCAGCACAGTTCATCGGATCTCTGGATAACATGTTGGGAGAAATAGTGGAGGGCGGCCCAGCTGCGGCAAACGGATGCCGGCAGTGCCACGGCAGCGAGGTCAAGTATTTGAAAGACGGCAAGTTTGATGCCGATACTTGGCCGAACAGCGGCATTGGGCGCGTTAATCCTGACGGCAGCCGAGGCTCCTGCGCTGCCTGTCACGGACGCCACTCCTTCAGTTCAGCACTGGCTCGCCAGCCCGAGAACTGCGGCAAGTGTCACCTGGGACCCGATCATCCGCAGATGGAGATCTACACCGAATCGAAGCATGGCATTCAGTTCCGTGCCAACATTGCCAAGATGAACCTGGATGCAAAGTCCTGGGTGGTTGGGAAGGACTACTCCGCGGCGCCCACCTGCGCAACTTGTCACATGAGTGCAACCAGTAATCAGCCCGTGACCCACGATGTGGGCGACCGAATTAGCTTCACACTTCGGCCAGTCGTCAGCATCAAGTTGGAAAACTGGGAGAAGCGCCGTGCCGCCATGCAGGACATCTGCTCGAACTGCCACGCGACCGGCTGGGTACAGAACTTCTATAAGCAATACGAGAACACGATCGATCTCTACAACGAAAAGTTTGCCAAGCCAGCCAAATCGATCATGGATAAGCTGTATGCCGCCAATAAGCTTACGAAAACGCCGTTCGATGAAAAGATCGAATGGACCTACTATGAGCTCTGGCACCACCAGGGGCGGCGCGCTCGGATGGGCACGGCGATGATGGGTCCGGACTACACACAGTGGCATGGCTTCTACGAGGTCGCGAAGACGTTCTATACGGAATTCATTCCCGAAGCTGAGGCGCTTCTTCCCGGCGTGACCGCAGACGTTATGAACAGTCCTTACCACCAGTGGACAAAGGGTCTGAGCAAAGAACAGCTTCAACAACAACTCGATTTTTATAAGAAGAAGTACAACCAGTGATGACCCGTGCGGGTAATTCCGGGAGACTCCATCCGGTGAAGGATATAATCGCTGCTGTTTCCCAGTCCAAGACAGAAATCCCACTTAAAGACGAGGGGCACACATGTCGATTCAGACCCGCCTCATCTCCCTGGCCTTGATTTGCTGCGCACCCGCCCTCACACTCGGGCAGCAGGCAAAGAAGAAAATCGAAAACGCCGAGCAGCTTCCAGTCCACAGTTATCAGGTGCCGGGCAAGGCATCGGCTCTGCTTGCCGACGATCAGGCTTTCCAAGACTTGCTAGTCGCGCTGCGGAAGGATCTTGAGCATGATTTGCAGGATTACGACATCGAAGACAAGACAACGCTCAAGAAATACTACGTTCCCCTTATACAGATCGCGATCCTTGAGGGACGCTACGACGACGCGCTGTCGTACCTGAAGAAGAAGAATGCGCTCGAAGATAAACCCGCCGCGAAGGCCATGGCGGGCATGCTCGATCAGCCACTCATCGACGCGAAAAAAGCCGGTGCAGGCCGGGCGCAGGCGACCTTTGAAACTGAATTCAGGGAGCGCGTGCAAAAGCTTCCCTACGATGTGACGCAAAACGAAGTGAAGCAGATGAAGAGCGGCTTCGAGACCATCTCTCAGAACTTACTCGCCGGCTTGATCGAGCAGGAGTACGACACGCTGACGCAGAAGACGGGGACCATCCCCAAAAGCGCCGCTATGGACATCCTCGACACGCGTTTCACAATTCGTGAAATCCTGCCCTACAAGGATTTCGTAGCCGCGCAACTGCAGACGTTCATCGATGCTCACAAAGTCGAAAAGCAGGATATTTGGGCCGCTCGCACCGTAACCCTCACCGAATCCGACAAGCTGACCACGGTCGTGACCGGCATATGGGATGTGGGCGTTGATCCCAGTGTCTTCCCGGGAAAGATGTGGATCAATAAGAAGGAGATTCCGGATAATGGCAAAGACGACGACGGTAACGGGTACATTGACGACGTCTATGGCATCGGCTGGAGTTGGTACGGGAAGAAGAACGTGGGACCGTTGCGCACGCTCAACGTATCGCAAGCTGAAATTGAGACGGACAAGCACTACGTCAAGGGCTTCAGCGCCATGCAAGCCAATCTCGACACGGCGGAAGCGCGCGAACTGAAGAAGAAACTCTCTCAACTTCCCAAAGACGAGGTGAAACCGTTCTTCGAGGGTCTTACGTTGTACATCGTTTACGCTCACGGCACGCACGTGGCTGGCATTGCAATCGCCGGTAACCCGGCAGCCAGGATTCTGGTGGTACGAAACGATTGGCCCAACGAAATGATTCCGCCTCCACCCAATGCGGAGTGGGCGGAGGGCCAGGCGAACATGCTTCGCGATTCAATCCAGTACCTGCATGACAACGGAGTGCGCGTCGTGAACATGAGCTGGGGAATCTCGCCCCAGGAGATCGAAAACGACATGCAGGCCAGCGGCGCAGGGGGAACCGTGGCAGAACGCCATGCCACTGCGGCGCAATACTTCCAGACCTTGAAAACGAGCTTCGTCAAAGCCATGCAAGGAGCGCCCGATATTTTGTTCGTAGCCGCCGCCGGCAACGGAAATAACGACGCGCGATTCGACGAAGAGATCCCCGCTGCGATTGATCTGCCGAACGCGATGAGCGCTGGCGCGGTTGACAAGGCGGGCGATGAAGCGGCGTTCACCAGTTTCGGCAAAGTCGACGTTTATGCCAACGGATACGAGGTGGATAGCGTATTGCCAGGTGGCGACCACGAAAGCTTTAGCGGAACCAGCATGGCGTCTCCGCAGGTTACGAATCTGGCGGCAAAGTTGTTTGCCAAGTATCCGCAGCTCACCGCTGTGCAAGTGAAGAAGCTGATGGTGGACGGCTCGGACGAAAAACAGATAACCGGACGCACGATTCGGCTGCTCAACGAGCGCCGGTCATTTGAGCTCGCCAGTCAACCCGCGAAGTTGAACTAGGGCCAAGGCTCCGTGCGCAGCCGATCCAACGATTCCTGGCGGTTGGTCGGCTAACCGGAAACTATCCAGAAACGGACTTCGGACTCACGCTTCCACGAAGCCGACTTCTGGCCCGGAACAATTTGGGGGGCTGTCGTCTGACGACCCCTGAATGATCCTAACTTCCTGCTCAGGATTTCTTGACGATGGAAATGCTACATTGGGGGCGCCTTGTCCCCCGGTTTTGAAGATCACCTAGTGTGTTCTCACGCGTTGTGAAAATTCTCTACTCTACATGATTCCTCAAAGATTTCCCGGGAAGCTGTTTTGACCCGTTCTGATCCCTTTTGACCCGTTATGAGCATGGAACTATCACGTTTTTATCACAGCAGTTTCCAATTCCCGCGGGTATGCGGAGGGAGAGGGATTCGAAGCCTCGGTACAGGTGTTAGCCCATACAACAACGATTAGGCGACCTCAATTCTCAATGAGTGTAATGGCCTGTGGGTGTTGAAAAAGTCCCTTTTTCTCAAAACCGCCGAAATTTTGGGGATAGAAAATGTCTACCAAAACAGAGATCGTCGATTGTGGGGCTTCCTATTGCAAAGTGTTTTGGCCATTTTCTGTTGAGCGAGTTTTTCAACAGCCACGCCTGATTTCAACAGCCATGGGTGGAGCGTCAGCTTTTGATTACTAGCAGGTTGCGGAAAAGTCGGTCAGAGGTTGCTTGGGTCTCCCTTCAGATTCCAGCTCCAGGAGCCGGGACTTGGTTGAAAAGATCGCGGCCAGCGTGAACGCGACGTTCACCTTGTCCAAGTGGGGCTTCGCCAGCTATTCCGATTTCACCCGTAGATCAGATAGCCGATCTTCATGCTCTCGAATCTGACCGACCAATTCCTTGATCTCTAAGCCGCGAAACTCTTTCGATTCAAAGTGGGCTACGCTGTCGGATCTTCGACGCGTCGACTGTTCATCGAACACAATCGCTCCCGGATCATCTCTTAGAAGTTGCGCGAGCATCGCGAATTTCGCAGCATGTTGACCTGCCTTTGAATGAAGGGCCCTTAATTCTTGCTCGCGGCGCTTTTGCTCTAGGACGGGTTGTCCAATCGCTTCGGCATTGGTCATCGTTCAACTCCGATCATTTGGCACATCCGTTGCCAGCACTCGCGTACGAGGGCTCCGGGCGGGATGCAACAGCCAACAGTTCAGGGCTGGAAACCGCACTCCCCCGGTCGCAGGCAATTGTCAGGCAACCGGTGCACCGTCGGCCACGTAAAGTTCAACCACTTCTTTCTCTTGTTCCATGCGAGACAGGCTCTGCAACAGCCGGACGCAGCGATTCCATCGCAGAATCGCGTCCTCGTTACCCTGGGGGCGAATGCTCGCGGCTTGCTCAAAGCAAGCCATGGCATCTTCGAACAGGGGCACGAGCATCCGCGCCGGCTCGCCGGCGCGCAGCTGAGACTTGGCTCGCCGTTCGCGGAGGAGTCCAGTGTAGTAAACCCGCTCGTAAGGATCCGCCAGGCTGTGAAAGACCCTCTCCGCCTCGGCACAGCGATCTGAGATGCCGCCACAAAATTGGTCCACGATTGCACGTCCGAGCAGGCGGAGCGCGCCTTGGTTGTCGGCTTCTACGGCGAGGACGTCACGACAGATCGACTCAGTTTCCTCCGGTTCGTTAAGGTAGCGGTACGTTTCGGCCGTCGTGAGTGCCCGCGGGATGCCGCTTTTTGAGATCGTCTTCAGCTTTTGTTCCATGGTAGCCTCCGCGCCAGTCAGAATCGGCGAGGTTTTGTGAATGAGAGTTTCATAACGTATGCCGCTCCAGGCCGGACGGGGGGCCTTGAGCGTGTTGGCCGAGAGTTCGGCCCGGAAAGATATCGGGGAGAGCAGTGCCGCTCAATATCAATCTAGGCCTTAACCCATGGAAAATCAGTGACTGAACTCACGTCCTGAGGGAACGGGACGGACCGGCGGCGCGGCCCTTTCCTTGCGCACCATGACCGGAACCTTCGGACCGAAGCGGTCACCTCCATGCGCTGTCGGCAAACCGGCCATTAAGAGAGCTGACCTGGTGAAATATCGCGATTACACTCATTGACCGGGTTGCAAGTGTGCTATCGCCTGGGCGGCGTCTCTGCAGTTAACGTGTATGATCCAAACAGATGCCTTTCAGTTCGGAACACCTCTCCATCCTTCGAAAAGAAATCACCGATTTGCGGGATATGAATGCCCGTTGTGCGGAACGAGGCGCCAACAGCGCCTTAGACCAAGCCGCTATTGAACTGCGGACGATCCGCTTGCGGGAGATTGAGCAGGAGTTGTCGAAGATGCTCAACTAGCCCCGCCTTAAGCGCATTCTGGATCAATCCTTTGCCTGGTGCGAGGCCCAAAGAGCAGATCAGAAATCTCTTCTGAGGCGTTCGCGGTCTTGCTAGGAAAGAAGATCGCGGTTCGGCGACTGTACATGGACTGCTATAATGACCACTGAGGCGGTTACGTTTTTCTCCTCTTTCAGGTCTTCTGACCTAAGCCAGTCCATCTGAAGTTCTCCCACCTTAGGCTTTTCAGTGAGCGGTCTGCCCATCCGGTTTGGCGCAGTACTCGCCACGAAGGGTCGCTTTTATGAACGCAACCAGTATTTCCTTTGGTCTGCTTATCGTGCTGTTCACGATCCTGCTGCTCCACTGGATGCGCAGGGTGAAACCACAGGTCGCGGGGTACGGATCACAAAGGATGTGCCCATCTTGCGGATTGATCACATCCCGCTTAAAGGCAAGTTGCTTGGAGTGTGGCAAGCCCTTTACAGCAGTGGTGTACTCGACTTCAAAGAAATGAACCTCCGCTTTGCTCTGGTTTCCCTGGAATTCTTCCACTAAGACAATAAATATGAAAAAACATCAAATTTGTTGTGAAAGCGAACCGTGGCGGCCCTCGACTGCAGCCGAACCCGTTCAAACGGCTAAAGGGCTGATCGAGATCAGCTAGCGGCGGAATGAGTGATCGTGCGCCCGGAGAGTCCTGCGTCATACGCAATTCTAATCGCAGGGGCAAAGCCCATAGACGTAAAGCTGGCCTTCCGTGCCGGTGCCGGAGAAGCCTTGTCCGCCTACAAAGACCTTTCCATTGGCCACGGTCGGCACCTGGAATTTGATGGATCCCGGGCCCACAGTGCTCTGATACAGAAGACTGATGCTGGAACCGGAAGGCACAGCCGCGTAGGCCCTTAGTATGGCTCTTTGTGGCGGAACTGCGCTGAAGCCGGTAAGCTGGAGAGTCCAGAGAACTCCGGTCGAAGGGTTGCTTCCGTTCCAAGACACCACGGTTGGGCTCGCTGGGTAAACGAAAGCGGAAGGCGTAGACGCCGCCGCGCCGGTTGTATTGAATGCCCCAACTGGGCTGGAGCTCAGCGAGTACGCCCTCAGTGCGTCACCCGCTCCGGCCACGTATACGGTGTTGTTCCAGAAGGCCGGGGTTGAGCGGAGCCCCCCTGCGCCGCTGACGGGAGGTGATATCCCCAGAAAACACTGCGCAATATTGTTGGTTGCTCCCGTTGGGTAGGGCGGACCGGAGGTGCAGTTCGTGGGTGGAGCATAATTTGGAGTCGGAGTCGCAGGATCGAGGTGGCCCATGTTGGACTGATAGACCACATAAAACTCGCCGTCCTTATCGGCCGTGAGCAGTTCGGGAACACCGTCCGCCACATTGAACAAAACCACTCCCCCGGATCCCAAGTCTCTGTCGTTCGGACAATTCGAGTCTCCTGCAATCCCGTCCAGGCAGAGCCAATTGTTGGGCGTGTACCAATCCGCCAGACCGAGATTGCTGTTCAGCTTCACGATACTGTTTCCGAAGTTTATGACTCCGTCGTAAGCTCCGTTGCCCGTCACCAGGTACAGATTTCCGTTGATGGCATTGTCGACTGCCGGAGCACCACCTCCCATCCAGATTCCACCCTCGGTTCCCAATCCCTGCGTGGCCAGGAAATAAGCACTCGGTGATGAACCGAGCACTCCCGACGTCACCGTGAACTTCATTACCCAGCCGTGGTATTCCGGCGTGTCACAGTGAGAAGCCCAGGCAATGTAGACCTGCGGGTTCGAGTTCGCGTCGTAGGTCATCGCCAGTCCGGGGCGTTGATTTTGAAGGAAGGCATCGAACGGCTCGGGACTGCCTGCCGGAGTCGTGATCTCGACCGGTGCGCCGAATACTTCGACACCGGTAATTACGTCGACCGCGTGCAGTCTCTGGTGATAGTTCTGGGAGGTGTCCACGGACTTGGTGACGAAGTACATGACCGGATTCGGATTGGAGTTCGGGTACGGATCAATCACCGGCGTCCCGGTTATCCCTATACTCGGTTCGATGTTGGTGCAGGGCTGAACCTGGCCGGCGCCGGCGGGAACTGGCGTCTCCCCGGCCGGAATGTAGGATCCACCCCAGATCTGTTGGTAGGTGTCGGCATCGAACGCATAGGCATAATCACCCTCGGTGGCAACCAGGACGACATTTCCCTTTGAACTGGCGTTGTAAAGGCCACTGATGTAGAGCGGCTGCGCGTAGATTTGCCCATTGAGACCGGCCATGGTGGCGACTCTGCCGAATGAGATGCTGTTTACGTTGGCCGGCGTGAGCGTCTGCTCGTTGTTGCTTACGCCGTCTCGCGCAATATCGTAGTGATAGGTCACGACGCAGGGTCCGGAGCAGGGACTGTTTGGGACCGCAAGGGCGGCATTGCCTGATACGGCGCCCAGCGTCGCCGTGATTGTGACTGAGCCGACGGTTACACCCGTTGCCATTCCCGGCGAACCTGATGCGCTGCTGATTGTGGCCACGGCTGAATTCGAGGAAGTCCAAGCTACCGAGCCTGTCAGGACCTGGATCGTACCGTTGCTATAGCTGCCAGTGGCTGTGAACTGCGTGGTCGCACCCACCCCTATGGATGTGGTGGACGGAGTGACGGCGATCAATACGAGGGCAGGGGAGGAAGATACCGTCAAAGTGGCCGTGCCGGTGATGGATCCGCTCGTGGCGCTGACGGTTGTTGTGCCCGGGCCGTTTCCTTGGGCCAGTCCCTGCGTAATGCTGGCGATCGCGGTCGAGTAAGAACTCCACGTAGCAGAACTAGTAAGGTCCTGCGTGCTGCCGTCGGTGTAGGTGCCGACGGCATCAAACTGCTGCGTCGCACCCAGGGCGATCGCGACGGAACTGGGAGTGATGCTGATGGAAACCAGTGCTGCAGTTCCCACTGCTAGCGGAGTCGAAGCCGATACGGTGCCCAGACTTGCTCCGATGGTCGTGTTTCCTACTCCCGCGCTCGTGGCCAGCCCGTTCGATCCCGCCGTATTGCTGATCACAGCGATTCCAGCACTGGTGGAACTCCAAGTCACCACACTCGTGATGTCCTGCGTACTGTTGTCGGAGTAAGTGCCGAGAGCGGTGAACTGCTGCGTGGTCCCGAGCGCAATGTCAGGCGACTGCGGAGTGATCGCAATGGAGACCAGCACGGCTGGGGTCACGGTCAGAGCCGCCGAGCCGGTTACGGATGCTGATATGAGACTGATCGTCGTAGCTCCAGGCGTAAGTGCGCTCGCGAGGCCCTGGCTGCCGGGCGTGTTGGAGACAGTTGCATCGCTGCCGTCGCTCGAACTCCAGTGTCCCACCGTGGTCAGGTCCTGCGTACTGCCGTCGGTGTAAGTGCCCAAGGCCGTGAACTGCTGTGTGGTGCCTGCCGCAATGCTTGCGGTGGATGGACTCACCGCAATCGAAACCAGTTGGGCAGGGGTCACTGTCAGCGCTGTCGAGCCAGTTACAGTGCCGGAAGTGGCGCTGATGTTTGCACTACCGGTGCCGGTACCGGTCGCAAGGCCCCCAGTATTTATCGTAGCGACGGCTGGCGTGTCGGAGCCCCAGGTGGCGGAGCCGGTGACGTTCTGCGTGCTGCCGTCAGTGAAGGTGCCAGTGGCGGTGAACTGCTGCGTTGTGCCCAGGGCGATGGAGGAACCGGATGGGCTTACCGCAATCGAAACCAAGGCCGCCGGAACGATGGTAATGGTGGTACTGCCGCTGACTGAACCCGAAGTGGCATTGATGGAAGCAGACCCAGTCGCCACGCTGGTAGCGAGTCCTTGCGAGCCGGTGTTATTGCTGATGGTGACGACCGAGATCTGCGACGAACTCCAGTTAACCGTTGCGGTGAGGTTTTGCGTGCTGCCGTCAGTGAACGTGCCAGTGGCCGTGAACTGCTGCGTGGTACCTAGGGGAGTATTGGGAAGTGCGGGAGTCACAGCAATGGATACCAGCGTAGCGGGGGTGACCGTCAAAGTAGTGGACCCGGACAC
>Ga0209517_10007300_pt1 | contig 13296 bp, 14 predicted proteins | sample PeaSoiMetSII2010_FD_187695 | JGI IMG/M metagenome (GOLD analysis project Ga0209517, IMG submission 187695) | Peat soil microbial communities from Weissenstadt, Germany - SII-2010 (SPAdes) (version 2) | ecosystem: Environmental > Terrestrial > Soil > Wetlands > Peat | place: Germany...
CAACAGGACCAGATTAGGCTGCGGGCCGCGTTAGCGACCCCGCAGCCGGTTTGAGCGGCTCACAATCAAAAGCCCCCAACTTCGCCGGGGGATACTTACTGTCGTTGGGCGCCCCGGACGATGACAAATTCGCCTGAAGTCACTCGTACGCTTGGGCAGAACTGGAGAATCTCCGCATTTTTGAAACTCCAAACCAATTCAAAGGTATTCGAGGCTTCCTTTGGCTGGCCGTCGGCTTCTTGCTACTGGCGGCTGCTTTAGGAAGCGCAACCTATATCGTCGCTCACCTTTTTAAATGTTTGTGAGCGGGCCAGTTCGGACGAGACTTCTCTCATGCCATACCAGCTCAAGGCTCCTAATCCTCCTTCTTTCGGTTCCGTTTCGAAGACAACACCCGCCAGGGCTTCCAGCGCTGAAAACAAAGGTCCGGACAAATGCGCCATACTGGTTGACACGCGCGTGGCCCACAGTCAAACCCCGCATTACGGCCTAGCCTACTCGGCGAGTAACAATTCCAGATTCTTCAACCACGAGCAGGGATTGGAATCGTGGATAGTGCGACCTAGGAAGCCGAGCTTCTCGGCAATGTTGCCCCGGTTCCTTCGGATGTCCTCCTTGGAGCTTTTGATGTAAACGGCAAGGAAGGCTTCCATGCTCGAGGACTTGGAAAACAGGTACGTCGCGTGACCAAGTTGCGGCGTCTCGACTGCAATCCCTCCCGGAAGGTCGAAAATATACTCGCCGCGAAACAGGTAAATCTGCCGCGCTCGCCGAGAAAGCTGGCGGTAAAAGAACGGATCGAAGTCGGGTCTCCAGTTGATCTGAGCGATATCGAAGTCGCCGGGGATGCCGAGGTCCCAACAAAGGCGGCGCAGTTGTTCCCTTTCCATCGGCTCACACTTGATGCGGGCACGGATTTGGCCCAAGGCGTCCGAAAACTTGCCAAACCGATGGTAGCTCCTGCGAGCTGTCTCAATTTGGTCGGTGAAGTCGGGCGGAATCTTCACGCGCATGCGGCTTGGCAAACCGGTCTCCCACTTGACCAGGCTCCAATGACCATTCCGGCGCTGGTACTTGCCCGTCTGAACGAACGTTCCCCGTAACTCGACCTTGGTCCCCAGCAGATGTCTCCACCGGTTCCAGGTGGCGTCCCAAGGGATCGGCATGGCTGACTGGTCGAGCGTCACTTCGAGTTTCCGCCGGACATCGCGGTAAATGGCACGGTCATCGTAAAAGTCAAAATTCCGCAGCGGCGCGTGGAATCGGTGCTCCTGCAGTTCGGGCTGGAAAGACAGGATTTGGGCCGCGAAGAACGTCTGACCATCACGCGAGCGGTCTCCGGCGACCACGATCGAACCGAAGCCCCCATAGGGAAAAACTGCCGGTGCCGACAGGTCCTTCAGCAGGGAGTCGTAACAAGCCCGTAATTCGGGTTGCGCCAGGATGTTGAAGGCCCGCTCAAACGTAGCGCTGTTGCGGTTGGAAGCGCCCGCAGCGCGGAGTTCCAATTGCCTGAGCTTCAAGGCTACCCGCAGCTCAGCAAGTGAGGCGGTGGGAGTGATTCGCAGAACGTCATACAGGCTCGTTTGGCGTTCCCGGCGCTGGCCCCGTGTGCTGACGTAGAAGTAATCGCGGATCACCTCACATGGCAGATGAATGGAACAAATGCCCAGCCCGACTTTTGGAACTTCTGCCCGGACGTAAAGCCGGTCCCGCTTATCGGCTTTGGGCTGCGTGGCATAGCTGATGGGAGCCTGGTAGAGATCGCGACTTCGCCGAGAGAGCGACAGCTTGTGGACGTAGACTTCGGAACCCGTTTCGGCTGAGTCGGTGGGCAGAGGGAAGCTAATTTGATCCCCGGACTGAATAAGGGCTCCGAGGGAGTTTGAGAGGAGGATGCTGCCACCGTCATCGAAGTGGCACATCGTCTTCTCGCATTCCCGCTTAGTGCCGGAGACTACGCGACGCAGGATCGGTTCGGCGCTCTCACTTGAAGATCGAATGGCCGCTTCCATATCGAGTGCAGAATAGCCAGCCAGTTCGTTTCCGTCAAATGACCCCTGGACTCGGATCTTGGAATCAAGTATGACGAGCGCGGCTTGTACTTACTCAACACGAAAGGAGGCTTTCCATAACTCAATGTTAAATAAGGTGATGCTAATTGGCTACGCTGGTGCCGACTGTGACATGAAATTCACCGCTGCCGGCATTCCGGTAGCAAACTTCTCTCTGGCCGTTAAGGAAGTTTACAAGAGCGGCGACGGAGAGAAAAAGACCAACACGCTCTGGATCCGTTGTGTTGCTTGGCGCCGGTGCGGCGAGATAGCGGGGGAGTGGGTGAGCAAGGGCAAGCTTCTCTATGTTGAAGGGCGGCTCCAGCTTCGCAGTTACGAGGACCGTGAAGGCCAGAAACGCAACGTGACGGAAGTCGTGGTCACCATGCTCAGGTTGCTCGGGCCACCGAAGAACGGCAACGGCGCGAAGGGAGTTGGATCTTCGAAAGTCGCGGATGACGTCGACGAGGGGGACAATCCTTTCAACGAGGTAGCCAGCGCCACGGACGAGCAGAACATCCCGTTCTAGCGGATCGCCTCCTCGGTGCCCACCTGTGCCGACTCTGGATCTATCGCAGGGTACTCGGAATTTGGGAAGTGCGCAGCCGCAGCCTGGTCCTTGGCCACTCGACCGCTTTACCCCTGCCTGACGGCGTGTCTACCTGTCGATCGCGATCGAGACCAAAGAGCTACTTGCTTACCTGCATGGGCTGGGATGGCAGATCAGCTCCCGCTGGATTCCTCGTGGGCAGAATGAGGAATGCGATGCGTTATCGAAGAAAGGCTGCTTTCCTGTGGCCGCTAATCATGGACCATATTTCCGGTAGCGCGTTGCTTCCCTTAATGTGGGAGCTACAGGGAAACTTCCGGTCATGTATAATTGGGATTCGTATGGCTGAGGGCAAATATGGGCTACTTCGTAAATCCCAACCAAATGCGCGTTGCCTGGCCGAGGGAACTGCCATCTGCGATCCCACAACCAATCGCATTCACAATAAGGACTCAAACCCCTTCGGTTCAACTCCCCGTTCTAGAACCTCCGGTTAATTGGGGCGAAACGATTGTGGCCCTGGGGGTCGCCTCCCTGGTCGGCTACGCTTTGTACAAGGTATTTGAGCCTGAGCCCGAAATCCATCATTGCTCGGTCTGCGGCAGTGCGAACCACGACCGACGCAACTGCCCGCACGACGGCCCTCGTATTCCGCTATCGGGCGCAATTCCAAAAAGCAGATTCTGCGAGTGCTGCGGACGGAAACGCGGAACGCAGCGACATCACACTCGGGGCCGGTCAGATGACTCTGACTTCCTCGATCTCTGCAACCAATGCCACCTGCACTGCGGCCATACGGGCCGTTTCCAAAACATCCCAGTTAAACCTCGGTATTGCGTGCTTACTAGCCAAACGGCGTCCTGGCGGACGATTTAGCTTGGTAACACCGGTCCCACACTTGATCCCACGTGAACAGGATGAGTAATGTGGCGCGCTATCGAAGAAGGCGAGTCAGATTTGGTGCACAACCTTCAAGTTCCTGGCTGAAGATTACCCGCGCATTCTGGACTAGTCTCTCACGACCACCTACCACCGTCCGTATAGCCAACGAATATCTGCCCAGCCGCTACATTATTTTTCCTACGAATTCCCAGTCTTGGCAAGTGACATGTTACCGCTCAGCTAGGCAACCGCAGCAGCGCCTGCAGGTGAATCGTGCCTTCTGAGCAACTCTTCCACCTCGGATTCCCAATTCGCAATGCGGGGCACGTCGAGCATCCAACTTGGGGCCCCGCTACGCCCCTCGATGAGCTCTCGCCATACTTGAGTCAGCGCCCTCTGCCCAGCCACTATGAACGCATCGTGTGTCGACGCTATCTCAGGACAACCCTCGTTCCATTTCCGGAGCAGTTCCGGAAGTTGCGCTTTCTGGAGAGTCTCAGATTTCGCCATATCGACCCTCTTTCTCAGTTTTGGATATCTTTCATGAACAAATGAGATCAACCAACGCCTTCGCATACGCTCGGCAGCTACGCTCTTGAAGAAGATGAACATGTCCTTATTTGTAGTATACGTCCCGACGAGCAAGGCAAGAATGCAAACGAACTTCAAGGCGAATAACGAAGCTTTCTCGTTCCCGATGCCCCAACGATTCCAAACCATCAAGAAGGCAGGGACGTGTGTGATTGTCGATAGGGCTGAGGTCATTGCCACTGCTGCCGCCACAGCGTAAAAGGCCAGAAGGATAGCCCCAAACAAAGGCCACAACAGCTCCTCACGAGTAAGGTACGGCCTCAACCTCTCGATTGCCTTGTTTCGCGTGACAAAGGAAAAGGCAAACGCACCCAAAAGGAACGTCAGTTCTGATGCCAATACGCCAAGATGTTCTCCGAACCAAGCTGTGGTTAAGCCAATTGTTAAGGGAACCAAGAACTGAATCCACGTAACAGCGACAGAAAAGGCCATGAAGATCACAAGAGGGTCGCCGTCGAACAGCATCTCATCCTTCAGCGAATCGGGTAAAGTCACGCTGTCCGAGGGTTGCTCGCCTTCCTTGACATTGCGACTTCGAAATACGGGGAGACCGGTCAATTCATACCTCTTTAGCAGGTCACTTAAGAAGAATTGAAGAGTGACAAACGACAGGGCGAGGAGTGTTCCCCCGATCACTGCAATGTTCAGGAAGAAAGTCGCATCATCCGAAGTCATGGCTGTACCTCCTACTGTAATTCCACCCAGTGCGATTTAACTTGCAGCAAGTATTTCTTTCACCGTCGTGTATGCTTTCTTGGGCTTCAGGTCAGATGTCAACAGACCAAAGTGCGCCTCAGGATCGAGCCACGCAGAACTGTCTCCGTCGCACAGCTCATAGATGCCAAACAGCACTCCGTCTCCCACGGCTTGGTGTCTCAGATTCTTAGCTATCTTCAGTACGTTCTGAAAGTATTCGGACTGCTGCTTCTGATCGCGCAAAACAGCGTTTGTGGAAAAGCCGGTCTCCATGATGGCAAGGCGGCGATCAGACCAGGGAGAATCGCAACGCGCCGTCGCGATAGTCTCGGCTAGCTCAGCCACGTCACGCCATCGATTCTGCCACCCAATTGTCCAGGTGCCGGGATAGTGATCCAAACCGATGATGTCGATCGAACGATCAGAAGACTGAAGCAAACGCGCCAAGAACTTCCGCCAACCCCAAATCTCCATCGAAACGTTGACGCTAACCTTGGCCTCTGGGTTGAGGGAGCGAATAACGGACGCCCCTCGAACAAATGCACTTGCAACCTCTCCGAGACGGAAGAACCTGTACACGGGGTTATTGGGTTCATTCATTAACTGAAAACAATCGCATTGCCTGCCGAACTCAGACGCTATAGTTTCGAGAAATCGACACCAAGAACCCAGCTTTTCGGTGCTCTCCTGCCTCATAACTGCCTTAGGCGGGGTAGAGAGGACGACCATGATTTTTAGCCCGCGTGCTGATGCGGCGTCAAGGAAAGCGCGATACCAAGCAACTGCGCCTCGATCAGGTTGCCGCCCGTCGGGCATGATCTCACGCCAACGGACATCCGTTCGCACCCACCCGATACCTAGCCGCACTACAGCTTCCAAGCTCGCGACGGCCATCTGAGGATCAAACGCGTGGTACTCAGGATGGTAGGTCACCATCGTCAGGGCATTCAGGGGTGCGAACACGGTGGCTGGGCGCGACATAGCGTCCCATTCTTGCGACCTGTTTCCAGGCCGGAGAGTCGTGCGCCCTCGGTATTGACCACGCAGTGCAGAGGCTGTTAGAAAGGTGGCCACCTGGATTACGCGTGACCGCCACAGAAAGGCCGCACTACCCAGTCCTAAAATCGTCTTTGCAAGAGGCGAAATCACCATTCGTCGCGTGATCATGTGTGGGAACGCCCCCAGCGCGAAGATTATATCCGCTTGAATCGGAGCGTCGACAACACAGCCAAGAGAAAGCAGAAAGGACAGCTCGAATCTCGCGGGTCCATTATACCCATTTCGCTTTCAGATTCTACCTGTTTGTGCTTGCCCTCCCGTGAGACTCTTCCCGGGCTTGCCCCGCGCCATCTTAGCATAGATATCTTAAGCCTGACCCTTTCCAATTCGGCTTGCGGCAATGATGAACTGAAGCCAATCGTGGCCGCACAAGGAGGTCCTATGTTCGTTGAACTCATGCCGCTACTTGCCGGCCGCACAGTGCTCATCACTGTCGCAAAAGTGGATGCCAAGACGCTTCGCGTCAACATGATCCCCACCCAAGCCAAGGCTGACGAGAATCCGGCTTTAACCACCCCGCTCACCTATACCGGCTCGCCCGAAGAACTCGATGCCGAACTGGGCAAGCATCTGGCCGGTTACGTCCAAGTCCACCAGCAAACCGGCAGCACACTGGCCGAGGCCAAGGCCACCATGGAGGCTGCTGCGAAAGCAGTTCAAGAGGAAGCAAAGCGAAAAACCGAGGAGCGCAAGAAGACCGCTCAGAAACCGCCCGCAGGTGTTACGCCGGGGTCTACCGCCCCATCGTCTTCTGCATCGGTATCCATTGCCGAGGCTGCTCCCTCTCCGGCATCGGCCGGTACGCTCGGGCTGTTCCCGCTTCCAACGCCCGAACCAGCCTCAAACCAACCGAAAGGAGGTCTCGCACTCTGATGGAGAGCCACGTCCTCAGTCGGATTTTCGAATTTTGCGGCCAAAAGCTCCCAGACCCCGATCCCAAGCTTTCTCCGGAGGAAGTTCGCAACCTGTATGCGCATCAATTTCCCGATATCGCCACGGCGGCAATCACCGGGCCGGAGGCGGTCGGGGACAAGCTGCGCTATCAGTTCACGCGAGCCATCGGCTCGAAGGGGTAACCCAATGAGCCGAAATTTCAAAAGCAAGGAGGTGACGAAGCAGGCGGTCCTGGCGGAACTCGAAAGCCTTCGCCAGGGCCGCCATTCCCGTTACCAGACACTCGTGGGAAGGTTTGCCAGATGCCGACAACTGCAAACCGCGGCCGCATTATTCGCTGCCGCGGTCGACGCGAGCGCTCGCACTTACAATCGCACGCCACTCAACGCCCCGCCCGGATGGCTTCCCCCGGTCAGTTGATGGCAAAAGGCGCCGGCCTGCTGCTACCGCGGCTGTCTGGCGTCCCGCTAATTCATCGGGTGGTTGCTGATGACCGCTTGGCGGTGATGCTTGTCAAATCGCTCGTCGAGCTGGACATTGCGGCCCCCGAAGATTGGAAAAGGGCGGAATACGACCCAACATCCTTTACCAGGCTTACGCTGGAGCGCTGGATCAAGGCCCATGGAGGACCGGCTATCCGCCGTCGCTTCCTGCTGGTTGCCACCATCGGCGACACTCCCTGCGAATGGACGGACCGTGACGAAAGCAAGCCCAACCAGTTGTTCCTCATTGTGGAACCTTCCGAGGCAAGCTGTGGCTGTGTGACCTTCGGACCAACGTTGGAATTGCTGGAAAAAGTTCATCCACATCTGCCAGCGACCTTTTTCCACCTCTTTGTCGGAGCCCTTAACAGGTGGACCCGGGTCTACGACTTTAGGGATGCCGAGGAACGCGCTGAGACGCTGCGCGAATGGGCCGCGCAGGAAGCTGAGGCTGACCAGTACGAGATCCCAGATGTCCAGGGGTCGATTCCACCATGCATGCGCCAGACAGCACTGGATGAAGGCGAGCTTGCCTGCCTCAAGGCCAAAATCAACGATCCACTGACAGCCAAACTGGTCGAAGCTGCAATCAATCTCGATCGCCTTTCCGCCCAGGCGAAGCGACCCGAGCTTGGTGATGACATCGGCCAACAGCTCTCTGATTGCAATCCACCTCTGCCCTGCCTGCTTGCCGTATTCGCCGAGGGTGATCCCGTGGCGGCGGCATTCGATGAAGAAGCCCAAGGAATGTTGGAAGTCACGCCGGAACCGAATCTGATTATTCCATTCGATCCAGCCAATATGGAGAGCGTTCGCGACGCCTTCCACGTATTCGGAGTGGCCTGTGACACCATTGCGGCTGCAAGCAAGGTAATCGACCTCATGCCAGGCAACGACAAGTGGGTCATCGCAAAGCCGGGGCGGCTCAGGGAACTGATGTGAATCCGCGAACCTTGCAACTCATGGACGTATTCTTGTTGCATTCGCGCGGTCGGGTCACGAAAAGAGGATGGTTCGCATGTCGCGCAGCTTTCTTATCTCCTGATTTAGGCGGTTTATTGGCCCCTCGTTACGACGGGAGGTCGCTCGCAGTTTCAGATGCTGTCTGAATTGTCGTCCCGGCCAAACTACGGCGAAGCTCACAAGCATCGAGACTCCGAATGCGTAGAGGAAGCCTGTTGGAAGACCATGATTTACGACATAGTCGAGCCCCCGGGGAAATGAGATCACGGCGCAGGCGACCGGGGTCAGACAGAGGGTCCAAATGACCACGCTCCCCACGAAGATCCCCAACGAGCCTTTATGCTGCAGTTCATCGAGTTTGGCCTTTTCCGCATTAACCTCAGAGACGAACGGTGCAAGTTGGCCCTCAAGAATGCCGATATGGTCGTCAATGATCGACCGCACCAGTTTGGCACCATTGTTGTGAATCGATTCGCTGGCCTCGAGCACGGCCTGCATGCTTACTTTCCTTGAGCTGAGGTCCTCCTCTTGAGAACGGAGTGAGGATGCCAGCGTCGCAATCTCTTGTGCATGATAGCCGTGACTAAGACGTGAGTCGACTTCCCGAGCGCGTTCTAGCCACGTTCTCGTGAGTGCGATGCTGTCTTGTGCTTGCCGTGTCAGGGGACCAGGCTCACTCAGGAGCGTTTCGTGCATTGCGACAAGATCGGCCGTGATGCATCTGAAATCTGGATCCGCGGCCGCCTTCGAACAATACCAATGGAAGGCATCAGACAGCCTGCGGATGATAGCAATAGCGGCACTTGAATTACCAAGCAAGCAGTGACATTTGGCGGCAAGGTAGAATCGATCCCGACCCCGTGCTCCTCGCTCTGCAAGCTGAGCAGCCCTCTCCAAACAAGTGGTGGCGTCCGTGCTGCTGCGAAGCGATGCCGCCTCACTGCTCATTAAGTAGTTGGCTTCAGCGGCGTGCAAGTAGGCGTCGTCCCACACGGTGCACCAGTTCTTGAACTCCGCCTCCTGAGCCTTAGCATACTTTGCCGCGAGCAGTAGATGGCGCTCGGCTTCTCTCAAGTTGATGAGATTATCTGTATCGTCCCGACCTTCCAGGTAAAGGAGGCCGATGTGGAATTGGAGTATAGGGTTCACGTCATAGAGCTGTTCTGATCGCAGGAAACACTCAAGTGCCTTGTTCATTAGCCCCCTGCGAAGGTTATCCTCCCCAAGGCGAAGAAGCTCGTCAGCTTGGGTAATCAGGGGAGATTTCAGTGTTTTGTGAATTCCTTGAAGTTCTTCAATGACGGCTTGTGTGGCAGAAATCTGTTCCTGAAGGGTCTCTACCATGAGCGCGAATCCCATGTTTAGGTCTGACCGAAATTCTTCTAGACTGCTGTGGAGGGACGCCAACTGAGTCGTTTGCTCGCGGACAGCTCGTTGGACTTTATCGGCCCCCTCTTGGACCGCATCACGGACGTCTAGTACGTAGTCTTCCCACTTCTTCTCACCATAGCGATATGGCCCAATCTTCATGCTGCCGTATCGGAGCACTGCGGGAGAATAGCTCATTGAGCCTCCTTGTTCGATCGAATGGCTGAGAGCAACTCCTTCCTTCTTCGGGTAAGGATTTGTGCGGCAGTATAGGACAAATGGGTTGAATTTGCCACATGGCGCATGGACGGATCTTGCATGGACGGATCTTGCATGCGGGCAATTTGACCCGATACATCCACAACCCAAACTGTCGCTATTACACTCCGAGGCACTTTGTACCTTTGAAACGGCCGAGAGTCGGTAAAAGTCATGAGAGCCTACGTCAGCGTTGGAACCAACTGCGAATTCAAGCTCAGCGAAGCCGTGGTTGTCTATCGAGCCGGAAGTGGAGGGGCCTTCGCCAGCCTTCATCGCGTCAAGCAGGCTGACGATGAAGCTCCCTATCTCGCGCCAGGTGAGCCCCTTACCACAGCCTTCGTGCACAGCCTTGCTCAGGGACTGGGAGCGCAGGTGAAACCGGAAATCTTCCCTGAGAACATCCTGGCGCGCACTCCCGACCTGCTGGTTTGGTGGTTGCCGCCCCAACGCAGGGTGATGTTCTTCGGCGGAACTGACGAGGAAGCACGGAAAATCAATGGTCTCGTCTTCCCACATCCGGCGCTCGTGTTCAAGGTCATGGGCAAGGACCTCTTTGTGCGGGCCGTGGCGACGAGTTTACGACCCCGCCCAGAGACCCACCTAAAGACGGCTCCCTACTGGAACACGGATGCTCGGGGCTTGGTCTGTGCCGGCAGCATGCGCGTGCCCGAATCTTCCGATATCGCCTCGATACCTGGTTGGGAAGGCTCATATTTTCAATCCGATTTCACGCATGCAGCCGGAGCAGTGCGGCTCACCAGCCACCCCGGAGGTTTCATCGGGCTGTGGACAAGTCTTGTCGGCAGGAAGAGGTTTCCCGTTCAGAACCTGACCGATGCCGGCGAGACATTTCAAGAATTCATCGCGCTCGGAAGCGAGCGTTGAGGAGTTGGCCATGGAGACTCACCGCATCCACCCGGAATTGCTCGAACGGCAGGTGCGCGTGCTGGTAGTGGGTTGCGGAGGAACAGGCAGCGCGGTTGTGGCAGGCCTGCCGTACTTGCATCAATCGCTCGTGGCCCGCGGCCACCCCGGAGGACTCCACGTTACGGTCTTGGACGGCGATACCATCTCTCCCACCAACTGCGTCCGCCAGCCTTTTGCGCGGTCAGAGGTCGGCCTGAATAAGGCGGTCGTACTCGTCAACCGGCTCAACCTATTTTGGGGTCTGGAGTGGGAAGCGGTGCCGATTCATATACAGCCTGGAGGCCACATCTCGCGAGTTTTTTCGGGTGATAATCTCCGCGCTCACATTGTGGTCGGGTGCGTGGATACGCGGGCAGCAAGGGCCACAATTCGCGATGCAGTCAGCAACTGGAGCACTGTTTCGTACTGGCTCGACCTGGGAAACAATGCCGACAGCGGCCAGTTCATCCTGGGCGAACCGCTTAACGAGCGCAATCGCAGATCGAGACTGCGCCTGCGCACAGCCACCGAGCTCTTTCCTGAGATTTGCGATCAGGCTCTCGACAATGAGGCAGAACCGAGCTGTAGCGCGGTCGAGGCCCTGGAGCGACAAGAGCCCTTCGTCAACTCGACCCTTGCCCAGCACGCACTGGCCTTGCTGGCGCGACTATTTCGTTACGGTGAAATCAGCTTTCACGGTTGGTTCATCAATTTGACAACAGGGACAACTGCGGTGCTCAGGATCGACCCCCAGTACTGGAAACGAAACCGCACAGTAAACAAGCGCAATTCGCAGTCAGATCAAACTCAGTGAAGAAGGGCCGCGTGCTTGCCTGCGCACCCGGCCACTCTGCGCGGAGTCGGTGAAACGAACACGCATCCACCACCCGGGCATGTTTACAGGTGTTCTACCGTGCTACGCGAGCCTGCCTTCCAACCTCCTGCCAAGCTTCAATAGCAGCGGAATCGACCCGACCACCCCGGTGACAATCGGGACGGCGTAGAAGAATAGTTTGCGCAGCTCGAAAAGCCTGTGTGTGTAGCCATGAACAAGGATCAGCAGGGTCACGGGAAGCACCAGCGCGAGCCCGGTAGCCAAACCCGGCGCATACCGCCTCATGGCGACGGTTGCCACTAAGTGAGGATAAACGACGTTGATCAGCATCCCGAGGTTGAATACAAAAAAGAAATAGCAGAAAAAAACACCTCTCGGTCAAAGGAAAAACAGAGCGGTCACCGCGAAACCGAGTATTGTCAGGGTGGCCACCGCGAAGCGAAACTCGAAACGGCCAACCGGCTTGTGGTATGTGCCAGCTGTCTGTGACCACAGGGGCAAGAACAGCGCTTCCTCGGCGTTATGGAGGGCGAAGGCAACTGGGAATAACCAGTAGAACCACGGGAGAATCGTTTCCATCTCATTCCTTCCTAATCTAGGGGCTCGACATTTCGTCCGCCCTCGAATGTCTTAACGTTCGCTCAAGGATTATCACCAAAGGTCGTCAGAACCAAACCAAAAGGCCTAGCCTCGTGTCGCGGCGTGGCTCATCAGCGCTCAGTCACACGCACGAGTTTTTCTCAGAAAGGAGACCCATTTTGCGCTTTGAAGGCAAGACTCGGCTTGGCTTTTACCCGCTGCCACTGTCCGAAGCCGAACGGATTCGCAAATTTCTTTCGTTTCCACACGAGCCGTCATCCTCGCTCGATCCCTGCATCGGCGATGGTGTGGCATTCGATGCGATCACCAGCGGCACCGAGATGCTTCGCTATGGCATCGAACTTGATGCCTACCGTGCCGAGCAAGCCAGGCAACGGATTCCCAACATAATCCAAGGCAACACGCTAGAAGTTCATTGTGCCGTGGAGTGCTTTGGGCTCATCTACTTGAATCCGCCCTACGATTGGGCCCTTGGACCGGCTGACAGTCGCCGCACAGAGCAGACCTTCCTGAGCCACACGTATCGCTGGCTGAAACCTGGTGGCATTCTGCTGTTCGTCATCCCAGGGGAGAGACTGGCCGAATGCAGTCAGATTCTCGCGTCACAATTCCGTGATGTACGGGTCTTCCGACTTGAGGCGCCGGAGTGCGTGCGCTACAAGCAAGTGGTCGTGTTCGGAGTTCGACGGACTCGACGCGAAAGAGAGCGCCTGACGGACAGCGACATCACTCGGGCACGGCTTCATTACGCCGGCTTGGCCAGGAACCCCTCCCAAATCTCCGTCCTATCTTCAGAGTCCGAGGCGCGGTACGACGTGCCCGTGAGCGGACCAGCGCAATTGGTTTACCGTGGACTCCCGCTCGACGAGGTTGAGGATCTGCTTCCGGCGTCAGCGGCCTACAGACAGGCAGGACGCATCCTCTTCGCTGAACCTGTCGCGGCGACGGGTCGACCCCTCACACCCCTGCATGCCGGTCACGTCGGTCTCCTAGCCTGTTCAGGACTTCTTAATGGTATATTTGGCAATAATGATTGCCGTCATATATCCTTTTGGCAGGCAGTCAAGGTAGTGGACAAGACAGAGGAAGAAGAGGATGGCGTAATCACATTGAGAGAACGGGAAAGATTCTCTAACGAATTGACGGTCGTTTACA
>Ga0209517_10007303_pt1 | contig 13291 bp, 12 predicted proteins | sample PeaSoiMetSII2010_FD_187695 | JGI IMG/M metagenome (GOLD analysis project Ga0209517, IMG submission 187695) | Peat soil microbial communities from Weissenstadt, Germany - SII-2010 (SPAdes) (version 2) | ecosystem: Environmental > Terrestrial > Soil > Wetlands > Peat | place: Germany...
GGACTTGATGGCGATGGTGCGCGCCAATGTGCGCGAGCCGCTGCAGGTTGAGGGCGACATCTACGCGCTCTGCGCCTGCAACGAGGAGGGCACTAAGCGCCTCGCCGAGATGATGGACGAGTTCGAGATCTCCCATCTCGACAATCTCGGCTCGACCATCGTCGAGGCCTCGCGCGAGGCGACGCTCGCCAAGATCCGCGCGCTGCCGAAGGGTACCTATCGCAACAGCGTCAACATGGACGGCTACGACAAGCCGCTGCTGCTGAACGCGGCGCTCACCATCTCCGACGAGGGCATCCACGTCGATTTCGACGGCACCTCGCCGGCGTCCGCCTTCGGCATCAATGTCGTCTACAATTACACTCTCGCCTACACCGCGTTCGGCGTGAAATGCCTGGTGGCGCCGGAGGTGCCGAACAACGCGGGCTCGCTGGCGCCGATCACCATCAGCGCGCCCGAAGGCTGCGTCCTCAACGTGAAGCGGCCCTGGGCGGTGGCGGCGCGCCACACGGTCGGCCACATGCTGCCTGACGTGGTGTTCGGCTGCCTGCATCAAGTGCTCGCCGGCGGCGTTCCGGCCGAGGGCGCGTCCTCGCTCTGGAACCCGCAGATCTTCGGCGGGGGTTCGCTGGTCGACGAGGTCGCGGACGGTGCCGATGCCGGTGCGCTGCCCGAATTCAGCAGCGTGATCTTCCATTGCGGGGGCGCGGGCGCGCGGCCCGGCAAGGACGGGCTCAGCGTCACCGCCTTCCCGAGCGGCGTGCGCACGATCCCGGTGGAGGCGACCGAAAGCATCGCCCCCGTTCTGTTCAAGCGCCGCGAGTTCCGCGAGAGCTCCGGCGGTGCCGGGAAGCACCGCGGCGGCTTGGGCCAGGTGATCGAGCTCACCGGCGCCGAGGGGACGCCGATCGCGCTGCTCTGCAATTTCGAGCGGGTGAAGAACCCCGCGCGCGGCCGCAACGGCGGCGGCAAGGGCGCGCCCGGCACCGTCGAGCTCGCCTCCGGCAGGCCGATCCGGCCCAAGGGGCGGCAGACCGTGCCCGCCAAGGACACGATCCGTCTGGGTCTTCCCGGCGGCGGCGGCTTCGGCAATCCGAGGGAGCGAGAGCCTGCCCGGGTGCTCGACGACGTACTCGACGGCCTGATCACGCGCGCGGAGGCCGAGCGCGACTACGGCGTCGCCATCGACACGAACGGCAGCATCGATGCCGCGAAGACGGAGCGGCTCAGGGCAGCCTCACCCTCACCCAGCTCCGGCTAAGCTCGCTTCGCTCGCTAAGCCTTCGCAACCCTCTCCCCAGTGGGGAGAGGGAAGGGTGAGGGGGTGACCGCAGTTGCTTCGCACAAATTTTGGCCACGACGGCTCGCCGAGGGCCGCGTTAAACTCCGCCCGCACTCACCGGCCCAATCGCCGGCGGGATAACGAGGAGGTTGGGGGAGGCTCATGAAGACCAGTCACATTTTCGGGGCGGCACTGATCGCGGCCGCGCTCGCGTCCGGCCCGGCGCTCGCCGACGACGTCAAGGTCGGCGCGATCTATCCGCTTTCGGGGAACGCGGCCAGCGCCGGCAAGTCCGAGCTCGACGCGATCAATCTCGCGGTCGAACTGGTCAACACCGTGCATCCCGAGCTCGCGGCGCTGCCGTCGGTCGGCAAGGGCGGCCTCTCGAACCTCGGCGGCGCCAAGATCCAGCTCATCAGCGCCGATCACCAGGGCAAGCCCGAGGAAGGCCAGAGCCAGACCCTCCGCCTGATCACGCAGGAGCACGTGGCCGCGATCATCGGCGCCTATCATTCCAACGTGAGCTTCACCGCGACCGCGGTGTCCGAGCGCCAGGGCGTTCCCTTCGTGGTCTCCGATTCCGTCGCCGCCAACATCACCAGCCGCGGCTTCAAATGGCTGGTGCGCGTGACGCCGGTCGCCTCGGACTTCGCCAAGAACTACATGGAATACCTCGGCGACATGAAGAAGGCTGGGCACAAGGTCGAGACCGTCGCCGTCGTCAACGAGAATACGGATTACGGCACCTCGATCGGCGGGACCGTGGTTCAGCAAGCCAAGAGCCATGGCTTCGAAGTCGTCGCGCAAATCCCCTACAACGCCAATTCCAGCGACGTCAGCGCCCAGGTGCTCCAGCTCAAGGAGAAGAACCCGGACTGCGTGGTCTTCGTCTCCTACACCGCCGACGCGATCCTCTACATGAAGACGATGAAGAACCTGAACTATCAGCCGCCCATGATCATCGGCGATGACGCGGGCTTCGCGGACCCCGCCTTCGTGCCGGCGGTGGGCGACATCGCGCAGGGCGTGATGAACCGCAGCGCCTGGGCGGTCGGCAAGCCCGGGAGCGTCACCGCTGTCATCAACGACCTCTTCAAGGCCAAGACCGGCCGCGAGCTCGACGACACCAGCGCTCGCGGCCTGCAGGCGATGCTCATGCTGGCCGACGCCATCAACCGCGCGGGCTCGACCGCGCCCGACAAGATCATGGCCGCCCTCAAGGCGACGGACCTCAAGCAGGACCAGGTCATGATGGGCTACCGCGGCGTGAAGTTCGACGATATCGGCGAGAACTCGCTCGCGGCGACGTACCTGGTGCAGCTCCAGGGCAAGGAGTACGTCGCGGTCTGGCCGACCGAGAAGGCGCTCGCGCCCGTGCAGTGGCCGATGAAGGGCTGGAAGTAACGCGGCATCGGCCCGAGCGCCGATGATCCTGCTGCAGGTGCTGGTGGGCGGCCTCCTCCTGGGGGCCGTCTACGCGCTCTTCGCGTCGGGCCTCACGCTCATCTGGGGCATGATGAACTTCATCAACTTCGCCCATGGCGAGTTCGTGATGCTCGGCATGTACGTGGCGCTGGTGATGACCTGGATCCACGCGGGACCCGAAACGTTTGGGCCGGCCGCCATGGTGGCGCTGTTCCTGCTGGGCGTGTTGGTCTACCTGGGCCTGATCAAGCACGTCATGCGCGGGCCGATGCTTTCGCAGATCCTCTCGACCTTTGGTCTCGCGCTGCTGCTGCGCTATTCCGCTTTCGCCTATTTCAAATCCGATTTCCGCACGCTGCCGGAGAGTTGGCTCGCCGGGACCATCAACGTGAGCGGAATCTATGTGGGGAAGGCGCAGCTGGTCGCCGGCGCCATCGCGGGCCTGCTGGCGCTCGGCATGCATGTGCTGCTGACCCGCACGGCGCTCGGGAGCCGCCTCCTCGCGGTCGCCGAGGACCGCAACGCCGCCATGCTCATGGGCATCCGGCCCGACCGCATGCAGGCGCTTGCCTGGGGCCTTTCGGCCGCGAGCGCGGGCATCGCGGGCGCGCTCCTCGCCAACGTCTATCCGTTCTCGCCGGAAGTCGGTCAGACTTTCGCGCTCACGGCCTTCGTCGTGGTGGCGCTCGGCGGGTTCGGCAGCGTGCCCGGCGCCATGATCGCGGGCACCGCGATCGGTCTCATCGAGCAAGTCGCGGCCTATAGCCTGGGGCCGATCTACAAGGACGTGGTGGTCTACGGGCTCTTCGTCGCGGTCCTCTGGGTAAGGCCGCAGGGCCTGCTCGGAAAGCTCTGAGCCGCGGACCGGAGTCTTGCGATGAGCGCACGCTGGGAACCGATCGCGCTCTGGATGAGGGCACGGTGGGGACCGATCGCGCTCTGGGCGACGCTGCTGGTCTTTCCGTTCATCGTCCAGGGCAGCGACAGCGCGGCCTTTTTCCAAGACGTGGGCGCGAACCTGATCCTCGCCGCGATCGCCGCGTCCGCGTGGAATATCGTCGGGGGTTACGCGGGCCAAGTCTCGGTCGGACACGCGATTTTCTTCGGTGCCGGCGCCTATGTGCCGCTGCTGGTCTACACCCTCTGGGAGGTGCCGCCGCTCTTGGGACTGCCGCTCGGCATCGCCGTCGCGGTGCTGATCGCGCTGGGCATCGGAATGCCGAGCTTCCGGCTCCAGGGCCACTACTTCAGCATGGCGACCATCGCGGTCGCGGAGCTGGTGCGGCTCGTGGTCGGCAATTGGGACCTGCTGGGTGCCGCCATCGGCATCCAGGGGCCGGCGACGCCACGGGGCTGGTGGGACCTGATCTTCCGCAGCTCGATGCCCTACTACTACATCTTCCTCGGCGTGCTCGCGGTCACGCTCTCGCTTACCTACGCCATGGAGCGGAGCCGGTTCGGCTATTACCTGCGCGCGATCCGCGCGGGCGAGCGCGCAGCGCGGAGCCTCGGCGTCCCCGTGCGGCGGACCAAGCTCAAGGCGCTCATGCTGAGCGCCGCGCTCACGGCAACGGCGGGCTCGCTCTATGCCTTCAAGGTCGGCTTCGTGAATCCCGAGAGCGGGCTCGGCATCCTCGTCTCCGTGCAGATGATCATCGTCGCGGCCCTGGGCGGCGCCGGCACGCTCTATGGGCCGCTCATCGGCGCGATCGTCCTCGTACCCCTGCAAAGCGCCACCAACACCTGGTTCGGCGGCGGCGGCAGCGGCCTCACCTTCATCCTCTACGGCGGCATCATCGTGATCCTCGCGCGCTTCGAGCCCGGCGGGTTGCTGGAGCTCTGGCGCCGCCTCGCCGCACGGGTCTTCCATGCTGCTTGAGACGCAAGACGTCTCGAAGGCCTTCGGCGGCTTCGTGGCGCTCGCGGAGGTATCGCTCTCCGTCGAATCCAACGAGATCGTGGGATTGATCGGCCCGAACGGCGCGGGCAAGTCGACCTTCTTCAACTGCATCGCGGGCGACCTCGCGCCGTCGGACGGGTGCATCCGGCTCGACGGCGTCGACATCACGCACGAGCCGCCGGAGGCGCGCGCGCGGCTCGGCATCGGCCGCACCTTCCAGGTGCCCGCCACTTTCGAGGACATGAGCATCCTCGAGAACGTGATGGTGGGCGCCTTCCTGCGCCATCCCCACGCGCGCGACGCCCGGAGCAAAGCCATCGACGTGCTGCGCTTGACCGGCCTCGAGGCGCAGTCCGCGCAACCTGCGCGCAGCCTCGGCACGCCCGGCCGCAAGCGGCTGGAGATCGCCCGCGTGCTCGCGACGGAGCCGCGGCTGCTGCTGCTCGACGAGGCGCTCGCGGGCTTGACGCCGGTGGAGATCCAGAGCGCGATCACTCTGGTCCGCAAGATTCACGCGCTCGGCATCACCATCGTGATCGTCGAGCACATCATGGAGGTGATCCTCACGCTCGCCGCACGGGTGCTGGTGTTCAATCAAGGTCGCACCATCGCGCAGGGCCGACCGGCCGATGTGGTGAGCGACCCCAAGGTGATCGAGGCCTATCTCGGCCATCACCATGGCCGCCGCGCGAGACGGCGGACATGACCGCGGCGCTCGCGGTCGAGCACCTGGAAGTGCGCTACGGCGACCTCGTCGGCGTGGCGGACGTCTCGCTCGCGGTCGAGGAAGGCAGCATCGTTGCGCTCCTGGGCTCGAACGGCGCCGGCAAGACAACCACGCTCAACGCGATCGCGGGGTTGGTGCCGTCGAGCGGCGGCCGCATCGCCTGGCGCGGCGAAAGCATCGCGAACCTACCGGCCTACGCGATCGTGCCCAAGGGCCTCGCGCTCTCGCCCGAGGGCTGGCGCCTCTTCGTGAGCCAGACCGTGGAGCAGAACCTACGGCTCGGCGCCACCGTGCTCAGCGACAAGACGCGGCTCGAGGCGTTGCTCGAGCGGGTCTACACGGTCTTCCCGCGGCTCGCGGAGCGGCGCCGCCAGCGCGCGGGCACGCTCTCGGGCGGCGAACGGCAAATGCTGGCGCTCGGCCGCGCGCTCATGAGCGAGCCCAAGCTCCTGATGCTGGACGAGCCAAGCCTCGGCCTCGCGCCCGCCGTGGTCGAGCAGCTCTACGACACGCTCGTGCGCCTTCACGCCGACGGCCTCACGCTCCTCCTCGCTGAGCAATCCGTGCCGCTCGCGCTCGAAATCGCCGACTACGCCTACGTCCTCCAGACCGGCCGCACGGTCCTCGAAGGCAAGGCCGAGGCGCTGGAGACCGACCCGCAGGTCCAACGCATCTACCTCGGGATCAAGGACGAGGCGGCGGGGTGAGTCTGGCGAGGACAGGGAGATATCGAGGTGGCGCGAATCCTCGAGAATCCCCTTCCTGGCGTCCTTGGCGCCTTGGCGGTGAAAGTCTGAACCACCAAGGCGCCAAGCCGCCAAGAACAAGGGCCGCGGCTTCGCGGCAAACTCAACCTCTGTGCCCTCTGTGTCTCCGTGGTGAATCTTCGCGCTCCGCGCGGGCTCAACGCGATTCTTTCGGAGCGAGCCGCTTCCGCGTCTCCCGCAGCAGGGCCGCCGCGCCGTCGGTCAGGAGACCGGTGTCCGCTGCGACGAGCGGCATGCGGGCGCCCTTGGCGGCCCACTCCGGAACCGCGTCCGGCGGCACGACGATGCCCGTGCAAACCGCGACGCCCTTGGCCTTCGCCTTCGCAAGCACGGTGTCGAGCGCGGCCGCGACTTCCGGATGCGCCCAGTCCAGCAGGCGCCCGAGCGATCCCGAGAAGTCAGCTGGGCCGAGGCAGATCGCATCGACGCCATCGAGCGCGAGGATGCCGTCGACCTCGTGGAGGAACCGGGCATCCTCGATCTGCGGCACGATGACGATCTCGGCGTTGGCCGCCGCCGCATACTCGCGGGCGCGGCGGTAATAGTCGGAGGCGCGGCGCGGCCCGAAACCCCGGGTGCCCGCGGGCGGATAGCGGCAGGCGGCGACTAGGCTCCGCGCCTCCTCGACGGTTCGCACCATCGGGCAGACGACGCCGTCGATCCCCGCGTCCAGGACATGCTTGACGGCGACGGCATCGTTCCAGGGAACCCGGACCAGCAACACTGTATCGGACCCGCGGAAGCCCGAGAGGGCGACCTGGATCTCGCCCACCGTCCAGGGCGCGTGCTCGGCATCGATGATGACGTAGTCGAATCCCGAGCTCGCCATGATCTCGGCAACCGAGAGATCGGGGATCGTGAGCCAAGCACCGATCACGGTCTCGCCCGCCGCGAGACGGGCCTTGAATCTCTTGACGCGGCTTGCGTTCTGGCTTCCTTCGGAGGACACGTCGAGCTCCTCTCTGTCTTGCTACGTCAATCCCGCGAGCCGGGCGAGGATGCGCTGCAGCTGGTCCCGTTGGATCTTGCCGCCGGCGTTGCGCGGGATCGGCGAAATGCGCGCCAAGCGGATGGTGGCGAACTGCAGGGGACGCAGGGCGGCGCCGATGCGCTCCCGGAGCTCCTGGGCGCCGATGGGCGCATCGGCGACGCCGATCAGCAACTCCTCGATGCCGAGCTGATTGCGGATCGAGCACACGCCGGCGTCCTTGGCGTTGACCGTGCGCAGGATCAGCTCCTCGATCACGCTGGGCGGCATCTTGGTGCCGCCGATGTTGAGGAGATCGTCGGCCCGGCCCATGAGCTGCACGCCCCGCCGGCCGTGGAGGATCGCGAGGTCGCCGGAGTTGAACCAGCCGTCCCGAAAGGACTTGGCGGTCGCCTCGGGATTGCCGGCGTACTCGCGGTGCATGAACGGCGTCTTGATCCACAGCCGCCCGAGCTCGCCCGGCGGTAGCGATCGGCCCTGCTCGTCGAGCACGACGGCCTGGGCGAGCGGCGAGAGCGTACCGATGCCGCCGCTGTTCGCCGCCAAGATCCGGGAGACGAAACCCGCTTCGCGCGAGCCATAATTGTCGTAGAGCACGGTGGCGAACCGGGCGGTGGTCTTCTCGCGCAGCGCCTCCGAGAGCGTGGCGCCGAACGAGGTGACGGTGAGGCTCCGTGGTTTCGGGTATCCCTCGGGCAGCGCGTCCATGAGGCTACCGAGATGAATGGGAAACAGCGCCACGTGCGTGATGCCGTGGTCCCAGATCGCCTGTCCCAGCTGCACGCGATCCTCGCGCACGACCGTCCCGCCCGCGCGGATCACGCCGGTCGCGAGCGTGTAGATCGTGTAGACGTCGAGGGTCAGGACGAGGAGAAAGCGCGAGGCATTGGTGAGGCCTTGCTGCCAGATCCAATCGTCCGCCCAGGCCGCCTGAGTCCGGCGCACGCCGTGCAGTACCTTCGGATCGCCGGTGGTGCCGGTGGTGCGCAAGATGAAGATCGTGTCGTCGTCCGATCTCTTTGGCAGATCTCCCCCGTCGGTCTCGGGCCGCGCCCGCACCGCCTCGACCCAATCCGGAGTGAGGGCGTGGTGCCGCTTGACGGCGCCGGGTGCCAGGCCCCACTCGGAGAGCGCCATGTCGAGGCTCGCGAGCAACGGCCGCGCCTCCGGCGGCTCTTGCCGGTTCAGCATCAGCGTGGTGACGGCGAGACGCTCCAGCGCCAGCAGCAGCGTCCAGGTGAGATAGAGGTCGCTGCAGCCGAGCCCGACCCTGCTACCCCGCCCGAGGCCGAGCTCGCGGAGCGCCGGGATGAACTTGCGGATGTCGCGGTCGAACTGCGCATAGGTGAACCGCCGGCCATTGTCGACGAAGGCGATGGCCTCGGGCCGCTCGATCGCGTGGAAAGCGACGTAGTCCGCGGTCATTTGGGCGAGGTCTTCCTGGTTGCTATGTCAGCCGGCGGTCAATCGCCGGCGGCGTAGGCCCGCCGGTCGGCGGTCTCGCCGAGCGCGGCGAGGCACGCGACCGCGACGACGGCGAGCGCGATCAAATAGAGGCAAACCGGCCAGGTTGCGCCGCCCAACCGCTGCAGCAGGGCGGTCGCGATCAGCGGCGCCAATCCGCCGCCGAACACCGAGCCGATCTGATATCCCAGCGACGCGCCGGAGTAGCGCACGCCGGTATCGAAGGCTTCCGCGAAGAGCGCCGCGATCGGACCGTAAAGCGCGCCGAAGGCGATCGCTGCGACGGTAATACCGGCCGTCACGAGCATCGGATCCCTGGTCTGCAGCAGCCAGAACAGCGGGAAGATGTAGAGCGCGACGAACACCGCGCCTCCCATCACCACCGGCACGCGCCCGATGCGATCGGAGAGCGCGCCAAAGCCGGTGGTGGCGAAGATCTGCACGAAGGTCGCCACCATGACGGCGTTCAGCATCGTGCCCATGCCGAGGTTCAGGGTGATGCCGCCGTAGGAGAGCATGAACACCGAGGTCACGTAGAAGCCGGCATTGATCATGAGCAGCGTGCCGGCGGTCAACAGGATCTGCCGGTAGTGGCTGCGGATGGCGTCGAGTATGGGCAGCTTGCGCTCGCGGCCCGACCGCTTCAACGCCAGGAACTCCGGCGTCTCCAGGATCCTGGTGCGGACATAGAGCCCGATGGCGATCAGCACGAGGCTGAACAGGAACGGGATGCGCCAGCCCCAGCTGAAGAAGGCGTCGCCGGTCGCATAGGAGGTGAGGCTCAGCATGCCCAGGGCCAGGACGCTCCCGAGCGAGGTGCCTGCGTTCGTACATCCCCCGAAGAAGCCGCGGCGCCCCGGCGGCGCATACTCGATCACCAGCACCACGGCGCCGCCCCACTCGCCCCCGTAGGCGATCCCCTGGGCGAACCGCAGCACGGTCAGCAGGATCGGCGCGGCGATGCCGATCTGGGCGTAGGTCGGCAACGCGCCGATCGCGACGGTGACGATCCCCATCAGCCCCAGCGTAATCAGCAGCATCGGCTTGCGGCCGAGCTTGTCGCCGTAGTTGCCGAACACGATCCCGCCGAGCGGGCGGGCGATGAAACCCACCGCGAAGGCGCCATAGGCCAGCAGAGTTCCCGCGGTCGGATCGCTGTTGGGAAAGTACAGCCGGCCGAAGATGATGCCCGCGGCGCTGCCGAACAGGATGAAGTCGTAAGTCTCGAGCGCGGTGCCGAAGAAGCTGCCGAGCAACGCCCGGCGCGCGGCCTCGGCGCGCACAGCCCCGCGCGCGTCTCCATCCTGCGTCATCCTGCTGCCGCCCTCTCGCCAAACCCGCCGACACCGAGGCGGACCATGTACCCGGCTATACCGTCGGCGCGCAAGTGTCGGCCGCCGATTCCGGTTATCCTGGATCCGATCGCGACAGGACCGACCTCAGGAGCAAACGCTGAAATGGCGCAGCAGGAACCGCCAAGCCCCGAGACCGTCGTTATCCTCGGCACGGCAACGCCGGGCGGCGGCTTTCCGCTCTTTGGCGCGGCGCTCGTGGACGCGGTGCGCGAGGTCGATGCGCCGCTCATTATCCAAACCAAGAACACGAAGGGCAGCACGGAGAACGTACCCTTGCTGCAAGCGAGCGGGCTCGACATCGCGCTGGTGCAGGGCGAGGTCGCGGGCGAGGCGCTGTCGGATGCGGGCCGTGTGCATGGTCGGCTCTGGATCGTCGCCGCCATGTATTCGACGCCGGGACTGTTCGTCACGCGCGCCGACAGCGCCTGTCGCGCGATCCCGGACCTGTGCGGCAAGCCCGTCGCCTTCGGCGCCCGCGGCTCAGGGCTCGTTCTGCTGGCGCGCGCGGTGCTCGGCGGCATCGGGCTCGACTGCGAGCGGGATTTCCAGGCGATCTATCTCGATTGTGCCGGCGACGGGCCGGCGATGGTGATCGACGGGCGCGTCGTGGCGCTGTGGGGCGGCGGTACCGGCTGGCCGGGGTTCGCCGCGGTGGCCAAGAGCTCCGCCGGTGCCCGCTTCATCGCGCCCGATGCGCACGAGATCGCGCGCATCCGGGTCATGTACCCCTTCCTGAAACCGCTGACGCTGCCCGCAGGCAGCTACGCGGGACAGCACGCGCCGATCGCCTCCGTGGGCTCCTGGAGCTTGATCCTCGCACGCGACGACCTCGAGGACGCCCTTGCGTATCGCCTCGCCCGCGCATTGCACCGGGCCGAGGCGGGGCTTGCGCACCGCCTGCCGCAAGCCCGCGAGACCACCGCCGCGAACACGGTGGCGGCCGCGCCGCGGATCGAGCTTGTCCATCCCGGCGTGCTGCGCTACCTGCGAGAGATCGGCCTTCTCGCTTGAAGATTACGCATAAGGAGACTGCATGTTCGCCGCACCGCCCGTGATCGAGACCACCGTGTTCACCCGGATTCCCGAGCGGCTCTGGATCGACCGGCCCTCGCATTGGGTCGAGTTCAATCAGATAGGCCAGAAAACGCCGACATTTCTCGAGGGCCCGTCCTTCGATCGCGCGGGCAATCTGTGGGTGACCGACATTCCCTGGGGCCGGCTCTTCAAGCTCGCCCCCGACGGTGGCATCACCGTGGCGCTCGAGTACGACGGCGAGCCCAACGGCCTCAAGTTCCACAAGGACGGCCGCGCCTTCATCACCGACCACAAGAACGGGATCATGGTGTTCGATCCCAAGAGCGGGAAAATTGCGCCATTCCGAGACCGCGGCGTGGTCGAGCGCTTCAAGGGGGTGAACGATCTGGTGTTCGCCTCGAACGGCGACATCTATTTCACGGATCAGGGCCAGACCGGGCAGCACGACCGCACGGGACGGCTCTATCGGCTCCGTGCCAATGGCAAGCTCGAGTGCATCCTCGATTGCATTCCGAGCCCTAACGGGCTCGTGCTCAACAAGGCCGAGACCGTGGTCTATCTCTGCGTCACCCGCGACAACGCGATCTGGCGCGTGCCGATGCTGCCGGACGGCGCGGCCACCAAGGTCGGCGTGTTCATTCAGATGTCCGGCGGCGTGGGGCCGGACGGCATGGCGATCGACGAGGACGAGAACCTAGTCGTCTGCCATATCGGGCTCGGCAGCGTCTGGGTCTTCAGTTCGCTGGGCGAGCCGCTCTATCGCATCAAATCCTGCACCGGCCTCGCCACCACCAACTGCGCCTTCGGCGGGCCCGACCGGAAGACGCTCTTCATCACGGAGTCGCGCACCGGCACCGTGCTCAAGGCCGAGCTTCCGGTGCCGGGGCGGCTCTTGTACTCGCACATGTAACGATCAGTCGTCCGCGAGCCAGAACGGTCGGCTGCCCAGGTACTGGGCGGTTGCGCGGTCGATCCCGATGTCGCGGAGCGCGCGATCGTCGAGCCTCAGGAGGGCCTCGCGCGACCGCCACCGCTCCCACGACGCCCGGACTTGACCGAGGACCGCGGTCGCCGCGACGCCGATCCGCTCGCTCCAGGGCCGCCGCTGTGCCACTGCGCGCGGCTGCCAGCCCCGCATGACGATGGCGGGGTTCCGCCACCACTGGGGATAAAACACCTCGGCGCGAAACTCGGGCACCGGCCCGCCGAAGCCGGCGTGCAGCTCGGGCACCGCGGAGACGGTCGTGAAGGCCGCCAGGTGAGCCGCCGTGAGGCCGGGAATGGGTTTCTTGAGAGCCTGGACCATGGTCAAAACTCCTTTGGTCTTGGTTCAGCTTCGATAGGTCTGAAAATGGCGGCAAATTGCCTTGCCAACAAACGACCTTCTCTCATAGAATGGCCAAGAAAAATTAGGCCATCGTGACATGCAAGGGTCGCTTCCTCTCAATGGGCTGAAGGCGTTCGAGGCGGCGGCGCGCCACCTGAGTTTCACGCGGGCAGCCGACGAGCTGCACGTGACCCAGGCGGCGGTCAGCCACCAGGTGAAGACCCTCGAGTTGCGCCTGGGCGTGAAGCTGTTCCGGCGTTTGCCCAAGAGCCTGCGTCTCACCGACGAGGGCCAGGCGCTGTTGCCGGAGCTGCGCGATGCCTTCGAGCGGATGGCGCGCGCGATCCATCGCGTGACCTCGGCCCAGGGCGCGTCCGCGCTCTCAGTCAGCACGCTCATGACCTTCGCGCTGACCTGGCTGGTGGGGCGCCTGCCCCGTTTCCAGGCGCGGCACCCGGAGATCGAGGTGCGGCTCAACACCACCGGCCGCATGGTCGATTTCGCCCGCGAGGACGTGGACGTCGCCGTGCGCTACGGCGACGGCAACTGGCCGGGCCTCCATGTCGAGAAGATGTTCGAGGACGAGCTGACGCCGCTCTGCGGGCGCGCCTACAAGGACCGGCTGTGCGCGCCGGAGGGTTTACGCGACGTGCCGCTGATGGATGCCTCGCCGCCCGAGCCCGCCTCGGTCGGGGAATGGCGCACCTGGTTCAAGGCGGCCGGCATCGCGCATCTGCCGATCACGCGCGGTGCCCAATTCGATTCCACAAAGATCGCGGCGCAGGCAGCCATCGACGGCATGGGTGTCGCCATCGGCTCGCCCTACCTCTTCGCCGAGGACATCGCCGCGGGGCGCCTCTTCCAGCCTTTCCCGCTCACCGTGCGCAACGGAAAGGCCTATTGGCTGGTTTGCGGCGAGGGAACCGCTGCCCGCCCGAAGATCAAATCCTTCCGAGATTGGATCTTCAGCGAGCTCGGCTGAGCCGCTCCGAGAGTTGGCAAGGAGTTTGCCGGGGTGAGC
>Ga0209517_10007304_pt1 | contig 13289 bp, 17 predicted proteins | sample PeaSoiMetSII2010_FD_187695 | JGI IMG/M metagenome (GOLD analysis project Ga0209517, IMG submission 187695) | Peat soil microbial communities from Weissenstadt, Germany - SII-2010 (SPAdes) (version 2) | ecosystem: Environmental > Terrestrial > Soil > Wetlands > Peat | place: Germany...
TGGTGGGCGGCGCTTAATATTTCTAAATTCGAGTTTTAAAATATTACTTTTTGATTACTATAGTTCTTGGACTGGAAATTTATGGTTTCATTATAGTATATTTCTAAATTCGAGTTGTGAAATATTGTATTGCGATCACATTTTGGTTTATTCTATTAGACTGTATAGATCTAATACAGATCATATCATGATGGTATATGCAGGAGGTCCACATTGGCCAGAACAAGACGCGCGAATAGATATTGCGTGGATTGTGGGGGTAGGTTAGTTTACTATCCTCGCCTTTCAAACCCAAAAGCTCCCAATGAATATAGGGTTCTGGTTTATGCATGTCCCGACTGCACTAAAGATTTTGATAAGCCAAAGATGTTCTCCATTAAACGAAATGTCGTAGATGAGCCAATTGAAACTGTGGAGATAGAAATTGTACAAGCAAGAGAAAAAATTCCAGAAATGGTAAAAACCACTACCGTCTGAAAAAATGTCAAAATCATCTGATATTTATCATATAAATCTCGAGCGTTTTTTGCCAACTTTTGGTCTAATACCCTCGGGTTTTAGGGTGTGAACTGCCTAGTTTTTGGAATTCTTCATGCCTATCTTCAATGTTGATATTTTGTAACATTTCAAAACTTGAAAATTTGCAACAAAAATCTAGGGTTTAGCTTTTCTTCCTACCAACAAAAGAAAATGAAACTCTTACTGGGTAATGGGGGTGTTTTGATCATTGGCTTGCATATGTACGCACAAGTGTTACACCCCCCCTAAAATTAGACGTTTTTGAAAAAATCACAATATGCCTAACTGGTGGAAAATAACAGGGGGTTGAACCCTTGAGCGTAAATTTCAAACTTTCAATATTTTTAGAAATTGTAGTTTTTTCCAATTTTTTGATTTGAAAAATTGGTATGATCTTGCAAGTTTAGTGTAAAATAGGGGGGTAGAAATAGACCATTTTAGTATAAAGAATTGAAGTCTATGGTTCTGTGTTACAAATGCTTTGAAGAAAAGCATCATGATTGTATGGGCAAACAAGGACTGTTTGTTTGCGACTGTGAACTTTGTAAGAAAGATTCCAAAGTCATCAATAATGTCATGCCAGACTCTATGAAATATGTAGAGAAGAATTAGGTACGCCTATAATTTTTCTAGTTTTAGAAAGTCTGAAAGTAATTTTATCGTGAGAGAATCACAAAAACCCTCACGATTACAGGCTTGGTCAGTTTGTGGGTAGCCTTCTCTAATTACTCACTACAATATCTTAAGTTTCAAGTGGATTTTTATGAATACTTTGGTAGATTCTTTTCAAACCTTCCGATCTTTTAGATCTCAACTAAACATTCACGGTATGATCATGTCTATAGCCACAGGCCTGACACAGAAATATTTGATGCAAATCTCCTTTGACGTCTTTTTTTATTTCGGAAACTAGTTTGTCCATGGCAAGTCCCTTTCTTGGACAGTCATCATTGGGGCATGGCATATCATAATCTAATATGTGCTCCAAACAAAAGTATCCTCGCTTTGAGGAATAATTTCCTTCTTTACCGCACTTTTCTTTGTCGCAATTTCTTTTCTTGTACACAGAATCTTTTGGAATTCTGTTTGCAGGTATGTCCAATTCATCCATGTCATGTGTTGGTAATTCTAGTATTTTTTAATTATTTACTTTCTTGATTGTCTGCTGATAAATTTTACGCTGAATGAAGCAATGTTTTTACTCTCGCTAATTAGGAATAATGTTTCAAAACTCGAATATGGAAATATGCGGAATAACCTATTGTCAGTCATTATTACATGCAAGTGGATATCAAGTTCAATTTTGTCTGATGTGTGATGAGATTTGTACTGGTAATTGCTGGTATGTTGCTTACAATCCTGTCAGTTCCGATGCATTACTATCTACCACCTGTCTTATCTACTGTAATTCACTCGTTTGTTGGTTCAATGTCTCTTGGAAATGTTAATTCTGTATCAATGCTACGGCAGATGGGGTATCCATCCATGCACCAAGTGCTCTCTGTTCTTCAATACTTGATTATAGGGACGGGGGTTGCAGGAGTGGGTCTTGTGATGTTTGGATTGATAGCAAAAAAAGCACCCAAAACAATATCCGTAAAACTGGTTACTGATGAATCTCTTAAAGAATTACACATTGGAGGTCAATCACTTGGTTCAAAAACAATGAAGAGTGTGCCCAATACTGAGCCTTCAAAAGTTATGTTCGAAACTGTAAATGATGTTCTTGGCAAATTGGAAACTGAACTAAAAGATATGAAAACGGGTTACGAAGATCATAGGCAGAAGATAGAAACTGAGAAAAAGAAATTGGAGCAAAGACAAAGAGAAAAATTGGCTAAAATTATCGCCACTGGGGAAGTTTTGATTAAGGAAATTGCACCAGATAACTTTGAAGAAAGAATAAAACATTATGTTGAATTAAAAAATGCAGAGACGGGGCAACCAGTAGATCTTTCGTTACTTGCTGAAAAATTTGCCAAGATGAAACAAAAAATGGATTCTGCGGATAAGAATTATACTCCAAGTGAGTTTGAGAGTATGAAGAGATTTTTAGACGAGTAAAATAACGACATTTAGAAACTTTATGTTTTATGTGTACATGATTAATTCTGATTTTGAGATTTACGAAGATTTTCTGCCAGCGCTAGTTTTGCATCCATTATGCCTTTTAGCGCACTATCTATTCTGGCCAAGTGTTCGTTTACTCCCTCTGCATCGTTTCTTATATTTCTCAATTTGATTGCCTCTACTTCAAGCGAAATATCTGAAAGATACTCTGTAAATATCTCTGAGAATGAGGGTAATTTTCCACCAAGTGTGAGACGGTGATCCATTAATTATATACCTAATCCGTAGTATAAAAAAACAGTCTGCCAAAAATGGAAATACAGATCACATATCAATCGAGTGGGAAAATTTAGTTTGAACCTGGAAGCGATGCTGGTTTACCTCTACACTAATTAGATAGTATGTTTCAAAATTCGAATATGGAAATATGTGAAATCACTGTACGCGTATCAAAAAAACCCACCGATGCTCAAATTCAAAAAATCCAGGAATGTTTTGCGGAAATTCCTGTGGAAGAGATCCTGATGGGACTAAATTTTGCCAAAAACAGATGGACTGCTAAAGATGCAGGAGTTCTCAAAGTGGGAAGAAAGAGTATAATCAATAAGGAAATTCATTCTGTAACATCAGAGCAAGCTCAGTGGAGGTTAAAAAACTGGAAGATGATGATTGCAAATTACAGAAAACTAGGATATAGCTATCCAACAATATCTAGAATAAAGAAGCATTTTATAGAATTGAGTAAAAAGCGCTCTAAATAGGCTCTGGCGCTTTAGTAGTTGTAGAACCAAGTGATGGGGGAAGTTCCGGAAGGGTCTGTCTCACATGTCCTTCTAAGATTGATTGAGCTTCTTCCAATATTTGGTTTGTCTCGGAATTTGTCGTATCCACAGTAAAGTTGTTCTCTCCGCTTACTGAGGCGCCTGACATTATCTCTCCTAGTATGTTTGACAAGTCCGCCATGGATGAATCGGCTGCTGGCATTAATCCATTTAGGCCTGTTCCAAGTCCCTTTATTATTGACATACAAGGACTTAGTGTCACTACAACATCTCCAAGTTCTGATATTGTGTTTAGTCTTAGTTGAATTTGTTCCATGGCTAATTTTGCATTTGTTACCATGTTGTTCATTTTTCTAATCTCGTGTAATTCTGTAGCATAGGCGTTAGAATATGCCTTATTATGTGATCTTACGGCATCTACAACTTTTTTGAAAATAAAATCATCTTTTTCCTTTAATTTTCTTGAAATGGAATCTAATTTTATGACTTGTAACTGTAATTTTTTCTGAGCCTCATCAATTTTTGGCTTTAATGGTGCATCTGGTTTTACCTTGTCTATTACCCTCTGTGACAGGCTTTCTTTCTGTACGTTCCATTTGTTTGTAAAGTTCATTTTAGACTGCTCCATGATTGAAAATGTTATTTTAAACAACCATGTTCTTAGTTGATGTGTAACCACGGTGACATGGATCTATGGTTACATGAAAGTCTTACAATAATGATTTGATATGTTTCTAAATTCGAATTTAGAAATATTATATCTTGATCATCCAAAGGTAAATGTGTATATTTGAAATCCTGGGTGAGCAATGATTGTAACTGTATGAGAGCCTTGCTGTTTTGACGATATTATGTTATATAGTCTATGATCAGAGATGCTAGCCGTTCCATTTTTGAGATCCTGACCTGCGTCATCACTTGTAACAACATTACCATCTAGTAGTACCTGTATGTTATCTCCAGTTCCAGATGCAACAATGTGGACATCTTTTGCAGAATATGGAAGGACTATCTTTCCATTATCTGATACTAGTTTCATACTATCATTGAGATTTTGCCATTGTCCATCCAAGTAGAAATGATCATTTTGTAAACCAGATGGGATAGTATAACTTACTATTTTTTCTGGTTGAAGTCCTTCTGAATTTCCAAGAAAGTTTCTATCTTGCATAAAGTCATAACCAAAATAAAGTTCTGGAGTCTGTATGGCAGAAAATTGATGTTCTTGCAAATTGACAAGAGTTTGATCTGCTGTCATGTTTAATCCTAGTCTGGTTGCTCTTTGGTCAAGTAATTGTTGAATGACTTTTTCTGTGGTATCATACTCTCCTTCACCAAAATGCGTGTGTCGTATATGCCCTAAATCGTCTGTTATGTATTCTGCAGGCCAGTATCTATTTGAAAATGCATCCCATGTCATATGATCACTGTCTAATACTATTGGATATGTCAAGCCATATTTTTGAGCGGCCATTTTTACATTGTTAGGATCTTTTTCAAACTCAAATTCTGGCGAATGTACTCCAATTATTAATAATCCTTTGTCAGCATATTTGTCATTCCATGCTTTAAGATATGGAAGTGTTCTGATACAATTTATGCAACTATAAGTCCAAAAATCATACAAGACCACCTTGTCTTTCATTTCTGATTTTAATTCTTGTGGTGTTGTGTTGATGTAGTCTGCAATTCCCACCAAGTCGGGTGCTACTGGAAAATTATTTTCGTCAGGATATGAAATTAACTTGCCAGTTGTATTGTTTGTCGGTCCTTGTTTTTCTAAAAGTATTTGATTACTTGCACTCTGAGCAGTTTTATCAAGTGATGTAAAGAAAGCACTAATTCCACCAATTGCGGCGATTATGATTATCGCACCAATTACTGCGGTTTTAATCTCTTTTCTCAAGATGTTCCTCCTAATAGTATGTTATTTAGCAGCGGAAAACTTGCAATGGCAGCTAGTTGATTTGTATATACTAAAACTCCCAAGATGATGATAAGCGAACCCATGATTATTGAATAATATTTCAAATGTTTGCTCATTGATTTGATAATTCCTGTAAATCTTGAAAAGAATACTCCCATCAAAATAAATGGAATTCCAAGACCAAGTGAATAGCTAAGTAGTAGAATAAATGCATGACTTGGAGTGGTAGCAGCAAGTGTCAGAATACTTCCAAGGATTGGTCCTATGCATGGAGTCCAACCTGTTGCAAATGCTAGACCAAATACAAATGAAAGTGGATAGCTTGACTTTGTCCTGTTTGGTAAAATCTTTTTCTCAAAATTAAGTTTTGAAATCTTGGATGATAATAACATGAATGCACCAAATGCAATTATTATTATTCCTCCAACATGATTAAATCCTGCAAGTAGTGATGTGGCAGATGCCGCAAGTACGCTATTTAGAATTACTCCGAGAACCGAAAAAACAATAGTAAATCCTGCAACAAAAAATAATGTATTTAGTATGATGTTTATTCTGCTTGTAACAACATTGATTGTTCCATTATTTCTCTGAATCTCTGTAAGTGTAGTGCCTGAAATATATGCCAGAAATGCAGGAATCATTGGTAGTATACACGGTGCAAGAAATGACCCAAGTCCTGCTATGGCTGCAATTCCTACAGTTAGTTCTACCATGCCTAATTTGTGCTGTTTTTTTATTAATACCTTGTTCCAAATCTATTCCAAATTGGAACTGCCTGGACCTTTCTCTCAAAATTGGACAGGTGACAAACATTTGAGTCTCTAGGGAAAAAAGTTAGATTTTACCGGTTAACACTGAACACAAAAAGTACTGAGAGTTGAAAGAAATTCAAATAGTGTCAATCTCAGTTGCAATTCTAGTCTTTGTTGTGGGTTTTTCCAGCATTCAGGAATCATATTCTACACTTACTTACAACATGCTTGTCAATGTACATCCAGAAACTAATCCTATAACTCAAGGAGACTTTCCAGTCCTTTTGGGAAATGTTACAGACCAGGCCTATAGACCAGTTACTAATGCTAACGTTTTCATTCTATTTGGCTCTGAGGCAGTAACTACAACTACTGATAATCTTGGTAACTTTAGATATCAATCTGCAATACCATCAACTCCTGGAACTTATGAGATTGATGTTACTGTCACAAAGCAAGGCTATATCAAACAACTTGCTAGTTCAACATACACTGTAAATCCTTATTCTACTACAACCACAATCGGAAATGTTACTACATCTGTATCAAAAACAGTAACCGGATTACCGGTAACTTCTGGAAACTATACTGTTTATCTTGGAAAAGTTGCTCAATGGAATCTTGAGACTACCTGTATGGTAGACTTTTCTAACAAGTACATGCGATTCTTAAAAACATGCGACTTGTATAATCTAGAACCTCAAGATTATCAACAAGATCAACCAGTCATACCAGTGGTCACAGTTATACAATACAATAATGAATACAGACTATTCCCTGATAACATTTACACAGAATCATTCTATATGGATAATGGGACGCTCAATAGCTTTGTTAAATCTACATGGCAGAGCTATGTTGCACCAAATTAACACTAGGTAATACCAAATTTTTTACCTGCTTTTTCAAAAACATTTAATGATTCTAATATTATTTTCTCCGAAAGCCAGTCTGTAACAGATATTCTTATTCTGGCAGAACCAAGATTTACTGTAGGATAGCGTATTGGCTGGGCAAATATCTTGTTACTCTTCAAATATTTTGCAAATTCAAGCGTCTTCTTCTCATCTCCTATCATGATTGGCATGATCTGACTTTGGGATTCGATTGTATATCCAATTGATTTTAATCCTTTACTGAATTGTTCTATTTTTTTCCATAAACTGAGTCTTTTTTTTTCCCTGTTTGTCAAGAATCTCTTTAATGCAAAATCTGCTAAAAATCCTGGCAATGCCGATGTGTAAATAAAAGGTCTTGAGGTGTTCACTGCGAGTTCAATAATTTCCTTGCTAGCAGTCATGTATCCACCAAATGCCCCCAGGGCCTTACTTAGACTACTGATGTAGATGTCTATGTTTTTTTCAACTCTGAAATGATCTGCAGAGCCTTTTCCGTCACGACCTGCTACAAAATCTCCATGAGCGTCATCAAGTATGAGAAACGCATTATTTTCTTGACATACTTTTGAAATTTCCTTTAATCTTGCAAAATCTCCATTCATTGAAAATATTCCTTCTGTTATGACAAACTTGCGGTGTGCCTTTTGCCGTATTTTCTTTTCCAAGTCTGAGATATCATTATGTTTGTAAACTAGTTTTTTTGCATAAGATAATCTGCATGCATCTATGATACTTGCGTGGTTTAATTCATCACTTAATATCAAATCATTTTTTTGTGTTAAAATAGAGATTGCCCCAAGATTTGCCATATATCCTGTAGGGAAAACAAGTGCTGCATTTTTTGATTTATGTCTTGCAAGGTTATTTTCAAGTTCTTTAAATGAAAAATCATTTCCAGCAATTAATCTAGAACTTGATTGTATCTGTGATACTTTGTATGTAGAAGAAATTCCAAGATAATCATTTGATGATAGATTGAACAGTTTTTTTCCATTAATTGTTATGTAGGGACCTGAGATTTTATTATACACAAGTGTTCGATACAGGTTTGCCTTCTTGATTTGATCTAATTTTTCTAAAATGAATTTATCTCTAGGCTTCAAGGCCTATTTTTGATATCATTTGAAAATCCTCTGAAGGGGAATTGCCACCTATTGTCAGGTATCCTCCTGTGATGATTCCGTTTGCCCCTCCTAGAAGCACCTTTTCTTGGTCGTTTGCAAGGTATACTTCTCTGCCTCCAGCAATCTTGAGTATGGTCCTTGGCATCAAAAATCTGAATACTGCTATTGTTCGTAGTATTTCTGATATTGAGAGCTTTGTCTGAATCTCAAGCGGTGTTCCTTTTTGTGGTACTAGAATATTGATTGGACACTCTTCTGGATTAAGCCCTGCAAGATCAAGACCTAGTTCTAATCGTTGCATTCTTGTTTCCCCCATTCCTATTATTCCGCCACAACACAATTCCAGTCCTGCATTTTTAACAATTAGATTTGTCTGCATCCTGTCATCATAACTATGAGTCGTACATATTTTTGAAAAGAAGCTTCTTGATGATTCAAGATTATGATTATAACGTTTTACTCCTAGTTTTTTTAATTCTATTGCCATGTCTTGATTGATAAAACCAAGAGAACAATTGACTTCAATTCCCACTTCATCGTTGATCTTTTTTATAATTGTGGAAATTTGCTCAAAGTCTTTTTCTGTAGGCCCACGCCATGCGCACACAAGACAAAAGCTCTTGACACCATCTTCTTTTGCAAGCAATGCATTTTGTACTATTGTCTCTGGTGGCAATAGTTTGTATGTGTCTATTTCAGTTTTGTAAAATGCGGATTGGGAACAAAACGAGCAGTCTTCTTGACATTTTCCTTTTTTAGCATTTATCAAAGATTCTACATCTACAACATCACCACATAATTTTCGTGTAATTTCATTTGCTGCATCAGATAAAATCTGAAGTGAATCATCTGACACACTAATTAATTTTTGAGCCTCTTCTTCTGAAATTCTATGTCCTGCTAGCACCTTGTCACGACAAGATATTATTAAATCAGTTTCGCTAGTCAATGTCTATCCTCTTGTAAATCCATTAATTAAGATTATTTTAATTGTAAACCTAGAATTTGACTATGGTTTACCATGGCTTTGTGGGTTAGATTCTAGTGGGGCAAATGTGCGGTCTGGTCTTTAGATGTCTTTCACCGCATTTTTCACATGTGATGTATTCTGAGAGGGGGTTTGAACACTTGTGCATCTCATCTGGCTGTAAAACCTTGTTACATGTAGGGCAAACTCGAATCTGTGGCATATTTTAGTCATAATCTGTACTTCAAAGATGATTATAGCACTTTATCTGGGAACTAGTCTACTCAGATCTGGGCTGAAACATTCTTGATTGTCTTTATGGTTCCATCTAGTAGAAAATCCAATTCTTTTTCAGAGATTGCAAGTGGGGGAATTACCATCACGATATTTCCAAGTGTTCTTTGATAAATTCCATGTTTTTTAGCCTCTATGAAAATTTTCTGGGGTAAGCGTTTCTGTAGTGATACAGAACTCTTTGTTTTCTTGTTAGATACAAGTTCTATTCCCATTAGCAATCCCTTATGTCTTACATCCCCCACTAGATCCAAATTGGAAATCTCTTCAATGCGTGACTGGATTTGTATTGCACGCTTCTTGATTTTTGATATTAAATTATATTTTTTGTATAACGCAATATTTGTAAGCGCAGTGGCACATGCTATTGGATTTCCAGTAAAAGTATGTCCATGGAAAAAATGTTTCATGTCTTTATAATCTCCGAGAAATGAATCGTAGATCTTTTTACTTGCTAACGTGGCAGCAAGAGGAAGATATCCGCCAGATAACATTTTTCCAAATGATGCTATATCTGGAATGCTTTCTTGAGTTTGATATTCTATCATTGATCCCAGTCTTCCAAAACCCGTTGCAATCTCATCTAGTATGAACAAAACATTATATTTTTTGCACATCTTGCTAATTTTTTTCTGAAAACCTTTTGGATAAATCGCCACTCCTCCTGCTATCTGGGCTCCGCTTTCCATGACAAATGCCGCAATGTTGTCATTTTTAGCAAGTGTTTTATCTATTTTATCAAGACAGAATTCTTGATAATCATCAAAAGAATATCCTTTGGGAATTCTATATCTGTTAGGTGATGGAGTTCTTAAAACTTGGAACAACATGGGTTTGAATTTTGAAAAGAACAGTGGTACATACCCTAATGACATGGCGCCTACAGTATCGCCATGATACCCATTCTCAAGTGAGACAAATTTTGTCTTTTTCTTCTCACCTGTGTTTTGCCAGTATTGTAATGCCATCTTGGCAGAGATTTCCATTGCCGTGGAGCCGTCATCTGAATAGAATACTCTGTGCATCCCCCGGGCAAGTTTTACCAATTTTTCTGCAAGTTCTTCTGCTCTGTTGTTTGTTAAATTAAATAATGAAGAATGTTGTAACTTTCTTGTCTGTTTTATCATCGAATCTGTTAATTCTTTGTTAGAGTGCCCCCATACATTGCACCACATGCTTGCCACTCCGTCCATCATGGCGTTTCCATGTGTATCGTAGAGCCACATTCCTTTACCTTTTGAAATTACATCAAATTTTGGCCAGTCTTTCATCTGTGTGTATGGATGCCAGACAAAACTACCCATGGAGTTTTTCAACTGTTCTGATTAATAACGATATAAGCAAAATCACCGTCTCTTGATTATCTATTTTTTTGATTTATTTTTTACATCAGGATGAACAATAGCAATTGCTAAACATTAGTTTGCCCTACTTATAATGGATGAAAAAGACTAAACGTAAACCTGAAAATCTGATGAAAAAAGAATACTTGGAATCATATGACGAATTAAAAAAATCAGTTATAGCGCATCAGGAACGAGAACAAAAGAAATTAAAATCTACATCTGAAAAATAGTCTCTTTTATAATTTAACGCCTTTTGATAAATCATCTTTCTTTTCAGGTGTATTATCAACTACTTTCATTGAAGTGTCATGTATTTTTTGGGAATCATTGTTATTCGTTCCGGCATCAAAAATAATTCTGATCTCTGTTATTCTTTTTACCATGTTTCCAAAATCTCCAATCTTGGCAAATGCGTGATAGCTGCCCTCTCCGAATCCAGTCTTTGATACTATGCCATGTTTAAAATCTGTATACAATGACAATTTTGCTATTTTTTCTTTTTCACGTAGTTCTTCAAATTCCCTATGTGTTAGTACATTTGCAGGATCCGCGATAATTATTTTGCCAGTATCCACCCCTATGACGCCTATGTCTTTCCATTCATAAGTTGGCACATCTTTGTTTTCTGACATTTCTTAACTTCCAGATTCTCCTGCTATGGAACCTTCTTCGGCTTTTTTGATTTCATCCGATGCCTTTAGGTCTTCATAAATTATACGAATGCCTTGAACACTTAATCCATCTACTCTGACATGTTTTTCTATCATTTTCTTCATTTCTTCCAATGTTGCCTCGTTATTGTTTTCTGTCATTTTGTCATCCTAACAAAAATAATTTTGTATCTCTTAACCACATTCTTCAATTCTAATTCATACTTCCATTTTTAATTTTGTGATTAGGGCATATTTTTAGATTCATTAACGATACTGATTGTTGTCTTACATACTTAAGTTATGTACATTTATCATTCTGTTGAAAATTTCATCTGTAATTCATTTTTACAATGGATGAGACTGTAAAACAGAATAGTATTTTCATATGTGAAAACTCCTAAAATCATCATTATCGATGAGTTTAGATGGTGCGCCGAGAATAAAATGTGATGAATAGACAAGATCTTACCGCACTATTACATGAATTAATTTCAGAACAAAACAAATGTGATAGTGAGTTGTACTTTGAAAAGAAAACCAATTTCGACAAAAGAGATGATGTGATGAAAAAGATATTAGATTTAAATGATGCCTGATTAGGGGAAAAATGAAATATGACCATGAAGCGAGCTATTGAAATGTTGGAAAGGTTGGCCAATCACCCAAAAAAGAAAATATCTAATGAACTTCTTTTAAAATATGAGCAGGATTTCAAGGAAGGAAAGCCAGATACCTTTAACAATCTTATAAAATTACTTAGGGAGAATATAGAATCAGATCATGGGTACATCCAAGACATACTTGAGGAATTACAACCAAAGAAATATTCTCCACAAAAGAAAAAGTAGAATGGTACGTTAAATCTTCTTACGTCTATACCTATTCTTGATGAATCTTTCATAATATTCACCATGTGACAATGCTTTCATCAAATTATCATAGATTTTTTTTGATACTCCAAAATATTGATAAGTTCCACCCTGTTGAAACTCGATTTCCAGTATTTGTGTGGGTTCGTCGTAACCAATAGATCTTAGATTGCTGGACTTGACTCGTATTCTTTCCATGTCTAGTCTTTATGTTGGTGTTTTCCAAGTCTACAAATTGAACAGATGTATTTTCCATCCTTGTCTGCTGTAAAAAGCTGAGAAGTACAATGACATTCGGTGCATTGGCATTTTTCAGTCATTACATATGTGATATATTGACTAGTACAAAATAGTTGTTCGAAAATGTCGGAATTTCCCTAAAAATAACATGTTATTAAATAAGCAGCGTAATGTTAAGGTGGATTATTAAATAACATTGATGACTATCTTTTGTGAAATCATATTTCATAACTGGCACTGATACGGGAGTTGGTAAAACATCAATTACTGCTGCGTTGGCTGCATGCATTAAGAAACTTGGAGTAGATGTAGGCGTTATGAAACCCATAGCAACAGGAATTCCACAAAAAAGTGGTTTCAAGTCATCTGATGCATCTGTTTTATCGCAAGCTTGTGGAGTGGATGACTCTGAAGATCTTGTAAATCCAGTCTTTATGCCACTGCCTGCTTCTCCATACGATGTTAGCAAAATACTTGATCTTAAATTTGACAAAGAAATAATTTTTGAAAAATTTGAGAAATTGAAAAACAAACATGAAATGTTGCTTGTAGAAGGAATTGGGGGAATTATGACTCCGATTTCACGAGATTATTTTGTAGCAGATTTGATAAAAGCCATGGGCCTTGAAACAATTATTGTTACTAGGTCTACATTGGGTACACTAAATCATACTATGATGACCGTCAAGACTTGTCATGATTATAAAATTCCAATCAAAGGAATAATTGTTAATAATTATGACGAAAAGGGAGGAACCGCAGAAAAAAATTCTCCGTCAACAATATACGAAATCACAAATGTTCCCATTTTAGGAATATTACCGTTTGTAAGAGATTATCAGAA
>Ga0209517_10007305_pt1 | contig 13288 bp, 12 predicted proteins | sample PeaSoiMetSII2010_FD_187695 | JGI IMG/M metagenome (GOLD analysis project Ga0209517, IMG submission 187695) | Peat soil microbial communities from Weissenstadt, Germany - SII-2010 (SPAdes) (version 2) | ecosystem: Environmental > Terrestrial > Soil > Wetlands > Peat | place: Germany...
AAGCCGGTGCCGGGCCTGCAGCCGCTGGACTTCAAAATACTGGACGACAACCAGCCGCGCAGGATTCTCTCCTTTCGCGCCTTTGACGGGATCACCGCCAAACCGAACCCACCGGTCGAGGTCATTCTGCTGTTCGATACCCTGAACCTGCCTTTCGAACAGGTCGCCATTACGCGCCAGGAGATTGCCACGTTTCTAGGCCAGAACGGCGGCCATCTGGCACAACCGGTTTCCCTCATGCTGCTCACCGACGCCGGCCTGCGCATCCAGCCACGGCCATCGGTCGACGGCAACGCTCTGCTTGCCGTGCTCGACCAGATAAAAGGCAACATCAGCACCATCAACCCGGCGATGGGCGCGGACGGCTCGCTGCAGCGCTTTCAGCTGTCGCTGCGGCAGATGGCAGGCATGGCTGAAAACGAGGCGGCGAGACCTGGGAGAAAGCTGCTGATCTGGGTTGGTCCGGGCTGGCCGATGCTGGACAGCGCCAAATTCACGTTTTCCGACAAGGATCAGCGGAGCTACTTCGATGGCATCGTGGAACTATCGACCAAATTGCGCGAGGCGCGGATGGTTGTTTACAGCGTGTCGGAACCGGGGCCGGGGTTGGGCGCTGCACCCGACCGCAGGTTTCTCTACATGGACTTTTTGAAGGGGGTCAAGTCGCCCAGGCAGGCGGACACGGGCAACCTGGCCTTGAAGGTAATGGCGCTCCAGAGCGGTGGTCGCATCCTGGGCCCGGATAACGACATTGTGAGCCAGATCAACAGCTGCATTGCCGACGCAAACGCCTTCTATACTCTCTCGTTCAATCCACCTCCGGCGGAACATGTAGACGAGTATCACGACCTGAAAGTCCAGGTCAGCCAGCCTGGATTGACCGTGCGCACCAACACCGGTTACTACAATCAGCCGTAAAGCATAATGGGAAGACTCGAAAGATTCTGAAAGTCTTGATCGGAGAGTGAGTCTTGAGGCGCAAGCCGCAGTTCATCCTTGTATCTCTCGTCCTAGGTTCCACGCCGTTGTTGATTGCCCAGCAGGGCATCGTCTCGGCGCCCGTTGCTCCGCCGCAGCTTTCCGCGCCTGCGCCCGCCAGCACGCCAACCCGCATCAGCCTTGATGTGCTTGTGACCGACAAGGCGGGAAAACCGGCTCCCGGCCTGGAGCCGACGGACTTTACGCTGTTGGATAACAACCAGCCGCGCAAGATCCTCGGCTTTCGCCGCACGGACGGAACCGCGGGCAACCGGTTCGATCCACCGGTGGAGATGATCATCGTGATCGATGCGGTGAATCTGCCGTATCAGGCAATCACGCTGCAGCGGCTCGAGGTGGAGAAATTCCTGCGCCGGAACGGCGGCCAACTGGCACAGCCGGTGTCCGTTTTCATCTTCGGCAACCAGGGACTGCAGGTGCAGCCGGCGCCGTCAAAGGACGGCAACGCACTGGCGGCCATGCTCGACAAGGCCACTGGCACCGTGCGCGCACGGGATATATCGGGAGGCGTTTACAGCCTGGTAGAGCAGTTTCAGGATTCGTTCAAGGCGTTCAATGGGATTGTGGAGAACGAGTCCCGGAAGCCGGGGAGGAAGGTGTTGGTGTGGATTGGGCCGGGATGGCCGCTGTTGACGGAGCGGTTCTTTATCCAGACGAACGATTCCAGGCAGAATTACTTTCACCAGCTCGTTACTCTTTCAAAGGGGCTGCGGGAAGCGCGGATCACGGTCTATAACGTGGCGCCGGTGGTTGGAGTGACGAGGACGCTGTATGAGGGCTACCTGAAGCCGGTGACGGAGCCGCGCAGGATGGAGATCGGCGACCTGTCTTTGGAGGTACAGGCGGTGCACACGGGCGGCCGGGTACTGGGCCCGGACAACGACCTTGTGGGCCAGCTCGACATTTGCCTGAAAGATGTGGGCGAGTACTACACGATCACCTTCGCCGCCCCACCGGCCGCCGCGGCCAACGAGTATCGCGAGCTGAAGGTGGAGGTGGGGCAGGCGGGGCTGACGGCCCGCACGACGAGCGGGTATTACAACCAGCCATAGAGCGGATAAAGCCGCTTTCCCCGAGGTTTGATGGCCTGGTTTCGTCCCATGTTGACAGCGGCAAACTGCCGTCCATAGAATTAAACAGGGGCTTTCTACCTGTTTTTCATTTTAAGTCGCAGAAAGACAGGGAGTTAGTTGAGTGTGGGCCGCTGTGAGGCGGGCTGCGGACGGCCCCTGGAAGTTGTGCCGGCGAAGACGGAGAGCAGGCAAGCATGACGGATGCGCGCGTCAGTCCGCGGGAGCGGCTGGTGCTTACGGCCATCATCGAGTTGTATATCGCTACCGGCGAGCCCGTGGCCTCGCAGGCGGTTGCGCGGGTCTTTGCCGACCGCGAGGGGCTCAGTTCCGCCACCATCCGCAATGTGATGGCCACGCTGGGCGAAGCGGGCCTGCTGGAGCAGCCGCACACCTCCGCCGGCCGGGTGCCTACAGCCGCGGCCTTCCGCTATTACGTTGAACAGATTACGCAGCCCGGGCGGATGGCCGCGGGGGCGCAGCCCATCAGCGCCGTGTCGCAGGGCGGTTCCTCTCTTGGCCCCCAGCTGCTGAGCGAGGCCCGCCGCGAGCAGATCGAAGACAGCTTCACCGGGGTGGCGAGCTCGCACGAATACCTGGAGCGCACCTCGCATGTGCTGGCGCTGATCTCGAGCGGCCTGGGCGTGGCGCTGGCCAGCTCCACTGCGGGCCAGGTGCTGGAGCACATTCACTTTTCGCGGCTTTCGACGGGGCGCGTGCTGGCGGTGCTGGTGACGCAGGCCGGCGCGGTGCAGGACCGCGTGCTGGCGCTGGACCATGAGCTGACGCACCTGGAATTGGAGACGGCCGCGCGCTACCTGAACGAGAACTTCCGCGGCTGGCCCATCGAACGCATTCGCGCAGAGGTGGCGCGACGCGTGGAACTGGAACGCGAGGCTTACCGGCAGATGCTGGCCTCGGTAGAGGAACTTTGCCGCAAGGGCGCATTGGCCGGCGGGGAGGCCAGTCCCGCAATCTTTGTGGACGGAATGGCCAACCTGATCTCGGCCGAGCTCGACCGCGAGCGGCTGCGCCAGATGCTGGTGGCTCTCGAGACCAAGCAGCGGCTGGTGGAACTGCTGACCGCCTATGTGGACGGCCGCCAGCAGGAGGTGCGCGTGGTGGTGGGACTGGACGAAGCTTCTCCGGCCATGCAGGACCTGGTGCTGATCGGCGCGCCGGCGCGTCTGGGCGCGGCCAACGTGGGCACTGTCGCCGTGATTGCCCCGACCCGCATCCAATACCAGGAGATGATTCAGGCAGTGCGCTACATTGCCCGGATGTCCGAGCGCATCTTAGAGGTTCCTGTGGACTAGGAGATTGCTGCCGATAAGGGACTTTGAACAGGCTCCTGTATCGGCGGCCATTAAAATAAGCCAGCGGCTGTCGCGGCGAAGCTCACCCGGATCCCCACGGCAAAGGCAGCCGGCGCCCCAAAAAATAGAATGGAATCAGGCACAGTTGATTTTTCGGAGAAAACGCAGAGTTATGCCAAAACATGAGACAGAGTTGACCGTGTTGGAACCGCATGAAGCTGCGCCCAGCGCGGCAGAGGCCGATGCGCCCGCGCCCAGCGTGCGAGCGCCCGGCGTGCAAGCTGAGGAGGCTTCCGTTGACTCGGCCGCAGCGCCTGCCGAGGCGGAATCCCTGGCGAGCCGCACTGAGCTTGAACAACTGAAGGGTGAGCGCGATCAGTTGCTCGACCGGCTGGCGCGGCTGCAGGCGGAGTTTGAAAACGCCCGCAAGCGCGCCGAGCGGGAGCGGATTGACTACCGCGAATACGCCACCGGCAACGTCGTGGAGCAGTTTCTGCCCGTGCTGGACAACTTCGAGCTGGCGCTCAAGTCGACCGGCACGGCGGAGCAGTTGCGTCATGGCGTGGAGCTGATTGTCAAACAGATGGAAGAGATCCTGCGCCAGTTGCAGGTGAATCCGATTCCCACCGTGGGCGAAGCCTTCGATCCGCGCATCCACGAGGCGCTGGGCACAGTCGAGCGGTTGGACCTGCCCGACCAGCATGTGGCCGAGGAGATTCGGCGCGGCTACAAGCTGCGCGAGCGGTTGCTGCGCCCCGCAATGGTGCGCGTGGTGCACAACCCGAAACAGACAGCTGAATAAAGCTTGAAACCGACGAAATGAGTCCCAATAACCTCGAATGAGTTCTAATACAAGAGTGAGCAAAGCAGACTACTACGAAGTCCTCGGCGTCTCCCGGGATGTGAGCGACCAGGAGTTGAAGAGCGCTTATCGCAAGCAGGCGCTCAAGTACCATCCTGACCGCAACCCCGGCGACCACGCTGCGGAAGAGAAGTTCAAGCAGGCCAGCGAGGCCTACCAGGTGCTGAGCGACGCCGACAAGCGCGCCGCATACGACCGCTACGGCCACGCCGGCCTGGGCGGCCAGGGCGGCTTTGGCGGCTCGCCGTTTGCCGGCGGGGTGGACATCGGCGACATCTTCGGCGACCTGTTCGGCGAGATGTTCAATGTCGGCGGCCAGCAACGCGGCTCGCGCCAGCAGCGCGGCGACGACCTGCGCTTCGATCTGACCATCGACTTTGAAGACGCCTTCTTCGGCACCGAGACCGAAGTGAAGATTCGGCGCCTGGAGACCTGCGGCACGTGCAACGGCAAGGGCACCGCCTCCAGCCGCGGCCCCACGGTGTGCACCCAGTGCCAGGGTCGCGGCCAGCTCCGCTACCAGCAGGGATTCTTCTCTGTGGCCCGCACCTGCGGCGCGTGCGGCGGCACTGGCCAGGTCATCGGCGACCCCTGCCAGACCTGCCGCGGCCAGACGCGCGTGAGCAGCGAGTTCAAGCTCAACGTGAAAGTGCCGCGCGGCGTGGAGGAGGGAACGCGCATCCGCTACACCGGCGAGGGCGACGCGGGCCGCTCCGGCGGTCCCAGGGGCGACCTCTACGTGATGCTCTCCGTGCGTCCGCACGACTTCTTCGAGCGCAAGGGCAACGACCTCTACTGCGTCATCCCCATCAGTTTTCCGCAGGCGGCGCTGGGCGATGAGTTCGAGATCGCCGGCATCGACGGCCCCATCAATCTCAAGATTCCCGAAGGCACGCAGAGCGGCCGCGAGATACGCGTTCGCGGGCGCGGCGTCCCTCACCTGAACGACAAGGGCAACGGCGATCTGATTGTGAAGGTCCTGGTGCAGGTGCCGCGCAAGCTGAGCCGGCAGCAGCGGGAGCTGGTCAGCAAGCTGGCCGAGTCGCTGATCGTGGAAAACAAGCCGACCTCGCCCGGTCTGCTGGACAAGATGAAGGATCTGTTCAATTAGCCGGGTTCTGAGCCGGGAGTGTTATCGTCCCTGCACTGAACGTCGCCGGAGGCATGACACCACAGATCGATGCCGATGAAAACGCCGCCGTTGAAACCAACCCACGCTCAACCTTGCCGAAGTCCCGGATCACATCTGCGGCTGTGGCGGGTAGAGCGGCTACACAGGGATTGCGGTGTCGAACTCTGCGTAATTGTCGAGGTGGTGTTTGATAATCAAATAGCACTCGCAAGAGGTCTTCGTGAGCCCAGGGACGTCGAGGATGCGGATTTCTCCGCGGGTGTATTCGATAAGTCCCTTTCGCTTGAGAATCGCGGCGGTCGTGGAAATAGTGGGACGGCGACCGCCCAGCATGTCGGCAAGAAACTCGTGCGAAATCCTGAACGTGTCGACGTGCGCGCGGTCCGCACAGATGAGCAGCCAGCGGGCAAGCCGCTGTTCGAAGTTGTGTTTCGCGTTGCATCCGGCGGTTTGCATGGCCTGAACGAGTTGTGCCTGGACATAGCGCAGAGCCAGGAGCTGAAAGTAGCCGCCAAGGCGGAACTCTCTTCTTGCGTCCTCCACGTGGCAGGAATAACCATGGCCGGCAATCTGGGTGTAGACGCGATTCAGGCTCTTTCTTGTTCCCATCAGAGCTGAGACGCCGATGACCGACTCATAACCGAACATCCCTACCTCGACCTGAGACCCATCCTTGAACGTCGCCGTCATCGACGCCATCCCCTCTTCGAGAAAGTAGAGGCGATCAATCGGGTCGCCAGGGTATTCGATTTCGTGTTTCAGCTCGAATTTGACCGGCTGCAAACGAAGGCGCTCAATGATGTCCCCGTCCAAAGCCTTCAAAAGAGTGTTCTTAAAGCCGCTCGTGCGCAAGGAATCCTCACTTTCAGACAAAACCCTATCATAGTTAGTATGCGCAAGGCTCACGATGCCTGACAAAGCCCAGGCTATGTAAGATACCGTACAAAGATACTTCAGGTTATGTCAGATACCGTACAAAAATCCGTCAAGTTATGTCAGAGACCGTACAAAGCCAGGGTTTCCAGACTGATCTTGGCGATGGCCGGAATGGGCTTCGATTCTTGGCCGAAGTTAGCCATCAGCATTAGCAACCGGGCGAGCCGCTTTCGCTGGAATTGAACAAATGATCAACCAGATCAGCCTGCATGCGGTTGTTGCGGGAGAGCGTGCGCGCGAGGAATTGCCTGGCGAACCCCGGCGCACGATGGAGCAGGTCCGCCATGACCGTCTTTTCGATGCGAACGATTGCGGGGCGCTCCGCCGGCAATGCGCCAACCGTGTCCGAAACGAGCATCGACTTGTTATGCGCAACGGGAGGTGAAGGCAAGGAGCGGACCAGCGGAATCCTGGGCGCCGTACTAGTCATAGTTGCAAAAGCAGTAGCCATGATCGAAACCTTTCAGTCTTGCAGAGTTCTTGCAGAGGTATGAATTACAGTCAACCTGCGCAATGTCGATATCACCACGATACGGGGAGAGAGAGAGGGTGAACATCGGCGAAAACTGTGATTACCGTAGGCTTTGTCGTCTGAACTGTGTAGGGTTTTCCTTACGTCGAAAGAGCAATTGAAAAGATTAGGTGATGCGTTATAGCATAGCGGGATAATTCGAAGTAGCTAGTTATCTTTGTTGTTATCGCGCTGTTTCGCCATACGCTTATCGCTTTTAGCTGGGATTTCCATTTTGCTTTCCCGGCTGCAAGAGAATATATCCCCGAGTGCCCGGCTCGCCATCTTTTTCGCGTTTCGTCCAAGGCCGGAGCCGGAGCGCGCCCGGCAGGGCCGTTAGCGGGACCCAGAAGCCGTCATTTGCACCATTTCGAAGCGATTTCACTGACACGCCTCCCTCAATTCCCTTCGTCATCCAGATTTGAAATGTGGGACAAAGATCTTTCGAGTTATGCCAGAGACCGTACGAAAACCTGTCAAGTTATGTCAGATACCGTACAAAGATACTTTTGACTATGTAAGAAACCGTACAAAGATCGCAAGCACAATCGAGTAGGTTTAATTTAGGCAATTAGTCTATCCTCATCTTTCTTCCATCGCGGGTCTCCCGATGAAGGCGCTCCTGGTCAGCATCGCAACGTTCATCGTGACTCCGCTTTGGCGTCTTCGCGATAAGAGGGGGAGTGGGGACTCTACACTCCGGATGCCATTCCGAACTGCTCCCGTGAACACCGCATCCGAGACCAGCCATTCCAATGGCAGAGGTGAGAAGCATGACATTTGACCTCGCCGCCTTTCTGGAAGAAGCAGGAGTGGGACGAACAGTGGCCCATTTGAAGCCCAATCAGGTGTTTTTTTCGCAGGGAGATTCGGCTGAAGCCATCTTCTATCTCCGCGCGGGCCGCGCAAAGCTCACCGTCGTTTCGCCGGACGGCAAGGAGGCTACCATCGCCCTTCTCTCCGCCGCGGAATTCATTGGCGAGGAGTCGCTGGCCAGCGTAGGCGCGCTGCATATGGCCACTGCCAGTGCCATAACCGCCTGTACAGCGCTCAGAATAGAGAGGGGAGAGATGATCCGGATGATGCACCAGGAGCATGCCCTCTCCGAAATGTACTTGAAGTTTCTGCTGGCCCGGAGTATGCGAGCGCAAGCCGATCTTGTCGATCAGCTATTCAACTCCAGCGAGAAGCGTTTGGCCAGAATCCTGCTGTTGTTGGCCGAATACAGTGAGCCGGGGTCGCAGGAACACTTGGTTCCACCCATCACGCAGGAAACTCTGGCGGAGATGGTGGGCACCACCCGGTCTCGCGTCAGCTTCTTCATGAATCGCTTTCGCAAGCTCGGCCTTATCGAATACAACGGCCGCATCCGGGTCCATAAGTCGCTTCTCAATGTGGTTCTGCACGATCACTTCACAGAGCCTGGCCCCGAGACACATTCTGGTTCGGCCACCCCACGCATTCGATCGAAGCCAGCCAGACTCGGCTAGTCACCATGGAGTGACCGGTCCAATGAGCTGACCGTGGGTTAGGCTGTGATTCTGGAAAGAAGCACAGTTCAGAGCCATAAGCGGAGAGGAACCGGTCACTTCATGGTGACTAGTTCCGCCGCTGCCCCAGCAGCACCCGCGTCCGCTGCCTTGTGATCCGAATCCAGCACGCGAACCCGGTGGGTCCGCAGGTGCTTTCGCGCACGCCGATCCACGCCACCTGGTCCGCGCCCAGCATGTTCGCGCCCGGCATCCACGCCGTCGCATTGGCCGCGTTGTGCGTCTGTGCCATGAAGTACGCGGCCTTCATATCCGCATCGGCAGCCTCGGCATTCAGCACTTCGCACCGGTCCTCGGGCGGCGCAGGCGTCCCCTCCCGGTGCGCGCAGTAGTCTTCGTCGTGCAACAGCACATACTTCTTCCCGTTCTCCGGAATGAGGTAACGCGGTGAAACAAAGCGCGGCCCCGCAACCAGCATCCACTGCGCCAGATCCTGCTGGAACGCCGCCGGTAGCTGCCCCATCGAGAGTTCCGTGTCCTTCAGTTGCCGCGAAAAGATGGCCAGCGTGGGCGTCGGCTCGCCGTTGACAGGATGAAAATACACCCCGCCCAGCGCAATGCCCTCCTTCATGTCGAACCAGAGGAAGCCCCGCCCCTCCAGATAAGGCCCGCCGTGGCTGGCCACCAAGGCATAGCGCCCGTCGCGAATATCGATAGGCATCGGCGCGCCGTCCAGCAGCGTCTCCACCGTATCGGAAAGCGGCATGTCGCTACCGTAGTGGAACTCCGTGCGCGGAATGGCCAGCTTCCTCAACGCCCTGAAGCGCTTGTCCTTCTGGATCTCCTTGGCCGTCTTCCCCGCGTAATCGTTCAGAAACGCGAGCTGGTCCGCGGGGATTCGATTCTGGAACGCCGCGAGAGGCGGAGGCGCTTCAAGCAGAGGCTCGTCTGCCGGGTCTTGCGCGAGGGCGTTCGCGGCAGGGAAGCCGCTGGCAATCATCAGCACTGCTGTGAAGACGATCGTGGATTCAATGTTGCATCTGCGGAGGGAAAGGGTGAAGAACCGCATCGCATGACCTCTGCCTAATAATGTAAGCCAGACTTCGAAATTCCGGATTTGAAATCTTGCGCAATTCTGAGGCTGCGGAACGACTCGATCCGGAGAGAGGCGGGAAAGCACAGCAATTGAACCGAGGGCTTCAGGCCAGTTTCTGCGCGACCGTTTCGTCCAGAATGTCCTTCACGGTCAGCGGCACAATGGAGATGTGCTCGGTCCTGAAAAACCGGCCAATCTCGGTGATTGCATCGCCGGAGAAATCGAAGCCCACAAAGAACCCCTTTTTGCGCTTCGTCCGGATCATCGCCGCCTCAAACTTGTCGATGTCGGGGCGGCCAACCTTGTCCATCTGTTTCACCTGGATCGGATACCAGTCGTCCATGAAGTCCAGCTCGCCCGCTTCCTTGCCTGCGGCAGGCGGCTCGGAGCCCACCGGATAGATGCGCCCGTCGATGCCCATGTCACCCACCTGCGTCTTATTCGGAATGCCGCCCAGCGCGATGACCGCCCAGTTCTCGAACTCGAAGGGCGGAATGCTGCGCAACTGCTTCTCCGTCCACGGCAGGTCGCGCACCACAAACCCTCTTCCGTTGAGCCAGTAGTTCTCGTCCTCGCGCAGTTTGCAAACGTCGCGCAACCGCTTTGCCATCACGCGGCAGGCCGTCGGCGAGATATCGATGCCAATCCATTGGCGGCCAAGATTCTGTGCGGCGACCAGCGTGGTTCCGCAACCGCAGAAGGCATCGAGGACAATATCGTTGGGCTTGGATGAGATTTCCAGGATGCGCTCAAGCAGCTTCAAGGGCTTCTGGGTCGGGTAGCCGAGGCGCTCCCTGGCTTGGGAGTTGATCGGGGGAATGTCCGTCCACACCGAGTCGATGGGCCGTCCCTCCTGTTCGTCCAGGTAACGCTTCATTTGCGGGATCGCTCCGGGGCTCGTTTGCACCACAATCCCGGTCTCGTACCCCTCCTGCATCCGCTGCCTTGTCCATCGCCAGACCCTTTTGTGCCCCAGAAATTCGTAGGTCAGATTGGGCCGGTTCGGATTCGGATTCATGAGATTATCCAGCCGGTAGAGCCGTCCATCCGGATCGCGGTGCGAGTATTTGCCGGCGGTTTTCGCGTCCAGGTTCTCAGCGTCGTATGGATTGTAAGGGCGGTGGAACACGGTCTCGCCGCCACCACCATAAAGAAACAGCGTGTCGTGGTTGTTCGGAAGGCTCTTGAAGGCCAGCCCTTTTGCCAGCGCCCGATGCCAAATGATCTCTGTCTGGAAGTTTTCCTCCCCGAAAATCTGATCGAGCATCACTTTCACGTAATGGCTGGCGTGCCAGTCGGCGTGATAGTAAAAGCTGCCGGTCTTCTTGAGCACCCGCGCCAACTCCACGCAGCGCGGACGCATGAACTCGATGTAGGCCCGCGTCGATTCATGGCGATCCTCGAAGGATCGCTTCTCCCGCGTCTCACCCCAGAAGACCTCGTAGGTCCGGTTGGAATTGAATGGCGGGTCGATATAAATCAGGTCGATCGACGCTCCGGGAAGCTTCTTCAGCTGCTCCAGGTTGTCGCCGCAATAGACGACCCGCGTATCGAGAAGCGATGAGGGCTTTTTCATGGACATGAACAGCTTACAACGTGCGGGGCTCTCCACGCCGGATTGCCGGAGGACCGGAACAAGACCCGTTATGATTGCATTTGAGCGCAGAAAGGCGGCGCGGGCCCATGCCCCCCACGATCTTCATCTCGGCAGGCGAGGCCAGTGGCGAGCATTACGGCGCCCTCCTCATTGAAGCGATTAAGCGCCAACTCTCCGCCGCGGGACAAACCGCCGTCTTCTTCGGCATGGGCGGCGAGCGCATGGTCGCCGCCGGACTCGACCGCATCGTCCGATCCGAAGACATGGCCGTCATGGGCATCACCGAAGTCGTCCGCCACCTGCCCCGCATCTACGGCGAATTCCGCAGGCTCAAGCAGGCGGTACGCGCCCGCCGCCCGGACGTGGCCGTCCTCATCGACTTCCCCGACATCCATTTCAAGCTCGCCGAAGAGTTCCACCGCCTGGGCGTGCCGGTCGTCTTTTTCGTGAGCCCACAGCTTTGGGCGTGGAAGAAGCACCGCATCAAGCTGGTGCAGAAATACGTCACCCGCATGCTGGTCATCTTCCCCTTCGAGGAGGCTTTCTACCGCGAGCATGGCGTAGCCGCTGAGTTCGTCGGCCACCCGCTCGCCGAGCTTCCGCTCCCAACCATCACTCGCGCCGCATTCGCCGCGGAGAACAACCTCGACCCCGCCGCAACCTGGATCGGCCTTCTCCCCGGCAGCCGTCCCAAGGAGATTCGCGACAACCTCCCGGAGATGCTGCGGGCGGCCTCAGCCCTCGTCGAGCAAGCCGGTCTGCACAAGCGCGACTTCCGCTTCCTCATCCCGCTGGCCCCCACCCTCAACGCCGCCCAGCGCACCGAAGTGCTCGCCCTCGTCGAAAAACACGCCGACAAGCTCCCCGTCCGCCTGGTCGACGACGCCCGCGCCGCCCTCCATCACGCCCGCGCCTCCATCGTCGCCAGCGGCACAGCCACCGTCGAAGCCGCCCTCATCGGCAATCCCTTTGTCGTCGTCTACCGGGTCTCGCGCCTCACCTACGCCATCGCCAAGCGCGCGGTCACCGTGCCTCATGTCGCCATGGCCAACCTCATCGCCGGCAAGCGCGTGGTCTCCGAACTCATCCAGAGTGACTTCACCGCGGCAAATATCGTCCAACACATCGAGCCCCTGCTACCCGACGGGCCGCCTCGCGAGTCCATGATGAAGGGGCTCAGTGCTATTGGGGGGTTGCTGCGGTCCGGCCAATCGGGCAAAGCTGACGAGAACATGGGCGCCATGGAACGCGTGGCGGCCGTCGTTGTTGAACTGATTTCCCCTGTTTCCCCAACTCCGGATCGATCTGCTGTGCAATCCTGAGTTTGGCCGGAAAAAGACTTGTGCTCTCCCAGGGCTCCGGGCCTGGGAAGCACCTGCCGTAAGAGCGGCTGCGATACGATGATGACTGCCATGCGTAAAGAAATGCGGAATTTGCGGATTTTCTCGGGAATGCTCCTTTTCCTGGCGGCTTTCTTGGCAATGAGCCTGCTGCTCGTCTCGCCGCTGGGTGCGCAGCGGGAGCGCCCCGCCCTCAACATTACCGGCTACGTGATCGACGCCGAGATCGACACGGCCTCGCACCACCTGGCCGCCAAGGCCCAGGTCACCTTCACCGCCCCGGAGACCATGGAGCTGGTGGCCTTTGGTTTCCATCCGGCTCTCAAGGTCACCAAAATCTCCGACGACACCGGCAAGCTACTCACCGGTGAGCGCTCCGCCGACGGCACCATCCGCGTCACTCCCCCTGCGCCCTTTACCAAAGGACAGGTAAATCATTGGACTTTCGAGTACGAGGGCGTCATGACCGGCAGCGAAGACGGTCCCGTCGAAGGACTCAAGCTCGCCGCCATTCAGGAACCCATCACCTATCTGCTCTACCCCGCCCGCTGGTTCCCCACGAACGGCTACCTCACCAACCGTTTCACCGCCGAGCTCCACATCCGCGTGCCCCAGGGCATGAAGGTCTTCTCGAGCGGCGCCAAGGGCGGGGCCAAGCCGGCCACGCTGGCCAGCGGCAAGCCGGCCGACCAGTACGACTTCAACTGGGACAAACCCGGCTTCCCCGGCACGGTGATCGCCGGCCGTTTTGTCGGCCCGGTCTCGGCCGGCCCCGGCAACATCAAGGTCTACCTCACCGTCAGCCACCAGCAGAGCGCCAACCAGCTCGCCCAGACCGCCGCCAAAGAGTACGACTTCTTTACCGACAGCTTCGGCGCGCCCGAAACCCCGCACCTCAACGTGGTCGAGCTGCCCGACGACACCCTCCCCGCCGTCTGG
>Ga0209517_10007306_pt1 | contig 13288 bp, 14 predicted proteins | sample PeaSoiMetSII2010_FD_187695 | JGI IMG/M metagenome (GOLD analysis project Ga0209517, IMG submission 187695) | Peat soil microbial communities from Weissenstadt, Germany - SII-2010 (SPAdes) (version 2) | ecosystem: Environmental > Terrestrial > Soil > Wetlands > Peat | place: Germany...
CCCAGCCTGCGCGCTCCGAGCCTGTTCGTGCACGGAACGTGCGACCCCTTCGGAAGCGTTGAAGAAATGACGAAAGCCCTGCACTTAATCCCGGCCAAAACCGAGTTAATGAAAGTGGAAGGCGCGGGTCACGACTTGGGATTCAAAGGGAAGGCCGAACGGAAGGAATTGCCGGGGAACATCCTCTTAAGAGCCCTGGGCTTTTTTGAGGATTGCTTGAGATAGATTTTGCTGACGGCCGAGTGCTGACGGCTGACAGCTAGTTCACCCAGCCCGATTTCGATCCGCCATTCGTTTTGTCGTTATCCTCGGGAGGCACGTAGTTCCCGTGTTCGTCGAAGGTGACTTTGCGGTCGTGATCTCTCATATAAACTTCGAATTTTCTCGCCGCGCGCCGCCGCTTCCAGCGGTAGTAGGAGTTCCGCACTCCGAAATAACGCTCGGATGTTGCGTAGCTGAGGCCGCGAGAAGGCAAGAACTTCACGAACAGGAAGCCAAAGAGCAATCCGCCGAGATGAGCGAAAACCGCGACTCCGCCTTGCGATGGGTCAAAAACCGCAATGATCGCGACCACTACCCAAATGCCGACCAGGTATTTGGCCTTGATTGAGAATGGCAGCGGAAACAGAAACATTTCCTGATCCGCGTATAAAATCCCAAATGCCATCAGCAGTCCGAAAATTCCGCCCGACGCGCCCATCGTTGCGGTTCCCGGATGCATCCCGAGGAAATGGGTATAGGAGACAGCAATCGTCACCAAAGCCGCGCCCACGACGCAGAACGTGTAGCACTCGATGAATCGTCGCGGCCCCCAGTCACGCTCCAGGTAGGCGCCGATAAACCAGAGCGTGAGCATGTTGAAAAACACGTGCCCGAAGCCGGCATGCAGCAACGAGTAGGTGACCACTTGCCACACTTTGCCGTGCATCACGGCCACTGGAATCAGCGCCAGCCACTCCCGCATCAGAACGACAACGTCCGGGGCGAACCTGCCCACCACCACCTGAAACAGGTAGATCCCCGTGCAAGTCAGGATGATGCGCTTCACCCATCCTGCAAATGGGGGAAAACTGAACGAGATGGTTTGTCCGCGACTCACTATCTTTATCTTTCTGGCTCTGGCACAACCGGCAGACTGCGATGTCCCGCCGCATCTACCGCACGCACTCCGAATATCACATTATCCTTCGAAACCTTCAGGGTTGCACGCGTACCGCTATTCACCGTTTGGACGTACTCCCAATCGGGCGCGCTCGTCGAGCGCCAGACCACTTCGTAGGCGGCCGCGCCAGCCGAAGGTTCCCACGTCAAAGTCGTGTCGTTTTCGAGGTTTTTCGTCAGCATTTTTACGGTTGCCGGCGGCGCTGGAGCCGATGCCAGCGAGGCCAGAGTCGCCGCGTTCAGCCGCGCGACGTGCGCCACATAGTCGAAGTCCACAAACTTCGGCAGGTCCCCATATTCGATGCCGTTCTCGCCACGAACGTTCTGATGCTGATGGTTGTAGTCTTCGCGGAATTCGGTGAACCGCACGGCTGCGAAGCCCTGCTGATTGAAAGAGTAGTGGTCGCCTCCCCGCAGGAAGCGGTCCAGCCGAAAGATCAAAAGCGGCTTCACTCCGGCATCGTACGAGCGCCCGACGTCGGCGATGTAGCGGGCAAGCTCGCGCGAACTCGAGTCGCTCTCTCCGCCGAGCATTCGAATTCGCCGGATTTCAGACTCGCTCGCCACCGCTGGCAGCCCTTCAGAAAACACGCGCACTACGCTCGCATCCTGTTGCGGACTACGGTCGCCTCCCACGATGTCATTGTTCAAAACGGCTTCGAGCTTCCACCCTTGTTGCTTGGCCATCTCGGCGAAGTGCTTGCTGCCGTTCAGACCCTGCTCTTCTCCCGCGACCGTCAGAAAAATGATCGTCGCGGGGAACTTTCTCTTGCTCAAAACGCGGGCGCATTCCAGGCTCACCGCCGTGCCGCTGCCGTCGTCATTCGCTCCCGGCGCAGGGTCGGTCCCATTAAAAGTATCGCTGTTTCGCGAGTCGTAATGGCCGGTCACCAGCACGATGCGATTGGCCTGCTGGGCGTCGGTTCCGCGCAGCACGGCATAAACATTGGTGATTTCGGTCGGTTTCGGAATGCGGTCGCCGGGCGGCTCGGTGAAAGTGTCAGTTTTCACCTCCAGGCAGCCGCCGCAGTCTTTCGAATAGCGCTCAAGCTCCGCTTTGATCCACTCCCGCGCCGCTCCGATTCCCTTGCCCGCTTTGATGGATTCCTCGTCCTGTGCGGAAATCGTGGACCGGTTCTGGAAGCTGACCAGCTTCTCGATCGTCTGCCGGATGCGGTCCGCCGAAACTTGTCGGATCGCCTCGGCGAGGTGCGAGTCGATGTGCCGGTCGGCTGCCAAGCGCGGCGCCGGTCCCTGCGCCATTTCCTGTGCCAGGCACAGAGGAGCACAAAACGCCAGCGCCAGGGCAACCAGCACGGCTGCCACAAGACTTGTGGAGGGATAACCGGAACTGGAAGACTCGGCGATTTCAGAATTTTCTGGGCAAGCCACTTGACCTTTTCCTCACGAAGAAACTAAATATAACAGGGTACCCCGAGTGTGGAGGAAATCATGGTGTACTGTCCCGAATGCGAGACGGATCTCGACATCGATGAAGATGAGGTCGATGAAGGCGCGGTCGTCTCCTGCCCGGAGTGCGGCACGGACTTCGAGGTGGTTACAGTGAATCCCGTTGAACTGAAAGTAGTCGGCGAAGACGAGATCGAAGAAGATGAGGACGAAGAAGACGCCGACGAGGAAGAGTCGGAGGACGAGGATTCCTGAAGAATTCTGCGCATATCCGGGCATTCCGCCGTTTTGTCGCAACGGCAACGTCGGTGGTGTGCTTGGCGTGTCTGCTTGCCCCGCTGAGCGCGCGGGGTAGCGGCGGCGAGAAGCCGAAGCCTTATGCGCTGATCTTCGGAACGGTTTGGGACCCCGACGGGCACCCGCTCTACGGGGTCAAGGTGAAGATCCGGCGGGCTGACGAAAAAAAAGACCGCTGGGAAATCTATTCCAATCACACCGGCGAGTTCGCCCAGCGGTTGCCCGCCGGCAAGGCCGACTACATCGTTTGGGCGGACGTGAAAGGCTACAAGCTGCCCTCGGGCAGACAATTGAAGTCTGGTCCCGAGGTAACCGTGCATATCGACGATGACGAGCGTTCCGACATCGGTCTTCATTTAGACTGGTAGTGGCCGCCGCGTGGTTGGACAATCGGCGACAGTGGAATGTTCATGAAGAAAGCGATCATCACGGCTTCGCTGCTGGTCCTGTGGTCGGCGCCGGTCTTCTCGACATTGGTCTTGGCCGCTCCGGCGCCGCAGTTTGGCCGCTCTTCGAAGGAGGATAAGACCCGCCTGCTCACGGGCAAGGTGCTGGACAGCGGCGAAAACCCTTTGCCGAACGCGGTCGTGTATCTGACCAACACGCACACCCGCTCGGTGAAAACCTATATCGTTGGCCCGGACGGCGCCTACCGTTTTCCGGCGCTTCAACCCAGCATCGATTACGAAGTGTATGCGCAGTACAACAACCGCAAGAGCGGCACCAAAACGGTCAGCCAATTTGACGATCGTTCGCAGGTTTACATCAGTTTAAAAATCAACACCAAAGCCGAGACCAAGTAAGCCCTTTGGCTGCTGTCTGCCCATGCGTTGCCCGGTTCACTCCAACCCATTCAAGGTTACCGACGGCTGGCACTGGGCTGTCGTATCCACTCGGGGGTAACTTGTCTGTGACTAACTTCTTCCGCTACATTCGAGCTGTTTCGCGCGAAAGCGCGAGAAAACGCAAATGCCGGTTGTTACCTACGCCGCAGTCGTTCTGCTGGTGACCGGTGCCGCGATCTACGCGGTCATCGTGTACAACGGACTGGTGCGCCTGCAGAACGAAATCGAACGTGCCTGGGCCAATATCGACGTTTTGCTCAAGCAGCGCCACGACGAGATCCCCAACCTAGTGGCATGCGTCAAGGGCTACATGGGCCACGAGCGGCAGACGCTGGAGGCGGTGACGCAGGCGCGCGCGGCTTCGATCAACGCGTCCAGCATCCCGCAGAAAGCTCAGGCAGACCTGCTGCTGACGAGCGCTCTGCGATCTTTTTTTGTGGTGGCGGAGCGATATCCGCAGCTCAAGACCGACCAAAATTTTCTGGCGCTGCAGAATCGCATCTCCGAACTGGAGGAGCGTATCGCCGACCGTCGCGAGTTTTTCAACGACGACGTTAACACCTACAACACCCGGATCGCACAGCTCCCCGAGCTCTTCCTGGCGCCGCTGATGAAACTGCAGCCGCGGCAGATGTTCCGGGTGAACGAGCAGGAGCGGCCGCAGGTGGAAGTGAAACCCTTCTTGGCCCGGGGACAAGGCACCGCCTAGCCATTCAGGGTTCCAAATTCTTCGGCCAAGTTTCCTGCTAGGACGTAAGCTGCCGAAAGTCGTACAATTTCTCTCCGTTACAGTTGGCGTCGAAATCCAACTGCGGAGTCTTCACCAATGAGCAAAAGAGCCGTTGCCGCTGTGCTGGCGCTGAATTGGTGTTTGTTCGCTACTCTGGGCAGCCCCAACCTCCGGGCGAGCGCGGCGCCGATGGGCCTGTTTGAGAATCACGCCGATGTTGGCAGCGTTCTCCATCCCGGGACTCTGGAGTACGACCCTGCCCAGGGAACATACACAGTCAGCGGGAGTGGCGAGAACATGTGGTACACAGCCGACGCCTTCCATTTCGTCTGGAAGAAAGTTACTGGCGACGTCAGTCTGGCAGCCGACATCTCGTTTGTGGCCAAGGGCGGAAACGACCATCGCAAGGCCGTGCTGATGGTTCGCCAGAGCCTGGACGCAGATTCTGTTTACGCCGACGTGGCGCTCCACGGCAATGGTCTGACGGCGCTGCAATACCGCGATGAAAAGGGCGCTGCGACGCATGAGATCCAAACCTATGAGATCCAGGCGAACATTGCGGGGCCCAAACGGTTGCGCATCGAAAAGCGCGGCAATTTCATTTATTTGTTTCTGGGCGACGGCGGTAAGGAAGTGCGTTACTCCGGCGCTTCGATGCGGGTTCCGCTGCAGGGGACTTACTATGCGGGGATTGGGGTCTGCTCGCACGATAAAGACGCAGTGGAAAAGGCGGTGTTCGCCAACGTCGATCTGGCCGGAGATCTGGCGCCGATGGGGAAAACGACTCTCTACAGTACATTGGAAAGAGCGAGCATTGCATCGAGCGACCGGCGAGTGGTGTACATCGCAGCCGACCGCTTTGAAGCGCCCAACTGGACGCACGACGGAACGTCGTTTCTCTTCAATCGCAATGGCCACATCTACCGGCTGCCGGTGTCCGGAGGAGAGCCCGCGCTGATCGACACCGGATTTGCGAACCGGTGCAACAACGATCACGGCATTTCGCCGGACCAAACCTCGCTGGCCATCAGTGATCAGTCGCAGGAGGACAACCGGTCGATCGTTTACATTCTGCCGATCGGGGGAGGAGTGCCGCGCCGCATCACCCAGAAATCCCCGTCGTACTGGCACGGATGGTCGCCGGACGGGAAGACGCTGGCGTTCGTGGGACAGCGCAACGACGAATTCGATATCTACACGATCCCGGTTACGGGCGGCGAAGAGACGCGCCTGACGACCGCCAAAGGACTGGATGACGGCCCGGAGTATTCGCCGGACGGAAAATACATCTACTTCAATTCTGAGCGCACCGGGCACATGCAGATCTGGCGCATGCGGGCCGATGGAAGCGGGCAGGAACAGGTCCTCGATGATAGCTGGAATGATTGGTTCCCACACATCTCGCCCGACGGCAAGTGGATCGTCTTCCTCTCCTACGAGCCAGACGTGAAGGGCCATCCGGAGAAAAAGGATGTAATGCTGCGCATCATGTCGCTGAGCGACAAGAAGATCAGCGTGCTGGCCAAGTTATTTGGAGGCCAGGGCACAATCAACGTTCCCTCCTGGTCCCCGGATAGCGAAGAAGTTGCTTTCGTCAGCTACGCACTTGTGCCGGACGAGAGTGCAGGCAAGAAATGACCACAGCAGGCTACAAAGAGATTCCGAGCAGGAGGCCGAAGTCGGAGCCGGCACGGTTCACTGGAAGGAGATTCTCGCGGCGGCGGAAAAGAACGGTGTGAAGCATTTCTTTGTCGAGCGCGATTCGGGCGACCTCCCAGCCATGGAGTCTGCGAGTCAGTTTTCAGAACCTGCAGAAGATTGGTTGAAATGGCTTTGGAAGTTTGTTGAAGAAAGTTCCGGCTGCTCGTCATCTCAAGCAGAGGAAGGGATCTGCAGTTTTATGGTGCGCGGCTAACTGCAGATCCGCAGCTCAGAAGTTAGTTGCTGTCCCCGCCGGCCCGTTTCCACGAGATCAAGTCGCCGATGGTGGTGCTGGTTGAGGAAGACGATGCCGGGTGCTTGTAGGACTCGACTTCCTGGCGTGACGCTTCTTCGCCGACCGCCCGGATGCTCAGGCCGACTTTTTTCTCTTCCTGATTCATTTTGATGATCTTGAATTCGAACTCGCTGCCGGGTTCCAGATGCATCGGCTGTCCGTTCGGATCGACGGCCTCGGAGTTGTGACACAGACCTTCGATGCCTTCGGCAATCTCGACAAAGGCGCCGAAGTTCGCCACCCGCAGGATCTTGCCATGCACGATGTCACCGACGCGGTGCTGCGCGAAGAACGAATCCCAAACGTCGGGCTGCATCTGCTTCACGCCAAGTGAAAGGCGGCGCTTGTCCGGTTCAATGGCCAGGATGACGGCCTTGACCTTGTCGCCCTTCTTCAACACCTCGGAAGGATGCTTCACACGGGTGGTCCAACTCAGGTTGCTGACATGCACCAGGCCGTCAATTCCATCTTCGATTTCAATGAAAGCGCCAAACTCGGTCAGATTGCGGACCCGGCCCTCGACCGTCGCTCCCACCGGATATTTGTCGTGCAGCGTATCCCAGGGGTTGGACGCGAGTTGCCGCATGCCCAGCGAAATCCGGCGCTCGGTCGGATTCACGCTCAGGACCACGCAATCCACCTCGTCGTTTACGTTGACCAGCTTTGACGGGTGCTTCATCCGTTTCGACCACGTCATTTCGCTCACGTGGACCAGTCCTTCAATGCCCTGTTCCAGTTCGACGAACGCTCCGTAATCGGTGACGCTGATCACGCGTCCGTGGACGTGCGCGCCCACAGGGTAGCGGTGCTCTGCATCCAGCCACGGATCCGGCGTGAGCTGTTTGAAGCCCAGCGAGACGCGCTGCTTGTCTTTGTCGTACTTCAGGACCTTCACTTGAATCTGGTCGCCGACGTTGACTAGGTCGCGCGGGTGAGTAAGACGTCCCCACGACATGTCGGTGATGTGCAGCAGCCCGTCAATTCCGCCCATATCCACAAACGCCCCATACTCGGTCAGGTTCTTGACGATGCCGGTGAGGACGCTGCCTTCTTCCAGGTGCTCCAGTGTTTTGCCGCGTTTTGCGTTCTGCTCTTCTTCCAGAAGCTGTTTCCGCGAGACCACGATGTTGCCGCGCTTTTTGTTGAGCTTGATGATGGCAACTTCCATCGTCTGGCCCTTCATACCATCCAAATTCCGGATCGGACGCAGATCCACTTGCGAGCCCGGCAGGAAGGCGCGAGCGCCATGAATGTCTATGGTCAGTCCGCCCTTGATACGTTCCACGACGATGCCCTTAATCGGCTTCTTTTCGTTGTACGCGCGCTCAATCTCGTCCCACGACCGCAACCGCTGTGCCTTCAGGTGCGAGAGGTTGACGTAGCCCTCTTCGGTTTCGCCCTTCTCCCGCATTACGTCGATCTCGGCCCCGGGCTCGAACTTCGGCTTGCCCTCGTGATCGAGAACTTCCGCAATCGGCACCATGCCTTCGGATTTCGCCCCGATGTCGACGACGACGTGGGTCGCTGTCAGTTTCACCACGGTGCCTTTGATTACGTGGTCCCCGCCAACCGCTTCCTCGGTTTCGGTCTCGAAGTGCTGGAGCGCGGCGGCGAAATCATCGCTGCCAGCCGCGGCATTCTCGGGGGCGGAATTTTCGGGAGTGTCATTTTCAGGAGCGTCAGGAGCGGAAGCCATTGGTTCCGCTGCGGAAGGTTGTGCGTGCTCGGGAGCCTCTAGTACGGCCGAGCCGCCGGTGTGGGTGTCGCGTGCAGGTGTCATGGTTTCAAGACTGGATTCAAGATTGCGAGCGGTGCTGTCGTCGAACAAGTTCATAGCCTCTGTGTCGCACGCGTTCGTGCGCAACTCATGCGGGACGTGGTGTAGCGGACTGCTGGCGTGGTCATTAGGTTGCGTTGAGGCCGACCTGGCGGACGACCCTGGGACAATTCCAGCTGGTTCGAAACCGCGTCCAAGTACGGGACTCCTCGACTATAGCAACCGCTTTGGAACAGTGTCAAACACGAAACGGGCCGATTTCGGGCGCTGCCCAAGAAATTCATAGACTCGTCACACTGTCGGCCTCTGTTCCACCCAGTTATGGGGATTGGTCACCGGTTACCACCCTTCCTCCCTGGTGCATCTGGCGGAAAACAGCAATTGGCCCCGCGGCGGCCGCTTCTGCTACCCTCCCCCCATGGACCATCTCTGGAATCCGTGGCGTTACGCATATGTCACTGGCGCCGACCAGAAGTCGGGCTGCATTTTCTGCAATGCCCCTAAAGAAGGCGACCAAGAAGCCCGCATCGTCCACCGCGGCGCGCATTGCTACGTCATTCTCAATACGTATCCATACACGAATGGCCATGTCATGGTCGTGCCCTACGCGCACCTAGACGAGTTGCAGAAACTCCCTGCCGATGCTGCCCAAGAGATGATGGTTCTAACCCAGCGGATGGAGACCGTTCTGCGCTCTCTTTATCGACCCGACGGCATCAATCTCGGCATGAATATCGGAAAAGCCGCGGGTGCGGGTGTGGCCGGACACATCCACATGCACATTCTGCCGCGCTGGGTCGCGGACGCAAATTTCGTCAGCGTCATCGGCGAAACGAGGGTGCTGCCCGAAGCGCTGGATGTGACCTGGGAGCGGATGCGGAAAGAATCTGTAATTGCTGATTTGTAATTGTAATTTAGAAAGCTCGGCGTTTCTGTTCTTAAATTGCAAATTACAAGTTATCGTCACTTCATCTCTCTCGCAAAGAATTCCTCCGCCGCGCTGTAGGGCCGGATCCAGTTCTTCCACATCAGCAACTTCCTGGCTAAAAAATTGGCAGGAACTTTATGGATTTATACGCTTACCCTAACGTGCGGAGTCAGCCATGCGAATTTTTCTAATCACCCTCTTGGTTTCGACCGTTGCGGGCATCGTGCTCTGGAATTTTGGTTTGGCCAACAGAATCTGGCCCGCTCATCCGTTCTTTGCGACTGTCGCACTCGCCGCCATTTGCGGGATCGAAGTCCAGTTGGTCCTGACCTAAGAGACTGCCGGCCACAAACACTGACCCCCGTGAATACGGAAAACTGCGAACAGATTGTGTGCGAGACCCGAATGAATCTTTTTGCATCCACGCCCACGCACTCGCAACGATGTCGGTGAGATCGCGCTGGGCGGTCCATCCCAGCACTCGTTGTGCCATCGCCGGATCGGCGACCAGAACCGGAGGATCGCCCGGCCGCCGTGGTCCGATCGTTCGTCGAACCGGTCGTCCAGTGGCGCTTTCCGCTGCCTGGAGGACTTCGAGAACGGAATGTCCTCGGCCTGTTCCGAGATTGATAGCCAGCGCGTCGCCGCCATGTTCGTCGCCGTCCCTTTCAAGGTATTGCAAGGCTCGGACGTGCGCATCGGCAAGATCGCTGACATGAATGTAGTCGCGAACGCAGGTGCCGTCCGGAGTCGGGTAGTCGGATCCATGGATCTGCAACTCGGCGCGGTTCGCGGTGGAGGCGGCCAGCGCCAGTGGAATCAGGTGAGTTTCCGGGTCGTGGAGTTCGCCAATCTCGCCGCTTTCATCGGCTCCCGCGGCGTTGAAATAGCGCAACCTCACCGAGCGCAGTCCGTAAGCGCGGCTGTAAGCATCGAGCGCGTTTTCGAAAAAGAGCTTCGATGCTCCGTAGGGATTCACCGGCTCGCGCGGTGCCTGCTCGGCGATCGGAATTCGCTCGGGGATGCCGTATACGGCACAACTGGAAGAAAATATGATGCGGCGGACACCGGCGTCGAGCGTAGAGTTAAGCAGGCTGAGCGCCCCGAGAACGTTATTCCGGAAATACTTGCGCGGGTTCTCGACTGACTCTCCCACGTAGGCGTAGGCGGCAAAGTGCATCACCGCGTCCACGCGCGCGAGCGCTGGCCGGAGCCTCGCTTCGTCGGCGATGTCGCCCTCCACCAGTTCGAAGCCTTGCGCCAGGCGGCGAAACCCGGTCGAGAGATTGTCGTAGAGCACGACCTCATAGCCGGACCGCCGCAGAGCGCGCGCCGCATGACTGCCGATGTAGCCTGCTCCGCCGAATACCAGGATCGCCAAGAAAAACCTCGCCTGCTTCCACGGCCTGAGCTTTTCCAGTGATTATGTTGCCGCAGGAAGCAGTCGCCGTGAGGTGATCCTCATCACACTCCGTTTGTGACAGAAGGGTCGCTGGGCGGCTGGTCGATCCGAAACGCGCTCGAAAGGAATTTTTTAATGGTGGAACGGGCGGCCTCGCCCGTGGCTGCCGACTGGTGTAGAATTTGAAAGTCAAATCCCACGCTGTCCTGCTCGGCAGCGGATTCCATCGGGACGTAGCGCAGCCTGGTAGCGCACTTGCTTGGGGTGCAAGGGGTCGCGAGTTCAAATCTCGCCGTCCCGACCATTTATTTCACCCGGATATCCGCTGGTACCGGCCAATAGCTCGGGCTGCTTGCAATTGCTGAGAGCTAAACCACCCTCGTCTGCAAGTTCATTTCCGTGTGATCCGCGCCCTTGCATTTTTCCTGCGTTTGGGGCAACGTTTTCACTGCGAAAGGAGTGCCCCCGACATCATGATCTACGTTCTCATCCACCACGAAGTCGCCGACTATACGGCCTGGAAAGCGGTGTTCGATTCCGCCTTCGACTGGCGGCGCAAAAACGGCGAGTGCAGTTACCGTATTTTCCGCGGCGCTGGAAACGTCAACGACCTCACACTTTTCTTCGAATGGGAGAGTCTGGAGAAGGCGCGCGCCTTCATCGCTTCCGAGGAACTCAAGGCCAAAATGGCGAGTGCAGGTGTCAAAGGCCCGCCTCGAGTCGACTTCCTCACTGAGGTGCACAGCGTCCGGCGCAGCGCCGCCGACTGAGCGTGCGGGGGACACTACTGTCCACCAACTAATTGGCACCCTTGGGTAGATTTTCCGCTTAGGAAGACTGGGAACCGATTTCCGGCGGTTCGCATCCAATGAGGTTGAAACCGGCAAGCAGGACCGGAAGCAGATACCCCCGTTATGGTAATTTGCTCCTCTTCTGGCTTGCCCCCAAATTTGCAGTTTCAGGAGAACTTCATGGCTAAGAAACCAATCTCCAGCAATTCGCGCGAAGCTTCAGCGCAACCCCGCTACCACCAAACAGCCCGCGAACTCCAGGCATTTGGCACGGTCACCAGCGTGATGCCGTTGCAATTGGAAGAGCCAATCCGGCTGGAAATGACCGAGCAACTCAACCAACTGTTAGCCGACACCATGACTCTTCGGGATCTCTACAAGAAGTCCCATTGGCAGGTGTCCGGAGCGACTTTCTACCAACTCCATCTTCTCTTCGATAAGCACTACGGAGAACAGAACGAGATCGTCGACACGATCGCGGAACGAATCCAGCTTCTGGGCGGAATCAGTGTCGCCATGGCGGCCGACGTCGCCGAGTTGACCCGGATTCCGCGCCCGCCCAAGGGCCGCGAAGAAGTTCCCGTGCAATTGTCCCGCCTGCTGGACGCACACGAGATCATCATCACCCATTGTCGTGAACTCGCGGAGCTTGCCACCAAACTGGGCGACGCCGGCACCAACGATCTGGTGGTGAGTGATGTGCTTCGCCTGGGCGAACTGCAGGTCTGGTTCCTGAGCGAACACCTGGTCAATGCGCCGCTGGTCGAAGCCGAGCCGCTGCGGCAATCGGCATAAGACAAAATTGAATTGGTGATGGAATGCACGCGGGCTTCACGGCCCGCGTTTTCGTAGGGACAGCCGCCCCCGGCTGTCCAGGCAAGCGCAGCTCGCGTGGGTTTTCGTTTATCAACCGCGCACTCAAGAGCGTGGCGGGGCTTCGCCCCGCGGACAGCCGGGGCGGCTGTCCCTACGAGGGATAACGCCGTGCGGAAAGGATGTGCAGGATCTGCTGCAGTTCGTGCCGGAAGTGCGCCACACTCACGGAGGGATTCATCGGAAACGGAAGCGCGGTCTGACTCCGATCGGATTTGGTTTCCTCGCGCAACTGCACCCGCGCACCCGCGATCGTGAAACCGTCTTCATAAAGCAGCCTCTTGATTCGCACTACCGACTCCACATCGCGCTTGCGGTACATGCGTTGCCCCGTGTTGCTTTTTACTGGCCTGAGCTGCGAAAATTCGGTTTCCCAGAAGCGCAGAACGTAGGCTGGCAGACGGCACAAGCTGGCGACTTCGCCAATGCGGAAATAGAGCTTGTCCGGAATGATGACTTCGGCGTTGTGGGCTTTCTTCGACGCTTTCTTGCGGAGGCTCATGGAGGCCGCTTCCGTACTCCTGTATACGCGTTTCTAGCACGAGCCGCGCCGCGGAACAACTCCCAAAAGTACACGTGGTCCGCCGCAAGGGCGTTTTGACGCTCTGCTCTCCGTTGCGTCGCGAACGTCAAGTTGCGGAAACGCCGCCGGAGTCCAGCCAGCGCCTGGATCACCGGAGGCGCGTATCAGTCGGTTCGGCCAGATGAGTTGAGTGCGAATCCGCGCGGCTAATAGCTGTCTTTAATTTCCGCGATCACCTCCGCGAGCCAGACTTCTCCGAGTTGGGCATTGAGGCAGTGCTCCGCCGCGGGCCGCAAATGGAAAAGCCCCTCAAGAGGTGCTTCTCCTGAGAGGCTTTGAAGAATTTCTGAACGAGCATCCTTCCGCTTAGTGTTTCTTTTTCTTGGCGGCTTTCTTCTTGGTTGCCATGAAGTGTTTCCTCCGTTTGAACGATTTGTTCTCCCAAGGTTCTCGACAGGGCACCTTGATGCCCGGGCTACTCAAGTTCTAGTATGAGCAGCTGTCCTACCACAAGATATTGCCATTCGTATGTAATTTGTCAATAGAAATTTCACT
>Ga0209517_10007307_pt1 | contig 13288 bp, 18 predicted proteins | sample PeaSoiMetSII2010_FD_187695 | JGI IMG/M metagenome (GOLD analysis project Ga0209517, IMG submission 187695) | Peat soil microbial communities from Weissenstadt, Germany - SII-2010 (SPAdes) (version 2) | ecosystem: Environmental > Terrestrial > Soil > Wetlands > Peat | place: Germany...
GGTCACGTCGTCGAGAGCGGCCACGAAATGCATCTCCGAGGTGCCCGGATTCATGAAGCAGATGTCGACCCCGTGCCCGACGAGGGTGCGGATGAGCGAGTTGGCTCCGTTCACAGCGGTACTCCTCTAGGTTGGCGCATGCGGCCTTTCCGGCCTGACGGGATGCCGGGCGAGCGCGCCGAGTACATGCGGCGCGGCACGTTAGTTTTCCCTAAGAGGTAAGGTACTTTACCTCTTATGAGAAGTGCGCCGCCTCCGCTGCTCCCGCTGCTCCGGTCCCGAGCGCAGGGCGAGCTGCTGGCGCTGCTGTACTTGCATCCCGACCGCGAGTACAGCCTGACGGAGGCAGCATCGCTGATCGGTGTTAGCGTCAAGACGATCCACACGGAGGCATCCCGCCTGGTGACAGCGGGGTTCGCCAACGACAGCCGCCGCGGCAACGTCCGCCTGCTGCGGGCCGTGACGGGAGCGCTTGTCACCCGGCCGCTTACTGACTTGCTGGCGGTCACGTTCGGGCCACTGCCCGTGCTCACCGATCTGCTCGCTGGCGCAGGCGGCGTCACGGCCGCGTTCATCTACGGGTCATGGGCCGCGCGGTATCTCGGGGAACCAGGCCCGGTGCCCCATGACGTCGACGTCCTCGTCGTCGGCACGGCCGACCGTGATGAACTGGAAGAGATCGCGCGGTCAGCGCGGGCCCGGCTCGGGCGGCCCGTTGACATCCGCCGCATCAGCCCGGCCGCGTGGGCATCAACGGACCCGGATGACGCATTCCTGGCATCGGTGCGCCAGCGGCCGCTGGTGGAACTCCCGGTAGCAGAGCACAAGGATGATCCCGAATGAGATGGGACCAGGGCCGGGCCGTCATCGACCGCATGCTCGCCGACCACGAACTTCAGCGCGTGCCGCCGAGCCGCGAGCACGCCGACCGCCTTATCTCGCAAGCCGGCAGGCACCTCACCTCAGCCGGCGGGGTCTGCGACGCGGATCCGGCAGGCGGATACGCGCTCGTCTACGACGCGGCCCGCAAGGCGCTGACCGCCGTGCTGGAAAACCAGGGGCTGCGACCAACCACCCGCGGCGGGCACCTAGCCGCTTACGAGGCCGTCCGCGCGCAACTAGACCCGCCGCTAGGCAACGTCCTGCGACCGTTCGACCGGATGCGCCGCCAGCGACACGGCGCGGAGTACCCGCAGAGCAACGTCCCCGAGATCACCGCCGACGACGTGCGCGAGGACATCCCCAAGGCTGCCGCCATCGTTAACCTGGGTGAGCGCGGCCTCGACCAGATGTCACCGTTCTGAACGAGACAACACCAGCCAGCTACTCGAACGGTTCACGCACAAAGCCACCGGAGGGCTGTCGACGCTCCGACCATGCAGCGCAGGGACGGTCACGTATTATCGGCCGCCCTCCTCGGGCTCAACCACAATCGTGTAAGTGTGCATCGGCGTTCTGGCGGCCTGCCCGACCGTCAGGAACCAACCCCAGGTTCCGGGAGACCACCCCACAGATTCCAGGCTCGCATGCGCAACAGGTAACACTTCCCGCACTGCTAGCGTCGCGACAAGGAACCTCGGAGGCACGCCATGGAGGAGTTCCCGCCGCTTGTGATGCGCGCACAAGCTCTCGCCCGGCAGCTGGGCTTTCCGCTCACCCGGCAAGAAGCCGGCTATGCGGGCCCGTCCGCATCACTGCCCGGCGTGGGCAGGTTCCTGGCGTTGCTGGCGGCTGGATGTATCGGCGGCCGGATCGGCGAACTGGGCACGGGCGTCGGGATCGGCGCCGCATGGATCGCCAGCGCTATGCCAGCCAGCTGCATGCTGATCACCGCGGAGATTGACCAGCAGCGCGCCACTGCAGCCCGCGAACTACTGGCCGAAGACCCGCGGGTAGAAGTGATCACCGGCGACGCCGTCACCATCATTTCCAGCCGGGGGCCGTTCGACCTCCTCTTCTCCGACGGCGGCTGGCGTGCGGATGCCGACCTGGTCAGCTTGCTCCGCATCGGCGGGCGCATCGTCAACGATGACCTCACGCCGCACAAGGCGCTGCCACCAGATTCGCCGTTCCTCACGAACGACCCCAAGCGCCGGCTCTTCTTCGGCGACCCCAGGCTGATCTCGACCGAGGTGGTGCTACCCGACCTGCAGAATTCACTGCTCGTGGGAACCAGAACGAGCTGACACCACGGCCAGAACCCGCAGGGGATGTCTAACGACGTCCCATCGCGGCGTCGAGAAACAGCCGCACACCGGCTCACACACCGCCGCCGGCGGCGCTTGGAACCAGGCTTACAACGGACGTAGGCAACACAGAACTGGGCGCGACTACCCATCCAGCCTCAGACTAGATCGAACTCGCCGTCCCGCACTCCCGCGGTGAAGGCCGTCCACTCGTCGGGGGTGAAGATCAGGACGGGGCCCTGCCGGTCCTTGGAATCGCGGACCGCGATCACCTGGTCGCTTTCTTCCTTCGAGCCCGCCACAGTGGCGACCTCGACGCAGCTGCCGCTCCCCGCGCTGCGACTGCTCTTGCGCCAGGTCGCGCGGTCCAGGTCGTAGTCGGCCATAGCCGCGCCTCCTTTCCCGATCACTCAATGCTATCCGCCGCAGCGGTGATTCTGGCCTGCGAGTCCTCGGGTCCCAGGGCCAGGCTCCGCAGGCGATCCAGCGCCAGGTGGTGCCGGAAGACCTCAGCTTCGTGCTCCACGTACAGGTTGCTCGTCATGTTCTCGATGTAGACCACCCCCGGCGCGCTCGGCTCCGGGAAATGCAGGATCGTGAACTCGCCGGTCACCGCGGGATGAGCGCCCACGGCGTCCGGCAGGACCCGGATCTCCACGTTCGGCGACCTGGCCGCCTCGCTCAGACGCTCAAGCTGCCGACCCATCACAGCAGCGCCGCCGACCTTCTTGCGGAGCACGGTCTCATCGAGCACCACCGACAAGCGCAGCGTATTCTCCCTGGTCAGGACCCGCTGCCGGGTCATCCTCACCTGCACTCGGCGCTCTGATCTCCCCGGGCGGGGAGATCAGCAGCGTCGACTGGACCATCACCCGTGCGTAATCCTCGGTCTGCAGCAGGCCAGGGACGATCTCCGCGGCATACCAGTCCACTGACTCGGCCTCGGCTTCCAGCGCGATCAGCGTGGCGTACTCCGGGCGGAGGATGTCGGTATAGGCATCCCACCAGCCACGTTGCCGCGCGCTGCGACCCAGGTCTGTAAGCCGTTCCCGCTGCGTACCGGGCAGCTCGTAGACATCCAGCAATAGCTGCAGCTCAGCGGGCCCGATGGCGGTTCTCCCGGTCTCGATCCTCGACACTTTCGCCGCCGACCAGCTCAGCCGTTCTGCCACTTGCTCGCCGGTGAACCCTGCTAGGTCACGAAGCCGCCGAAGCTCTGCGGCGAGCTGGCGCGAACGTACCGATGGTGACCGTCTGCCAACCATCGCCAGCCTCCTTCTGTCCGGGCCGGACCGGCGCTGCATCGGCGCGTTACTGATCGCGCTGCATGCACGCCCCCGGCGATAGCGCCCGTGTCCTCTGGGACCGCGCCGGACTGCACGCCACCTCAGCCGCAGGGGGGCATAGCAGCGATCTCGGCCTACATGCGGCACCATCTGGCCGGGGAATACCAGATCCCCGGCAGCGCCCTGATCGACTTGCCCGACGGGGTCACCGCCAGCGAATGGCAGCACACCGCTCCGCCCGACATATCGCTGCTGCCCGCGCGGCCCGCGCCGGCTTCATCCTGGTGATGGGGCGGGCCCACCCGTACAAGGGTCTCGACGACCTGCTGGACGCGTTCGCCCTGCTCAAAGGCCGCCAGGTCAGGGTGCCCCACGTCGTGATCGCGGCCGTTACCGAAGACCGCGAGCTGAGCGCCTACCAGCGCCATCTCGCGCATCGGATCAGCACCGAGCGCCTGGACGCCACGCTGGTTACCCGCTTCACGCCCGGGCTGCGGACCCTGCTGCTTCACCCTGCGCTTGCCGCAGTCGTCGTCCCGTCCAGGACCGAGCCCTTCGGGCGGATTCCGCTGGAGGCTTTCGTCGCCGGCGCGGCGCGGCTCATGGTGCCCAGGTGCCCCGACGGGCTTGCAGCGGGAGGTGAGCGGTGGGACCGCAGAGCGAACGCAGGTCGCCGCCGAGGTCGCTGAGCTGCTGGGCGCCGATGATCTGGAGGTGCTCAGGCGGTCGGCGGCGACCGGGTACCGGTGCGTCGCGTGCGGCCGACATGACCAGCCGTCGGCCGGGCCGACGGCCGGCGCCGTCCGGCTGGCCGTGGCACCGGGGGCAGGACCGGACGGCCCGCGCGGGTCGCGCACGTCCGGCTGGCGCACGCGCGCTGCGCCCGGTCGCGTGTCATCGCTGATGCCGGCAACCTCCCGGTGCCGCCCGGTGCACATATCGTCGATCACCGGCGACGGCGACCTGGTAGACCCGGTGCTCGCCGGGCTTCTCGGGCGCGGCCTGCACCTGCTGGCCCAGCGCCGGGGAGCGCCCGCCGGGCGTCCGCCGGGCCTGCACCAGGACGAGCCGACGCTGCCGCCCCGCCGCGTGCCGCCGCAGCAGCAGCGCCCGGAACCCGGCCCCGGTTCTCGCTGGTGATGCCAGGCGCGTGCTGCATCGCCGTAGTCACAGCTGCTGCAGCCCGCGCAGGACGCGCGCCAGCAGGGCAGTGTCGGTCAGCGGCGTGACGCGCTGAGCCGGGCCGGAGGGACCCTCGGCGGGGTCCGCTGCGGCAGGGCGGGATCAGCGGGCGTGCCGACCTGCCGCGCTTGTGGCGCGCTGTCCGGGCTGGGCAGGTGCGCGTGGTCGCCTTGGTCCCGCATTCAGTGCGTGCCCGTGGGTTCGGTGCTGGCCGGTGGTGGCGGCCCGGGCTCAGTTCTTACGGCCGACGCCGGCGTAGCCGAAGTAGAGCGGGACTTGTGCGGCAGGGTCTGCCTCGCCGGGCTCGGGCCGCCAGAGGGGGGTCAGCACCACCCCGGGCTCGACGATCGTCGTGGCGTGGAAGAACCTGATGATCTGGGATCGTGACCGGGGGATCAGGGGCTGGGTCGTGCGGGTGTAGATCTCGCGGGCGTGGGCCTCGCCAGGGCTCGCGCTCTCAGCGGTGTGATGGCCGATGACGAGGTAGCTGCCGGGAGCCGCAGCGCTCATGTACCCGTCGACGACGGCGGCCGCTGCGTCGTCGCCGTCGATGAAGTGCAGGACGGCGTTGAGGAGGACGGCGACGGGCCGGGAAAAGTCGATGACGGCCCGGATGTCGGAGTTGGCGCACACCGCCGCCGGGTTCCGCAGGTCGGCCTGGACGCATATGGCGTTCCGGCTGCCGCGCAGGATCCTGTGAGAGTGCGCGACGGCGACCGGGTCGATGTCGACGTAGGCGACGCGCGTGTCGTCGGGGCTGACTGCCTGGGCGATCTCGTGGACGTTGCGGACGGTGGGGATTCCGCTGCCCAGGTCGAGGAACTGGGTGACGCCCTGCTCGCTGGCCAGGAAGTGGGTCGTGCGGCGCACGAACGCCCGCCCGGCGCGCAGGACCTGCGGGAGGGCCGGGAACGCGGCGATCATGGCCTGCGCGGCGTCGCGGTCGGCCGCGAAGTTGTAGCTCCCGCCGATTAAGTAGTCGTAGATGCGCGCCGGGCTCGGCGTGCTCGCGTCAAGGCGCGGCAGTTCCGGGCCATCGTTGGCTGTCACTGTACGGGGACGCTCCCTTCGGGCCGGGCCGGGGCACGCACTACGAACCATACGGTCTTGCCGAGCGGGTGGCGGCGCACGCCCCAGTCGTCGGCTAAGGCCGCGACGATCGCCATGCCCCGGCCTTCCTCAAGTTCGGGGTCTTGCGGTGAGATGCGGCACGGCCGGCACCAGCTGCTGTCGCGGACGTCACAGCGTACCGCGCAGTGTGAGAGCCGCACAGTGACGGTGATCTGGCCTCGGCTGTGCCGGAAGGCGTTGGCCGCTACCTCGGCGAAGATGGACTCGGCTGCCGCCACATCGTCATCGTGCCAGTTCCGCAGGCAGCTGCGGAACCAGTGGCGGGCCCGGCGGACTTCCTCAGCTTGGCGCGGGATCTTCAGCGTCAGCGGGTGGGTTTCCCGGCGCGCAAACGAGTGCGCGGGATGAGCCCCGGCTTCGATGGCCGGGGGAGCGTGGTCAGCCTGGGTCATAGCCTGCCTGCCGTGGTCCCGGGTGCCGTCTCCCGCGGACTTGCGGGCGCGGGCATGGACGGTCGGTCATGACCACTCTTCCGTAGAATTTCTATCTGCGCAATAATAATGGGGGAAATTGTGTTCATGGACCTTCTGGTCGTACAGTTGCTTGTCGCACGGCGCAGGCGGCATCATCCTGTGGTCAGCTCGCAGGAGAGGTGGTGAGGGCGTGGAAGAACGGTCCAGCCCTGTGCTGCTGCGCTGGGCTCTGGGCGAGTGGCTGCGCGAGATGCGCGATGCTTGCGGGCTGACGGGCTCGGAAGTCGCCCGCCGGCTCCGATGGGCACCGTCGAAGGTGTCCCGGATCGAGAACCACGAGGGCGTCTCCCCCGGCGACGTCCGTGAACTGCTCGACGTCTACGGGATCACCAACCCCGACGATGTGCGGCCGCTGGTGGAGATGGCCCGCCAGGCGCAGCAGCGCGGCTGGTGGCAAGGCTACGGCGACATCCTGCCCCCGTGGTTCGCGACCTTCGTGGGCCTGGAAGCTGGCGCTGGCGAGGAACGCGACTACCGGGGAGCGCTGGTCACCGGGCTGCTGCAGACGCCGGCCTATGCCCGCGCGGTCATGAGCGGCGAGCTTCCCGGCGGCCCGCCAGCCCCGGGTGAGCTTGAGCGGCTGATCGGCCTGCGGCTGGAGCGCCAGCAGCTGCTGTACCACGCAAGGGATCCCCTGCGGCTGTGGGCGGTGATGGACGAGGCCGTGCTGCGCAGGCGCGTCGGCGGCGCCGCGGTCATGCGGCAGCAGCTGCAGCACCTCGCGGAGGTGGCCGAGGCGCCGAACATAACTATGCAGGTTCTCCCTGACGAGCTGGTGCACCCGGCGCTTGACTTCCCGTTCTGCCTGCTGCTGTTCCCCGGCCGGCAGATTCCCGGCCTGGTGTATGTCGAGAACTTCCGCAAGACTCTCTACCTTGAAGACGGTGAGGATATGAAGTACTACTCTGCGGCCTTCGACGGCCTGGCGCGTGCCGCGCTCAGCCCGGCCGAGTCGCGGGCACTCGTGCTGGAGCACATGAAGGTGCCCGGTGAGTGAGGCAGGCGCCGGCGCGGCACCACAGTGGCGCCGGAGCCGTCGTTCTGGCAGCACGGGAGGCCAGTGCGTAGAGGTCGCCGCGACCGGCGACGGCCTGGTGCGCATCCGTGACTCCAAGGACCCAGGCGGCCCTCAGATAGTCATCAGCGCAGCATGGTGGCGTCAGTCTCTTCCCCATCTCACCGGCGTGCCGGACGCGGCCGGGGACTGCCTGGTGGCAGCCTGCGAAGGCGGCTGGATGCTGCTGCGGGACGCGCGGCAGCCAGAGGGCGCCATCCTGCGCTTCACCACGGGGGAATGGGAGGTGTTCCTCGCCGGCGCCAGAGACGACGAGTTCAGTCTCACCGCCGAGGACCGGCTCCGCCCGGCGGGCCAGCCCGCGAGGCGCTTACGAGAGCTATTCGCCGCCGGGCGTCGGCTGCTCAGTGATACTACGCAGCACGGGCGCCTGGCCGGCGGCACCGTGCACGTCGGCTGACCCTGCAGCACAAGCGCCTGGCAGACCGGATGCCGTCACCATGCCCGCTGGCCGAAATGCCGAGGGCTTGATCGGCGGTCAGTTGCGGCTGTGGGAGGTGCGCAAGAAATCTGGCATGGGCGCGGAGCGGATCCTGCGCCGGATCGCAGCCTCGACGGACAGCATCTGGCGTTCGGCGGTTAGCCGGCTCAGCGCGTCGGGTTCGGCGAGCAGCGACTGCTTGGCGGGAAGATTGGCAGTCATGAAGCGAGCCTGCTGGCGAAGGACGCGCCGCAATGGAGCCCGTCCTTGGCGGACGGGACGACGCGCCTATGGGTCCCATCACCCGGGACATCGCCCACCACCAGAGCCGCAATGGAGCCCGTCCTTGGCGGACGGGACGACGAATTAGAAGATCCTGCGGTTCTTGAGAGACATAAAGCCGCAATGGAGCCCGTCCTTGGCGGACGGGACGACGCGGCACCCGCACCCGGCAGCGGAGTCGATCAGCGCCGGGCCGCAATGGAGCCCGTCCTTGGCGGACGGGACGACCGGCCCCGATGGCTGGCTCACCCGCCGCCTGGGCGGGCCGCAATGGAGCCCGTCCTTGGCGGACGGGACGACGACACACACGCCGAACCGCGTCGTGCGGCTTGGCGATGCCGCAATGGAGCCCGTCCTTGGCGGACGGGACGACGGAGTGAGCACGCAGCGGCTGACCGGCCGGGACTGCGCCGCAATGGAGCCCGTCCTTGGCGGACGGGACGACCCGCTGAAGGTGCTGCTCACCCAGTCCAACATCCCCATGCCGCAATGGAGCCCGTCCTTGGCGGACGGGACGACGTGACCATGGCTGCCTACACCGCGGACGTGGGCGAGGCGCCGCAATGGAGCCCGTCCTTGGCGGACGGGACGACGTCTACGGCTTCTTTGACGAGCCTGCCATCGAGTACGCCGCAATGGAGCCCGTCCTTGGCGGACGGGACGACAGTTCATCGACGCCTGGGCGCCGCAGCCGGAGGGCGGGCCGCAATGGAGCCCGTCCTTGGCGGACGGGACGACCCGGCTGCTGGGGCCGCGCGCCCGAGCCCGGGCAAAGGCCGCAATGGAGCCCGTCCTTGGCGGACGGGACGACGACCGAGGTGATCGCCGGGCCGAACGCCGACATCACCGCCGCAATGGAGCCCGTCCTTGGCGGACGGGACGACCCGGGCAAGCCCTCCGGGCCCGGCCGTCACGGCGGGGCCGCAATGGAGCCCGTCCTTGGCGGACGGGACGACCCGGCGGGCGATCTCGGCCTTGGCCTGGCTGCGCAGGGCCGCAATGGAGCCCGTCCTTGGCGGACGGGACGACCCGGCAACCGGAGGATCGCCGCCGACGGCGGTGGCGTCGCCGCAATGGAGCCCGTCCTTGGCGGACGGGACGACCCGGCTGGCGGCCGGTGCCTCCGCAGGATTACCGCGAGCCGCAATGGAGCCCGTCCTTGGCGGACGGGACGACGCGATGCGCACAGTTGCACGAGGCGTGTTCCCAGGACGCCGCAATGGAGCCCGTCCTTGGCGGACGGGACGACACGGCGACCGCGCGGGACGGTGGTTCCTGCACTCGCAGCCGCAATGGAGCCCGTCCTTGGCGGACGGGACGACCGGGCCACGGCGGGGAACCTGGTGTTCACCTGGGCGCAGCCGCAATGGAGCCCGTCCTTGGCGGACGGGACGACGACCACGACCGCGACCCCGACCCCGACCACGAGTTGTCGCCGCAATGGAGCCCGTCCTTGGCGGACGGGACGACTCTCACGCTGCATCGTTGGCCCGGACTTGTCGAGAAGCCGCAATGGAGCCCGTCCTTGGCGGACGGGACGACCGCGCAGGGCCCGCCCGGGCCGACGCCTCTTTCGGCGCCGCAATGGAGCCCGTCCTTGGCGGACGGGACGACTGTCCGTCGTGAGCCGGGACCGGGGTATCCGCCTGCAGCCGCAATGGAGCCCGTCCTTGGCGGACGGGACGACTGTCCGTCGTGAGCCGGGACCGGGGTATCCGCCTGCAGCCGCAATGGAGCCCGTCCTTGGCGGACGGGACGACCGGCTCCTCGGCCGCGCCGGCACCACCATCTACGGCCGGCCGCAATGGAGCCCGTCCTTGGCGGACGGGACGACGATCAGGTACGGTGCCCGCCTGCACGCCGCGTCGTAGTGCCGCAATGGAGCCCGTCCTTGGCGGACGGGACGACGCCGCTGGCGCAGTTCCTCCCGCCGCTGCCCTGGCGGGCCGCAATGGAGCCCGTCCTTGGCGGACGGGACGACGATCCAGGCGATGATGATCACGTTGAGGATGATCAGGCCGCAATGGAGCCCGTCCTTGGCGGACGGGACGACGGAACGCGGTCCAGGCCACGACCCGGCCGGTGCCCTGGCCGCAATGGAGCCCGTCCTTGGCGGACGGGACGACTCCGGGCGAACGGGAACGTGGAGGCGCCGCCAGCCTGGCCGCAATGGAGCCCGTCCTTGGCGGACGGGACGACTCACGACTGAGGCCGCGGCAGCGAAGGCTATTGCCGGGCCGCAATGGAGCCCGTCCTTGGCGGACGGGACGACTGAACCCGACGTGGCCGCACTCCAGGCCAGCCTCGAGGCCGCAATGGAGCCCGTCCTTGGCGGACGGGACGACCCTCCGGGGTGAACAGGCTGCGCACCTGGTCCAGCGTGCCGCAATGGAGCCCGTCCTTGGCGGACGGGACGACTGGCCTCGCAGTCGTGGCTGTTCCCGCACTCGGTGCAGCCGCAATGGAGCCCGTCCTTGGCGGACGGGACGACTCGGCGAGGCCGCGTCCCCGACCGGCGGCGGCCTGCTGCCGCAATGGAGCCCGTCCTTGGCGGACGGGACGACCTATCTGCATTGCGAGGCGCAGGCTAAGAAGTCGCCGCCGCAATGGAGCCCGTCCTTGGCGGACGGGACGACACCTGTGCCCTGCTGGCGCTCGACACCGTGAGCAAGCCGCAATGGAGCCCGTCCTTGGCGGACGGGACGACCAGCCAGGGCACCGGCACCGCCTACGAGCTGTTCATGCCGCAATGGAGCCCGTCCTTGGCGGACGGGACGACTTTTCGTCTGGTATTCTGTCTGCCTTGTGTTCAGTGCCGCAATGGAGCCCGTCCTTGGCGGACGGGACGACTTTTCGTCTGGTATTCTGTCTGCCTTGTGTTCAGTGCCGCAATGGAGCCCGTCCTTGGCGGACGGGACGACTTGAAAAGACCGATCCAGAGTTCTTCTCCGCACTCGGCCGCAATGGAGCCCGTCCTTGGCGGACGGGACGACCGAGGTGAGCGCCCACGACGCCCTCGGCGATCTGCAGCCGCAATGGAGCCCGTCCTTGGCGGACGGGACGACGGCCAAAGCCGCACCCGGCCCCGATTGGTCCGCTGACGCCGCAATGGAGCCCGTCCTTGGCGGACGGGACGACCACTCTCCAATTCGGTGGCGGTGGGAAACGATATCAGCCGCAATGGAGCCCGTCCTTGGCGGACGGGACGACTTGCAGCCATTCATCTGAGCAATGCTGAATTGGTATTTGCCGCAATGGAGCCCGTCCTTGGCGGACGGGACGACCCGTTCGCGGACCCGCGACGTGACCCGCAGTATTCGCCGCAATGGAGCCCGTCCTTGGCGGACGGGACGACTACTACTGGGATGAGCCCGCCAAGCAGACCAGGCAGGGCCGCAATGGAGCCCGTCCTTGGCGGACGGGACGACGCGCCCTTGGTGTCCGTGTCATGCACGCCGACGCCGCCGCAATGGAGCCCGTCCTTGGCGGACGGGACGACCCGCCTAGCCGCCTTGCTGCGTGGCGTTCCACGTGCTGCCGCAATGGAGCCCGTCCTTGGCGGACGGGACGACCTCGGCGATCATCCCGGCCTCGTAGATCCGGGCGCGGCCGCAATGGAGCCCGTCCTTGGCGGACGGGACGACTCGCTACGCTGGCAGTTGAGCATGTAGCTAATGACGCCGCCGCAATGGAGCCCGTCCTTGGCGGACGGGACGACCGGCCTGAAGCTGCCATCATTGTCCGATGCCGACACCTGCCGCAATGGAGCCCGTCCTTGGCGGACGGGACGACCGAGCGGCTGACCGCCGCCCCCGACTGCGTGCTGTGGCCGCAATGGAGCCCGTCCTTGGCGGACGGGACGACGGTCCGGCACTGGCGGAGGAGTGATCACTATGCCGTTTGCCGCAATGGAGCCCGTCCTTGGCGGACGGGACGACGCCACTGCGATGGACCCGGCCGCGCCGCATCTTCGTGCCGCAATGGAGCCCGTCCTTGGCGGACGGGACGACGGCCCGCCTGCTGGCAGTCGTTGGCGTAGTCGAGCACGCCGCAATGGAGCCCGTCCTTGGCGGACGGGACGACGGGCCGGGGCAGGTTCGTGGTCCCGGCGGCAGCCACGCCGCAATGGAGCCCGTCCTTGGCGGACGGGACGACTAGACCTGCACAAGTCGCGTCAGGATGAGCGAGACGCCGCCGCAATGGAGCCCGTCCTTGGCGGACGGGACGACATGCCGGGGCCTGGGGTCAGGCCGTCGCGCCTTTCGTGCCGCAATGGAGCCCGTCCTTGGCGGACGGGACGACGCGGCTCGCCCATGGCGGTCATGCTAACGGGGTGCCGTGCCGCAATGGAGCCCGTCCTTGGCGGACGGGACGACCTGCGGTACTCGATGGCCGACGCGATCGCGCTCGAGGCCGCAATGGAGCCCGTCCTTGGCGGACGGGACGACGCGCCGCCGATCACCGACAGGCCGGCGAGCGTGAACCGGCCGCAATGGAGCCCGTCCTTGGCGGACGGGACGACTTGACTGCGGCCACCGTCGTTGATCCCTGCTCCCTGCTGCCGCAATGGAGCCCGTCCTTGGCGGACGGGACGACGTGACACGGCGCAGCCCGCGTCGATGACGCTGATGCTGCCGCAATGGAGCCCGTCCTTGGCGGACGGGACGACGCTCCAGGCGGTCATCGCGGGGAAGCAGCCGCCCGCGGCCGCAATGGAGCCCGTCCTTGGCGGACGGGACGACCCTCCGGACTGGGAAGCACCATTCGGCGACCACGTGGCCGCAATGGAGCCCGTCCTTGGCGGACGGGACGACAGCGTCGGGCCGGTTGGCCAGCAGCCACCGGCCGATGCCGCAATGGAGCCCGTCCTTGGCGGACGGGACGACGGCCGCGCGCACCCGGCAGGCCCGGCGTGCCGGCGGGGCCGCAATGGAGCCCGTCCTTGGCGGACGGGACGACGCGTTCCCGATCGCGCCGCCCAGGTCGACCCAGGACTGCCGCAATGGAGCCCGTCCTTGGCGGACGGGACGACATGTAGACGAGCGGAGGGTGAGCCCGAGCATTCTCAGCCGCAATGGAGCCCGTCCTTGGCGGACGGGACGACCGGACGGCGGTCAGTACGATGAGTCGGCGTTCCTCGGGCCGCAATGGAGCCCGTCCTTGGCGGACGGGACGACGCTTAGCGGCGGGCACGGTACGGGGCAGCCCACCAGCCGCAATGGAGCCCGTCCTTGGCGGACGGGACGACACTG
>Ga0209517_10007308_pt1 | contig 13287 bp, 11 predicted proteins | sample PeaSoiMetSII2010_FD_187695 | JGI IMG/M metagenome (GOLD analysis project Ga0209517, IMG submission 187695) | Peat soil microbial communities from Weissenstadt, Germany - SII-2010 (SPAdes) (version 2) | ecosystem: Environmental > Terrestrial > Soil > Wetlands > Peat | place: Germany...
AACGACGGCAAGCTGGACCTGGTGATTGCCAACTACCTTGATTGGTCTCCGGAGCGCAACTACTGGTGCGGCGACAAAGGGCCTGGAATGCGCAGCTATTGCCATCCGGACGTGTACAACGCGCAGCCACCCACTCTATATCACAACAATGGAGACGGCACGTTTACCGACGTGAGCTTGAAATCCGGGCTGGGACAAAAAAAAGGAAATGGCTTAGGCGTAGTGACCTTTGATTACGACAATGACGGTTGGCAGGACATCTTCATCGCCAACGATCACATGCCGAATTTCCTATTCCACAACAACCACGATGGGACCTTTGAGGAAGTAGGCTATGCGTCGGGCGTGGCCGTGGGCATGGATGGCCAGTTCGAAGCCGGGATGGGCACGGACGCCGCGGACCTGACAGGAACCGGCCACATGGATTTAGTGGTCACGCATCTGGATCAGCAACTGACGCGCGTGTACCAGAACGCTGGCGATGCTTCCTTTGACGATGCCACCTTCCGATCCAAGCTTTCTTATGCCACCTTTCATATGAGCGGCTTTGGCACGCGCTTCATGGATTACGACAATGACGGGGCGCGCGACCTTTTTATGGCCAACGGGCACGTCCTGGATAACATCGAGCGTTACCAATCCAGTGTGCACTATGCCGAACCCAAACTGATGTTTCGCAATACAGGAAAAGGACTGTTTGAAAATGTCAGCGCTCAACTCGGAGACGACTTCCTGAAGCCCTGCGTGAGCCGAGGCGCGGCCATCGGTGATTTCGACAATGACGGCGACCTGGACATCCTGGTGAATAACAATGGGCAACCCGCGCAGTTGTTGCGTAACGACGGCGGAAATGCCAATCACTGGCTGGAGATTTTTCTGATTGGGACGCGCTCCAATCGTGACGGCGTGGGGGCGCGGGTGAAGGTAGTGGCTGAAGACCTGACACTCTATGACCAGCGCAAAGGCGGTATGAGCTACCAATCCGCGCAAGATCCGAGGTTACATTTTGGTTTGGGGCAGCGGGCAAACGTGAATGTCATCGAGATTACGTGGCCCAGCGGGACGGTGACGAAGTTGGCAAACTTAAAGAGCGACCAGATCATCGCCGTCAAGGAAGGCGAAGGTCAGGTGGAGCGGCGATTTCCGCGCGTTGTCTCGAAATAGCCTTCGAGCCTGCGCGAAATGTTTGGTTACATTGGGCCGATTGCACTATAACAGGGCGTTTCTTCCGGCAAACCTCGCCTTCGCTCCCAAACAGCGGCCGATTCGCAGGACTTCGTTCCACTTTGCCATCCGTTCGCTCCTGGAAAAGGACCCCACTTTCAACTGCCCGGCTTCCGTGCCGACGGCCAGATGCGCGATGAAGGTGTCTTCCGTTTCACCGGAGCGCGCCGAGACCACGGGCTTCCAACCAGCGGACTGGGTTAAGCGGATTGCATCGAGCGTTTCGGAGACCGTGCCAATCTGGTTTGGCTTGATCAATACTGCATTCGCAATGCGACGTTCGATGCCCGCCAGGATGCGCTCCACGTTCGTCACGAAGAGATCGTCTCCGATGATCTGCAGAAAGGCCGGAGTCACAGACCGGAAGTGCTGCCAGCCCTCCCAATCATTCTCGGCCATGGGATCTTCAATGGACAGGATAGGATAAGCGCGGCACCAGCCGGCAAGGAGATTCGCGAAAGCCTCGGAATCGAAAGACCGTTTTTCGCTGCGAAACGTGTACTTGTGGGTCTGCTCGTCATACAGATCGCTGGCGGCGATGTCCAGTGATAGGGCGACGTCGTCGCCCGCGCGGTAGCCGACGCGTTGAATGGCGTTCAAAAGCAGCTCAAATGCCTGCTCATGGGAATCCAACTCTGGCCAGAAGCCGCCTTCATCCGCGATTCCGAAGAGCTTTCCGCGTTCGCGCAGCATATCGGCAGTGGCATGATAGACGTTGTGCGTGATCTCCAGGGCTTCCGCAAAGGATTGCGCGCCGGTTGGCATGATCAGAAAATCTTGAACGTCCATCCGCCAGTTCGCGTGAACGCCACCGCCGATGATTTGAATTTCCGGGAATGGCAAGAGGGCGCCTCCGCCCAAATACGTATGCAGCGGTTGGTGATTCGACGAGGCCGCTGCATAAGCGAATGCCATGGAAACCGCCAACGTCGCGTTGGCGCCGAGGCGCGACTTTTGCGGACTGCCGTCCAATGCGATCATGCACGTGTCAACGCCTCGCTGGTCCAAATCGCCCTTCCGTAGCAGTTCGGGTCCGATGATGCGCTCGATATTCTGGATAGCCGTGAAGACAGACTTGCCACGGAAGCGGGACGAATTACCGTCACGAAGTTCCAGAGCCTCATGTTTCCCCTTGGAAGCGCCTGAGGGAACAATCCCTCTGCCCTGGCTTCCGTCCGCGAGCGCGACTTCAGCTTCGACGGTGGGATTCCCGCGAGAATCGTAGATCTGGTGCGCTGAAACGGCTTCAATCTTCATGTGAACCATTCCGCAATCACTTTGGACAAACTGGCTGGGCCACGCAGCAAACGACGGATGGCATAACTTCGAACGTGCTCCTGTTGATGTTCCTGCAAGTATTCTACAGGCGATTTCCCGTCGATCCTGGCCAACAGCAACATCAGCAAGAGCCACGAGACCTGTGCATCGAGCACGTCTCGCCCATTGTCTCTTTGTATTTCATCGGCAAAACGTGACGCGAGGTAGGAGGACCAGGCGAATTCAACCATTTTTTGCCAATCGCCGATGGTGGGACGCGCAAGGGACTTGAGAAAAAGGTGGCTCAAAAGGAAGCCGACATCGAAGGCGGCGTCGCCGTACCAAGCGCATTCGCAATCCACCACCACCAGCCGCTCGGGGCTGACAAGAATGTTCTTTGGGCTGAAGTCGCCATGCGTCAGAACATTATGTGCTGAACGCAAGCGGGATGCTTCGGCTTCCAGAATTTCCTTTAGCCGCGGATGACGCCGGGCTGTGGCCAGAAGATAGGGTTCGATTCTGAGCTGCTCGAAGTTGGCAAGAGTCTGGAAACGTCCGTGAGCTTCCCGATCCTGCGCGGAGCGAGCGTGAATTTTTCCAAGCAGCCCCGCAGCGCCCGTTGCAACTCCTGGATCGCACCAACCACCCAGCATCATCTCTTTCCAGTTTTGCCAGGATTCTCCCAGGTACTCCATGCAGAAGTATCCATGGTCTGCGCTGACATATTCCAAGCGGGGCACGTTGTGCGGCAGGAACCGTGCCACATAACTGAGATAGGCCGCCTCATTGCGGTTGCGGCTGGTGTCGGCAAGCCACTCCTGCTTGACCTTCAGTTTGGGAAGCGCTCGCTTGACGACAAACTGCCGATTATCCGCGCGAACCAGATAGATCGCACTGGATACTCCGCCGGAAAGCGGGGTGATCGTCGCGGCGGAATCTCGGATCAGACCATCGGAATACAGCATCCGCAAGAATTCAGTGGCTGGCGCATCGAGTTCAATCGAGCGGTCGGGCAATTGTCTGGCTCCGCAAAAAAATCATAGAGGAGTACCGAAGCAGCGGCCTAGCTGGCATTGGCAGCGGTCGGCAACAGATCTTCCTCGAGTTGGCGCTTGGGCCTGATGCCTTCCCGTTCGAGTTCGCCATGATACGCCCGTACGGCTTCTCTCGGATGGAGTTGGCCATCCGCGATCATGCGCAGCATCCGGATGAAGGCCAGCGGATGCTCCGAATCCTTTATCCTTCTCCCAAACAAAGCGACCCTGGCCCCGTGTTCCCGGGCATCGGCCAGCAGTTGGAACGCGTCATAGGCGGTTCCACTGCTGCCGCCCAATATGCCGACGATGATGGATGGATCGTACGTGACCAGTTCTTCAAGAGGCCCGGGCCCGAAATATGGAATTTTCAGAAACAGCGGCCTGCCGCTGGACGCCACACCGGCCAGTGCCCGCACGATGCTGTCGTTGACAAAGGCCGGAACATCCTCTGGAGAAATGCCTCCACTTGGAGCGTTCGGAGCAAACACTTCCAGAAAATAGTGGAAGCCGCATTTTTCGGCCTCGGCGCGAAATTCGCGAAAAGCTTTCAATGTGCGCAGATCCGCTTCCAGATCGTTGTTGAACGTCATGGAGTACAACCCCAAATTGACCACCGGCACGCCCGCGGGAGCTGCCGTAAGGCTGCCGTATTGCGCTTCCTGAATGTAGGCCGTCGCAAACGGCACCGATGGCCGTTGATTATAGAGGGCTCCCCGTGGACACCAGATGTCCGTGGCATCGTTAATGCGAACCGCCGGGGTGACTTTCGAGCCGTCGAACAATCGCTCCTTGTGGGCCAGCGTTTCCATCGTGGAGACCGATGCCAGCATCACATCCACAAATCCCTGGCGAACTACGGCGCGTATCTCCTCTAGGAAAGCGGGAGCTGAACGAAAGCCTTTACCCGAGCGGGCGTGGCCAAAACACGGTATGCCCCACGCCATGTCCGCATCCCGGGCATCGGCGAGAAGAAAAGTCCGGACCGAGGGATTCGTGCGAATTTCCGCAAGCTTTGACAGAAGCAGCTCTATGCCCATTGGCGTTCAGTCCTCAATGACCGGCTGGCGGTGTATGCGCGGGTCCGTGAATACGTCGAATTCATCATAGCTGGTGCTGGAAAACTCGGAAACGAGAGCACCATCCGGACCAGCCTGAAACCAATGCAAGGTATCCGGGGGAATGGTGTACTGTTCTCCGGGCTGCAACACAATCTCGTGGAAAACCGTGTAGTAATTCTTGCTTGCCTTCGGGACCTTCGCTTGAATCTCCGGAGTAGACGGCCCTTCCACATAAAGCCACACCACACCACGGCGACAGCGAAACGTTTCTTGTTTGCCCTCTCGTCCGCTGATCGAGGGATGCCGGTGTTCCGGGCAGGTCTGTCCCGGAAACAGGACTAGTTCCTTGGCACAATAGCGGTCCGTGTTCACGTAAGTCACCAATTCCAGCCCTTCCGAGGCCAGACGGTCGAGCCCCAAATCGGCGACTTCGATGTTGGCGGACTCTTGGCTGGTCAAAGAAATTCCAGCGCCAGCCAGGATTTGCCGTGCCTTTTCTTGTGCCGCAAACACTTCACTGCGCTTCATCGAATCGCCTCCTGTCGCGGATGGTTCCACACTCCCGCGCGCGAATCAAATTTCCAATCAGAGCCCGGCGCACAGCCTCCGATTCTCTCCCAACCCGCGGCAATACGCGCCTGTAGTTCCGGCATTGAAGGCACGCCGCTCGAAGCATCCGGGGCTTCCGCGCTGGCAGCTCCGGCGGCGACCGCAATCGTCAATGCCTGCTCCGGACCGCAACCGGCTGCGACGGAAGCAATGAATCCCGCAATCGTGCAATCACCAGCGCCGCTGGCATTGACGAAATTGGCGCGGAAGCAGGGTACCATGAGTTCCCGAGCGCGCCACTCCGCATCGAGCTGCCAACCCGCAAGATCCGCAGCAAGGTCGGAAGTTGCCAGATACACGCCCCGTGTTCCCAGCTTGATGGCCACAATGACAAACCCCATGGCAAGGAGGGTCTGCGCAAGCGATCGCACATCGTCGATATCGCCATCTGGCCTCGGCGGCTCTCTCAGCGCCACCCGCAGTTCCTCTATGCTCGGCGCAAACACTGTCACAAAACGGCCGCAGTTACGAAGCACGGTCCGCCAATCGGTCTCAGCCGCGGCGGAACTGATCGTACAGAAATCCAGCGAGGTGCGCAGGCCGCAGGCTTTGGCGCGCTGAAAAACAATTGCCAATTCTTTACCACCGTCAGCGGAAATGGCAGGTAGCAGCGGTGGGTAACCGAAGTGAAGCCAGGAGGCACCACGCATGTCTTCGTCGCGAATATCCTTGGAAGTGAATATAGCGTTGGCGCCTGCGCAATGCAGGAATGCGCGGTCACAATCTCTCGGCGCGACGACGATACTGTAGCTGGTGGTCTGCCCAGGCACAATGCGGACCCCGGGCTGGTTGCCCAGCGTCCGCAACCAATCGATGGCGATCTGTCCCAAGCGGTCGTCGCCCACCAAAGCGACCAGACGCACTTGACAACCTAAGCGGCAGAGGGCTGAACCAACGTTTCCCACCGGGCCGCCACAGGAGAAATGAAGGGAGCCAGCCTCCGTCAAGCCTCCGGGATGGGGCCATCCGCCGCTCAATGCGGGCGTCATATCCAGGCACAGATGCCCCGCTACTACGAATTCACTCGCGGCAGACATTTAAGTTCACCCAGCAATCGCGTCACACGAACCTCATCGTACACACAAAGACGTGTGGCGCAAAGAGGCGCACTTTCTTATTGGGCGCAAAATAAGGACTGGCGCCTCAACGAGCAACCTGCTTGTACCGGAAACACTCCTCCAAATGGTCGTTCACGATACCGGTGGCCTGCATCAAGGCGTAGCAAATTGTCGGACCAACGAAGCGGAAGCCACGCTTTGCGAAATCCTTGCTCAACGCCTTGGAGAGAGGTGTTTCGGCGGGGACGGAGCCGTGAGTTTTCCGGGAGTTTTGAATGGGAACTCCCCCGACAAAATCCCAGACGTAGCGATCAAAGCTTCCGAACTCTTTCTGGACCAAAAGGAACGCTTTGGCATTCGCGATGGTGGCTTCAATCTTCAAACGGTTGCGGATGATTCCGGGATCGCTGAGGAGTTTGCGTTTTTTCCGTGCATCGAACCTGGCCACCTTGGCTGGATCGAAACCTGCGAATACTACGCGATAGTGCGCGCGCTTCTTCAAAATAGTGTCCCAACTAAGGCCGGCCTGGGCGCCCTCGAGAATCAGAAACTCAAACCAGCGCCGATCGTCGTGCACGGGCACGCCCCACTCTTCGTCGTGATACGCCACATTCAACGCATTGGTGGCCCAAGTGCAACGCATATCATCCTCTTTCGTTTGGCGAAAGCTGCTTCAAGGTAGAATACAGAATCATTAGATGGCCCGCAGGTCAAGGGAGTAAATCGCTTGGAAACTGTCGCGTGCAACTTGTGCGGCTCGTATGAGCACACGCTTGTCTACGAGATGCCGGATCGTTTCTACTTCCCGGACGAGGTGTTCCGTGTGGTGGAATGCAATGGATGCGGGTTGGGCTTCGTCAATCCCCGCCCCACTTTTCAGGAAATCGCAAGATACTACCCGCCTGAATATTTCAAGACGCATACGGCACAGAGTACTGGCAATTGTTTCACCCGGCGATACGCGCAGGAAGCCTGCTACCTTGATGCCGTCCCCAACAGAACTCCACCGCGAGCACTGCTGGATGTGGGTTGCGCTGGCGGAGACTTCCCGCGATTCATGGCGTCGCGTGGCTGGACGGTAGAGGGGGTCGAAGTCTCGCCAACGGCGCAACAGGTAACGGATTTCCCCGTATACATACAGGAGTTCGACAAGATTCCCGTCAGCGCGCCAAGGTATGACGCGGTGACGGCGTGGGCGGTACTCGAACACGTCCACGATCCCATGGCTTATTTCCGCAAGGCATCGCAAGTGCTAAAGAAGGATGGATTGTTCGTATTCCTGGTGCCGAATTTCCAGAGCGTTGCTTCACGGTATCTTTTTTGCGAAGACATACCCCGCCATCTGTATTTCTATACCGGATCAGCGGTGCGGCAATACCTGGAAAAGACCGGATTCGCGCTGGAACTGGAAGACAACAACCGCAATGTCTACAAAGTTGCCCCCGCCAACTGGCTGCAGTTCATTCTGCAAACCAAGCTGCGGGCGCGGCGATTCGTTTGGGGAGATGTGCCGTTGACTAGCCGGAAGTACCGCGAAGTGCACCAACTGCAGCGTGGCGTTCGAGCCGCCTTGAAGTACGCCGCCTATTCCCCCCTATCGGTGATTGACAGGATGCTCTGGCCATTCATCGAATGGGCCCAAATCCTGCGGGGAAGCTACGGGAATACAACGTACGTCGCGCGAAAACGATGACCGAAGCCTCTTCGCCGTGCGCGACTCCAATGCACTGCAACAACCTATGGCGCTTACCCGAATCTTGATTTATGGGATGTGGCGCTGGAGCGCTTTGGTGATCTGGTCCTTGGGCACGGCGCCCACGATCTGCTCGACGACCTGGCCGTCCTTGAACACCAGCAGCGTCGGGATGCCGCGGATGTTGAAGCGCCCGGCAGAATTCATCGCTTCGTCCACGTTCAACTTCGTCACCTTCAGTTTTCCGGCGTAATCCTGGGCAATCTCCGCAACCGTCGGCGCCAGCATGTGGCAGGGGCGGCACCATTCCGCCCAGAAATCCACCATGACGGGCTGAGCCTTGCTCGCCGTCAGCACCTCTGCTTCAAAATTTCCGTCGTTCACCGCAAGAATGTTTTCAGCCATAACGTTTCTATGTCCTCTGGTGGCTGCCTCGACGCAGCCACTGTTCCAAGTTAATTAGATGATGGAACTTCTTTTTGGTTTCGCGCTGCGCGGGCAGCCTCATATAGTTTCGCATATTCCGTGGCTGAGGTGTTCCACGAAAAATCCTTGGCCATCCCATTGAGCTGAATGCGCTTCCAGATGCCATCATCAGAGTAGTGTTGCAACGCCTGGCGAATGGTGTACAAAAGCGCCGCGCCGGAATACTCGGAGAACTTGAAGCCGGTCCCCGTGCCGTGCTGCAGGTCGAAGGATTCGATGGTGTCATCAAGCCCGCCGGTTGCGCGCACGATGGGAACGCTGCCATAGCGCAGGCTGTAAATCTGATTGAGGCCGCAGGGCTCGTAGCGCGAGGGCATCAGGAACATATCGGATCCCGCTTCCACCAGGTGGGCCAGTTTGTTGTCGTAGGCAATCTTCACGCCCACGCGGCCAGGAAAATCCTGGGCCAGCGCGCGGAAAAGTTCCTCATACTTGCGATCCCCAGTGCCCAAAACCGCCAGCAGAATATCCTCGTGCAGCAGGTCATGCGCGATCTGGGCAATCAGGTCAAAACCCTTCTGGTCCGCGAAGCGCGACACGATGCCCAGGACCGGCCGGTTCGGATTGTCCTGCAGCAGGAGGAACTCTACCAGCAGCGCTTGCTTGCAGACGCGCTTCCCCGCCATATTTCTGGCGGAGTACTTCATTGGAATCAAAGCGTCCTTGTCCGGGCTCCAGGCGGCATAATCCACGCCGTTCAGGATTCCCACCAGGCGGTCCGCACGCGCGCGAACGACTCCCTCCAGGCCAAATCCGAATTCCGAGGTTTGAATTTCCTGCGCATATTTCGGGCTGACGGTGGTCAGGTAGTCGGAATAGACCAAGCCGCCCTTCAGGAAATTGACGCTCCCAAAGAACTCCAGTCCACCCGGATAAAATACGCCAGCGGGGATACTGGCGCGCTCCAAAGCGTCCTTGGGGAAGATACCGTGATAGCCCATGTTGTGGACGGTGAAGACTACGGGTAGAGCCTTCACCATGGGATCGTCGCCATAGGAGGAGCGCAGCAGGACGGGCACCATGGCCGTTTGCCAGTCGTGGCAGTGGATGATATCGGGAGGCCAGACGTACTTGGCGAGTTCGATGGCGGCGCGGGAAAACTCGGTGAAGCGCTCGGCGTTGTCCGGATATTCGCGGCCGCGTTCGTCATAAATGCCCTCGCGGTCAAAATAAAATGGGTCGTCGAGGAAAAAATAACGCACACCGTGGTGCAACGTTCCGCTGGTAATCGACGGAAAACGCAGCCGGCCGCCCTGCGAAATCGTGAGGCTCGGCATCATCACGGTATTGGATTTGATTCCGCGATATCGCGGCAGGAAGACGGCGATCTCGTGCCCTAACTTCACCAGTGCTTTGGGCAAGGCCTCAACCACATCGGCCAGACCCCCGGTTTTCGCGTAGGGCAGAGCTTCGGAAGCGACAAAGAGTATGCGCATGAGCAGGGGCGAAATTCCTAAACTATCGAAGGCGGGCGGAGGCGTCAAGTACGACAACCGGTTCGTTGCGCAATGCGAATCAACGCAGCAAAGTTAATCTCTCTGCTCTAGAGGAGAGTCTGTCGGGACTCTACCGGTGCAGCTAATATCCTTCCTTGATGAGAGAAGCCTGAATCTTGACGTTGTTTGCGCCGGCATAGGTATGAAGCCCGATGATGCCAATCTGGGGGGCTAGATAAAGTCTGCGAACTACCTTGAACCTACTGTGCTTCATCTGTTGCGCCAGTATCGCGGCCCCGTAGATTTCCATGCTTCCGAATACGATCATGCGAGGCCAAGTTGGCTTCGGGCCAAGAAACAGGCGGTCTACGGGGTCGGCTTCGGTGGTGCCAATGACGATGCATCGACGCGTGGTAATGCCATCCATGATCGCTGCGGCACTATGCACTGTTCCCAGTACAGTTACATCCTTATCCAGCTTCCACCATGGTTGGCGGATCAACTGTTTCGGCGGAGCGCCCTTTTCGATAGTTCTGGGATTGACTTTGGGGATCGGAACATCGAGGAATTCTTGCGCTTTTGTAGCACCGACTAAAACCAACGCTGCGATCCCCATAACTATAGCTTTCATGATTTCTTACCTTCTTCGCGATCTTCTGAAGCACAAGCCACACCCTCTCTATCGGCTGTAATTCGACGCGGTTCAGCGCTCGCAGCCGCGCTGTTCCTCTATCGATCTGGGTACCGCACCAGAGAAACTTGGGGCCGGTGGTTTCCCTCACGATTCGTGCCGGTGCCATTGCCCCGCTTTGGAAATATCTGTTTCGTTCTGGTGGGACCGATTCCTTGAACCGCACTAAATCCTTTACGCTCTGCGCTCCATCAGTGGTGAAGCGCATGCAAAACATCAACGCAGGCTCGCCCGGAGCCTCGGTGATGTCTGATGATTTTGCGCAAACTCATTCCGATCCTGTTTGCATGTTCGTGTCTGTCTCATTCGACGGCAGCCCAAACAGACTTGCCTAATCTATTGCCTTCGGTGTTCCCTTCCACGGGTGTGCCTGCGCAGGACTTCAACAAGATCGTCGTCCCTATTACAGAATTGAAATTGCTTGGCCTGGGCATAGTGGGAAAGTTCGGCACGGGCTTCTGCCTGGACCCTGCGTGTCGTTTCATCGCAACCAACTATCACGTCGCCGTGACGGCGCAGCCCCGCAAAATCAAAGGAGAAATGGTTGTGCAACGGTACCTTGCCACCGGACCGGACGATGAAGATGCAACCGTGAACGATGGCCCCGCCGGCGGTCCCATGAAGTACGCTCTCTGCCGGGATCTTGCCATCTTCGAGCTACGCCATTCGATTTCTCACCATCACGGCGTTGCCTTCAGTCTCGAAGAGCTGGAAATTGGTCAGCAAGTTGACATCTATGCCTATCCGAAAGAAGGCATCAATCCTCTGCGCAGCCTTTTGCAGTTTCACGGCACGTTCAAGGGCCAGACAACAACCGGCCAGCTTGCGTTCGACTACAGCCTGTCCGCAGAGAAAGCAATTCAACCCGGCGCAAGCGGCGGCATCGTTGTCGACAGCAAAACGCAGCGCATTGTCGGCATACTGAACGCGATCGCAAAGGACGGTGAAGCGATTGCCCTCGCTGTCCCCGTTCCGTCCCTGGCTGACTTTGTGGGCAAGGTTCAGCCCTACCTCGCACGGAACTTGTTCCCTTTCACCAAGGGAATCTCCCCAGTTTCGGCTGACCTCTATCCGAAATTCGTACCGTCGCCGCCCAACGACGCACTACAACACCGACCGGAAGAACTCGCCGAGGTTGCGGTACTGCGCAGCAAAGCGCAACTTCTGGCCGATAGCATGCGCAACTTTATCGCGGTGCAGACATTTGCCTGGGGATCAGGAGACAAAGCGCCCGCGGCAGAGACGGCGTATGAAGTCCGCGTTCTGGACGGCTATCAGAGGTTTCGCGAGTATCCCGACGGCAAGAAGGAGTTACGGGATGTGCCTTTCCCTGCCTTGAACACCGTGATGGTGCCCGGTGGCGAGTGGTCCGAGTTGCCGGAGATGGTGGGAACAGAGCTCCGCTTGAAGATTCACCAAGCCGACGATGTGTTGATCAATGGGCAGCGAATGAAAGTTTTTCAGTATTGGGCCGGCACCGAGGATGCCGTGTGCCGATGGAAATCCAACCTGGACTTAGGATTCTTCGCGATCAGCAAGATTGCCACCGTTGCGTGTTACGGAGAAGTCTGGACCGATGAGGATACCAACATCCTCCGCATGTCGGAGCATTACGAACTCCCCGGAAAGTGGAAAGACTTTCGGGCGGTGGTGACCTACGGCTGGCTTCGCCAAGCGGCGGAGGTCTCTCGACTCGTCCCTCTCACCATCTCGTCACAGGCGCAGTACAACAAAAAGGTCTATTGGTGCCGTGGCCAGTTTACGAACTATCAGGTATTCAGCAGCCGGGTAAAAATGGCGGCGAACTAGGCGATGCTGGATTCCTAGACTCGACTCAGAGCCTGCTAAGCGACCCCCACTGACGATTCAGTCTTCGAGAGAAGCTTTGCGGCTGCTACACTCAGGGGCAGCCATGGCGCGGCAAAAACTGGGACAACACTTTCTTGCGGACGCGGGATGGCGCGAACAGATTGCGCGGGCCATAGAACTATCTCCCCACGGAATGGAAACTTCCGCCCCTGCCGCAACAGATAACTACTGTTGGATTGAAGTTGGAGCGGGTCACGGCGAAATGACCGAGTGCCTGCTGCGAAGTGGCGCGCCGGTTTTCGCCGTGGAACTCGACAAGCTGCTGATCGCGCGGCTGCAGCGGCTTGCGCACAAGCATCCGAATCTTACCGTCGTGCCGGATGATGTGCTGGAGACGGATCTGCGCGTCATCGCTGCCGGACGCCGCATCCGCATTTACGGAAACCTGCCTTACTACATCACTTCCCCCATTCTTCATCATTTCTTCCAGACGGCGGATCTCATCGACGTCATCCACGTCGTCATTCAATGGGAAGTGGCGCTGCGATTGACGGCCACTCCAGGCAATAAGTCCTACGGTTATTTGTCCGTGGCCACACAATTCTATTCGCGGCCGGAATTGCTGTTGAAGCTGCCCGCGGGAGCGTTCCAACCTCCACCGGAAGTTGACTCAGCACTTGTGACCCTGCGGCTGCCCGGCGAGAACGTAAAACTGGGGCTCGAAGATGGTGAAGACTATTTGGAGTTTGTGAAACTCTGTTTCGCGCAAAAGCGAAAAATGCTTGCCAATAATCTCCGTGCGCTAGCCGAACCTGCGGAGGTAAGACAGGTCCTACAGCAACTTGCGCTGCGAGAGGATGCGCGCGCCGAGCAGTTAGCGGTTACGGAGTTGGCGGGAGTGTACCGCGCTATTTCTTCAACGAGGTGAG
>Ga0209517_10007309_pt1 | contig 13286 bp, 11 predicted proteins | sample PeaSoiMetSII2010_FD_187695 | JGI IMG/M metagenome (GOLD analysis project Ga0209517, IMG submission 187695) | Peat soil microbial communities from Weissenstadt, Germany - SII-2010 (SPAdes) (version 2) | ecosystem: Environmental > Terrestrial > Soil > Wetlands > Peat | place: Germany...
CATCTTGCCGTAGTCGGACTCCGGAACGTCCACGCCGATTTTCTCGTGCAAATTCTCGAGGATGGTGAGGAAATCGAAGGAATCGATGTCGATCTGCCCGCGCACCGGCCGGTCGGGGCGTACCTGCGTGAAGTCGGCCTCGGGCGCGACGTCGAGGATGCTGTCGATCAGGGCTTTACGGACTTCATCGCGACTCATGCTCATGCGAGGCCCTCCGGTTGCTGCAACAGGCGATCGAGTTCGACGAGAAAACGTGCGCCGCGCATGCCATCGCTGACGCGGTGATCCGCCGAAATCGTCGCGTGCACCACGCGCGCCGGCACGATCGCCCCGTCGATCACACAGGGCTTCATAGTTGATCGGCCGATACCGACGAGCGCCACCTGCGGTGGATAGATCACTCCGAAGACAGTCTCGACGCCGAGATCGCCCAAGTTCGTTACCGTAATCGTGGGGTCCGACATCTCGGAGCTGCGAAGCTGTCCGCTCCGCGCCCGCCGCAACAGATCCTTCAGCCGTGCCATGAGATCGGCCAGGCTCAGCTTGTCCACGTCGTGCAGGGCCGGCGCCACCAGTCCTCCGCCGCGCAACGATACCGCCACCCCGAGGTGCATGCCGGGGCCGGGCCGGAAGGCACCGCTTTCATAGAACCCGTTCAGTTCGGGCGTCTCACGCAGCGCGAGCGCCACGGCTTTGAGTTCCACCGCGGCGAATAGCGCGCGCGCGCCGATCGGCACCGCCGCATTGCGTTTCTCGAGCCAGGTTAGCGCGCGCTCGACGTTGATCTCGGTTGCCAGGTAATAGTGCGGAATCTCCCGGTTCGAGCGCGACATCGCCGCGGCGATCGCGGCGCGCATTGCCGCCTGCCGATCCGGCGGTTTCTTCGCAGCCGCGGCGAGCTCGACGTCGGCGATGGAAATGGCGCCGAGGGTGCCGGACGGCTTCACCGCTGCGAGATCGATGCCCAATTCTTGGGCGCGTCTACGCGCTGCCGGCGAAACTTTCAGCCGCTGCGACGATGGGGGTACGGCGCCCGATGCGGCGACCACCGCCGCGGGCCTCTGGATCGTCTCCCGGCCCGGCGTTTCCGGTCGAGGCTCGCCGCTCGGCGGCGGCGAAGGCGCGGCCGCGGCGATTGATTTCCAGTCCTCGCCCCCGGTCGCAACGAGGGCCATCACTTGGCCGACCGGAATTTTCTGTCCCGGTGAGGCGGTCAACTTCGCGAGCACCCCGCCTTCCCAGATCTCCACGTCGATGGCGCCCTTCTGCGTCTCCACCACGCAAATCACCTGACCGCGCGTGACGTCTTGTCCGGGCTCCACGTGCCATTCGACGAAGGTACCATCCTCCATGTCGGCGCCCAATGAGGGCATCTTGAATTCGTACACGTCACTTCACCAAATTGCGCGCGGCCGCGACGATGCCGGCCACTTGGGGGATTGCCGCGTCCTCAAGGTGCTTGGCATAGGGGACCGGAACCTCGGCTCCGCAGACGCGGGCGGGCGGCGCGTCCAACTCGTAGAATGCCTGCTCCAGAATGCGCGCCATGATTTCCGCCGACAGGCCGCCGCTCTTCCAGCCCTCGTCCACGATCACGGCGCGGTGCGTCTTCGCCACCGACGCGACGATCGTCGCGTCGTCGAGCGGGCGCAAGGTGCGCAAGTCGATGACCTCGGCGCTTACACCGTCCTCGGCAAGTTCCGCCGCGGCCTGCATCGTCTTCAGCAGAGAACCGCCGTAAGTGATGAGACTCACGTCGGTGCCTTCGCGCCGCACCGCTGCGTAATCGATGTCCACCGGTTGGGGGTCTGCGGCAATGTCCCCTTCGACGTTCAGGAGCAATGCATGCTCGAAGATGAGCACCGGATCGGGATCCTGCAGCGCCGTAAAGAGCATTCCGCGAGCGTCCTCGAGCGTGGCCGGCGCCACGATGCGCAGTCCCGGAATGTGCGCGTACCAGCCCTCGAGGCTGTGCGAATGCTGCGCGGCGAGCTGGCGCCCCGCGCCCGTCGTCATGCGGATCACGACCGGCACGTTCAACTGGCCGCCCGACATGTGCCTCAGGGTCGCCGCGTTGTTCATGATCTGGTCGAGCGCGAGCAGACTAAAGTTCACCGTCATCACTTCGACGATGGGCCGCATGCCGTTCAACGCCGCACCGATGCCTGCGCCCACGAAGGCGGATTCGGAGAGCGGCGTGTCGCGGATACGTTCGTCGCCGAACTCTTCGAGCAGCCCCTTGCTCACGGCATAGCTGCCTCCATAGCGGCCGACATCCTCGCCCATCAGGAACACCCGCGGGTCGCGCAGCAGGGCCTCCCGCAAACCCTGACGCAGCGCGTCGCGATAGTTGATGCGGACGGTGCCGCTCACGAGGCCCCTGCCTTCACAACGCGCCGCTCTCGCGCATAGACGTCGCGAGTCAGGTTCAGGACCGGCTCGAGTGTGCCGGCTTCGGCAAAGGCCAGCGCATCTTGGATCTCTCGCGCCGTATCGGCCTCGATTGCGGCGATTTCCGCGTCCGCGATCAACCCAGCCTCCCGAGCCCGGGTCTTGAGGGCCTCAATCGGGCAACGATGCTTCCATGCCTCGACCTCGGCCTTGCTGCGATACAGATCCGGATCGAACATCGAGTGGGCGCGGAAGCGGTAGGTCTTCAGCTCGATAAAATAGGGGCCGTTGCCCGCGCGAACATAAGCCACCGCCGCCCGTGCGGCCTCGGCGACGGCGAGCACGTTCATGCCGTCGACGCTTGCCGCGGTCATGCGATAGGAGCGCGCCTTTTCGCAAAGGTCCGTGTCGGCCTCGCTGCGCTCGATCGAGGTGCCCATCGCGTAGAGATTGTTCTCGCATAGGAACAGCACCGGCAGCTTCCACAGCGAGGCGAGGTTGGCTGATTCGTGAAACTCTCCCTCGGCGACCGCGCCCTCGCCGAAGAAGCAGGCGGTGATGCGTGTCGTACGGCGCATCCGGTCGGCGAGCCCGAAGCCCACGGCCATCGGCAATGCGCCGGCGACAATCGCGTTGCCGCCGAAGAAGCGCAGCGACGCGTCGAACAGGTGCATGGAGCCGCCGTGTCCGCGGCAGCATCCCTCCTGTTTGCCGTACATCTCCGCCATGATCGAGCGCGCCGGCATGCCGCGGACGAGCGCATGGCCATGCTCGCGATAGGTGGCAAGGACCGCGTCCTCGCGGGATAACTCGGGCATCACCCCACACGCGACCGCCTCCTCGCCGATATACAGATGCAGGAAACCGCGAATTTTGCCGGCGCTGTAGACCTCCGCACATTTTTCCTCGAAACGGCGGATGCGCGTCATTTGCCGCAGGTAGGCGAGCGCCTGCTCGCGGCCGATGTTCACGAGGACTCCAGCGTTGAGATGTCCCCCTCGGGCAGGCCGAGTTCCCGCGCCTTGAGGAGACGGCGCATGATCTTGCCGCTGCGGGTCCGGGGAAGGCCCGGCAGGAAATCGATCTCCTTCGGAGCCACCGCCGTGCCCAGGCGCTTACGGACGAATGCCAGCAGCTCGCGCCGCAGCGCCTCACCCGGTGCGTAGCCCGGCTTGAGCGCAACAAAGGCCTTCACCAATTCACCGGCCACGGGATCGGGCTTGCCTATCACGCCCGCTTCGGCCACCGCCGGATGCGCCATGAATGCGGATTCCACCTCGAAGGGTCCGATCAAATGTCCGGAGGACTTGATCACGTCGTCGGCACGGCCGACGAACCAGTAGTAGCCGTCGGCATCGCGCTTGGCGAGGTCACCACTCAAATACCAGCCCCCCACGAAGCACTTGCGGTAACGCTCCTCCTCGTTCAGGTAACCGCGGAACATGGATGGCCAGCCTGGCTTCAACGCGAGTTCTCCCTCGACCCCGGGCGCATCGATGGGACGAACGCCGCCATCCGCGAGATGCTCGACGACGGTCGCCTCGATCCCCGGCAGCGGCCGCCCCATCGACCCCGGACGGATATCCATCGACGCGAAGTTCGCGACCATGATCCCGCCGGTTTCGGTCTGCCACCAATTGTCGTGAATGGGCAGCCCGAATGCTTCCATGCCCCACAACACAGCCTGCGGGTTCAGCGGCTCGCCCACGCTCGCGATAAAGCGCAGCTCGGGAAACGTACGCCGGTGCACCGTCTCGGCGCCGCCCTTCATCATCATGCGCACCGCCGTCGGCGCGGTGTACCAGACGTTCACCTTCTCCCGCGCAAGCGTGTCGTACCAGCGCTCCGCATCGAAGTCGGCCTCGTCGACGATCATCGTGGCGCCGATGGTGAGCGGCGCGATGATGCCGTAGGAGGTGCCGGTGACCCAGCCTGGGTCGGCCGTGCACCAAAAGACATCCTCCGCATGCAGGTCGAGCGCGAGCCGCGCGGTTGCGTGATGCGCGACCACGGCCTCGTGCACGTGAATCGCACCCTTGGGCTTGCCGGTCGTGCCGCTGGTGAAATGCAGCAGCGCGCGGTCCTGCGGATCGGTAGGGCCGATACGGTACGTTGCCGAGGCGCCGCCGAGCAGCGCGACCAGATCGAGCGCGCCTTCCGGAATCGAATCGTCGGGTTCGTCCCTGACCACCAGCACGTGCTTCAGGGTCGGGAGTCGGCTGCGCAACGCGGCGATTTTCTTGCGATAGAGGCCGGTCGTAGTCACTAGAACGCGGCCCTCGCCGATGGCGACCCGCGTGGCGATGGGCTCGGGGCCGAAGGCGGAGAATAGCGGGGACACCACGCACCGGCGCTTCAGCCCGCCGAAAACCGCGAAATACAACTCAGGTATTCGCTCCGCGAGCACGAACACTCGCTCGCCAGGCCCTACCGCAAGTTCTTCCAACATATTGGCGAAACGACTGCTCCAAGCCGACAAGTCGGCATAAGTGAAATCGCGGACGCCGCCGTTTCTGCCCAGCCATCGCAGCGCGAGATGCTGCGCGCGCGCGCCGCCGGCATGACGATCCACCGCCTCGTGCGCGATGTTGAGCCCCCCGCCGCCAGGCAATCCGTCGAGCGCGCGGCGCGCATCCTTCCATGAAAAGCGCGCGCGCTCCGCCGCGTACTCCATCATGTTTGGAGGCGTCTTGGCATCAGCGACGTTCTTGCGGATTACCTCATTCATTCGCATCGCCTTGGTTGCGAAACCTTCGTACACCCTACTCGTACCAAGCCGATAGGTGGCTAGGGATTTACGTCCCGGTCTTAGGGGAAATTCCCTAGGGATGCGAGTACATACAGGCATCGGGAACTGGTGACGAAATTTGTTATTAGCCAGGAGTGGCTCGATCACTTCGCCGAGCTTCGCGCCGCGGTCGCCGCTCTTGATGCCGAAAGCAAAGCATCACTCGGCGCCGGTTACAGCGTCACGTTTCGCGGAGCCGCGCACCAGAAGCTCGGCCGCGTACGCATCCCCGAGCGCGCCGGGAATCCCGAAGCGGCGGGTCAGTTGCTCCAGATCATTCACGTGTACTGGTCCTTAAGTATCGGCACCGATCCAAATTTAAGCCACGCTGCCGGATGATCTTTGAGCGAAGGCGGGCGCCTGCCAGTCTCGTGAAGCGGATAGGAATAACAAACCCCTGCTGCGCAGGAGACTGCGCAATGGAACACATTAGAGACGGCGTCGGCCCGCGACCCGGAAACCAAGTAAGGGGGTCCGTCACAAAAGCAAGGACTGTACTAAGTACTGACCCTAATTCGTAAGCCTCGCCGGCCGCGCTACTATCACCAAAGCAGTGGTTGGCAGCCACGTAACGTCTGGTGGAAGGATAGTGTGAGGCAGCTATCTATCTATCATGGTCGGGCGGGTGCCGCTGCCGTGCCGTTTTTGGCCAGTTGCTTGGGTTATGCGACGGATGCAGTGGCATATGCCAAGGAGCAGTCCGACCGAGTTCGGGAGCCGATCACATGCGACGAATCAGCGTAATCACGCTTCTGGTCGTTGCCGCGTTCGCGGTCGGCGGAGGGTTGTGGGCATTCTGGCCCGGCCGGAACAAGGTACCTGTGTTCCTCACGACACCGGTGAAGCGAGGAGACCTTGTTGCCACGATCAGCGCCACGGGCACGGTCGAGCCAGAAGCGGCAGTCGACATCGGCGCGCAGGTTGCAGGGGTCATCGTTGCTTTCGGGAAAGATAAGGACGGTAAACCCGTCAATTGGGGCTCCGTGGTGGACGCAGGCACGGTGCTTGCGAGAATCGACGATTCCCTTTACGGCGCTGCCGTCAAGACCGCAAAGGCGCAACTCGATCAGGGTAAGGCCAATGTGCTCGCGAGCCAGGCGAACTTGTTGCAGCAGAAGGCAAATCTTCTGTACGCCACTCAGAACTGGGAACGTGCCGAGAAGCTTGGTCCGTCGGACGCGCTGGCGAAGAGTGCCTACGACCAGTACCAGGCAAATTACGAGGTAGCCAAGGCCAATCTCGCCGCCGCCGAGGCCGCGGTGGAGCAAACCAAGGCCGCAGTCGAGCAGGACCAGGCCAATCTTCTTACTGCGCAGATAAACCTCGATTACTGCACCATTAAATCGCCCGTGAAGGGCGTGGTGATCGATCGGCGGGTGAACATCGGCCAGACCGTCGTTTCGTCGCTGAGCGCTCCGAGTCTCTTCCTCATCGCGAACGACCTGAGCCGTATTCAGGTCTGGGTCTCTGTCAACGAAGCGGATGTCGGCAACATTTCCGCCGGCCAGACTGTGACGTTCACGGTTGACGCTTTTCCGGGCAGAGTGTTTCAGGGCCGGGTCGGCCAAGTGCGCCTTAACGCGACGATGACGCAAAACGTTGTCACCTATACGATAGAGGTCGACATCGACAATTCCGACGGCAGACTTCTCCCCTATCTCACCGCCAACGCATTGTTCGAGACAGGCCGGCGCAAAGGCGTGCTACTGCTGCCGAATGCGGCGCTGCGCTGGTCGCCGCGGTCCGATCAGATCGCGCCGGACCTGAGGCAATCACACGTCCAAGCCTCTCGCGGTGCGCACGGTTCGGATGAAGGCGGGGTCCACACGGTCGTGTGGATCGAGGATGGAAAATTCGTCCGTCCCATCCCTGTACGCCTGGGACTCACCGATGGCACATTCACCGAAGTCGAGGGCAACGGCCTGAGAGAAGGACTGCGCGCCGTTATCGGTGAGGGTACGCCGGAGGTTCAATCGGCTGAAACAGCCGAGCGCAATCCGTTCGCGCCTCAAATCTTTCGTGCGCAGCATTCCGGCCAGGAACAGGCCCAAGGAAACCCGGAGCAGAGAAATCCGGAGCAGGCCAATCCGTCTTCCGGCACTAGTCGGTAGGCCGCGGGGTGACCGAATGGCCGATTTAGTCAAGCTGCAGAATATCCAAAAGACCTATCACCTTGGCGAGGTTGATTTGCCGGTGCTCAAAGGCGTGTCGTTGGCCGTTGCCCGAGGCGAGCTGGTCACGCTCATGGGCGCAAGCGGCTCCGGTAAAAGCACGCTCATGAACATCCTCGGGTGCCTCGATCACCCGACCTCGGGCGAGTACTGGCTCGACGGGCAGGAGGTCTCGCATTTCGGCGCCAAGGAGCGGGCCCGGTTGCGCAATCGGATTATCGGCTTCGTCTTTCAGAGCTTCAACCTCCTGCCCCGCACGACCGCGCTGGAAAACGTGCTCATACCGTTGAGCTATACGAGGGAGAACCTCAGCGAGCGGCAGAAGAGGGAGCGGGCCGCGGAGATGCTAACAAAAGTGGGTCTGGCCGACCGGATCGGTCATCAGCCGTCCCAACTATCGGGAGGCGAACAGCAACGAGTCGCCATCGCAAGATCGCTCATCAACCACCCCCAACTGCTCCTTGCCGATGAGCCGACGGGGAACCTCGATTCACATACCAGCGAGGACATTCTTGGCATGTTCGAGACGCTCAATGCCACTGATGGAATCACCGTCATTCTCGTCACCCACGACCCGGCCGTGGCCCATCACACCCGCCGGACCATCCGGATCAAGGACGGTCTCATCGAAGGCTCGAAGGGCGTCGCATGAGATTGCTCGGCATTCTGAAAACCGCCGCAGGCGCGCTCAGACGAAGTACGATGCGGACCCTACTCACCACGCTCGGCATCGTCATCGGTGTCGCGGCGGTCATCACGATGATGGAAATCGGCAACGGCGCAACTCTCGCCATTCAGCGCACGCTCACCAGCCTAGGAGCCAACACCCTCGCGGTGATTCCCGGCGCGCAAAATGTGGGCGGCGTCAACTACGGTATCGGCAGCGTGACGACCCTGACTCCGAACGATGCGGATGCGATCAGCAAGAAGTGTCCCGCCGTCGCCAACGTGGCCCCCATCGTGCGTGCGCGCACCCAGATCGTCTATGGAAAACGAAACTGGGTGCCTACGTACATCTATGGTTCGACCCCATCGTTTCTCCTGGTGCGCGATTGGACCAATATGGAGGAGGGCGCAGCATTCACCGAGCACGACGTCCTGAACGCGAGCAAGGTTTGTGTCATCGGCCGCACGATTGTACGGGAACTCTTCGCCGGTCAGTCGCCGATTGGCAAGGAAATTCGCGTCCGCAACGTATCCTTCAAAGTGATCGGCGTGTTGAGCCCAAAGGGCGCGAACATGATGGGCCAGGATCAGGATGACATCCTGCTGGCGCCTTGGACTACGATTAAATATCGCGTCGTTGCCACGTCCGTCTCGAGCAGCAATCAGAGCGCCACGAATACCACGAACGCCACCGAAGTCAATTCACTGACCCAGATGTACCCGAACATCACGACGAGCCTCTATCCGACCCAGTCCAGCAACGAGCTCGCCGACCTGCCGCAACCGATCCGGTTTGCTAACGTGGATCAGATCCTCGCCAATGCGCGCAGCGCGGCGCAGATCCCCGGCGCGATCGAACAGATTACCGACGCGCTCAGGCAGAATCACCACCTGCGTCCCACCGCCCCTAATGATTTCACTGTTCGCGACATGACTGAGATCACCAAGGCCATGAGCTCGACGACGGCACTGATCACGAAGCTACTCCTGTACGTAGCCATGATCTCGCTCGTGGTGGGGGGTGTGGGCATCATGAACATCATGCTCGTCTCGGTCACGGAACGGACACGCGAGATCGGCTTGCGCATGGCGGTGGGCGCAGAGCCGAACGATATCCTCCGCCAGTTTCTCGCCGAGGCCATCGTGGTGTGCCTGCTCGGCGGCATCATCGGTATCGCTGTCGGACGCGGTACCTCCACTCTCGTCTCGAAGGTGCTGAACTGGCCGACCGTCGCTTCGGTGGGCGCCATCGTAGCCGCGGTGGTGGTCTCGGCAAGCGTCGGCGTCATCTTCGGCTTTTATCCGGCCTGGAAGGGGTCGCGGCTTGACCCCATCGACGCCCTTCGATATGAGTGAGGTACTCGTGAGGGCGAAGGTGCCCGCCGCCCTTCTGACGATACTCATCACCGGATGTGCGGTCGGCCCGGATTACCATCCTCCCAGAGCATCTGTGCCAGCCTCATGGGTAGGCGTGACGAACACGCATCAGCCGTCGGTCGTGACCGACCGGCCCGCCGACCTTGCCCGATGGTGGCAGCGATTGGGTGATCCGACGCTGACGTCGCTGGTCGAGGAGGCGCTCAAGGCGAACTCCAGCCTCGCGCTCGCGCAAGCGAATCTGAGGCAGGCCCGCGCCCTCAGGGATATCGCCGCCGGCGGATTCTGGCCATCCGCTAGCGCCACGGCCGCTTATCAGCGACAAGCCGGTCCTCTCTATATGACCGGTGAGGTTCCACGCAATTTGTATGAGACCGGCTTGGACGCGGCGTGGGAACTGGATTTTTTCGGAGGCGTTCGTCGCAGTGTGGAATCGGCGAGTGCGGGTGTCCAGGCCGCCATAGAAAACATCAGGGACGTTCAAGTGAGCATTGCCGCCGAGGTAGCACTCGATTACATTCAGCTTCGCGGCAACCAGCAGCAGATCGTCACCGCGCGCAATAATCTGCAGGTCCAGCAGCACACCGCCGAGATCACCCGCAAACTCTATACGGTCGGGTTCGACAGCGGCCTCGACATGGCGAACGCGGAAAGCACCGTGGCGACCACCGAATCTCAAATTCCGGTCTTTGAAACGGCTGCGCGCCAATCCATCTACGCGCTGAGTGTGCTACTCGCCCGGCCGCCGGGAGATTTGCTGGAACGCTTGTCACCGATCGGCAAGCTGCCGGCGATACCCCAGCAGATTCCTGCCGGGTTGCCGTCCGATCTGCTCCGGCGCCGGCCCGATATTCGCCAGGCCGAGGCGCAGCTGCACAGCGCCACCGCGCAGATCGGCGTAGCGGTCGCACAGCTTTTTCCTCAGTTTTCTCTTACTGGCGGGGTGACTTGGCAGAGCAGCGGGCTAAATAGTTGGTTGCAGAGCTCGAACCGCTCGGTTTTCATCGGCCCCGCGGCGTCGTGGCCCCTGTTCCAGGGCGGCGCCATCGTCGCCAACATCCGCGCGCAGGAAGCGCTGCGCGACCAGGCCTTCATCACCTATCAACAAACCGTATTGAGCGCCTTGCAGGATGCGGAGAATGCCCTCATCGCCTTCACGGAGGAACAGCAGCGCTATAAGTCGCTCAGCGAAGCGGTCGCCGATGACCACAAGGCCGTGGACCTGTCTCTGCTGCTGTTCCGGGAAGGGCAAACGGACTTCCTAAGCGTGCTCACCGCCGAGCGTACGCTTTACACCGACGACAGCGCTTTTACCCAGAGCGGGGGAAATATTGCCACCGACTTGATCGCTCTTTACAAGGCGTTAGGAGGTGGTTGGGAGGAGGCGTCCCCCCAATTGAGTCCAAAAAGGGGTTCCGAATGATCAAACCGATCACCCGTGATCCCATCTATCGCCGACAGGTACACGGCCCACCAATTTCACGAGAATTATGGGGAGCGTTCGTGCTTGCAGTGGGGGCGGTTCTGCGGCGCTATTCCGTGCTCAGTGTGAAACTGCGCGTGGACGGGGCAGAAGAGCAGGCGCGCAGCACACCCTTCGTGTTCGTCGGCAACAACCGATATGAAATAGCGGGCTTGGAAATCGGTACGCGCACGAGCCTGATTTCCGGGCGGTTATGGGTGTGCATGGCGCCCAGCACCGGTCGCCGAAACCTCATCCGCATGGCACTGAGGACGCTCAGGGGACGCGTGAGCGACCATGAACTGAATGCCCTTGAGGCGGAGGAGATCTGGGTGCAGACTGAAACCAGGCGGGTCAACGTGTCCACCGACGGTGAGTTCACCGCCATGGAGGCGCCGCTTCATTATCGTATTCGCCCCCGTGCGCTCGGCGTCGTCGTGCCGGCCCGGAATGGCGAACGGGCCGCCGAGGTAATCGCGAGGTCGCTGTGATGGCGCGTTGGCTGTGGATATCGTGGGCCGTGGCCCTTTGCATGATATCGGCACGGGTGGCGTGTGCTGCTGCGACGCCTGCGGTCGCCGATCACCTTGCATCCACCGGCATGGTGGCGCAGTTGGCGCTGGATGGTCCGATCGGCCCGGCGGCGGCGGAATATTTCGACGACGCCGCGAAGCGTGCCGTGGCCGACGGCGCGGTGGCGATCGTGCTGCGCCTGGATACCCCGGGCGGGCTGTCCGACTCGATGCGGCAGATCATCTCCGGCATGCTGGCCTGCAAGGTTCCGGTACTGGTCTACGTCGCACCCGGCGGTGCGCGGGCGGCGTCCGCCGGCACGTACATCCTGTACGCCGGGCAGATTGCCGCCATGGCGCCGGCGACGCATGTGGGTGCGGCCACGCCGGTGAGCCTGGGCGGCAGCATGCCGATGCCGAAAATCGGCGAGCAGCCGCCGAGCGCAGCGAGCTCTCCGGCGCCGGCACCATCGGCCGACGATGGCGATGCCGAGTCGCACAAGATATTGAACGATTCGATTGCCTACCTCCGATCACTGGCGCAATTGCGTGGGCGCAACGTCGAGTGGGCCGAACAGGCGGTGCGCGGCGCAGCCACGCTAACCGCCAGCGAAGCGGCGCAGCAGCACGTGATCGATTTCGTGGCGACCGACGTGTCCGACCTGCTGGCCAAGGCCGATGGCCGCATGGTGCAACTGGGCGATCGCACAGTGAGCTTGCAGCTCAAGGGAGCATCCGTGCGCGAATACGCGCCGAACGCGCGTTCGAGGTTCCTGGCGATCATCACCAACCCGACGATCGCCTATCTGCTGTTGCTGGCGGGTATTGTCGGACTGTTCGTGGAGGCGACCCATCCCGGTGTGTTGTTGCCGGGCATCGCCGGTGGCATCTGTCTGTTGGTCGGCCTGTATGCGCTGCAGTTGCTGCCGGTGAACTACGCCGGGCTGGCGCTGATGGCGCTGGGCATCGGCCTGCTTGCAGCGGAGGCAGTCGCGCCGACGGTGGGTGCGTTCGGTATCGGCGGAGTGATCTCGTTCGTGGTAGGTTCGGTGATGCTGATGAATACCGAGGTGCCGGGCTACGGCGTCAATCTGGGTGTTATCGCCGGCATCGCGGTATCCGCTGCCGGGCTGCTGGCGTTGATCGTTTGGCTAGTGTACCGCGCGCGGCATTCGCGCCAGTTCATCGGCGATGAGGCGCTGCTGAACGAGGTGGCGGAGTTACTGGAGCCGATGGCCGTCGGTGGCGAAGCCTGGGCGAGTGTGCATGGCGAACGCTGGCGGGTACGCTGCGAGAGCGCACTGCCGGCCGGCGCGCGTGCACGTGTCGTGCGTCGGGAGGGCCTGTTGCTGTGGGTTGCGCCGGTGTGAATCTGGGAGATAGTCATGTTCGTATTTGTCGGTATGTTGGTGGTGCTCGGGGCAATGCTGCTGTTTGCCTCGGTCAAGGTCTTGCCGGAGTATCAACGCGGCGTGGTGCTGACGGTAGGCCGCTACACCGGCACCAAGGGGCCGGGGCTGGTGTTGCTGATTCCGGTGGTGCAGCGGATGGTCCGGGTGGATCTGCGGATCACCGTGATGGACGTGCCGCCGCAGGACGTGATCTCGCGCGACAACGTGTCGGTGCGGGTCAACGCGGTGGTGTATTTCCGCGTGGTGGAACCGGACAAATCGGTGCTGCAGGTCGTGAATTTCTTCCAGGCCACCAGCCAGCTGGCGCAGACACGGCTGCGCTCGGTGCTCGGCCAGCATGAGCTGGACGAGATCCTGTCGCAGCGCGAATCGATCAACCGTACGCTGCAGGCGATCCTCGACGAGGCGACGGATCCGTGGGGCATCAAGGTCGCCAACGTCGAGATCAAGGATGTCGACCTCAATGAAACCATGGTGCGGGCGATCGCGCGCCAGGCCGAGGCCGAG
>Ga0209517_10007312_pt1 | contig 13284 bp, 15 predicted proteins | sample PeaSoiMetSII2010_FD_187695 | JGI IMG/M metagenome (GOLD analysis project Ga0209517, IMG submission 187695) | Peat soil microbial communities from Weissenstadt, Germany - SII-2010 (SPAdes) (version 2) | ecosystem: Environmental > Terrestrial > Soil > Wetlands > Peat | place: Germany...
AAGCTGTAAAACTAATGCGCCGGATCGGTTAATCTCAACAAATCCTTCTCTGCTGACTCTTGTTGCCTCGGTAAGTTCACGGATGATTTCCTCAACCTCCTCAACCGTGCTGACTTTGTCCGAGATCTGAACCAATTCGAACTTACCAGGCTTTCCCCGCTTCGCTAGAGGTCTAGTTCCCTCCTTTAGATGAACGCTGGACGTATCCGGCGTAAACAGTTGCTCAAATGCCAGATCTTTTGTTTTCACGATTCCGGGAACATGCTTTACCCGAACTCCTCCGGCTTCAGCAACCAAGGCTTGCACGTAATCAGCTGTAAGCAGAACCCCATTCTGAGACTTCGCAACATCCGTAATCAACGCATCCAATCTACCGCTGCGCGCAAGCTTGATGTCATCGAGATCTGGACGCCCACCCGCGAAGGACATCCGTATTCCTTTACTCTCACAAAATATTCGCAGTTTCTTTAGCTCAGACAGACCAACAAAACCAGGGTCTCTACCCTTCGAGGCTTGCGCTTGAAGTTCATCAAGCACCGCATAAGGAATTACAATTTCAACATCACCAAACTCACCGCTCTCAACTATTGACGAAACTTTGCCGTCAATTATTATCGAAGTGTCAGGAACCAGTATCTGCGCCAAATTCGAACGTATCCTTGCCCGCTACTAACAAGGTCTCAATAAAAACAGTACCAAACACAAACCGCCGTCAACAATACTCAAGCATACTATCTTAAGTACGAAAGCTGAAGGGGCCGTGTATGTTTGAAAAATGCAAGGCATCATCACGCATCTATGATGGCCGTGTTTTGAACTTACGAGTAGATCAAGTCCTCTTGGATGACGGAACTCAATCGACACGGGAAGTTGTTGAACATCGTGGCGCGGTCGCAATCGTACCCATGCTGAACAACGACCATGTGCTCCTAGTTCGTCAATATCGCTACCCGATCGGAAAAGAGCTGCTAGAGATCCCTGCGGGCACACTCGAAATAGGAGAAGACCCACAGACCGCCGCCGAGAGAGAACTTGAAGAAGAAACAGGCTACAGGTCCGTGCAAGTGACGAAAATCACGGAAATTTACATGGCACCAGGCTACGCCACCGAAAAAATTCATGTATACCTCGCCACCAACCTCCAACGGTCAAAACCTCAACTAGATGAAGATGAACGAATCGAAATCGAAACGATCCCTTTCGCAGCAGCTTTACAAAAGGTCCGTTCCGGAGAAATATGTGACGCAAAGACGGTGTGCGGGTTATATCGTGCAGAGGAGTTTACAATGCGTAAGAGCGCTCGAGCTTAAACACGGCTGGCTTACACGACGAAAGTATGGAATTGATGATCTCTTCGAGGTTACCGATATTAATTCCAGAGTACGATCCCTTTTCGTTACGAAACTTTTCGGAAGCACGGGTTAAAATTGAAAGCGCCACATCATCCTCGCCTTTTTGCAAATGCACCAGAGCGGCTGCAGCGAGAATTAGACCCTGCAACAACCTCTTCTCCCGTCCGATCGCCGTTAACCAAACAGACTCCAACGCTTCATGACTCTCCCAATATCGTTCCTGATTGAACAGGTCAATCCCCAGTCTCAGCGCAGCTCCCTTCTCCATCTGCAGCATTTCAGTATCCAACTGTCTGATCGTCAACGAAGGGCCAATCTTACTTTCAAGAATCTCAATTGCAGGCTTCAAATTTTCAGGTGAATTCAGCAATAAGTCCAATTCCACGGCTGAAGGACTTATCCGCAAATTTCCAATGTCTTCCCCAAGACCCTTCACTGAATCGTAAGCCAGATAGCTCAAAGACCTCCTGTCACGCGGTACAGCACCAATGCCATTCTTCAACCGTATCAGATATCTCATTGACTAACGCTCAACAACAAGATCACACGCACAACACAAGATAACAAGTCTTTCGAAAGCAACAAATATTACCCAGCCTAGCGTGGGACAAAACGATGGCCATGTCCGAATCGAACGAATATGTCATCGATGGAAACATAATCAACAAACTCTTAGAACCTTACAATCTTGAAGCAGTCCAACCAACCACGCAACTCCACCACCTACTACCCGGCCAAGTATTCGACTTAATCGAGAAGAAATTCCTAAAAACCCTAACAGACGAGATTGACAAATCTAAAGCTCAAACAGTCAAATTCGTCAACCTAGAAGCCATCGCAACTGGCCCACACAAAGATTACCTGCACCCCATCTGTGGAGGGCTCACAGTATTGATCAACTCACTGGCCGCCAAAAACGTACAAGTGACCGGAATCATACAGGACCCATACATACTTCCTTGGAATATTGTTGCGAAGATCGACAAGACATTCAAAGGCCTCCCCACTCCTAGTCAAACCGTGCCGCCCTAGAACTCGCAGATTTCCTAAACCGTACCCGCCTAGATGGTGGGCGCTCAAGTTCATTAACGCTCTAGTGACAACTCTACCTGTATCAAGAGGAGCGTACAGTGGTAGAACGTACCCTACAAATCGCAATTCTAGGCGACCATGAGAACGCAGTCTCAATTGGTTTGAGAAATTTCCCAACTCATAAGCTCATACTGATTACACCAAACCAGACCGTTGAGAAGGCAAACAAACTCGCAACTAAACTGCACGACGACATTCACAGGCTGACAATTGAAATTGTTACAGCAAAAGACGATACTCTCTCAACAATTCTAGTGGTCATAGCGCAGACCATCCGACAAAACTCGGATAGTTTCCAAGAAATATTAATCAACGTAGGATCAGCGAGTAGGAGTCAAGTAACCGCCGGCATCGCTGCAGCATACATCTTCGGCGTTAGGGCCTTTGACATAACCGGTGAAGACCCAGTAATCGTTCCAGTACTGAAACTTGGTTACCGCGAAATGGTTTCTGGAGCGAAACTGGAAATTCTCCGAGCCCTGGAGAAAATGGGGCAAGTTAACAGCTTGAAAGACCTTGCCCGCGCGTCCAATTACGGCAAACCTCTCCTGAGTTATCACATCAAAGGAACAGAGCAAACTCGGGGCTTACTAGGCCTTGGACTCGTAGAAGTCAAACACCTCAAACAAGGAAGACTACAGGTAAAGCTAACAACGCTGGCACAGACACTGCTTTCAACGGCGTTCACTGATTCCGCATAAGCAAGTCTGGAAGATTCACGTCACACAAGTAACGGTTAATTGTCAGTTCGCAGCTGTGACCTCTACAAGTGAGTTAAATGTCAACCGAAGTAGGACAGAAACCACCAGATTTTCAATTACCCGACCAAGATAGGAAAACAAAGTCACTGAAAGATTTCTCAGGTAAGAAGCTTGTACTAGCATTCATCCCAGGCGCATTCACCAGCGTCTGTACCAAGGAGTTGTGTACATTCAGAGACTCAACCCAAAACTTGAACACATTAAATGCTCAAGTCATCGGAATAGACGTTAACGACCCATTCACGAACAAGGCGTTCGCCGATGAAAACCGACTTCAATTCCCGGTTCTAAGTGACTACGCACGAACTACCGTAAGAGCCTACAAAATTAACCACGACGACTTTGCCGGATTGAAGGGTTACACCGCTGCGAAGCGGTCAATATTCGTCCTCGACGACAAGGGAACAGTTCGGTACAGATGGGTTTCGGACGATCCGATGAAAGAACCCAACTACGAAGAAATCAAAACTGCGCTTTCTAAAATTTAGCCGATTCGCGATAACTCTTCTTCGCGTATTTCAGTTAGATTCTGAAAAAAATATAGAAAGTCGTAAAGAAAGGAAAGGAGTCTACCGCATCTAATCGATGCGAATTTCCTTTCCTTTAGCTTTCGGTTTCTGCTTTCGCAGAACTATTTCTAGGACGCCGTTAGTGTAGGATGCCTTCGGACTGTCCTGATCTACGCTAGTTGGAAGCTGCACTTCTTTGTAGTATTTCCTCGGTGAATCAACTCTGATGGTCAAAGTGTCGTCCGCAACGGTTGTCTTGATGTCGCTCTTCTCAACGCCCGGGAGCTCTGCTATGACGCGTACTTGTTCGTTCTCGTTGATAACATCAACTAAGGGCTCGCGTGCCTCCTTGGGTTCTAGAGCTGGTTGATTAAAGCCGAACGCTCCAGGTCTCTTGGAGGGTTTGACGTTTCCGAATTCCTGAACTACGGGTTTGCCGTCGGGACCCATTGTCATCGAATAGCCATACACGAATGGACCAAATTCCTTGACAGTAGAACCGTCACCCAGTTTCCGTTCTCTCGTCGTTTCTTTGGGTATACCTCTGGCCATTTCCTCGAACATTCGTTCGAACATCTCGTCGAAGTCACTGAACCATTTATCCATCCCGCCAAAAAGCGGTCTGCGTCCTCGTTTGAACCAATCGCTTAAGAAATCATCTTCTGACATTTTCTTAGTTCACCTTGTTACCACTAGTAACAGCCACATATAAATTTTGTTACTACTGGTAACGGTACCTTAACGGTTGATACGGGGCTAGGCTTCCAGCGTTACTTTTCGGTTGATGGTTACAGAACCAACGTTACCTTACTACTGGTAACGTGAAGTTCACGGTTGATACCGTAGACTGTGAAAAGTCAGTTGATAGAGAACTCAAGGTTCAGAACCTTGTGCAGGACTAGCCTCATTGTGGGAACTTGCCCTCATAATACGGTTAATGAAATGGTTATTTGTGAACTCAATCTCATTCGCCGTCTACTCCATGCCACCACATTAGGAAAGCCACGTTTGCAACATCAACCGCTTCTTTAGGCGATCTTTGATCGTTACGGTTTTCTGCTCTCCAAATTAGGCCAAACAGTTGATCGGTTTCAGCTTTCGTTAGGCTAAAGTATTCAGCGATCTCTTTGATGAAATGTTCTTCGATTTGTTCCCAATCAAAGCTAGTCCAATCAACATTGTCATCCGTTACGCTTGCTCCTCGGTGTTTATGCTCTACACGTTTAAACTTAGCAAACATCTCGGCTCTGAAAGCATCTAATCGTTCGTTCAAGTTCACACTTGTTACCTTTGCTGGAGTCAAAGAAAGATTCGCTTCTCCCGTTTCTCATGAATCGTGGTCATTTCCTTCCCGCTCTCCTTATCGAGATATTCTTGGAGCGCTTCATTGAAAACTTAGGCGGTTGCAAAGCCCCCTCGAGAGTATAGCTGACGAAAAGCAACAGCCCACACGGGCTGACGAGAAGGTAACGTTACCTTACTACGGGCGAAGTCAAGCCTACAGTTGAAGGACTACTGCTTCTTGTCAAAACGCTGACGTCACGAGTAGGGGTCAAGATCTCGACGACAAAGGTCGCGCGAGAATCTTGATGATTTCGGGTGGGATATTTGGCTCATAGCTTACCTGTAGAACCCAATGGAGCAGGTCGCGTTCAGTGACCACTCCAACTAGTTTTCCATGATCGACTACTGGAATTCGTCTAATTCCATGCTGCAGCATTAGGCCAAAAGCAGCTTGAATTGTCGTATCCGGAGACGCGACGATAAGACTCCGCGCCATCATGCGCATCACTGGCGTATTTAGGTTCTTTAGGCCTTTAGCCATCTTCCTGGATATGTCTCGTTCTGTGACTATTCCCACCGGTATTCCGCCTTCGACTACTATGATGCTTCCAATGTTTCGACGGATCATCTTGTTCAATGCAACTTTGATTGGCTGTTTGGGTTTGACTGTCTCAACCTTCGTAGACATAACAGATTTGAGAATGTCCTCTAAAACTTCTGACAAGGGTAACAAGGAAACTAGTACATAGAAGAGATTAAAGTCTTGTCAAATTTTGAATTCGCGGCGCATAGGCTTAAGTGCGGTAACCGCGAAGCATTATCGATAAAGCGCGTTGCTGGAACCAGTACGAGAGGCTTTTGAAACATTCCTGGAAACAATGCGCAGAAGGAAATATGCGCTCACATACCTGATCGCTCTGGTCTTTGTCAGCACGGTTGCGTTCTCTAACATTGAGAAGCATACTTTTTTCGACTCGCTCTACTGGACTATAACGGTCCTTACCACGGTAGGGTTCGGAGACATCACACCGCACACCGTTCTTGGAAAATTGTTGTTCATCTTTGATGCGATCTCAGGAATCAGCACATACGTTTACCTGATAACCAGTTGGCAAAGCTCGCTGGTAGAAGCAAGGTTAGAGAGAAAACTGTGGAAGCTCACTGAGGCGAATAAAGGTAAATCCGATCGATGACTAGCTGGAATGCTTGAATGCGGAACAGTACGGACACAAGCTTGCGGCAGTATGTTTCGTCAGGTGGCAGTGCAGCATATTTTCCGAATCAAAGATAGCTTCGCAGTTCAGTTCGGGACAGATAGGACATTCGAAGAGCAAAATGCCTCTGTAGTCTGAGCGAGTGCGCATGCATAAAGAACTTTACTATATTGTAGAACTTCCATTCAACGTCGAAGCGTTTTAGTAACCAACATTTCGCAGTGAGATACCGACATTAGGATAAGAAGAAAGATGAATGACCCTCAGCAAACCCGATTCCCACAAGTCGTTGAGTCCAGAAAATTGGCTGAATCATGGCGCGCAAAGATCTTCGAAGATACACTGCGATATGAATCGACCAGCACCGCCCCCTACTGGCGATTTGAAGTCCCAGACTTTACATTAGCGATCGGAGTTAGAGAAGACGGCAAAATTCCGTTGGTGAAACAATATCGCCACGGAGCGAAACGATCATTCTGGGAATTCCCTGCAGGACTAATGGAACAAAACGAAACACCACTGGATTGCGTAAAGCGCGAATTTATCGAAGAAATAGGGCACGAGCTCATCAACCCCGTTTTGTTATCAAAATTCTTTCCCTACGCCGGCCGATCCGATCAACTCGCATACATCTATACCGGCCGCGTAGGCAGAATTGTTGGACAGAAGCTTGATACAGTTGAAGAACTTGAAGTCGCATTTGTCGAGGAGGGCTCAATTTTCAGCCTGCTTTCAAAGAACATATCCGCTACGCATCTACTCGCGTATTTGCTCTATCAAAACTCACGCGATCCTTCCCCCTGAAAAATCGGCATAGTGAGCTGAGTCAACCGGCTTGCGTAGGAACAATTGAAACCGTAGAGCCGTCCTCAACAACAATCTTTGCAACTTCGTGATATGGAATCATGTCTCCGTCGACCAAATACGTCAGCGCAGGGTGGGCACGAACATTCAAGGTGGCAGGATCAACTAGGTAAGAGCCCAAAGGCCCATCGTGAAGTTTTGCGATCAATCGAATCAATTCAAGCAGTGTTGCTGGCTTCTTAACTTCCAACGTCTCTTCCGATTTACCGAGCATCACTCTGGCAACGCCGTAATATTCCACCTTAATTCGCACAACTTCAACCAACCATGATGTTTTAGGAATCCACTATATTCTGTGTGGTAGAACTAGATGTTTGAATTAGTTACAGAATCAGGGTTGCAATTCAATCGTGATGCGTATACCATCTGGGTCAGCAATCAGTAGTTGGCCATTTGGTTTTGTGGAAATAATCGAACTGCTAACTTCCGGGGCTATGGTTTCTACGAATGATTGATCTCTCACGCGGATGATGAAAGAGTCTAGTCCGGCCTCACCGTTCAAATGGGGAGTTCCACCGGCGCTATGCCAGGTATTCATGCCTACATGATGATGATAACCGCCGGCTGAAAGGAAACTTGCTCCGAATTCTCGCCAATCTGCGGTCATCTCCAATCCTAACCTGTCTCGATAGAAACTGATTGACCTCTCTAAGTTCGTGACTCTCAGATGCATATGTCCTAATCTAGCGCCACCTGGAAACGGCGTCGCGCTGTCCCGTTCATCTTCACTTAGCTCTGCCTCGAGTGAGCTCAAGTCTAGAGGCAAGGTATCCATAACAATATGCCCGTCTTGATCACGAGGCCACTCGTCAGGCGATCTATCTCGGTAAATTTCCATTCCATTATGTTCAGGATCGTGCAAATATAACGATTCACTAACGAGGTGATCGGCGAATCCTTCGAAGGGTACGCCGGAGTTCTGTAAGGCAGAGTAGGCGTAAGCTAATCTTTTTCGGTCAGGCACTAAGATCGCATAGTGAAATAACCCGGCGAAATTGTGACGAGTCTGTTTTGCGTCAGGATCGTGCTTAAGGATTAGAAGTGGATCCACGTACTCTTTGAATTTGCGGTTAAATCCAAGCTCGACTGCTTCGATATCGGCATCTGTTCGATATTTTCGATCCACTCGGAGGCCAAGAGCTTGCTCATAGAAGGCTAGCTCCTTTTCAAGATCTCTTACACGTAATATTGGAGGCCCTATCCGCATATCGGCTGGCATTTTAGTGGTACTCAAGAATTCCTACTCACGATCAAATCGCGGCCGTTCTTCAAGTCATAGAGCGTACTTGCAGTTTGGGCATTGCCATCTTTCAACTTCACCGTCAACATTCACAATTTTCTCCAAGAAAGCTTTCTTGCAATTCGGGCATAGAACATCCCTCCGCTCCGGTTCATCATGACTTAGTAACGCATCCTTCAGATTCCTCTTAGACGCTTCTTTTGCTAAGTCAGTTAGAGTGATCCAACCCAAGAATTTCTCGTTATCAAAAACTCCTAGACGAGTAAAACGGTTCTCAACTATCTTCTTCGCGGCGACCTTGGTGGAAGCATTTGCGTCTATTCTAAGAAGCGGAAAAGCGACCTCGCCAACCTTAACCTCGTCTGGTCTTTTGTTTAATGGTATGAAACGTCGCAATAATGTTCGATCAGTCAACATTCCAATCGGCTTGCCTCCTTGAAAGGCAGCAACCCCTGAGACACCTTTACTGTTCATTATCTTGCAGGCGTCAAGTACCGTGGCAGATACCTCCACCTTAACCACGTTGGTCGACATCACATCTCTAACTTTAGCCAAAACCCATCGATGCTTGTTCCGTGATGTCAGTAATTCAAACTTTTGGAGGGTACGATCTTTTGCCTTCGTCCTTATGTCAGGCTTTACGAATGCGTTTAGCTAGTTAATTGGATGCTCGATACCAATCGATCGTACGCACGCATTTTTTCGAGCCCCGCCGAGATCCCCACGTGTGCTTCGGGCATCTCGAGTTGATCAAAGAATTGCTGCACTTCTGAAACTCTACCGACACCCAGTATAGGCATCATGCCGAGAAGAGTTCCTGAAAGAATACCGGTTCCTTTGTAGAACTCGCGTAATTTTTCAATGTTACTTCTCAGCCATTCCCAGGTTACAGTTTGAGCGTTAGGTTTTCCTGCCGCTGCTAATACTGTGGTTCTTACGTCTTGCCTCTTTACTTCGCCGCTAACAGCAAAGTCCAAGGTTCGTTTGAGTAATGTCGGGTCTGCAAAAGCAGTCATAGCATTCAGAACCCTCGTCTTATCTTCATCTGAACTCGTGCTCCGAAACGCCTTCACCAAACCGTCGAAGTCGGCGGTTCGTCTCGCATATGCTAATGCTACCGCTTGCTTCATGTCTGGCTCGACTTTGTCATATTCTTTGAATTTAGCTGCTAATTCGTCGGCGTAGCCATCGTCAACGAACAACAATCTAGAAGCTACGGTACCACGTAGGATCAGACTGTTTTCATCAGTCTTGCCCTGCAATATTCGCAATTGTGATCGATGGAACTCTCGAGAGAGCTCCATTCGTGTGGGAAGGAGAATTTGGAGGAAAGCGATTTGATCTGAAACCTCAGACGCTGGGAGGAATTCCGTCTCCCCATGATAGCGAGTTAGAAGCTTGAGATAATCTGTGAACGTCATAATGCCGGAAAGCAAAAATGCGAAAGCGTCAGCAACTATTCCCCATCTGTCGATCGAGGTAAGGTTGCTTTTCCAAACTACCTCATCGAGGCCCAGGTAACGCACTAAATAAAAGCCGGTTCGGTTCAAATTTACTCGCAAAGAGGAAACGTGGCCCACGTCAACTGTCTCATCTTCGCGTTCGAAGAGAAGGCTTCGTGGTTCGCCATTTACTTCCATATTGACCGGTATCGGCCAGGTCCCTTGCTCGAACGCGCCCGATATCAGAAATCTTTCCTGATGGAGCTTCAGTTTTCCTCCATCCAACGATACCGTGACAATAGGATGCCCAGGTTGTCGAATCCAGGAAGTCATCACTTTCTTCACTTGTAGCCGAGAAGCACCTTCTAACATGTTCCATAGATCGTTACCCGTCGCGTTCGAGTAAGCATACTGGGTTAGGTAGTGTTGAATTCCTTTTTGAAACGCCTCTACCCCAATATACGCTTCGACCATTCTCAGGATACTCGCACCTTTACCGTAACTGATATCATCGAAGATCTGCTCGATCTCCTCTGGCGAATTCACATGCACCTCTACCGGATGCGTATTCTTCAGAGCATCTCGTGCACCAGCTCCGCTAGTTTCCATTCTTAGAAAATCGTCCCATACCTTCCATTCTGGATGAAGAGAATCAATTACTTTGAAAGCCATGAACGTCGCGAAACTCTCATTCAACCAAATGTCATCCCACCACTTCATCGTGACTAGGTCTCCGAACCATTGGTGAGCCAATTCATGAATTACAACTTCTGAGACCCGTTTTTTGGCCCGCGTGCTACTCCCGACGTCTATGAGAAGAGCGGTTTCTCGAAACGTGATTGCTCCCCAATTCTCCATAGCCCCCATCGCGAATTCGGGTACAGCGATCATGTGAAGCTTAGGAAGTTCGTACGGGATTCCGTAGTATGATTCGAAGGAAACCATCGCTCTCTTAGCTTCATTCAATGCGAAGTTGCCTAACTTTGCTTTCCCTGGAATAGTAGCGACGATAACATCGGTCTTGCCTAGCTTGTCCTTTTGCTCTTCAAATTTTCCAACGCCGAGGTACAGAAGATATGTGGACATTCGCGGTGTCTTCTGAAAGGTGACAACTTTCTTCTCCCCTTCATCATTCGCGGAGGCAACAGGCATGTTCGAAATCACATCAAGGGTCTTGTCTACTCTTACAGTGACCTTGAACTCGGCTTTCACATCGGGTCTATCGACGCAGGGTAGCATGCGTCTGGCTTGGGCTGCTTCGAAATGTGTCGTCACAACATGAGTGTGATCATAAGGTGCTCGATAAATTCCAGCCAACGAATCGGGAATCAATCCTTTGTAATTGACGGCTAACGTTCCAACAAAAGCTCCAGTACTTATCGTCAATTCTTCGCCGCTCTGTTTGAATTGAAAATTCTTCTGTCCCGAAGTCACGTGGAGTATCTCGAGTCCAGCAGAATTCAAAACAACATCGCCTTCAGATGCCAACTCAATAAGCACTTTGCCGTTGAACTTCAACCCAGTGAAATCAATATCCATGAAAAGATCGTAAATTTTGACTTCCACGGCCTAAGACCAACCACTTGCACATCTAACTTGGCCTACGTAATCTTTTCCGAAAATCCCTACCTACAGTTCCCGTGTCCGCGTGACCTTGTGGGCAGACACGGTTGAGGGGTAAGTCCTTATGTTCGCTTCTGAATCTGGAACGTGTAAATGAATCGGTGTCTCATATGACGGGCCAAATTAGGAGCGAAATCAAGACTACGAAAATTCTTGATCTACCCATCGGAACTGGAGCGACGGGCACTCGTTCTGAGTCCGATTCGATGGGCACGATAGATGTGCCCGCCGAACATTACTGGGGTGCACAAACGCAACGTTCCCTGTTACATTTCTCGATCGGTTACGATCGAATGCCGATCGAAGTCAACCGAGCGTACGGGTACGTGAAAAAAGCCGCCGCAATAGTGAACGCTTCTTATGATCTGTTGCCTGAATGGAAGGCAGAAGTAATCTGCAAAGTTGCCGACGAAATAATCACAGGCAAACTTGACAAAGAATTCCCACTCTACGTTTGGCAGACAGGATCAGGCACCCAATCGAACATGAACGTGAACGAAGTCATCTCCAACAGAGCGATCCAACTTTTAGGCGGAAAACTAGGCAGCAAACAACCCATACATCCAAACGACGACGTCAACATGTCTCAGTCATCGAACGACACTTTCCCAAGCGCCATGCACATCGCTACCGTACTGGAATTCTCCAATCATCTCATCCCGAACGTTGAATCATTGATTAAGGCAATTTGGAACAAGGCGGTCGAATGGGTAGAAGTAGTCAAGATCGGACGAACACATCTACAAGACGCCACACCCCTAACAGTCGGACAGGAATGGTCAGGTTACGCGACACAACTACAGCATGCACTAGATTTAGTGAAACATTCCAGGAACGGACTTTATGAGTTAGCTGTAGGCGGAACAGCGGTAGGAACAGGCCTCAACGCACCTGCTGGTTTCGGAGATAGGATGGCAGTTGAAATCGCCCGACTTACAGGTCAACCGTTCGAAACTGCACCGAACAAGTATGCGGCTCAAGGCGGCGCCGGCCCAACAGTCAATGCAAGCGCCGCATTACGAACACTGGCTGTGTCACTGATGAAAATAGCCAACGACATACGATGGCTCGGCTCCGGCCCACGCGCAGGATTACATGAACTCAACCTCCCACCGAACGAACCAGGCTCTTCCATCATGCCCGGAAAAGTCAATCCAACACAAGAAGAATCAATGATGATGGTCTGCATACAAGTAATCGGAGAAGACAACGCCATAGCACTCGCCGCAGCCCTCGGCAACTTCGAACTCAACACCATGAGACCCATAATGATCAACAACATACTACACTCAGCTCGCATCCTCGGCGACGCATGCGAAAAACTGCGAAAATACAGCATCGAAGGCATCACATTAAACCGAGAAAAAATTTCAAGATTCGTAAAAGAATCACTAATGCTCGTCACAGCCCTCAGCCCAGTCATAGGCTACGACAAAGCCTCAGCAATAGCCCACAAAGCCCACGAAGAAAACATATCACTCCGTGAAGCAGCAATCGCAACCGGTTACATAACCGCTGAAGAATTCGATAAGATCGTCGCACCCGCAAAGATGGTTGGAAACCCACGCAAAGACCTAAACCTAGAATAGCACAAATTCTGATACCAATCAGCTTCAGACGAGCGTCCCTCTTGATAGGCACCAAAAAGACACAAATATGTGAAAATCACACAATTTAACCGAGGAACTATGCATCGTTCGATATGGACGAAAGTTGCAATTGTTGTGCTCGTTTTAGCTGTCTCGTTCACGTTTGCTGCAGGATCAGCACCTAGTCGAGTTTACGCGCGCCACTGGGGGGGAGGCGGAAGCTGGGGAGGCTGGGGCCGGAGTTGGGGTGGCAGTTGGGGTGGATGGTGCTGCAGCTACTCTTACTGGTACTATCCATACTACTCTTACTATTA
>Ga0209517_10007313_pt1 | contig 13282 bp, 11 predicted proteins | sample PeaSoiMetSII2010_FD_187695 | JGI IMG/M metagenome (GOLD analysis project Ga0209517, IMG submission 187695) | Peat soil microbial communities from Weissenstadt, Germany - SII-2010 (SPAdes) (version 2) | ecosystem: Environmental > Terrestrial > Soil > Wetlands > Peat | place: Germany...
TCCACCTGCCCCTTCACGGGGCGGATCTCCACGCTCGGATCCACCAGGCCGGTGGGCCGGATGATCTGCTCCACCACCACGCCCGCCGATTTCGTGAGCTCGTAGGGGCCCGGCGTCGCCGAAACATAAATCACCTGGTTGACGCGGTGCTCGAACTCCTCGAAGGTCAGCGGCCGGTTGTCCAGCGCGCTGGGCATGCGGAACCCGTGAGCCACCAGCACTTCCTTGCGCGACCGGTCCCCGTGATACATGCCGTGCAATTGCGGAACGGTCTGGTGGCTTTCGTCGATGAAGATCATGGAATCGTGCGGCAGGTAATCCAGCAGGGTCGGCGGGGCCTCGCCCGGCAGACGCCCTGAGAAATGGCGGGAGTAATTCTCGATTCCGTGGCAGTACCCGATCTCCTTGATCATTTCGAGATCGAACATGGTGCGCTGGTAGAGGCGCTGCGATTCAATCAACTTGCCCTGTTTTTCCAGCTCCTTGTGCCACCACTCCAGCTCCGTGCGGATGCTGTCCATGGCGCTCGATCGGGTCTCTTCCGACATGACGTAGTGCGTCTTGGGGTAGATCGGCAGCCGCATATAGGTCTGCTTCACCTGCCCCAGCAGCGGATCGATCTGGGCGAGCGATTCCACTTCGTCGCCCCACAGCTCGATGCGGTAGGCGTTGTCGTCGTAGGTGGGATAGATTTCGATGACGTCGCCGCGCACGCGAAAGGTGCCGCGGCGAAAATCGCCGTCGTTGCGCTCGTAGAGGATCTCGACCAGCTTGGAGAGGATCTGGTTGCGCGAAATCTTCTGCCCCTTCTCCAGCATCAGTAGCATGCCGTAGTAGGCTTCGGGGGAACCGAGTCCGTAGATGCAGCTCACGCTGGCCACGATCACGCAATCGCGCCGTTCGAACAAAGACTTGGTGGCCGAAAGCCGGAGCTTGTCCAACTCGTCGTTGATGGTGGCCTCTTTTTCGATGTAGACGTCGCTGGAGGGGATGTAGGCCTCGGGCTGGTAATAATCGTAGTAACTGACGAAGTATTCGACCGCGTTGTCCGGGAAGAACGATTTGAACTCGTGATAGAGCTGCGCCGCCAGCGTCTTGTTGTGCGCCAGGACCAGCGACGGGCGTCCTACGGCCTCGATCACCTTGGCCATGGTGAACGTTTTGCCGGAGCCGGTGACGCCCAGCAGCACCTGGTGCTGCTCCGCCTCGCGCACGCCGCGCGTCAGCTCGGCGATGGCATTTTCCTGATCCCCGCGCGGGCGGTAATTGACCGCCAGTCGAAACCCCATGCTTCCAGCTTCGCAGAACACAGGGCGTAGCGCCAAGCGCCGCCGGCTCGCTCCCTGACGGTCGCGGCTCCGTTTCGAATGCATCGTGTCTGCAAAACATTACAGAGCCGCGACCGTGAGGGAGCGGTCGGCGTGAACCGACTTCTCCTCCATCCGTTAAGCACTCCTACTCATTCCGCAGTGCGGCCGAGGGATCGAGCGCGGCAGCCCTCCGCGCGGGCATCCATGTCGCCAGGACCGCTATCCGCAAGAACAAATTGGCCATACCACCAAACGTGCCGGGATCGGTCGGTGTGATACCCACCAGCATGGTGGTCATCGCCCGGGTCAGCACCAGCGCCGCAATCAATCCCGCCGCCAGCCCTGCCGCGCTGAGGCGCAGGCCGTGGCCAATCATGAGGCCGAATACGGTCGAGGGCGTCGCGCCGAGCGCCATCCGCACGCCGATTTCGGCGGTGCGCTGGCCGACCAGCGTGGACAGCACGCCGTACAGGCCGACCCCCGCCAGCAGCGCGGCGATGGCGGCGAAGGCGGCGATCAACAGCAGCGAAAAGCGCGTGCCGGATTCCGCACGCTCCACGATCGAATCCAGCGTCTGTACGTCGGTCAGTAGCATGCTCCGGTCAAACTTACCCATCTCGGCGCGGACCCGGGCCGCATACTTGCCCGGATCGCGTTGGACCACAAGTGATCGTAGACGTTGCGCTTCGGCAGGCCGTCGCAGGCGTACACCAGGCGGTTCGGGTCCTTATAAGGAAGCGGGCGAAGCAGCACAGCGTCGGCGACGCTGAAGATGGCGGTGCTCGCGTCGATCCCCAGAGCGAGTGTCAAAACGGCTGCCGCGGCGAAAGCCGGGCTGGATCGCAGCGTCCGAACGGCGTAAAGGAAATCCTCGAGCATCCCCTGCCCCCCTGCCTGATTATATATACTCGCTACTCATGGGAAACATCGCACAGCCGCAGCCCGAGTCAATGGCGGAGAAGATGCCAGTGGCGTACCTGCCGGCGCCGCCCGCCTGGAGCCTGCCACACCGCATCCTGTTCCGCTTCCTTTTTGCGTATTTGGTCCTCTATATTGCGCCCACCCTGGCGAACGCCGTCCCCTGGGTATCCAAGCTCGGCCAATTCTACTTCAAGGCCTGGCACGCCCTGGTGCCCTGGGTCGCGATCCACGTCTTTCACCTGAGCGGCCAGCCCACCACATACTTTCCTACCGGCAGCGGCGATACCACGCTGGCGTACATCCAGAACCTGTGCTACGTGGTCTTCGCGCTGGTGGCCACGCTTGCCTGGTCGCTCGCCGACCGCAGACGGACGGACTACCGGAAGCTGCACGGGTGGCTGCGGGTCGCGGTTCGCTACACGCTGGCTCTCACCCTGTTCTCTTACGGTTTCGCCAAGGTGTTCCCGCTGCAGTTCCGGTTTCCCGGCTTCACGAAACTGATCGAGCCCTACGGTGACTTCTCACCCATGGGTGTGCTCTGGAACTTCATGGGTGCATCCACGGCCTACATCATTTTTGCGGGTGCGGTGGAGGTGACCGGCGGCGCGCTACTCCTGTTCCGCCGCACCACTGCGCTGGGTGCGATCGTGTCTGCCGGGGCGCTTCTCAACATCGTCATGCTCAACCTTTGTTATGACGTGCCGGTGAAGATCTATTCGATGAATCTGCTGTTCCAGGCCATCTTTCTCGTTGCGCCCGACCTGCGCCGTCTCCTAGACCTGCTCATACTGAACCGGCCCGTGGCACCCGGGGATCTGGGGAGTCTGCTCGGACGCCGCTGGATGCGATTCGCCGCCGCCGGCGTGAAGGTCTTGTTCATCGGATATATTCTCTTCATTCAAATCAACCGCGGCTGGAGCAGCTACAGGCAAGTCCGGAACCCGGAGAAGCCGCCGCTCTATGGCCTCTACGAGGTGGAGAAATTCACGCAGAACGGGCGTGAGCTGCCGCCTTTGACTACCGACGCCACGCGTTGGAGGAAGGTGGTCGTACAGTTCCCGGGGTTTATCAGCGCGCGCGCGATGGACGATTCGCAACGCGGCTACTCCGCGGAATACAGCAAAGGGACCAATACCTTCACGCTCTCACAGGGTGGCCCGAAGAGTCCCAAGAGCGTCTTCACCTACACACGGCCGGACGCCGATCACGTGCTGCTGGAGGGCACACTGGGGAACGACGCGCTCTCGATCCACATGCGGAAGATCGACACGTCGAAGTTTCTGCTGGTGAGCCGCGGCTTCCACTGGATCAGCGAGCTGCCGTTCAACCGGTAGCTCTGTACTATGATAAATCGCTGGGATCGCCGGATTGAGACGGGAGCGTCTGTCCCTTAACCGGCCAATCGGCCTCCGTCTTTTGGGGGGGGTCCTTTGTGCAATGTCCGCAGAAGCGTTCCGGCGTCGTTGACGGGAACATAAGGACGCGCGCACGGCTTGTTCTACTGGTGCGAATATGCAATTTTGCCCAGGCCCTCTCGGCTACTGGCAAACGATGCCCAAAAACCAGGGAAAACAGACAGCCGGTCGTACCACCACGCGTGGTTGCACTGGATTTCCAGCAGCGGAAAGTTCTCGAAGCGCTTCGCCCCAAACGGCCGTGAAGTGATAGGTATCGCCCCTACTGTCCCACGTGTCTCCTTTGATGATGCGATTGCCTTGACTTGAGATCTTTCCCTCATTCACGCAAGTGTAGCGACAATTGGTGGTACAGAGGGCGGAATCGACACCCGCATGACCACCGATTCGGGAGTGAAACTCTCCATCGTCATTGACGCGTTGCGCCCGTCGTTCGATACACCGTCGTAGTGTCCGTTGTTCCATGTCCAAGTCCAGCAAGTAGCACCAGGAGTGGAACAAGTGCGCATCATTCCTGGAAGGCTTTGGGGAGTCTTTCCAATCGTCGCATACCAGTTGCCGGACATACTGTTCCAGTGCCCCGGCCACGACGACGTGAACTCTCCTCCAATTCGGTCACCGTGGCGAGTCCCGTTGTAAACTGCCGTCAAGCCCGCCGCGGAACCTGTCGAGTCCGCGCGGCGGATAACCACGGTGTCGCCGTCGAGATTCTCCACGCTCAGGTTTGCGACCGCGCCGGACGGCCACTGGCCATTGCCTTGTTTGCCAAGGAACGTCCAGGTCGCACAATTATTGGTCCCTTCACACTCGGTCATTGTGATGGGAACAGCGGCTTGCGACATGGATGGTGCTTGAGCCTGTTTCTGCGCCAGCTTGCGTGCCTTGCCCATACGCAATAGTCGTCAGAGCGAAGGTTGCCAGAACAACCGATACAAACGTGCCGAGCGAATGCGGCTGAGCCATTGGTAAGCCTCCCAAAACAGTCTGAAATATCTTACATCATCTGCGGTTCAGAACTTGAAAGCGCTAATCCCGAGCATTCTTGCCTGGTCGTGGGAGCAGCATCCTGACGTATCGTCACTCCCGCGGCCCGCGAACCGCCGAAACTCCGACTACAGGCAGGAAGCCGTCGCGCGACAATATTGCTAATGCTACAAGACCTCGCCTACGCGCTCCGCCAGTTTCGCCAGAGCCCCGGTTTCGCCCTAGCCGCTATCCTCACCCTCGCGCTCGGCATCGGCGCCAACGCCGCCATCTACGCGGTGCTGGATGCCGTCGCCTTCCGCTTGCTCCCCGTCCGCGACCCGCAACGCCTGGTCAAGATCCAAGTGCTGGAGAATGGCAAACCGCTCAACCTCAGCTATCCGCTCTACCGCGAAATGGCCGCGCGCCAGCAGGTAGCCGAGGGAATGTTCGCCGTCAGCGACTATCCGCTCCATGCCGCTGTTCTGCGTGGCCGCGGCCCCGCCCGCACGGTGAACGCGGTGCTGGTGAGCGGCAACTACTTCCAGTTGCTAGGTGTCCCCGCGCGCTTCGGCCGCACCTTTTCCGATGCCGACGACCGCGCTGCCGCTCCCCCTGTCGCGGTGATCAGCGATGCCTTTTGGGACCGCGAATTCGCCCGCGGCGAAGACGCCCTCGGGAAGCCCCTCACGATCAACAAGGCGCTCGTGACCATCGTCGGCGTCACCCAAGCTGGCTTCTCCGGCGAAACGCAGGGCAACGCCCCGGATGTGTGGCTGCCCATGAGCGTGGCGCCGCTGGCCATGGCTACCGACTGGCTCAACGCGCCGAATGCCTCCTGGCTGACCGTGATGGCGCGCCTGCGGCCCCCGGTATCGCCACGGCAGGCGCAGACGGCCCTCGCGGCGCTCTACCGTTCGCTCGACGAACGCCGCGCCGGCGCGGCCGAATATCGCCTGGAGCTGGAACCCGCGAGCCGCGGCATCGCGCAGTTGCAGGCCCGGTTCCAGAGCCCGCTGCTCGTCCTGATGTCGGTAGCCGGCATGGTGCTGCTGATCGCCTGCTGTAATCTGGCCAATCTGCTGCTCGGACGGACCACGGCCCGCACGCACGAAATCGGCGTGCGACTGGCGCTCGGCGCGGGACGATCGAGGCTGATCCGCCAATTGCTCACCGAGAGTCTTCTGCTTTCCGCGCTGGGGTCGGTGGCCGCGCTCGCCCTGGCGCGGTGGGGCTCGCGCGCGTTGGCCGCTATGGCCGCGGAGGGCCAGAACTGGCATGTGCCGGTGGACCTCGATTGGCGCGTCCTGGCCTTCACCGCCGCCGTCACTATCGCCGCCACGTGCCTGTTCGGAGTCGCGCCGGCCCTGGCAGCGACGCGCGTGGACCTACACTCCGCACTCCAAGGCAGCCGGCGCAGCCAGACGGCCGGCGTTCATGGGCACGCGCTCGGCAAGGTGTTGGTGGTGGCCCAGGTCTCGATGGCACTGATGCTGCTTTCTGGCGCCGCGCTGCTGGCCCGCTCGCTGTGGAACCTGCGGCACCAGGATTTCGGTTTTCAACACGAGCACGCGCTGATGGCGCAGCTTCCGTGGGAATTCAGCCCCACCATGATGGCGCGCTACGCGGCGCTGCGCCAACCGTTGTACGACCGCATGAACGCCCTGCCCGGCGTTCGCTCCGCGGCGTTCTCCGGCTTCGGACCGATGGGCGGCGACCAGCACACCGGCCCGCTTTCGTCCGCCGAACGCCCGTCCCAGCGGGGCGACAACAACCGCATGGTGCACGTTTCCACCGGTTACTTCGAGACGTTGCGAATCCCCATCGTGGCCGGGCGGGGGATCGGCCAGGAGGACCGCGCCGGCGCGCCCAAAGTGGCGGTATTGAGCGAGACCGCGGCGCGGAAAATGTTCGGCGGCGGCAACCCCGTGGGCCGCCTCGTGACGCAGGGCAAGACCTTCGATGCGCAAGACTCATGGCGGGTGGTGGGAGTGGCGCGCGACGTGCGATTTGCGAGTCCCGGCGACCCCTTCGGCTTTGTCGTTTACCTGCCGATGGAGCAGGCCCCGGCCCCCATCACGGCCGTGATTCTGCGGACCACCGGAGATCCGGCGCTCGCGGCTGGAAACTTGCGGGCGGCCCTGCACGCGCTCGATCCCGACAGGGTGGTCGGCAGTGTGCGCCCCTTGGCGGACACGATCGACGCGCAGTTAACTCAGGAACGGCTGATGGCGTCGCTCGCGGCCGCCTTCGGCGCCCTGGCACTGCTGCTGACCTGCTGCGGAGTCTACGGAGTGATTTCCTACGTGGTGGAGCGGCGCACACACGAGATCGGCATACGCCTGGCGCTGGGCGCCGGCCGCGCCCAGGTGACCAGAGCGCTGATGAAGGAGGTAGCGCTGCTGCTGGCCGCGAGCACGGTACTCGGCGGCGCCGGGGCTGTCGCGGTGACGCGCGCGATGCGGGCGATGCTCTTCGGCTTCGGCCCGAACGATTACGGGCTGCTGCTGGCGGTGGCGCTTCTGCTGATTGCGGTGGCATTGGCCGCGGGCTTCCTGCCGGCTCGCCGCGCGGCGCGGCTGGACCCGATGGCTGCGCTGCGGTAACGCCGGCAGTCTTGCCGCCGGCCGGACCTTGTCCTAAGCACTGCGGCGTCAGGGCGGAGCAATTCACTGAAGAGTGGTTGCGAACTCTACTCCAAACGGACAGATCTCTTGCGGGCCAATGGCACCCGCAAGAGATCCGAGTGGCTGCTGCCGCCGATTACCTGGTTGTCGCCAATGCCGGCTTCAATGCTTCCAGTGCAGCTCGTACGCCTGCGCCATAGGCAGGGTCGGCTTTGGTGCAGTTGGCGATGTGCCGCTCCTGAATCTCCTCCGGTGCGGCGCCGAGGGACCTTGCCGTGTTTTCGAACAGGACTCGCTGCTGCGCCTTCGTCATCAAACGGAACAAGGCGCCCGGTGGCGAGTAATAATGGTCGTTCGCGATGATGGCGGCAGCCTCGGCATCGGTAAGGTTCTTGATGCCCTGTTGGGTCTTAAATGTTGAATTTCACCCAATGCCGTTCCTGCTTCGCGTTAATAAAACTGAACGTGTGCGAGCCGAAGCCATTCATGTGGCGATAGCTGGCAGGGATTCCGCGATCGCTCATGACGATGGTGACCTGGTGAAGGGCCTCGGGCAACGAGGTCCAGAAATCCCAGTTGTTCCTGGGGCTACGCATGTTGGTGCGCGGATCGCGCTTTACCGCATGGTTGAGGTCGGGGAACTTGAGAGGGTCGCGCAGAAAGAAGACCGGCGTGTTGTTGCCGACCAGGTCCCAGTTGCTTCATGGCAAAGCCAAGGATATCCCGCTCGGCATCGGCTGCGCCGCGTTCGCCGGCAACGGTGGAACAGCGCAGGAACATGTCGGTCTTCTTGCCGATCGCGGAGAATATCTTGCCTTTCGTATAACGGGTGATGTCGTGGGTAACGGTGAGAGTGCCGAAAGCGGCGGAGCCTTTGGCGTGCATACGCCGCTCGGGGATCACCTCACGGTCAAAATGGGCCGGTTTCTCGAGAAACCAGACGTCCTGGAGCAAAGCGGGGCCGCGCGGTCCAGCGGTCATCGTATTTTGATTGTCGGGAACCGGTGCGCCCGCGCAGGTTGTTATATATGGTGGCCCGTGACGCGCGCGGAGCTGCGCGATTGACGGCCTCGAAAATCTCCTCGGCCGCGGAGTGGACGGGATGTTCCATCAGAAACGCCATCACCGCGTACCGCCGCGGCGTAGACCGTAGTCCGCCCGCTTCAAAGTACGCCCCGATCTTCTCGCGAGTGGATCTCACCTTAGGAGAATAGATCTAATCTTGGAAAATGTAAAGGGGAGGACGGCCCGCAATCACGACCTGCTGGCGGATGCCATGTCCTGGCGCAACAGAAGGGCCCGTGCAAGGTAACGCTGCTCCGCGTTAAGCTCTGGCTTTCCCTCTTTCCACCTTCGCCGGGTCAGGGCGCCGAAGCCCGCCCCCCGCCCGACCGATAAATCAAGACGCCAGCCATATTGGCCACCACCACGATGCCGCAGATCTTGCTGGCGTAGGCCGCCTTGCTCACCACGTCCACAATCGGATATACGGCAATGAATAGCGAGATCAGGCTCGCCACAAAACCGCAGAACGCAACCACCTTCAGCCACGCGGGCAAGGCCGCCCTCAGCGTGCAATTCCCCATCCACGGAAGCGCGAAGAGCGCGACGTAAGTGAGCGCGTAGAGCACGATCGAGGAAGTCGCCAGCAACTGATTGGCCTCCTGCTCGCCAACTCCCAGCATGCTCGACAGGATGAAGAGCATCACCAGGACGGCGACGAACAGAATCGAGTTCACCGGCGTTCGCCAGCGGGGGTGAAGCTCGGTGAACCACCGCGGCACCAGGTTGTCCCAGCCCGCCGTCATCGGCAGGCGGGTCAGTCCCGTGAAGATCAGGCTGGCGCTGGCCACCGCGCGCGCCAGCAGCAGCAGGATGGCGAAGGGCGCTGCCCAAGCCCCCACGCCCGTCGTGCCAAACGCCTGCCGCATGGTCTGCGGGATGGGTCCGATCACGTTGATGGGCTGCCCGCCGAGGAATGCCAGCACGGAACTGGTGCCGAGAATGAACATCAGCGCGATCACCGGCGCGGAGATCATCACGGATTGGCCGATGGTGCGGGCCGCGCTACGGCATTCGCCGGCCAGAATCGCCACGTACTCGAACCCGCTGAGGCCCCCAACGGTCATCTGTCCGAAGACCGCCAGGCTGAACCAGTCGAGCTTCGGCCACGCCCACGGAATGGGCTCGTAGTGCGCGAGGGAGCCGCGGAGCAGGGCCCACACCGGGAGGCCCAGGAGGATGACGTACGCCAGAAGGATCATCAGGCTTCCCGTATTGTGCAGCCACTTGCCGATGTCCAGACCGCGCACGGCCACCAGCGTGATCGCCGCCATGACGCCGCCGGTGAGAACCAGGGTCGCGGCCTTGCTCCCCGGCACCCAGGCCGCCGATGGCCCCAGCATGTACGAAAGATCGGTCGGCACCACGAAGATGATGGCGCCCGTGACAATCACCGCGTAGACCCAGAGATTCCAGGCGGTGAGAAATCCGGCCATCTCGCCGAATCCCGCCTTGGCCCATTGATAGAGGCCGCCTTCGAGCGGCATCAGCCGGTTCAGATAGATCACTACCGCCGCCAGCGGCAGATAGAAGACCAGCATGGCAGCCAGCCAGAAAACCACGTGGGCGCGCCCAAGCTTTCCCGCGATCCCCACCCACGAGGAGCCCACGACGCACAGCACCTGGGCCAGCACCAGGTCCCGCAGCCCCAATTCCTTTCGCAGGCTGGTTTCCTGGATTCGCGCGACCGAAGATCCGCGGGGCGATTCACTGGGCACAGTCCATCAATGATGCCATAGTCGGGACAGGCTTCAGCTCTGTCGAGGCATTTTTGTTCGCCGGCTGTCAGTCGGCCGCCACCCTCGGTGTGGACGCCATCTGCCTGGCCTGGTGGCGCTTCTTTTCCGAGCCGTAGCGCCACCTCCAGACCGACGCGGCAGCTACCGTGACGAAGCAGCCTTCCACCAGGATCTTCTCGCCATCCAGTAAGTCCGGCGGCGCGTTCCTCAGATTCTGATCGATCAGCGTCCCGTGGACAAACATGATCGCGGCTGCAACATACGCCACATAGTGCAGTTTCTTCCAGGTGCGGTAACCCAGTCGCGGGCGGAAATAGGAAGTGACCACGACCAGCGCGAACCCGTAGAACGTCGCCGCGCCCAGGCAGTTGTACAACCGCTGCCCCGGAGACTGGAGCGGCCACAGCAAATCGAAGATTCCAAACTGTCCCACTTTGCTGGCGGCAAACAGCAGGATCAGCGGATGCAAACACACCACCGCGATCGCCAGATACGCGTTCCAATTGTGAATTTTGAAAAGCGGGATTCTGCGGTGCGGCCACTGGCGCCGCGGATTGTAATTCACCGAGACCAGCAGCCCCAGCAGAATATTCACCGTGAGCAAAACCATCGCGGTCAGTCCCGCGAAGCTGGAAAGATCGATGGCGTTCATACGCTACCCGGTCAGGGAAGGGGTGTCGACTTCTGCGCCTTGCGAAGCTGGGCGATGGTCGCCTCCACCTCTTCCAGCTTCGACGGAATCCCGGCGGAGATCATCTTCGGCGCGCCTGCGGTCACCAGGACATCGTCCTCGATGCGCACGCCGATGCCCTTGTATTTCTCGAACGCGGGGCGGACCGCGGCGATGAACTTCTCGTTTTCCGGCGTCTTGGGAAGATCGTCGAGCGCGGCGGGCCGGATGTAGATGCCGGGCTCGAGCGTGACTACCATGCCTGGCTGAAGCTCCCGGATGGTTGGACCATCGTGCACGTTCAGTCCGATGTTGTGGCCGATGCCGTGGTTGAACCAGATGCGGACTTGCTGGTCGCTCGCCGCATCGGTGATGAGTCCGAACTTGAGGAGTCCGTCTTTGAACACCTGGTTCGCGGCGCCGGTCACCGAATCCGCGCCCCCGGTCCACGAGTGGCCGGACAGCGCCATTTTGAAGCCCGCCTGCTGGGCCTCCCAAACCAGGCGGTAGATCTCGGCCTGTTCCTTCGAGTACTTGCCGCTCACCGGGATGGTGCGGGTGACATCCACGCTGTATCCGTCAAACTCGGCGGCATCGTCCATCAGGAGCAGGTCGCCGGCCTGCATGCGGTCCTTGTTGGTTTCGTAGTGCAGGGTGGTGGCGTTCGCTCCGGAAGCGACGATGCACGGATAGCCCCAGTGGGCATTGCGCCGCAGGAACGTAAACTCGAACTGCGCCTGGATTTCGTACTCCCAGGCGCCGGGCGCCCCGGCCGCGTAGGCCCGCTGGAAGGCTTCGGAGGTGATGTCGACGGCATGCTGCAGGATGTCGATTTCGCGCTGGGATTTGACCCTTCGAAGCGCCGAGAAAATGGGGGTGGCGTCCTTGACGGTCAGACCGGCCACGGTTAATTTGGCCGCCAAATCGATCTCGCGGCGATATTCGGCGGGACGGCCGCGGGAGATCATGTAGATCTCCGCCTCACCCTTGGCCACGTTTTCGACGGGCTTCCGGAACGCGCTTTCGATATCCACCGGAATGGGATGCGGTGGTTCGAGCGGGTCGCCCCGTCCGCCTCTCCCGCCCCTGCCTGCCGGAGCGGCGTCCGCCTTGAGAATCGCCTCCGCCGGAGGGATGAGGGCGGACAGGAACGAGTTCAACAAGCGCGCATCCCAGACATCCTGGATGCCGGAAATTTGGCGGCCTTCGCCGGGAGTAAGAATGTGCCCCGTCCAAGTTTCCTGTTCGGGATTGGAGGGCGGCAGGAACAGAATCTCGCGGACCTTTTCGGCGCCAGGGACGATCACCAGCGCGCTGCCGGGCTGCGGAATACCGGTCAAATAGAAGAAATCGTTCTCCTGGCGAAAGGGCCAGTCGACGTCGCCCGCGTAGTTCCGCGGCTCCGCGGCGTAGAGGATGAGAATTCCCTCTTCGCCGATCTGCCCAATCAGGGCGCGGCGGCGCGCGGTGAGGTCGGATACGCGGTCGCGCTCCCAGGAAACGGGGGGCGGCGGGGCCACTTTCCAGATGCCCGCATCGGCGCCGCGGGCGAGCGAACCGGACCATAAAAGAACGAGATAACAGACACACAGGTATCGACGATCCATCAGCTTGATTAGGCCCTCCGGCAACGTTGTATCCATTTTGGCACAGGCAACTCCCGGAACGGGTCCGCACCCCGGATATCCGTGCGAAGCCGGATTCTTGCCTGTTTATATGAAGAGGTCAACTGAGACCTTGAAGAACTCGGCAAGCTGTCTGGCATGCACTCTACTGATGGCGCGCTTCCCGTTGATGACGTCCGAGACATAGCCTCTGGATTTGAAAACCGAAAGAAGGTCGGCTTGCCTCAAACTGCGTTGTTCCATCAGGTACACCAACATTTCGCGGGGACTCGGATCGGGCAGGGGATTATGCTCCTCTTCGTAGTCCTTGATCAGACGAGCCATCAGTTCAAGGGCGGCGTCCTCTTCCGCGGTGCGATGGTCGCCCTTGTCCATCAGCTTCTCGACTTCGGCCAGCATGCGTTGATGCTGCTCGCCCGTTGTGATCACTCGCGGCAGCACTCTCGCCAATACCCGAGCGTACTTCTTGTTGTCGATTGCTAGCGTGCCCATTTCTTCCAACCTCCTCGCGTGTACTCCTTGTGAGTGAGGAATTCTTTGACCATCAGAAGCTTGGCCCGATAATCCACCTTCACGATCAGCCGGTAGTGGTTATGCCGGATATTGAAAACCAAGAGCGACTTGTACTGGTCGGCATCCGGAAAGTGCAGGCGAACGTCATGAACGTCCTCCCAGACGGCATGGCTGGCTGCTTTATTCCAGCGGAATAGTTCTTCGGCCGCATCCGCGTGAAGAGCCGCGTACCTCTTGATGGCCGTCGAGCTGATCACGTTCACGCCTCCATGCTCGCATAACGCGAGTGTGGAGGCAAGAAGCCCCGGCGCTTCGATCTCGCCGCCAAGCGCCTCGATCGCCAGCATTTTCTAATCGAAGAATGATCATGAAATCGGGTGCCGTTTCCAATACAAGATGATCATGGAAATTGAGCGGGGAGGCCGCGTAGCGGCCGG
>Ga0209517_10007314_pt1 | contig 13281 bp, 14 predicted proteins | sample PeaSoiMetSII2010_FD_187695 | JGI IMG/M metagenome (GOLD analysis project Ga0209517, IMG submission 187695) | Peat soil microbial communities from Weissenstadt, Germany - SII-2010 (SPAdes) (version 2) | ecosystem: Environmental > Terrestrial > Soil > Wetlands > Peat | place: Germany...
GGCGGGATTCAGCGCGAGTCCGCTTTTGTTCGGGGAGTTCCACGTGCGTTTTTTCCTGCGGGCCACCGCCGTTAGCCTCTGCTGCCTCCTGCCGCTGAGCTTGACGTGGGCCGTGCCTCCGGCCGCGCCGCCCGCCGCTCCGCCCGCCGCTCCCAGCAAGGCTCCGGCAACGATGGCACCGGCCGCGCCGACAGCGGATGGCTTTGCCGCAGCGGCGGCCGCTCGGCATGCCAAGCGCACGGCCTGTCTCAAGGAAGCCAAGGCCAAGAAACTCGTGGGATCCCAAAAAAACGCTTACATTCAAGATTGCCTCGCGCACTGAGCGGAGCCGCGCTGCGTCGGCGCCACCGCTACGTCCACGCGTCATTGATCTGTTGAGTGCTGCACGGCCTGTCGGAGCGTGTCCGCCGCTGAGTGCGGCGCGAGTTGCCGGGCCATGACGCTGTGCTGAAAATCGATGAGCACCAGCGCGCTCGTCTTGGCATCCAACGTGAATTTCGTCATGAGGTCTCCAAAGGATGACGTCGCGTTATGAGCGAGTCCCCGTAACGCGGAGCACTACGACTCGATCAACTCTATTGTCGCGAAGTGACCCTGAGCACGAGCTAATTTTCCATCGCAAGTCAGAAGCGGAGCGCTCAGCGCCTCCGCCAAGGCAACGTAAGCGCCGTCATACGCGGTCAGGGTCTCGCGTAGCTGCCAAATTCGCGGCAGTAATAACTGATGGCCGTGGCGTTCGATGGGCAGTTGAGCGAAGTCATCGAATGCCTGCGCAGCGCGCACGGTGGATAGCTCCTTTCGTTGCACCAGGCGACGCAGTACATGAGTCACTTCTATATCAAGCAAATGAGGGGCGTGAAGCCGTTCCGACGCTTGCAGGGCACGTTCCATCAAGCGAACTGCCTTACTCGTTTGCAATAACATTTCCAGCAACGCGGACGCATCGATAACGATCAACGGCTATCCCGCTCCGCGCGGACGATATCCGTGGGCGATAGCTTGCCCCGATAGGCGTCGCGTTGTCGCAGGCGCTCCTGCATTTCCTCGAGCGTCGGCTGCTCTGCAATCTTGCGCACTTCCCGAATCAAGTAGTCGGATAACGGAAGGCCCGACAAAGCAGCCCGTGCCTTCAGTTGCCGGTGCAACGCGTCCGGGACATGCCGCAGCTGAATCATTTTTGACATGTTTGAAGGATAGTTGCATGTGGATAACATGTCAAGGCTGCCGAAAAGAGCCGACGTGTGCTTTGATACACTTACGGGCAATTGGCCGTTCCCGCCGCCCGGCACAGATAATGCTTTTTCACGTACGTGCCGTAGCCTGGAGTCGGATCGCCCGCCGCATCGGTGATCAATACGTTCTCTTTGTGGCCGCTCCATGAGTCCCACGTCCATCCCAGATAGCCGATGCCGTTGGTATCGGCAAACGGCAACAGCACCGCTGCCCACGGCGCCGTCGAACCGCCGATGGCATCGCCGAACTCCGTGATCACCACCGGATAGCCGGCGGCCATGATGCTTTGTACGGCGTTCATCTCCAGACTCGAGCATTGCGGTAAGCCGACGCTCAAGATTCCATCCGCCACGCACGCCACTTGGGTCGGATATTTCGACGCGGCGTACGCATGCCATACCGCTCCCAATTGACCGGCGGGGTCGGTGGGCTTGTATTTCAGCCAGCCGTCCATCTGCTGCGACCACTGCAGCGTCGCGGTAAGCACCACGTTGGTCGCGCCCGTGGCGCGCACGGCATCGAGCATCGGTTGCATGCCCGCGGTCGACCACGTCAGATCCTTGACGCCCGAGCCGCCGCCGTAGAGCACCTTCGTGACCGTGCCGCCGTTCAGCAGATCCGGCCACGGGGTATGGCCGACCAGTGCCGTGGCGTCCAGGAACGGTTCGTTGAAGAGTTCGAAGATCACCGCCGGATTCGATTTGAACTGCGTGGCCACCGACGTCCAGAACGCCGCCGCATGGTCGGCATCGGCCATGGGATTCTGCGCGGTCGGACACACGGGACTCGCGCCATCATTGGGCGCGCCCCAATGCAGCTCGAGAATCACGTACAGGCCCGCGGCGGTGGCCTCGGCCACGCTCTGCTTCACCGTGGCCTGATAGTTGCCGCCCGGATCCGCCTTGATAATCGCGCCCTTCCCCGCATTGGCCCCAAGGTCGAGACAAGACAGCCCCAGCCAGGAGGCCTCGTTGAGCGGCAACCTCACCGAATTGGCGCCCCAGCGCTTGATGGCATTCCAATTGGGCGTGGAATCGCCGGTCTGTCCGCCCCAGGGGTTGTTCGGACTCCAGCCGCCGATGGCGACGAACTCGAGCCCGGCGACGTTCACGCCGCGCAGTTGCACGGTCGCGCCCTTCTCATCGACGAAGTGATTGCCCGCGACTTTGATCGCCGGTGCGGCGGCGAGGGCGGCCCCGCAGACCAGCGTCGCCAGGAGCCAGAGCAAGAATCTTACGCCCATTCGACTCCCTCCATCTCACCGCACCCGCTAGGCCTGTAGTACATTCTAATGCATGAGCACTCTAACGTTAGAAAGAGCGCACGCCGCAGCATGTCCCACCTGAAAGCAAAGCCCGCGCACTTCTTCTCCCGCCTCGCGCGGCGATGCGCGGCTGGGGTGGGCGCGGCCCTGCTCCTGTTGGTCATCACCGCTCCGAGCATGGGCGGCGCGGCGGCGCGCTCCATGGGTTGCGAGAAGCCGGCGCGGCCGGGAACCGTCGCTCTGACGACCAAGGATGGGAATAAGACCACTCGCTCGTACTTCGTTCAGATCCCGGCCGACTACAACCCGGCGCGGCCCTATCCCTTGATATTCGTGTTCCATGCCGCCGGCGGCAACCCGGCGCAAAGCCGTGGGTGGGGTCTGCAGAACGCCGCCGGTGCATCCGGCAACGGCATCTTCGTCTTTCCCGAGGGTATCAATTTCCAGCGCGAGGGGATTGGCTGGGACGACCGGAGCGATGGCTACGATTTGCCGCTGTTCGATCATATGCTCGGGGACCTCGAGGCGGGCTACTGCGTCGACCCGAGCCGCGTCTTCGTGACCGGCTTCTCATGGGGCGGCGATTTCGCGACCGCGCTCGCGTGCCATCGCGGCGATCAAATTCGCGCGGTGGCCGTCAATTCGGTGAGTGACGAATACCAGGATAAATCAGACTACCGGACGTACCGCGACCTGCCCTGCTCCACCCGCCAGCATCCGCCCATCCGCTTCGAGCATGCGGTGGGCGGCGATTCGTCATATCCGCCGCCGTATTTCGCGACCACGTCGAAGCTCTTCCAATATCTGAATTCGTGCAGCGCCGCGTCGACCCCCGTTCCCTCGAGCACCCCGGTGATGTCCTGCGCGTCCTTCACTAGCTGCAAAAGCGAATTCGTCGAATGTTCCTTCGATCACAGCATCGGTCATACGCTGCCGCCGAATTGGGCCCAAGACACCTGGGATTTTTTCTTGGCGCACTCGAAATAGCAGTGCGCGGTCGCGAGGAATACTTTTCTCATAGCCTCCGCAGATAGCGTCGATTTCGCGAGCAAGTGCCACCACGGGCCACGCAACGATCCGCGGCGGCCGGCGTGGAAGACCGAGAGTTTTTTCAGGCGGTTCGCGAAGGCCGACTGAACCGTGAAGCGCGGTGTCGCCACTCCTCGCGGCCGGCGTACGCCGCGGCGCCGGCAAGCATGAGCGCCAGCGTGAACCAGGTGAGCGCATACACCAGGTGATTGTTCGGCAGCTCGATCACCGTCAACCCGCCGACGGGCAGACCGCCGGGAACCGGTGTCGCGTCGGCGTCAATGAAATACGGTGCGATCGGGGAGAGTGCACGCGCTGCGGCAATCGCCGCCACGTCGCGTGAATACCAGCGATCGGCGGCAGGATTGTTCGCGTGCAGGAAGGCACCCTTCGGTTCGGTCACGCGCAGCAAGCCGCTGACGACCGTGCCGTCGCTGATGAGGCCCGCTGTGCGTGTCGCGGCATCACGCCGCTCGGGTGGCACGAAGCCGCGATTGACGAGGACGGTGAAGCCGCCAGCCGTGCGCAGCGGCGTCAGCACCCAAAAGCCGCCGCCCAGGCGCGTCACCGCGCGCACCAACGTCTCACGGTCATTGAGATACTGCCCGGCGACGCGCACGCGCCGATAGGCATGATCGCCGGCAGTAACCTGCGGCCATTGCGAGGGCCCCGGAGCAGCGATCGGCGCGGCGCGGACACGCTGCGTGATCTGGCCGATCAGATTCAGCTTCCAGACTCGCCGCTCGAGCTGCCATATTCCCAGTGCCGTCAGTGCGGCGACGGTGAGCAGGCAGAGCAGACCCAGCAACGACAGCACCAGCGGCGAGCGCGCCGGCCTTGGCCGGTGCTCCGCGCTCAAGGCATCTGGCTCATATCCCCCGGCATCATGTTGGCGTTTAGATGATAGATGATCCATAGCGATCCGATCAGGACGATCACGACCAAAATGAGCGTGAACACCAGCGCCATGATCGACCAGCCGTCTTCCGATCGGGTATTCATGTGCAGGAAATACACCATGTGAACGGTGATCTGCACCACGGCCAGCGTCGTGATCGCCAGCTCCGTGGCGATTTTGCTGTTGAGCACTCCGGACATGACGAGCCAGAACGGGATCGCCGTCAAGATCACCGACAGGATGAACCCGGTCAAATAGCTGCGCAGCGAACCGTGGCTGTCGCCGTGCGCGTGTCCGCCGGCGGCATGCTTCCCGTGCACCGCATCGCTCATCGCAGCATCCCCCCCAGGTAGACGAACGTGAACACACCGATCCAGATGACGTCGAGGAAATGCCAGAACAGGCTCAGGCACGCCAGGCGCCGCACGTTCTCCGGAATCAGGCCCCGCTGACCGACCTGCAGCATCAGGGTCACCATCCACACCAGACCCACCGTTACGTGCAAGCCGTGCGTGCCGACGAGTGTGAAGAAGGCGGACAGGAAGGCACTGCGTTGCGGGGTCGCGCCGTCGTGAATCATATGGGTAAATTCATACAACTCGATGCCGACAAACGCCAATCCGAACAGCGCGGTGACGATGAGCCAGCCCTGCGTGGCGCCGACGCGCCCCTTATAGGTCGCCAGCATCGCGAAGCCGTAGGTGATGGACGAGAGCAGCAGCATCGAGGTATTCACGGCCACCAGCGGCAATTCGAACAGGTCCTTGGGCGCCGGGCCGCCCGCGTAACTGCCGCCGAGGACGCCGTAGGTGGCAAACAGCGCCGCGAACAGCAGGCAATCGCTCATCAGATAGATCCAGAAGCCGAGCATGGTACTGCCGCCGGCAGCATGCTCATGCTCCTCGGTCAGACAGAAGACCGGCATCTCTACGGTGGCGTCGCCGCCCGTCGGTGTCATCGCCATGATTTCAAGCCTGCGCCGCGAGCAGGCGCGTCCGCCCGGCCTCGGTGCGCTCAACGTCGTTCGCCGGGATCTGGAAATCGCGCTGGTAGTTGAAGGTGTGGGCTATCGCCACCGCGAGCACCGCCACAAACCCGAGCGCCGCCAGCCACCAGATGTGCCAGATCATGGCGAAGCCGAAGATTGCGCTCAAGGCGGCAAGGATGAAGCCCGCTCCGGTGTTGCGCGGCATGTGGATGGCATTGAAGCCCGCCACCGGGCGGCGAAACCCGCGATGCTTCATGTCCCACCACGCGTCGTTGTCGTGCACGACCGGTGTGAAGGCAAAGTTATACTCGGGCGGCGGCGAAGCCGTGGACCATTCCAGCGTCCGGCCACCCCAGGGGTCGCCGGTACGGTCGCGCAGCGCTTCGCGCCGGCGAATGCTGACGTAGATCTGGATCAGAAAAGACACGATGCCCAGAAGAATCAGCGCGGCCCCCACCGCGGCGATGACGAACCAGACCTGCAGGGTGGGGTCTTCGAAGTGACGCAGCCGGCGCGTGACGCCCATGAGACCCAGCACGTAGAGCGGCATGAATGCCAGGTAGAAACCGGCCACCCAGAACCAGAACGACATCTTTCCCCAAAATGGGTCGAGCCTAAATCCAAATGCCTTCGGGAACCAGTAGCTGATGCCCGCGAATACGCCGAACACCACGCCGCCGATGATGACGTTGTGGAAATGCGCGACGAGGAACAGGCTGTTATGCAGCACGAAATCCGCCGGGGGCACCGCCAGCAGCACGCCCGTCATGCCGCCGATCACGAAGGTGAGCATGAACGCCAAGGTCCACATCATCGGCAACTCGAAACGGATACGGCCGCGATAGAGGGTGAAGAGCCAGTTGAACATCTTTGCGCCCGTGGGAATCGAGATGATCATGGTGGTGATGCCGAAGAACGAATTGACGCTCGCTCCCGAGCCCATGGTGAAAAAGTGATGCAGCCATACGAGATACGAGAGAATGGTAATGACCACCGTGGCGTAGACCATCGAGGTGTAGCCGAACAGACGCTTGCCGGAAAACGTCGCCGTGACTTCCGAGAACACTCCGAATATCGGCAGAATGAGAATGTAGACTTCCGGATGGCCCCAGATCCAGATGAGATTGACGTACATCATCGGATTGCCGCCGAGGTCGTTGGTGAAAAAATTGGTGCCCACATAGCGGTCCAGACTCAGCAGCGCCAGGGTCACGGTCAGGATCGGGAAGGCGGCGACGATCAGCACGTTGGTGCACAGCGCGGTCCAGGTGAATATCGGCAACTTCATCATGGTCATGCCGGGTGCACGCAGCTTGACGATGGTGGCGATCAGGTTGACGCCGGAGAGCAGCGTACCGACTCCCGCAATCTGCAACGCCCAGATGTAGTAGTCCACGCCGACATCGGGACTATAGGCGATGCCCGATAGCGGCGGGTAGGCAAGCCAGCCGGTGCGCGCAAACTCGCCGACGAACAGCGATACCATCACCAGCGCCGCGCCCATTGCCGTCATCCAGAAACTGAAATTGTTGAGAAATGGGAAGGAGACGTCGCGCGCCCCGATTTGCAGCGGTACCACGAAGTTCATCAGACCGGTGATGAACGGCATCGCCATGAAGAAAATCATGATGACGCCGTGGGCAGTGAAAATTTGATCGTAGTGATGGGCCGGAAGGAATCCTTCCGCGCCGCCGAAAGCGACCGCCTGCTGCAATCGCATCATCAGCGCGTCGGCAAAACCGCGCAACAGCATGACGAGCCCCAGGATCATGTACATGATGCCGATGCGTTTGTGATCAATGGTGGTGAACCACTCACGCCACAGATAGCCCCAGAGGCGAAAATAGCTGATCACGCCGAGCACGATGGCGCCGCCGAGCGCCACGCCTGCAAAGGTCGCGACCAGAATCGGCTCATGGATCGGAAAGGCGTCGAGCGTCAAGCGCCCAAAAGCCATTTTCATCAGCGAGTCGGTAGTCATTTAAGGTCACACGTTCATTGGTCGATCATCATCATATCGTTGGCGCAGGTTTTGCCCGCCGCGACACAGCGGTTGAGAATGGCACGGTAGAGGTTCGGGTCGACGGCCGCAAAGCTATGCACCGGTTCATTCTCGCTCGGCTGTTCGAGCCGCAGGTAGTCGCTGCGCCCGAGCAGGCCGCCGCCGGCTCGCATGCGTGCCAGCCACTGCTCGAAGTCCCGATCCACCAGCGCTCGGAACATGAAGCGCATGCCGGAAAACCCCGCACCGCTGTAGTTGGCGGAGAATCCCGGGTAATCACCGGCGGTGTTGGCGACGGCGTGCAATTGCGTTTCCATGCCCGGCATGGCGTAGATCTGGCCGGCGAGCGCGGGAATGAACAGCGAATTCATCACCGAGGAGGCGGTGATCCGAAACTCGATCGGTCTATCGAGCGGTGCGGCAAGCTCGTTGACCGTTGCGATGCCGTATTCCGGATAGATGAACAGCCACTTCCAGTCGAGCGCCACGACGTCCACCTGCAGCGGCCTCGCGGCGTATTCCATGGACTCACCCGGCTTGATTCTGCTGAGGCTCCGATACGGATCGAGCAGATGCGTACCGACCCAGGTAAGCCCGCCAAGACCGATGATGATCAGCAGCGGCGCGGCCCAGATGACGAGTTCAAGATGTATCGAGTGGTCCCACTCCGGCTCGTAGCGGGCCGCGCGGTTCGACTGACGATACCGCCAGGCGAACAGTACCGTCATCACCATGACCGGAACGATGACGATGAGCATCAGCACGGTCGAGTAGACCAGCAGATCGCGCTGCTGCTGAGCCACATCGCCCGATGGATTTAACACTACCGCATGGCATGCACAAAGCATCGCTATGAACGGCAGAGTAGCTATGAAACGAATACGGCCCAATACATCTCCAATCAGCGAACGCGCTATGCACGGCAGGGGGAATCACTTGCCCTGCTCTCTCAAATCCCTACAATGTGCGCTAAGAGGCGTCGTGTAGCAGCGGCCGGCGGCGCATGTTACTGCAGACGAAGTGCAAAATGAATACCGCGAGTCGATACTGAAAGAAATATGATCACGAGCCCACAGATTTCATGAGCGCGCACACCGCGATTTCCCCGGCGTCAACGCCTGATCCAGCCGCACACCACGTGCATGGCGCTCACGACGAGCCGACGCCCGGCGAAATCGCGGTCGGCGTCATCATCGGTCGAACCTCGGAATACTTCGACTTCTTCGTCTACGCCATCGCATCGGTGATGGTGTTTCCGAAGCTCGTCTTTCCGTACGTCGATGCGCTGACGGGCACGCTGCTGTCGTTCGCCATCTTCGCGGTGGCCTTCCTGGCGCGTCCGCTCGGCACCGTCATCTTCATCGCGATCGATCGTGCCTACGGGCGCGGCGTCAAGCTGACGATCGCTCTGTTTCTGCTGGGGGTCTCTACCGTAGCGGTCGCGTTCCTGCCGGGCTATGACCAGATTGGTTCAGCCTCGGCGTTGCTGCTGATTTTGTTCCGCCTCGGTCAGGGCCTCGCGCTGGGCGGCGAATGGGACGGTCTGGCGACGCTCCTGTCTCTCAACGCGCCCGAGCGGCGGCGCGGCTGGTACGCGATGATCCCGCAGCTCGGGGCGCCGCTCGGCCTCATCATCGCGAGCGCACTGTTTGCCTACTTCGTCGATACGCTGCCGGCGGCAGATTTTCTCGAGTGGGGTTGGCGCTATCCGTTCTTTGTGGCCTTCGCGATCAATGTCGTCGCCCTGTTCGCGCGGCTGCGCCTGGTTGAAACCCCCGAGTTCGCGCAGCAGTTCGAGGCGCTGGCGCTGAAGCCGTCCAGCGTGGCGGAGACGCTGCGTGCCGAAGGCCGCAATATCGTCATCGGCGCATTCGCGCCGCTCGCGAGCTTCGCGCTGTTCCATACCGTGACGGTTTTCCCGCTGTCCTGGGTGTTCCTGTACACGCGCCAGGCGCCGGCCCGATTCCTCGTCATCGAAATGGCGGGCGCTGCGGTCGGCGTGGCGGCCATCATTGCCTCCGGCATCATCGCCGATCGGGTGGGTCGCCGTACCATGCTGGGCATCACCGCGGGGGCGATCGCCGCATTCAGCGGCTTCGCGCCGCAATTGCTCAACGGCGGCGATGTCGGTGAGACGATATTCATGTTCCTCGGCTTCATACTCCTGGGCCTGTCCTTCGGTCAGTCCTCGGGCGCGGTCGCCTACAGTTTCCCGATTGCCCACCGCTATACCGCCTCTGCGTTGACCGCCGATTTCGCGTGGCTGTTCGGCGCGGGCTTTGCGCCCTTCGTGGCACTGATTCTCGCGAGCCGCTTTGGACTGATCGCCGCGGGCGCCTACCTGCTGTCCGGCGCCATTTGCACGCTGGTGGCGCTCGCCCTGAGCCCACAACAGCGCGGCTCAGCGCGATGACCGCACCGGCGGCGGCGCGTGCCCGCATCCGCCGACCATTTCAGCACCGTGGCAACACTCGTTCGTTCGCTCGTCAGCGCCGCCCTGCTCTTGTGTCTGTGTGTGGTCGTGCTGGGCGCGTACGTCAGACTGAGTAGCGCAGGACTCGGCTGCCCGGATTGGCCGGGCTGCTACGGTCATCTGACGCCCTCCGGCGCGGCGGCCGACACGCGGGTTCTCTCCTCCCCCACGGCGGGACGGCCGCTCGAGGTCGGCAAGGCCTGGCGCGAGATGGTGCATCGTTATGCGGCCGGCACGTTCGGGCTCCTGATCCTGGCGTTGGTGTTCATCGGTATCTCGCGACGGCGCGAACGCGTACTGCCTCTGCGCTACGTGACGAGCCTGCTCGCGATCGTGCTGGCACAAGGGCTGCTGGGGATGCTGACCGTCACCTGGCAACTCAAGCCGCTCGTGGTCACGCTGCATTTGCTATTGGGTTTCACCACGCTGTCGCTGCTGTTGTGGTTGTTCCTGTCGCTGCCCGAACGTGCCGCGTGGCGGCGTCCGGCGCCGCTCGACGCCGGCACCGTGGTGCGGGCGAGACTGCTGGCACTCGTCGCTCTGCTCGCGCTCGGGGTGCAGATTGCGCTCGGCGGCTGGACCAGCAGCAACTATGCGGCGCTGGCCTGCCCGGACTTTCCGACCTGCCAGGCGCAGTGGTGGCCGGCGGCCGATTACCGCGCAGCCTTCGATCTGCGGGGCGCCTCGGGCCGCAGCTACGAAGGCGGCGTGTTGGATGCGCCGGCGCGCACCGCGATTCAATTCACCCATCGAGTGGCGGCACTCATCATCACCCTCATGCTGTTGAGCGCGGCGCTCTCGGCGTTGCGGCTGCGCCAGAGATTTGCGCAGCGCGCCGCCGGCCTCGTGCTCGCGGCGCTGACGATGCAGTTGATCATCGGCATTTCGATGGTGCTGCGGGGATTCCCGTTGTGGCTCGCAACTGCGCACAGCGCCGGCGCAGCGCTCCTGCTCATGGCCACGGTCGGTTTGAACCGCGCCCTGCGGCCGCCCGCATGAACACCGAAGTGCAATCGGCGAGCATCGCGGCCACGTGGCGCGACTATGTGGAGCTCACCAAGCCACGGGTCGTGGCACTCATCGTCCTGACCTCGCTGGTCGGCTCGTTATTGGCCGCTCCGGCACTGCCCCCGCTCGATACGCTGCTGTTTGCGAACTTAGGGATAGCCCTCGCCGCCGCCGGCGCCGCCGCCATCAACCATGTCCTGGATCGCGGCATCGATGCCCGCATGACGCGCACCCAAGCTCGACCCTTGCCGACGGGGCATCTCAAGCCTGCGCAGGCGCTCGGCTTTGCCCTGGCGCTGAGCGTGGCATCGATGCTGCTGCTGGTGCGGGAAGTGAATGTGCTCACGGCCGTGCTGACCTTTGCATCGTTGCTCGGCTATGCCGTGCTCTACACGGTGTGGCTCAAGCGTGCGACCCCGCAGAACATCGTGATCGGCGGCGCGGCGGGCGCGGCACCGCCGGTATTGGGCTGGGTAGCCGTCACCGGTCACATCGACCCGCAGGCGTTGCTGCTGTTCCTGATCATCTTCTTCTGGACGCCGCCGCATTTCTGGGCGCTGGCGATCGCGCGCCGCGCCGACTATGCCAAGGTCAATATCCCGATGTTGCCGGTGACGCACGGCGTGGCGTTCACCCAACGCGCGGTGCTGCGCTATACGATCGCTCTGCTGCTGGTCACGTCGCTGCCGTTTCTGATGCGCATGAGCGGCATCGTCTACTTAGGTGCGGCCGCGCTCCTCGATGCAGGATTTCTGCGGCACGCGCTACAGCTCTACGGATCGCCGAGCAACGCGGTTGCCATGCGCCTGTTCCGTTATTCCATCGCGTACCTGATGTGGCTCTTTCTGGCACTGCTGTTGGATCATTACCTGCCGACGACGCAGTATCCCTGACAAACGGCTCCGCCTCGAGCCCAGGATCAACCATGCCGTTCGCCGCACTGGCCGATTGGAACAACTTTTACGTGATCACCGGCTCATCCGCAGGCGGCCTCACGGGGCTCACGTTCGTGGTCATCGCCTTGGCGGCAGACGTACAGCGCGTGAGGCCCACCGGCCTGCGTGCGTTCGTGACGCCCTCGATCGTGCACTTCGGCGCGGTCCTCGCCTTGGCCGCTTTCATGTGCGTGCCGCGGCAGACCCTCCTGAGCGCCAGTCTCGGCCTCGGCGTCGGCGGCATCGCGGGCTTGATCTACGTCGGCATCATCGCCTCGAACATCCGTTACAACCTCGGCAACTACCTCCCCGTGCGCGAGGACTGGATCTGGAATGTCGTTCTACCCGGCATCGGTTACGGCGCCTTGCTCATCATGGCGATTCTCCTGTGGTGGCGCCCGGAGCCGGGTCTGTACGGCGTCGGCGCGGCCTCCATGCTGCTGCTGTTCATCGGCATCCATAACGCGTGGGATATAGCGGTCTGGATGACACTGCGCAAGCACGGCAGCCACCCGCCCGCGGATGCCGACAAAGAGAAAAAAACGCGCGATGCTTGATGCCGGCGCGACTGCTCGAACGCGCAGCGCGTTCAAGGCGTGCGCTGTTCGATCCGCTTGGCGAGTTCGGTCAGGTCCACTTCGTCGTCGATGGGAATCTCGATCGGGCTGTTCTCGCCGTGCACGGTCGGCGGAGCGGCCGGTCGTGACGGCTTGGGCGAAGGTTTGAGCGCCATCTGCGGCACGGCGATTTCATCCGGCACGGCGCTCGGCGGCGGCGGACGCGTCCAATCCCGCTGCTGTTCCATCCAGCGCTGATAGCGATCGAACGTCCACATGCCATCATCGCCGCCGGACTGAATCACGTTGGCGATTTGGCTGAGTTGTCCCGAACGTATTGCGCCCTTGGCGCCGGAACTCGCCAGCAGGACTTCGCAGCGCGGCACCCGCAACTGATACGCCTCCAAGAACTCCAGACGCTGGCACACCACGCCCACCAGACAATCGGCAAGTTGTGCGCGGATGTTGGCCTGGATGTCGGCGGGAAACGCCATGCAGATGCGGCTCAATGCTTCGACACAGGTCGCCGAATGCAGGGTGGCGAGCACCAGGTGTCCGGTCTCCGCAGCGTTCAGCGTCAAGCGGATGACCTCGGGCGTGCGCATCTCACTGATCACCAGAACATCCGGGTTCTCGCGCAAGCCATCGACGATGGCCTGCTCGAAACTCGGCGAATGCGTCGGAATCTCGCGCTGCCGGATGAACGAGCGGCGATTGGTATACAAATATTCCAAGGGACTTTCGAGCGTGATGATGTGCCGCGAGCGGGTGGCGTTCAATTCCTCGATCAGGGCGGCGAGCGTCGTCGACTTGCCGCACCCGGTGGGCCCCGAGATCACCACCAAACCGGAGGGCGGATCGATCAACTTGCGCAGATCCGGGTGCAGGTTGCAG
>Ga0209517_10007315_pt1 | contig 13279 bp, 13 predicted proteins | sample PeaSoiMetSII2010_FD_187695 | JGI IMG/M metagenome (GOLD analysis project Ga0209517, IMG submission 187695) | Peat soil microbial communities from Weissenstadt, Germany - SII-2010 (SPAdes) (version 2) | ecosystem: Environmental > Terrestrial > Soil > Wetlands > Peat | place: Germany...
GAGCATAAGTAATTGCGCCACCAAACGCGTAACCAAGAAGAAGCAAATACAGGAATGGTCCGATTATTGCAGACGACATCAGTATGGGCTGCCTAGCGAACTTGCGCGCGTCTCGTTCCCAAACCGCTAGAGCACCCTTCATTTCCTTAGGCTCCACACCAGATACGTCGTCTGACTTGAGTTCAAGTAAAGTTTGCTATCCGGACTGATCTTAGCCTGCCGTCGCACGTTACTAAAATCACGATATGTAATAGATCTGACCTACGAGCTAAGATGGCAATACAAAGCTGAAAATTTCGAGGACGCAGACGCGATCAGGATTTATCCAAAACCCATCGACAACTGTAAGTCTGTGAACACGTGTTCAAAGAGATCACAGAGTGCGGAATATGCGGAGAAAGAGGCGCCCCGCGCCTAGGACGGAAAAGAAACAACAACTAGCCAGCTTTTATGCTAAGCTAAGTGCTCTTCAAAAATACGCTCAGAAGCTTGGTTCAGCTAACAGTCTTGACGACATCGTAAACCACACACTCGATGCAATTCAATACACTCTTGGATTCGATTATACTGACTTCGTGATCGCTAAAGAGAACTCTCTTAGGATCGCAGGATTCAGAGGTCCAGAACCCGGCATCTCAGAGTTAGATTTCGACGGAAAGGGGGTAACTGTAAGAGTTTTCAAGACTGGGAAAACGATCATGTTGAGAAATACTCGACACGAACCAGATTATGTTGACTTCAAGCGTAAGGGAAAAGAAACGACGATGCTGTCGGAGTTGGTTGTGCCGGTCATTGTTGACGAAAAAGTTGTTGCTGAATTAGATGTGGAGAGACAAACACTGAATGCTTTCACCAAAGAAGATCAGAAGCTTCTTGAAATCCTAGCATTGCAAGTCGCGTTTGCGATGAAACGATTAGCAGATCTCGGACGGTTACGGCAGAGCCAGGAGCAACTTCTGAAATCTCAACGATTGGCCGCTATTGGTGAGACTGCTGCGATGGTCGCACATGATATTCGCAATCCGCTACAAAGTATCGCTGGAGCCTCGTATCTTCTCAAAGCGAGAACCTCGAACACGGATTGGAAACTTGACGAAATAATCCGGATCATCGATAAGAGTGTGGAATACTCGGATAAACTTCTCGAGGAACTGATGGAATATTCGAGGGATATAACATTACACCGTACCGAATCATCTCCAAGTCTCCTCATTAAAGAATCAATATCTAAACTTCAGATCCCAAATACAATTCGTGTAGAAGACATGACGACGACAACGCCAACGTGTTTCGTTGATAAAGATCAACTCATACGAGTGTTCATCAACATAATCGAAAACGCTCTTGATGCAATGTCTACAGGCGGTACACTAACAATCTCAAACAAGCAAGTGAACGGTAAAATGGAGATTGCGTTTGCAGACACGGGACGGGGAATATCAAAGGATGCTATGGAGAAAATTTGGGCACCTCTTTACACGACTAAATCTAAGGGCGTCGGTTTGGGATTAGCAATTTGCAAGCGAATAGCGGAAGCTCATGGTGGAACTATCAATGTCGAGAGTTCTCTCGGAAAAGGATCGATTTTCACAATTACAATCCCACGCACAGCACAATCACAAGACAGCTAACCGGAGGATAACACATCGAAAGTGGATCAAATGGGCAAATCCTTTTTGAAATACTTGGAGTTACCTCTTGATCGAGATCCTACGCGAGAAGAACTGATCATCCATATGAGAAAGCACAATATTTCGCCTAGATGGAATCATAACACTGGATTCTTCCTCCAGCTTGGCAATGAAAGAAATCAGTGGGTCATAGGTCGAATCAAAGAACGGTTCCGAAAAATATTGCAGATCAACACGAAGGAAGACGTCGATAAATTACACGACGAAATTTTCGGACCGAATCGTTAACTCTTCACATCAAATAATTCGGTATCAGAGAACGAATTGAGAGAAGAACTGATTAGAAACTTTCAATCTGTAGCGCCATCGACGATATAGCTTGTCGAAAGCATTATTTCCAGCCGAATCCACAGGTAAATGTGAGCCGCATTTGCCGTTCTGTCCCAACTGCGGGAAGCATTCGGAAACCAAGTTTTGCCCAGATTGTGGAACGCGCTTAACAACCGTCGCGCCACAAACCGCGCAAACTCCAGTTCAGAATGTTCCGCAGCCTCGACAACCGCCATACTCGCTACCGAGACCGAAGGGTAGCATTGGTCTTGGGATAGTAGCTGGATTTCTGTTATTGATTTTGCTCGGATACATACCGATTTTCGGAGCCCTAATGGCTGGTTTCGTTGCTGGGCTTATCACGCGAGGTGCTGGCCGTGGTGCTGCCGCAGGATTGATTGCCGGGATTGGAGGCGCGGTGATCTTATCAATAATACTTTTAGTCGCTGGAGCTACGATCGTTAGCCTTCTTGGGCAAGCTGGCCTGGCAGTCCTTCTCAAAGGATCCACAGGTGGGATCATAACACTGCTTGCTCTTGGAAACGCAGTCGTATGTCTAGTCGGTGGACTCATAGGAGGAGCACTCAGACGAACATAGCAGACTACAACAACAAATCTCGCAGCCGTTAGCCACTCCTTATTTGATGACGAAAACCTTCTTTGGTCACAAGATCTCTTCGTCCTCGGTCCTAGTTGACGAAATTTCACGAATTCCAAATGGAACGCTGGCAGTCCACATGGGAGAACAACGTGGAATACAACCTCTCAGAAAGCGGAGTACATCCTCTAACGATAAGAGAAGTGATGGAAGGTCACGCGCCTGAGATACTCGATAAGTCTTTGGGATATGGGCAAACCAATGGAACGATAGAGCTGAGAAAGAGAATCGCTGCAATATACGAAGACGCAGATCAGGACAACATACTCGTAACGAACGGGAGTTCCGAAGCAAATTTCGTCGCTTTATGGCGCCTTCTCCAAGACAGAGGTGAAGTTGCCTTCATGATTCCAAACTACATGCAGATTTGTGGACTTGCCAATAACCTTGGAGCCAAAGTGAAAACAGTCAGACTTCTAGAATCACAAAACGAATGGATCCCCGACTTCTCCACTCTAAGTCGAATAGTTAACAAGAAGACGAAAGTGATTGCGATTTGTAATCCGAACAATCCTACCGGAGCTACTCTGAACGAGAAACATCTAGAAGAAATATGTGGAATAGCTAGGAAAGTTAACGCATGGATTCTCTCAGATGAAGTATACCAAGGCTCGGAAATTAACGGAAAAACTACACCGTCCATATGGAATTATCATGATAAGGCGTTGGCGATCAGTGGATTATCAAAAGCCTACGGGCTCCCAGGATTGAGAATCGGCTGGATAATCACTAAGAAGCCGATGGCGGCAAAGCTATGGTCAAACCATGATTACACATCCATCGCGCCAAACGTGGTTAGCGACTACGTAGCCACAAAAGTAATGGAACCGGATACTCGAAACAGAATACTCACAAGAACCAGATCTATACTAAAACAAAATCTGCCAATGGTCGCAGAATGGATAAATCGAAACGATGAACATTTCCGCTTTATTCCTCCAAAAGCCGGAGCCATAGCTTACTTGAAATATAACCTGAAAATTAATTCGAAACAATTCGCGAATCGGCTCTTGCAAGAAAAGAAAACGCTCGTGGTACCGGGCGCACATTTCGGAATGGATCGATATCTACGTATAGGTTACGGATCTCCGGCAGACTATCTCAGCGCAGGACTCAAACGAATCGACGAGCTAGTTAATGAAATCAACCGGTGACTTTCACAACACATCTGTAAGGCGTATAGTAATTAGAGCGATTTCATATTGTAAAACTCAATTGTGATTATCTATGTCTGATCAAGAAATTTTGGAAGAGCTAAGAAAAATTCGAGAGGCTGTCACACCGAAACCTGCGCCCCCTCCGCCGAAAGGGATTCGGGCTGAATTCATGGAATTCATCGGTAAGGCTGGAGTATTAGGATTAGCCGTTGGCTTCATTATGGGAACGTATATCGGGAAAGTAGTCTCAGCTCTCGTCCAAGACATTATAATGCCTGTTCCAGGGGCTCTCATTCCTGGCGGCAATTGGAAAAATGCCACTTTGACAATACCGATTGGAGAAGGAATGAATTTTGCGATAGGCGACTTCGTAAGTGTCATAATCGACTTCCTAATCGTTGCCGTAGTTGTCTTCCTCATAGCCAGGTATGCTGGGAAAGCAATGGAGAAGACAAAGACAAAGAACTGAAGACAGAACTCAAATTTCACACAACTGTTTCTGGATTTCAGTCGGAAATGGGGAATCATACACCGAGCCTCCCTATAACACGGCGTGAATAGCATCTCTGTAACCTTACCGGTATCAGAATTTGGCCCTAACAAATTCTTGCGAAGCCTAAGTTTTTGCTAAGCTAAGAAATTCTTTCTAATTAGCCTGACCAGTCTGTTACTCGACTTTGACGACTGTTGGAACATTACATCTTTCAAAAATTAACCAAATATCATTTCAGGTAGTTCACCTTGCACGCTATCGAAGACAAGATCCTCACATCAGTTAAAGACGAGGAGTTATCCCGTGCTCTCGCGAACATACCTGACGTGATGTGGGTAATGCGCGAAAAACAAGTGGTGTACATAGGCCCGAATGTAGCGAAACTACTAGGATTCACTCCTGAAGAGGTAATCGCTCGTAGTGATCTCCCGATTATGAGGAAAGCATTAGAAGAATCATTCTCAGAGGACAGAAAGTACGACATTGAATATCGAATTCAGCGCAAGGATGGACAATGGATTTGGATTCAAGAGCGGGCCGTGTCGCTTTACGAAGGAGGTATTCGGTACACGTATGGACTGCTGTCTGATGTTACGCAAAGGAAAAAGATGGATGATTCTTCTCGTTCCGCGCGAGAACGATTGGAATTTGTTGTCTCCTATAATCCAGCAGTCGTATTAATTGAGAAACCTCATCCCGATCGCTCGGCTCTGATGTCGACTTTCGTAAGCGAAAGTGTCGCTTCACTTCTGGGATTCGCACCTGCAGATTTCATTGGAGAGTCTGGAGAGGAATTCTGGAAAAGTCATGTCCATCCCGATGACCTGCCAAAATACAGAGCAAACATGAGCACCCTCTGGAGAGACGGGCATCAGACGTATGAGTACAGATTTCTGCATAAAGACGGGAAATATCGTTGGATACGTGAAGAACAGCGAGTAATCCGAGACGAAGACGGTAACGCGAATGATGTTGTCGGATACATGAGTGATATTTCAGAAAAGAAGCAAATGGAAGACGAATATCGTTCGACTAAGGAACAATTAGAGTACGCTGTTTTTTCCAATCCCGCCGTAATCTATGTCGGCAAACCTCTCCCTGATCAGTCTGACTTTATCGGAACCTACATCAGCAAGACCGTTAAATCGGTAGTAGGATTTGAAGCTGAACAACTCCTTGGCGTATCGGGATCTAAGTTTTGGAAAAGCCGCGTGCCACCTGAAGATTTCCAAAAATATCAAGATGAGGTACCTGCGCTCTGGAGGGACGGACAACATGCGTTTGAGTACAGATTCCTCCATAGAGACGGAAAATATCGTTGGATTCGTGAAGAAGAGAGAATCATTCGTGATGAGCAAAATCAAGTCCGAGACGTAGTCGGTTACTGGATAGATGTAACCGATCGCAGAATGTCAGAGGAAAAATTTCATGAACTCTTTGAAGCCTGTCCAATCTCACTCTGGGAAGAAGATTTCTCTTCTGTCAAAGAATACATTAACGAATTGCAACTCAAAGGAATTTCTGATTTCAAAAAACATTTCACCGATTACCCTGATGAAGTCATAAAATGCGCCGGCATGGTAAAGATTCTCAGAGTGAATGAAGCCACTCTCAAACTGTACAACGCGAAAGGCATCCAAGAAATTGTTAACGGATTGCAACACATCATAACCAATCAATCAATTAGCACATTCCGAGATGAACTCATCTCATTAGCAGAAGGCACAACCCAATTTAGTAGCAAAATTGAGAACAAGACTCTAAACGGTGAAACAATACACGTGAATGTGTTATGCCGCGTAGTTCCTGGATACGAGGAAACGCTCGCGAAGGTATTAGTCTGCATAGTCGACCTGACACCAGAAAAGAAATTGAGAGAGATCCTCCTCAGATCACAACGTCTGGCTACAATTGGGGAGACCGCAACGATGGTTGGACACGATTTGCGTAACCCCTTGCAGGGAATCTCCGGAGCAGCATATAACATACGGAAACATCTTGGAGCAGCATCCGACCCTTCAGTCACTGACATGCTTGGAGTAATCGATAACGGAGTACAGTACGCCAATCGAATTGTAAATGACCTACTGGATTTCTCACGAGAGGCACAAATCCATCTGCTGCCTACCACAACGAAATCGATCGTCAAACAAGCACTCACCAACGCAAAGATCCCAGACAACATAAGAATAGAAGATGTAATGCTGAACGATTTTGAAATTCTTGCAGACGAATCTAAGATGAATCGTGTCATTACGAATCTCATCCAGAATGCGGTTGACGCCATGCCCGACGGTGGAATCTTGTCAATATCCAGCACGAAGGAAAATGATCTAGTTTCAATTCGAGTGACCGATACAGGCATCGGAATCTCACGAGATAATTTAGTAAAGCTTTGGAATACGCTCTTTACAACCAAATCCAAAGGAATGGGTTTAGGATTGCCAATCTGCAAGCGATTCATTGAAGCGCATGGCGGTACACTTTCCGTAGAAACGACGCTCGGCAAGGGTTCAACTTTCACTGTCACGATTCCAATCAGGACAGCTTCGGAGGTGAGTCAGATTGAGTAAAAATGTCAAAGCCCGGATACTAGTCATAGACGATGATGAAGGAATACGCAAAGTCATCACAACTGCACTTAATGATGAATCCTATGTAACAGACACCGCGAGTAACGGAAAAGAAGCCATAGAGAAATCCAAGACAAATGTATACAATCTAGCAATTATCGACATCCACCTACCAGACATGGAAGGCACACAGCTCCTCTCTGAACTAGAGGAAACCACGCCCAAGATGCGAAAGATCATCGTAACAGGATTTCCAGAAGTGCAAAATGCCATCGCAGCTGTTAAGAAGGGCGCGAACGATTACATAACCAAACCCGTAAAAATCGACGTACTCATAAACTCGATCAGAGAACAACTCAGAAAACAACGGGAAGAGAAGAATTACAGCGAAGAGAAAGTGGCTGAATACATCGAAACACGGCTCCGAGAAAATCAACCATAACGAATCATGCTCATTTTTCCTATCCTAATCTAAGAACACTAGCCCAAACAATCCGATCTGTTTTTTTGATAGCGATTGAAATCATAGCATTTGATCCAGTTGAAAACGCCTCGGCTCTACTATCAGAAACCCAGCCATTACTGTGAGAAAGCTCGGGCGATTTTACGCTATAAACAAATCTCGTTCGAGCTTGTGAATGTGCCTGAAGGCGATCATCATGAAGTTATTGAAGCTAGCGGGCAAGATTACGTTCCCTATCTTTGGCTCCCAAATGGAAAAGGTGTCACTTGGCCTCATATAGCTGACTGGGCGGAGAAAACGAAACCCAAACCGACCATATATCCAGGAGAAGACCCGAAAGAGACGCGAGCCAGAAGTAGAATTATCGAGCATTGGGCGCATAACGTGGTTGAAGACAGGATATGGAACTACGTTCTGCCAGATCTTCCAAAAATATTTCATAATCCACAAGAACGTTGGATCTTCATCGAACTCCAAGAAGCCAAACGTGGTCCTATTGAAATATTCAACCTTCGGAAACATGAACTGCTAGCTGGCGTGAAAGAAATCTGCAACCTCTCACAAGACCTGCTCTGTACACAAGATTTCCTGCTAGGACCACATCCAAGTCTGGCCGACTTCGCATTGTACGGAGCGCTACATCCGCTGAAAGTCTCAGGCAACAACATTCCTACACAATTCACTTTACTCCGTGATTGGCATCACCGAATGCACACCCTAACAAAATAGGAGGAGAATTTCGCTCAAACACTCTTCAGCAAGTCGATTACTTCTGAAGACGTACATTATGGTAGGATGGCAAAGACTCGTGCTGGAAAACCACTGCCTTTCTTTGGTTTCGGAAAGGCTGCCACGATCAACGCGCCGGACTCTGGCACTTGATCCAGATCCTTCAGTAACTCGATCTGATAGTGGTCTGTGCTGAGAACATAGCGCTCGACATCTAAGTCGTTCGGAGCGTTATCTGTTGTCTCGTGCCCGCATGCTGTAATTTTACGTTGTTCGAAAAGATACTTCAACACAGGTATGTTCCAACCAGGGAAATGTTCCAAACCAGATGAATCCTTGTTCTCCATTGCCCGAGCATCGGGCCAACGCTTCGACCAGTCAGTTCGCAAAGCGACGAAACAACCCTCAGGGATCAATCCGTGTCGGCTCTCCCAAGCCTTGACATCATCCATCGTGACTGAATAATCAGCGTTCTTAGCTGCTTCCTCGTGAACGTCAATTACCGCGAGAGGGAGAATCATTTCTTTGACATCGATCTCATCTAGGGTCCTAGTGCCTTTCACGAAGTGGGCAGGTGGATCAACATGAGTGCCCCATTGCCCAACATGTGAATATTTCTGGATAAAGATTGACGAGCCAATACTTCCAACACCCTCATCATAATAGAAGAGCGTCTGGCGCTCTTCATCCGGAAATCCATACCAATGAGGAATTCCCGGAGCGAACGAATGAGTCAAATCGACCCATCGCTTTGCCTTCAAAGAATTGTACAGCTCTAGAAGATCCATCGATGAACTTTGACTCATAGTCACAAATCTCCGCTCTGTGTTATTCTTCACTACGCTGAATTCTTTGAATTGAATAAGCCTTTCCTATTATTACCTGCAGAAGAGATGCAAAGACGAAGCAGGCAGCGTTACGCTTTACGAATCAATAAGAGCAATTATTGAGCCAGAGTTTTAGTCGTGGCCAGTTCAAAATCTGTCTCTCGAAGGCAAAATTACCTACCCCCAACCTATTCCGCTTTAGTTATATCCAACTACACAACGTAGTTTAAGATGAGGTAACTACAGAGTGTAGTGCCGACGAGGTGATAACCGAGTTATGAAAACGCAGAATTTCGCACTAATAGTCTTCGCCTTCTTCCTTGTGATGGCAACATTTGCAACGAGTAACGGTCAAGTGTTTGCCCAATCCCCATGCGTAGCACAAGTCAGTTACCCAGCGATTTCATCATACTATAATCCGAATATTGAGATGACAGTACCTGTTTCCGCAACGTGTTCCTACAGCGGGCAACTCTTTGCTGCAGGTGATGCATACGATACAACAACGAATACAGATCTAGGTTCAATCAACACCGGCCTCAGCTCTACGGGGAGTGGCAACTTCAACGGCCAACTCAACTTCTTTTTACCAACGACGATTCAGGGACATACCATACAAATCTCTGTGTCAATCTACAATACCGCATTAGGTAACAATGGATCATCGCCGTTAGCGACCACCTCGCAGACGGTCACGATTGATGGCGGCGGCTACAACCAAAATTACCAAAACAGTTACAGCTCCTGCCAACCCGGATATTCATACGTGGGAGGAAATTGTTATCCGCCGAACTACAACAACGGGTCGTACTATAACAATGGACCAAACTATAACAATGGTTACTGTTCGCCGAGTTCTTCTTACGTGGGCAGTTGCTATCCACCGAGCTACTCTAGCAACTACAATAATTACAACAATTACTACGCTTACTGTCCACTTGGATACTCGTACATTGGCGGGAGTTGCTCATACCCGGGCTACTATTACTATAGCATGTACAGGTCCAACGGCAACTACTATTACCACTGGTACTACCGTCATCGCCACTGGTAAATCAAAACGACCTAAAGCAGCGACACTCATGGTGTCGCCAACCATCTATTTTTCGCCACTTCGCCAGAACTTAGCCAAGAGCCTAATTTCTGTAAAGAAGTTTGCGAACGAAACAAGTCAATGGGTAAGCAAATAGTGGGAGTTTGTTATTTGTTCTCGCTGTTGCCAAAGTATCTCTTTTCAAGTTCTTTTTCTGCTGTTTTAAGATTCGAATATCGTCTCTGCCAAGTTCTAAAGAAAAGGAGTACTTTCACACCTGCGACGGTGGAGATTACGGAACAGATTCCGAAGAGTAATCTGGAGATCTCAAAGATGGGTCTCAGAGTTCCGATATCCAACAATCCTGCGGGGCGAAGCACGTCAAATGCGAACAACGTCATCGCAAATATCGCGGAAAAAATAATGCCCATTAATCCAATTGTCATAATCCATTTTTTCTCTTCATTTACTCCAGCGATCAGTTCTCTCGCGTTGGAGATCAACCCTTCTTCGCTCATAATCACCTCGTCCAGAAGGATTGGGTTAAAACGAATTGTGTAACTAGGTTCTATCACGTGGTATTCTGGTTACGAGACGGCCCCTCATCGTTAGAGCCTGTTATTCGGCGAATGGGTCTCCAGAATCTGCCCTCTTCAATTACCTTGCGTCGTTCTGGGAAGTGCTTGCGATACAAATCAATAGTGTCCCTTAGGAAGTCGATGCCTCTTTGCATAATCTCGTACTCGTCACTTGCGTTTTTCTTAATGAACTGACGTTCGCTCAGCTCGCTCAGGTACTGTTTACAAAGGTCGTCTCGAAGGTTGCATGCTCGCTCTATTTTGGTAATCTTCTGTGGGCCGAAGCTGTATAGAAACTCGCTCATGTCCATCATTATCTCTAATGGTTCTCGCTGTTTCTCTTTCGGCAAATAGCAAGCCCACTTGGCTGGTTTTGAAGTCTGTTAACACCTACTGTAAAGAAACTATCGTTCAGATCACAACCCCGCTGATTCGTAACCTACACTAACGTATACCTGTAGATTTCAGAACCATGTTCCATCTCCACCTTTCATCACAACATTCTCTGACCCCATTGCCTCACCCAAGCATATTCCAAAGTGGCGCAAGCGGAATATCCACACTAACCTGTGTTGTATTCAACGTGAGCAAAATGAGCGCAACTCAAACAACGAAAAAAACACGGAAACGCACTACAACAAGAGACTCAATTCTGCTACTGTCAGATGTGATTTTATCTGTCGAATTTCTAAAAGCCCTCTATCCGCTCGGTTCGAGGACATCCGTGTGATCTCTTCAAACCACCAAGCGGGGAGAGGAAATGCGTCTCCTGATGGATTCGAGCCTGAAAATGACCTTGCCTCGAAGCGTAAGATCGAAGTATTACTGATTGCCTTCTTGGCCATCCTTGTAGTTGTAACGGTAAGTATGTCGCCGAACGTAGCAGCATACCCCTCGTCTTATTCTGCGAACTATTCTCAACCGGGCGTGTATTACGGCAATAGTACTGGTCCGAACCAGTGCTATGGGTATGGAGGTTATGGTTGCGGAGGATACAGTCGCTGCTATTACTCATCATGCGGATATGGCGGCCGTTGCTATTACTATTCATGCGGATACGGAAATGGTTGTTACGGTAATTACGGATACAATTATGGTTCCTACTGCGGATCGACCTATAACGGATACAATAACGGAAACAATTATCAAACAACAGCGACAACAACTCAAACTGTCTACTCTACGGCCACGTCTTATGTCACATCTTTCGTAACCTTACCGGCTGTAACGACCACAACAACGATCACAAGCGTCACGACTGTTCTAGATGAAACCGCGGCAACAATAGCCGGCATCTCAGCGTTGGCACTGGCCCTAATTCTAATCATCGTTGCAGTTTCAATGGTAAGCGCTAGACGAGCATACAACGATCTACAACAACGACAGATCCAACAACAAACGCGGACTACCATTCAAACACCACAGGCAGCACAGATAGGTTATTGCGGTGTTTGCGGATCACCAATCCAAGTCGGCCACGCATTCTGCAGCAAATGCGGTACAAGATTCACTGGCAGTGCCCAATTATGATCGAATAAAGCGCAGCAGTCTCCCTGAAGAGGCCTTGAAACTAGACAGAAACATCCAGAACAAAACTCGAATGTCGGAAAACAACTCAACCCTCTCACGGTAGAATGATTGGGACTCTGTAGAAGTTTTGAAGAAACGGTTTGATGCTATCCGCGATATCGTCGACGTCACAATCCATGCATGATGGATCCAATCGTACAGGCACCATTCGCGATCCGTCGACAAGTTCAACTTCAAGCAGAGCGTGGCCTTGTATCCTTTTCTCTCCTTGTCCGATAGAGTCCAAATAAGTTCCGCCTGGTAGGACGAGGAAATGCATTCTCCTAAAGGCTAAGCTGGAAAGCATAGTCGCAAGAAGTACTACCTTGCAGTCGCAATCTCCGCCAGTTTTGATGGTCTCCCAGGGCCATCGCACATACTCACCAAAAACCTCGCCCTTGTAGTTCACTTTATCACGTGTATACTCGAAGACTAGAGTCAGCAATCTGAGTTGGTCGGAGAACGTCAATTCCTGCGCGTCATGAGGCTTGTCTTTGCCCAATGCGACTTCTCCAATCGTTGTCGTCAATTGATCGATGGTTGAATATTCTGAGTGTTCTTTCGCATCGGTGACTCTACTTAACATTAGGAGGCTGATTTTCAATGTATGAGGATCGAGTATCGTTTGAGCGGGCTCAGTGATGATCTTCTGCGGTGTTCCACAGAACCGACAGAATTTTTCTGAAGATCCGATGGGTTTCTTGCATGAGAGACAGAGTTGTAATCGTTCAATTTTTGGTTGTTCGCTCGGAAGTCTGCCAGGTTGCATGCGCGTGGGGGAAGCTGTAACCGCCATTTCTTGTGGAGGGGTGAGGGAAGGTTTTGGTGGTTCTTGCCTTTCTTTAGCAAGTGGTGTGGTACGAATGGACCTTCCGCAGTTGTGACAGAAATTTGATGATACGAGGTTGATTGCGGTGCAGGCTTGACATGAGGTGATGGGCTGGTTACATTTGCCGCAGAATTTTTGCCCCCGGGCCGCGAGCTTTCCGCATTGAGGGCAGGTTAGAAGAGTGTTCTTAGGCGGCAAAAGATCGTCGATGTGATTGTGAGCTTTGTGTTCTTAAACTGTAGGACGACTGTCGTAATCCAGCTATTTTTTCTTCAGCCTAGATGCTATTTCTGGTGGTAGTGCGTTCCAGTCGATGTTCCAGACGAATCGTGATTTCCGTTCGGGGTCTTCGTTGAAGTCTCGTTTGACGAGGCCTTCCTCTTCCATTCTGTTCAAGTATTCGCTTATG
>Ga0209517_10007316_pt1 | contig 13279 bp, 15 predicted proteins | sample PeaSoiMetSII2010_FD_187695 | JGI IMG/M metagenome (GOLD analysis project Ga0209517, IMG submission 187695) | Peat soil microbial communities from Weissenstadt, Germany - SII-2010 (SPAdes) (version 2) | ecosystem: Environmental > Terrestrial > Soil > Wetlands > Peat | place: Germany...
CTGATGGGCGTATCAATCACGCGCTCCCAGCCAAATTTCTCCAGCAATCCCTCGCTGGTCTTGAACGCGCCGCCGTACACGCCCACATCTTCCCCGATCAGCACCACGGTCGGGTCCGCGGCCATCTCCTCCAACATGGCCTGCTTGATCGCTTCCAGAAATGTGATCGCGGCCATGGTTAGCGCCCGCCTTTCTTCGCGCGCTTCGCGGCGGGTTTCTTGCTGGATTTCTTGGCAGTTGGCTCCTGCGGCTTCTCTTCTTGTGTTACATCGCCAAAATGGATGGGCGCAATCTTGCCCGAAGAACTCTTCCCGCGCCCAAAACCTTCCACCATCCACACTGGCTCAACGCTGCTCTTCGGCGGCATCACCTCCGCAATCGGCCGCTCCCACTTCGCGCGAATCTTGTGGCAATCATCCCCGGTACAGTAAACGCCTCCGTTGACGGTTTCCGCCGGGGGCATCGGTGAATTCTCCGCAAACTCGCGGTCTTTCTCCAGGAGAATTGTGAGCTTTTCCTCCATCTCTTTTTTGCTCTTTGCATCCAGAAGCTTTTCCTTCAGCAAAAAGGCTTCGTGCAAGGCAATCGGGTCGCGCTTCTCCCAGAATTCGCGTTGTTCTTCGGGAACATATTCCGCGGGATCGTGCTGCGCGTGCCCGCGCCGCCGAAATGTCTTCGCCTCAATCAGGATCGGCCCTTCGCCTGCCCGCGCGCGTTCCACTGCCTCTTTCGTCGTGGTATACACCTCCACCACATCGTTCCCGTCCACGATGTAACTGGCGATGCCGTAGGCCTTCGCGCGGTCCGCCAGATTCACTAGTCGCACCTGGTGCCGCACGGGCGTGGAATAGGCCCATTGGTTGTTCTCCAGAATCAGCACAAACGGCGCGCGCTGCGACGCCGCAAAATTCAGCCCTTCGTGGAATACGCCAGTGGAGCTGCCGCCATCGCCGATCCACGTCATGGCCACAATCTTCTGCCCCAGGTATCTTCCGGCGATGGCCACTCCCGTCATCACTGGAATCAAATCGCCCAGCATGGATATCGGAGAGACAATGTGCAGATTTTCCAGGTCGCCAAAGTGGCTTGTGCCGTCCCTGCCCTTCGTCGGCGAAGTGTACTTTGCCATGTGTTGCGTAAAAATATCGCGCGGTGGCACACCCTTTACCAGCAGCGCCCCAATGTTGCGGATCATCGGCGCAAGCCAGTCGCGTTTTTCGAGCGCGTACGACGTCCCCACAGAAATCGCCTCCTGGCCCAGGCTGGAGTACAACCCGCCGACAATCTTGTTTTGCCGAAACAGCCGCGTCATGGTCTCTTCGACCTCGCGGTTCAGGCGCATGTAGTAGTACAGATCGAGGTACTGCTGCGGCGTGAGTTTGCTCTTGCGGCGCGATTCGATGGCAGGCATAGTCGGCGGCTCTCCGGAAGGCAGTCCGGTTCCCTATGATAAATCGGAAGCCGCGCGCCGCCTAATGTGGGGGAAGCTTTTGTCTACAGCCTGAATCGGGGAGCGGGTGCTTACAGAGCAACCCGCTCCCCGCCGGTGCCAGCTCGCTGCTGCGCTTGTCAGAAAGGATTGTCGTCAGCGATCGGGTCTCCCCTTATTCCTGGCTCGTTGCCACAAAGCGGGCCAACTGCTCAATGCAACCAGTCCATCCTTCGTTGTGCTTGTTGCGCTCTTCGGCATTCTGGAAGTGCTCGTGTGTCAGACAAACTTCCGTTGATCCACCTTGATCATGAAACTCCACCGTCACCAGTGAATCCGGCACGTTTTCGTCTTTCTGCCAGCGCCAGGTGAATACCAGCTTCTCCGGCGGTTTCACCAGCCGGTAGGTCCCAAAGAGTTGGTGCACATTACCACCTTTGTGGTGCATTTCCAGCCGGTACTTTCCCCCCACGCGCAAGTCCAGCTCGGTGATGATGGTCTTGTAGTCTGTCGTAGGAGCGAACCACTGCGCAAACTGCCGCGCATCCGTCCACGCGCGGAAGACTCTTTCCCGCGGTGCCGCGAAGGTGCGTTTCAGTTGGAGTGCGGTTTCTTGTTGCGATTGCGGTGTTGCCATTTGCTGTTCTCCTTTGTTTCCTCTTCTTTCAGAAAACGTTCCAATGCGTCAAACTGCCTCTCCCAGAACACCCGGTAGTGTGAGAGCCACTCCTCCGCATCTTTCAAAGGCTGTGCCGCCAGCTGGCAGCGCCGCGTCCGCCCCATCTTCCTCTGCGACACCAGTCCCGCATGCTCCAGCACGCGCACGTGCTTCATCACCGCCGGCAGCGACATCTGGTGTGGCTTGGCCAGTTCTGTGATGGAAGCTTGCCCTTGCATGAGCATGGCGAGAATCGCGCGGCGCGTGGGATCGGCCAGCGCGCCGAAGGTAGTGTCGAGGGCGCCGGAATACTTAACCATATGGTTTAGTATCTACGCCAGCTTCATCCATGTCAAGAGGATTCCTCGCCTCTGCATGTGTCTCGAGAATGACTTAACTTCACGAACCGGCAGATTTCGGCCAGCCCATTAAATAGGTTATGCAGGAATGCCCCGAGTCAGGACTTCTTTTCGTGGCTCACGGCACATTTCTGAACGAGGATGAGAACCACATTCCAAACCAATATGGCGATGAGAAGAAAGAGCAATATCGAAGAAAGTTGTTCGTGATTCTTCTCCACAAGGTACTGCCGGCTCTGTACGATCTTTTCATAGGTGTCATGATTGCAGCTGGAATAGGAGACGGAAATAAATCCCAGCAAGGCCGGAAAAATTAACCCGCAAGGAAAGAGCTTCTTCAGGATGGACGAGAAATGCTTCCCCGGGGCAGCCGCCATGAACTCGCCAAACGGGCGTCGCAGATAGAAATACACCAGCGTGCCGAGCAGGATGGAAACGGCCGCGACTGCGAAATAGGAAACGATCAGAAATTGTTCATTTGTCATCTTTGATCTTGAGCGTGGCAATCAGGATGGTAACCACCACGACATAGACGCCCACTGACAGGAGCGTCGATTGCATGGTGGATGACATACCCTCGGCCACTTTCCAAACAAACTGCATGAAGCGCGATCCCGCCGGAAGTTCGAAGGAAACTCCCACCGCTACGGAGAGCGCAGAGAGAAAGAGGATGAGAAGGAATGAACGCAGATAAAAAATCACTCCGCCGGGCAGTTTGACGGTGTGTTGCAACAGTTCGCGCAAGCTGTCGCGGAGCAGAAAAAACAAGACGGTTGGCACGGCGAGTGAAAGTACCAACAAAACCAGAAATGCGCCTGGGTTTGGACCCATACTTTCCTCCTTACGGTTTGCGGCGAACACTCCACCGCATCGGCTGACGGCTTTTCCCGGGGGTGACTCCCTGGCGCGAGCATATCACTTCCGCTTTGCGTCAATGCACTGGTATCCAGCAATCTCCTTACAGCGAAGTGGGAGCTTTCTCCTCAAATCCGGAGAGAGAGGAGGCAAGTTCCTCGCGCGATATGGCGCGCGGCACGTAAGAGAAGAGTTCAGCAAAGTGGTGTCCGAGGCGAGGCTTTACTTCGTTCAAGCCCATATTGCGGGAGAGAAGCTTTTCAAGCGATGTGGCTCTGCGGCCCGCGATGCCACAGGGAACAATCAAATCGAAATAGCGGAGGTCCGTCGAAACGTTGTAGGCAAAGCCGTGGGAGGTGACCCAGCGGCTGAGGTGCACGCCGATGGCCGCGAGTTTTTCTTCAGCGGCGTCACGCCCCGTGCCGGGATAGACCCAAATGCCCGTTTTCCCGGGAACGCGGAAGGTTGTAAGTCCAAAATCAGCGCTGGTACGGATCATGGCCTCTTCCAGCGTGCGCACATACCAGCCCACATCGCGCTTGATGGCGGCGAGATTCAGGATTGGGTAGCCCACAAGCTGCCCTGGCCCGTGATAGGTGATGTCTCCGCCGCGATTCGTTGCATGCAACTCGACGCCCTTTTGCCGCAGCACGTGTTCCGACACCAGAAGGTTCTCCCGCTTCGCATTTCGCCCCAAGGTGATGACGTGCGGGTGTTCGCACAGCAGCAGCACGTCCTCTATCGCTTCGGCCTTCCGAGCCGCCGCCAGGCGTTGCTGCAGAGCATAGGCATCCGTGTAGGAAATGAGACCCAGGTCGGTGATGAGCAGGGAATTCATTGGGGAGAGGCGGTGGTAAGTTGTAAGTTTTCGGTCTTCAGTAAAGCAAGAACAATCGCTCGCTCCGGCCTTTCGCTGCTGTCCACGAAGCTTCTTGCTTCAACTGAGAATCGAAAACTGACTACTGAAAACTACACATTGATCTGCAGGCCGCGGACCGAGGCGAACGCATCCCCCATCGCTTCCCAAACCGTGGGGTGCGCATGGATCATGTTCATCATGTCGTCGATGGTGCCTTCGAGATGCAGCACCGTCGCGGCTTCCGCGAGAATCTCCGTGGCCAGCGGCCCGATGATGTGAATGCCCAGCACTTCGCCGTAAGTTTCATCGGAAACCACCTTGACGAAGCCGCCATGGCTCCCCAAGATGGTGGCTTTGCTGTTGCCAACAAACGGGAACTTGCCTGTTTTCACCTTATAGCCCGCGTCGCGCGCCTGTTTTTCCGTTAATCCAATGGAGCCAATCTGCGGCTCGCAATATGTGGCGTTGGGAATTCGCGTCTTCAGGATCTTGTGCGTCGGTTTGCCCGCGATATGCGTGACGGCCACAATTCCTTCCATCATCGCCGCGTGCGCCAGTTGTGGCAGTCCCGCCACGATGTCGCCGATGGCATACAGATTCGGCTCCGCGGTTTCCATGAATTCGTTCACCAGCACAAAACCGCGATCGAGTTTTGCCTGCGACTTTTCCAGTCCGCAATTCTCCGTCATCGGCTTGCGCCCCACCGCCAGCAGCAGCCTTTCGGCTTGCAGCGTCTGCGCCTTTCCGTCTTTATTCTTGAACGACACAGTAACGCTATTGGCGTCTTTTTTTACGCTGTCCACTAGGCATCCCGTCTGAATGTTGATGCCTTTTTTTCTGTAGGTTTTGTCCAGTTCCGCGGAAATTTCCTCGTCTTCGACGGGCACAACACGCGGCAACGCTTCCAGAATCGTCACTTGGGTGCCAAAGGAATTGTAAATGGACGCGAACTCCACACCTACCGCGCCCGCTCCAATCACAATCAAGGTCTTGGGGATTTCCGGAAGCTCCAGAATCGAGCGGTTGGTCACAATCGTTTTGTGGTCCGGCTCGATTCCCGGCAAGGCCTTGGCTTCCGAACCGCTCACCATCAGGATGTTGCTGGCTTCAATCGTTGATTTTTTGCCGTCTTTCTCGACGCTCACCTTGCCGGGGCCTTCGTACCTTCCCCAGCCCTGTACCCATTCCACCTTGTTTTTCTTGAACAGAAACTCGATGCCCTTGGAGTGCTTCGTTACGATCTTTGATTTGCGCGCCAGCACCTTAGCCCAATCGATCTTCAGCCCGCTGACCTCAAACCCAAGCTCCGCCGCATTTTTCATATGGTCGTAGACTTCGGCGTGATACAGCAGCACCTTCGTCGGAATGCACCCTACGTGCAAGCAAGTTCCACCGAGGAATGGATCTTTCTCCACCACGATGGTTTTCAGGCCCAGTTCGCCCGCGCGGATTGCCGCCACATAGCCGCCCGGTCCGCTGCCGATAATTGCGATGTCGTACTTAGCCACGCGCAGTCTCCCATCTGAAGGGCCAGGGCCAATTCTGTTTTGAGGGCCGGGCCGAATGCCGCTGCCACCGGATTTTGCGGCACAGCAGCGGAAGGTCATGCAGCAACGCCGGCAAGACGTCGCCCGATTTCAGCGCAAGTTACGTCGAAAAACCGCCGGCATTTCTGCAGTGTAGCAGCGGGTCGCAAAGGTTAGCAACTTGCTGGGCAATATGCCGGACCTCCGTACTACTAGCCTGCCAGTTGCGGCGCAGAGCAAGACCTTGGTGTACCGAAACGGAACTCCTCCGCCCTCTGTTTGTTTCTCTCCAGCAAAGCAAAGGAGAAACTTTGTAACTTTCCCAAATTGGGACGCTACTCCCTTCTGCGCACAAACAATTTTTCATTTTCCTCTTGCACATATTACTCCATGGGTATATTTAATTGGCCGTTGATGCCCAAACGGTATAGAAGCTATCTATACATTCATTAATAATCATGAGGCTCGACTTGAGGAAAACTGTGGAGGTGGACTGGTTTTGCCAAAATCGCGATTGCGGTTGGTCCGTAACCTTGTCTCTCCCCGACCGGGAAGAAATCAATCCACGTTGCGTGTGTGGCTGGCCGCTGAAGCGCGGCAACCCGCCGCTCGCCTCCCATTACCTTGAATTTCTGCACAATGAACAAACATTAGAGAAGACCGGGCACACCCGGAAGGAATAGCCTGTCATGCAAGTAATTCGATTGGACTCAGCCTCTGCTCGTTACCGCACACCCCTGGTGGTTCGTGCCGGCCTGCCGCGCACTTTTTGGAGCCTCGGCGCGTTTGTCGAACTCGGCCTGTTCTCGTGTGGATTTTATCTGCTCGCGGAGGCCAGCCTCGAGCCGCTGGAAGCCGATGAGGTTTCTATCCTTGGCGCCGGACTAATCCTCGCGCTGGCCAGCGTTTTGCTTTTTTATATGATTCGCCCGCACCGCAAAGAAGCCCTGACGAGGCGCGATGAACGCCGCTCTTCGAGGGATTCTCACGAGCCTATGGCCCTTTCCGCGGGCGATGGTTCTGCCGAGGCTCGCCGGGAAACTGCGAGCGCACTCCTGGACAACCAGGATCTTCCGGGCCCCATGTGAAGTTTCCTCAACCTTGCGGCATCGCCGGGAAGTACCGCTCTTGCAGAATCTGGCGATGATGCCGCTCGTGTCCGGCAAGAATGTACGCCAGGGCGCGCACACTGACTTCCTTCTGATTGGCCACGCCCCGCCGCAACCACGCTACCGCATCGAACGAGCGCAACAGCACAATGCTGGCGCGCCGCACCGCCGTGAACTCTTCCAGCAGTTCCATTAGGGCCCTCGCCGGGAAATTCCCCGTCTTCACATAATCATCCTGCTCGAAACCTGCTAGCGGCGTCTGGTCTCCACGCGCAATTCGCAGCATGCGGTAAGCAAAGATACGTTCCGTGTCGATGATATGCCCCAGCACTTCTTTGATGGACCATTTCCCCTCCGCGTAGCGGAAGTCCGCACCTTTTTCGCTCAAACTTCCCAGCACCGACTTTGTCTCCCTTAGCTGCGCTTCCAGTGTTTCTTCGATCTCTCCGTCGGGTACCATCGCAATGTACTTCTCATAAAATGGCGCGTATTCGCTCGCTTGCGGACGATTCTGTGTCATGATGTTTTTGCCTCCAACTCAGCGGCAGAGTACCAATTATAGCTGGCAACGCCGCGACGGAGGCGGCTCACAAAGGCTCGGAAGCCAATATGGCCGAATTGAATTTCACCACCATGCGCGTCGCCTTTCAAGGCGAACCCGGCGCCTTCAGCGAAGCCGCCGCTGTACAATTGCTCGGCGAATCCATCCACACTGTTCCTCGCCCCACGTTCGATTCCACGTTCCGCGCCATCGCCGAAGGCGCTGCCGATGCCTTGCTCTTGCCACTTGAAAACACACTGGCGGGATCCGTCGTGCGCGTGTATGACCTCTTGCTCGAAAGCCCACTGGAAATATGCGGCGAGACCATCCTCCCCATCGAACATCACTTGATCGCCCGTCCGAGTTCGTCCTTCGATCTGCTTCGCTCTGTCGCTTCTCATCCCATGGCTCTGGCGCAGTGCGAGCGCTTTTTTGAGTCCCACCCCCACCTGAAGCGCGTCCCCGCTGAAGATACGGCCGGCAGCGTGCGCGAAATGATGGCGCGCGACGACAAATCCTCCGCGGCTATTGCCGGACGCCTTGCCGCCCAACATTACGGCGCGGTCATTCTGCGCGAAAGCATCCAGGACAACGCCGAGAACTTCACGCGGTTTGTGCTGCTTCTCCCGACAGCCGAGGCCGCGCGTTTCCGGCAACCCGGCGCCAGCAAAGTTGCGTTGGCCATGCGCCTTGCCCACAAACCCGGAGCGTTGCTCGCTTCCCTCGAGCCTTTTGCCAAACACGGCGTCAATCTCCTGAAAATCGAGAGCCGACCCATCCACGGCAAGCCATTTGAGTATCAGTTTTATCTGGACGTGGAAGCCGCTCGTCAGGATGCGCTGGAAAGCGCTTTGAACGAAGTGCGCCAGGCCACCAGCGATTTGCGCGTTCTGGGCCGCTTCACGCCCGCTCGCCGGTAATCTTTTCCTGTGGCTCCGGGCTCGCGGGTAAGTTCATTCTTCTCTGATTCTCTGCTACATTCACTCCATGTTGACGGCCATCACGCGTGAAGTCAGTTCTTCCTTCGCGAATTGCGAGTTGAGTTTCATTCCCCGCCAGCCCATCGATCTGGCAAAAGCCCGCGCCCAGCATCACGCCTACCAAGAGCTACTGCGCAAGCTGGGCGCTCGCGTGATTTCCTTGCCCGAGGAGCCTGCGCTTCCGGATTCCATGTTTGTCGAAGACCCTGCGGTCGTGCTGGACGAACTGGCTGTAATTTGTCCCTTAGGCACAGAGACGCGCCGGAAAGAAGCAGCTTCGCTGGCAGCCGCCCTGGAGAAATACCGCAAACTGGCCTATGTGAAATTACCGGGGCTGCTGGAAGGCGGCGATGTCTTGCGGGTCGAAAAGAAAATATTCGTGGGCCTGACGCGGCGCAGCAACGCGGAGGGGATCCGGCAACTCGCGGTCATCGTCTCGCAGTTTGGCTACGATCTCACGGCCGCACCAGTCTCAGGCTGCCTGCACCTGAAATCCGCTGTCACTTACCTGGGCCGCAACACGTTGCTTGGCAATCGCGCGTGGTTTCACTGGGCGCGCCTGGAGGGATTTGATTGGATTGATGTAGACCCCGCCGAGCCCCACGCCGCTAACGCGCTGGCCATCGCCGATTCGGTGGTTTTTCCCACTTCGTTTCCGCGCACAAGAGAGCGCATGGAAGCTAAGGGGTTCCGGGTGACACCGATCGAAATCAGTGAACTCCAGAAAGCGGAATCGGGATTGACGTGTTCCAGCCTTTTGTTCGATGCCCCGGAGTAAGCGCGCGAATGACCCCGCAAGAGGGAATCGTCCGTGTGTGATTGGAAACATCGGTCTGCGCGCCCCCAAATTTCGGTTGGAATTCCCGGCTGGTATGCTACTCTGTTAAGGATGTCGGCTAACGTCACGAAGCGAAGCTTCTCCCGGACCACGCGGTCGATCATTTCGACTACGACGATTACCATGATTATGTCCACTACCACCGCTTCAGGTGACGGGAGAAACGGCTAGCCGCCAAAAAGTTTCCAACCCACCGCCTGAAGCGAACCGGGCGGTGGGTTTTTTAGTTTCTACCCTCCCCCAGAGTCGCTTCCGCGGTACACAACCAAGGAGCATTTGCCATGTACCCGGAACAGCAGGAAGCAGCCACAGCAGAAGTTCAATTAGCCCCGCGCCCAGCGTGGAATGGCACCTCCGCAACGGCGACGCCATCCGCAGCACGTGGCATCGCCTTTAAGTTTGGCGGTTCCTCCTTGCTTGGCGCCGATCGCATGTTGCATGCCGCCGCCCTGGTACGTGATGCGGCCGTGGCCACGCCGGTGACGGTGGTCGTATCCGCCATGAAGGGTGTTACGGACAAGCTTCTGGAAATTGCACGAAAGCTCGAGCGCAAAGAGTTCGCGAAGGCCCTCGAGGCAGCGGAAAGTGTGCTCGCGCTCCATCTTGACGTGCTCGAGGGCCTGCAACTTCCTGAACAGGACCACGCACAGGTCCTGCACGAGTTGAAACTTCTTGGCCGCGACCTGCTTCACGAAACCCCGTCGCGCGGGCCCGTCACTGTGAATTCCGCCCTCTACGACCGTATCGCTTCCTTTGGCGAACGCTTCAGTGCACGCTTGTTTGCCGCGGCCCTGAATAAGCTCGGCAGCGTTGCTGTTCCCGTCGCTTCCTCGGATTTTGTCCTCACTTGCGACACGTTCCGACACGCCATTCCTCATCTCGCTGACACCCGCCAGCGCGGCCGCGAAGTTCTTGTGCCCCTGCTGCAGTCCGGCATCGTGCCCGTGGTTACGGGTTTCATCGGAGCAACCCTCGACGGACGAATCACCACGCTGGGTCGCAACAGCTCCGATTTTTCGGGCGCCCTTGTCGCCCACGTCGTGGACGCAAAAGAACTGGTCATCTGGACCGATGTGGACGGCGTCTTCACCGCCTGCCCACACGAAACCACGGAGGCTCGACTCCTCCATGAATTGAGCTACGATGAAGCCCACGCACTGGCCGCCAGCGGCGCAAAGGTGCTTCATCCGCGGGTGTTGCCACTCGCGGCAGAGCACGAGATGACCGTGTGGGTCAGGAATACTTTCAAGCCGCACCTGCGCGGAACGCGCATTGGGCCGGCACAAAATGGGGGTGCAGCATGAACGCTCTGGCAAACGAGAAAAAATGGCGCGCGGGCGTCCTGGGTGCAACGGGTATGGTGGGGCAGCGCCTGGTGAAACTCCTCGCCGATCACCCGTGGTTCACTCTGACGGAAGTTGCGGCGTCGGAGCGCTCCAGCGGCAAACGCTACGCGGAAGCAGTGCGCTGGCACCTCGAAGGTCCGGTGCCCGAAGTGGCGCGCGGCCTCGTCGTGAAGGAACTCGAACCCAACCTGGATTGCGATTTCCTTTTTTCGGCGCTCGATTCTTCCGTGGCTGGTCCGGCGGAGGAAGACTATGCGCGCCGCGGCTATCCCGTCGTCAGCAATTCGCGAAATCACCGCCAGGACCCGGATGTTCCGCTGCTTATTCCCGAAGTCAACGCCGCGCACTTGAATGCCATCCCCGTGCAACAGAAAAACCGTGGTTACGATACGGGATTTATCGTGACGAATCCCAATTGTTCCACGGCGGGTTTAGTCGTTGTGCTGAAGCCACTGGCGGATGCCTTTGGACTCGAGAAGGTTTTCGTGGTGACCCTACAAGCTATCTCCGGCGCAGGCTACCCCGGCGTCCCCGCGTTGGACATTCAAGGCAACGTCGTTCCGTTCATCAGCGGCGAAGAAGAAAAGATGGAGGCGGAGCCGCAAAAATTGCTCGGCAAGTGGGATGGCAACCGCTTCATCGGCGCGGGAATTGGCATCAGCGCTCACTGCAACCGCGTTCCGGTTGTGGATGGCCACCTGGAATGCGTTTCTCTGCGTCTAAAAAAGACGGCGACGCTCGACGAGGTTCGCGAAACGCTGCACTCCTACCAGGTTTCTGACGAATTGGCCTCTCTGCCCACAGCGCTGAAGCATCCCGTGGTCGTGCTGGAAGAACCCGATCGCCCGCAGCCGCGCAAGGATGTCAACACCGGCCATGGCATGGCCGCCGTCGTCGGCCGCATTCGCGAGTGCCCGCTGTTCGACGTCAAGCTCACCCTGCTTTCGCACAACCTGGTCCGCGGCGCGGCCGGCGCAGCCTTGCTGAACGCCGAACTCCTCGCGGCGCAAGGCTTCCTGAAATCGCGCAGCGCCTCGCGCGATCAAAGCGCAGAGCCGGTCTCCCGCTGAGAATTAGACCGTAGGGGCGCAGCACTGCTGCGTCCCTGTTGGCAGGACCAACGACGATTGAGTGCTCTGATTGCAAGAACCCTCAGAAGTGCCCTCAAGTTGCAACAATCTCGCTAACCGGGGTTCAGCGATCCTGGACCCTTACACAATCGGAATGGGCGTCTGCCCTGTTATTTTGGAAATTATTTATGGAACAAAGTAGTACCGCACCAGTTGGAAGAAAACCGGCGCAGCAAAGCAAAGCGAATCAATGCGGTCCAGAATCCCTCCGCGCCGTTCGATCGCCACGCCGAAATCCTTGATTCCGATGTCGCGCTTGATGGCGCTCATCACCAGGCTCCCGCAAAACCCGAATACGCAAATCGTGAACGAGATTGCCGCGGATTGCAGGGGCGTGAACGGCGTGGCCCACCACAGCGCCGTGCCCAGCGCCGTCGCGCTCAGGATTCCGCCGAAAGAGCCTTCCCACGTTTTGTTGGGGCTTACGCGCCAGGCGATTTTATTTTTTCCGATCAGTTTGTCCCACACGAACTGCAGCACACCGCTCATCTGATCCACGATCACCAGGTACAGCAGCAGCCGGGCATCCTGCCCTTCGTACCCCGGGATCTTCAGAAGCAACAATGCCGGCGCGTAGCTCAGGCAATAGGCGCACACCATGATCCCGAATTGAATTTTTGCGGAACGCTCCAGAAAGCTTGCCGTGTCTCCGGCGATCGCGATGCTGGTGGGAACAAAGACAACTGCCAGCACAGGAATCATCAGGGCGAAAAAGCCGTACCACTGGAATCCGATCAGGCAATACTGCAGCGGCATGATGACGAAAAAGCTCCAGAAGAGCGTACGGTGATCTCCCCGCCGCGTGGGCACAAGCGTCATGTACTCGCGCAGCGCCAGGAACGAAATTAAGCCGAACAAAACAAGAGAACCCACGCGCCCTAGCAGGATGGCCGCCACAAAAATCGCGCACATCTTCCACCACGCCCGGATGCGCGCGATGACATTGTCGACGGCCGCGCGGCTAGCTTCACTCCTGCGGCGCCGTTTCACCCAGCGGCCGATCAAGGTGGCGACATAAAGCAGGACTACCACATCGCCAAACAGCCACAGCAGCTTCACATCATGAAACGCTTGCGGCATCAGGCGTTTCCAATCCGCCGCAAGCTGCTTACGGCTTCGCGCGCGCGTTCCAGAAACGCTTCCTTCTCTTCGCCGGGCTCCACTTGGATGGGTTTGCCAAAAGTTAGAAGGCTCAGCATGGGCACGGGCAAAACCTCTCCCTTCGGCAAAATGCGGTTCATGTTCTCAAGATAGGCTGGAACGAGTTCCACATCCGGGCGCCGTAACGCCAGGTAATAGAGCCCCGCGCGAAACTCCCCGACCTTTTCGCCATTGCCCCTCGTCCCTTCCGGAAAAAGAATCAGCGAATACTCCTTGCCCAGTGCCGCGGCCATTTGCTCAATCAATGCGCGCGCCGCAAATCGCGCTTCCTCGGGAGTTTTCGTTTGCGCCATTGCGCCCCGTTGCACCAGCACGGCGTTGAACACATTCACCACCACATAGCGACGCAGCGCCGAGCTTTCCCAATAGTCCTGCGCGGCCACGGGCCGTGTGTGCGCGCGCAGGTCCGAAGGCAGCGCCGACCACAGCACCACAAAATCCAAATGGCTGGTGTGATTCGCGAAATAGATGCGCTGCTTTTCGTCGGG
>Ga0209517_10007317_pt1 | contig 13277 bp, 7 predicted proteins | sample PeaSoiMetSII2010_FD_187695 | JGI IMG/M metagenome (GOLD analysis project Ga0209517, IMG submission 187695) | Peat soil microbial communities from Weissenstadt, Germany - SII-2010 (SPAdes) (version 2) | ecosystem: Environmental > Terrestrial > Soil > Wetlands > Peat | place: Germany: Weissenstadt...
GGCCAGCCGCAAAATGTTGGCCAGGGCGGCCGCCGTGTAGCTGGGGTACATGGTGCCGTTGCGGTACGTGTTCTGCGGATATTGCCGCGCCGAGCAGGCCGCGCAGCCCTCCGGATCGGCCTCCGTCAGCACGATGGGCAGGGCGCGGAATTGGGGAATCGCGGCGATGGTTTCCATGCCGCGCTCGACGTCGCTCAGTTCCTTGCGCAGGCCCATGCGCACGTGGCCGTCGACCACGGTGGGCGAACCCTTGGCGTGATAGCTGATGAAATCCAGCGGCGCGCCGCGCTTGCCCGTGACGGCATTCGTGCCGCCCGCGCAATGTTCCAGGAACTGCTTGAGGAAATCCGCGGCCTTGGGGGACGCCGGTCCGGTGCTCCCCGGCCCGCCGACGTGGGTGGCCGCGAGCGCGCGCTTGATGGCGTCGGCGGTGTAGTCGTACAGCTTGTCGTACTCCTGGGGCGTGCCGCGCCAGTAGGAAATGTCGGGCTCGTTCCACAGCTCCCACGACCACGATTCCACTTCCGCCTTGCCGTAGCGCGCGACGCTGTGCAGCACCCACTGGCGGACCAGTTCGGCCCACCTGGCGTAATCCTTGGGCGGATAGCTCCAGCCTTTGCCGTCCTGCTGCGGCCAGTGGAGGGTGTACGGCTCCGCGTTCGACGAGAGGGCGCGCGGCATGAAGCCGATTTCCACGAAGGGCTTGGCCTTCACCTGCTCGTAGGTATCGAAGATGCGGTCGACGATGGTCCAGTCGTAAACCGGCTGGCCGTTAGCGTCTTCCGTGTAGGCGTTGGTCGAGCCCCACTTCAGCGCCGCCGTTCCATCGCCGGTCACCAGCAGATGATGCGTGCGAATCTCCACCCTTACCGGGCTCAAGGCCGCCAGCTCGGCGATCAGCTTTTGGCCGTTGGCGGTGTAGGTGTAATTCGGCTCGTCGTAGCCGAAATAGGCGTAGATGGGGCGGAAGGCGCCCTGGGTGGAGTTGGCGTCCACCCGGATTTCCACGGCCGGTTGCGCCGGCGCCGGAATCGCCAAAACAAGGAGGGCGAAAATGTTTTTCATGCCGGTCTCCGGATTCCGTCGGCTTCCGCTATGATAACGCTTCGAGGAGGACCATGCGTTCGCTCAACCGCCGCCAGATCCTGAAGCAGGCGAGTGCCGCGGGCGCCGCGTTTCTGGCGCCGGCCCATGCCGCGGATGCGTTGCGCATCGCCGGCCAGGAGGTCGCGATCCAGATCGCCCCGGCGAGCGCGCACACTTTCCGGCTGACTGTCTTGCCGGTTCGCCAGGGCACGCCCGCTACGGTTCCCGACGATGGCACGTTAGTCCGAAGCAGCTTCGGGCTGCCCACCGCGGAATGGCGGGGCGCGCCGCGGGCCCGGACCATCCGCTGCGGCGATCTCAAAATCCATTTCTCGCCCGGCCCGCCGGCCTTTGCGATCGAAACCGCGAAGGGCGAAACCGTTCAGAAGATCTCGATCGACCCGGCCACCGGCGCGGTCTCGTTCGCCACCGGAGACGCCCCGCTGGTGGGCTTGGGCGAAGGCGGCCCGCAGTTCGATCGCCGCGGCTCGGTGGACGCCATGCGCAGCGGGCAGGGCGGCTACCAGCTCCGCACGCATGGCGGCCGCGTCCCCGTGCCCTGGATCATCGGCACCGCCGGATGGGCCATGTTCATCCACCAGCCCTACGGCAGCTTCGATTTCACCGGGCCGGAAAGTAAATTTCTGCCGGCATCGCCCGCCGCCGCCCTGCCGCTCGACCTGTTCTTCGTCGCCTCCAAGAATCCCGTCACGATCATGGCCGAGTACGCGCGCCTTACCGGCCATCCCGAGCTGCCGCCGCTGTGGAGTTTCGGATACCAGCAATCCCACCGCACGCTGGCCAGCCGCGAGGAGATCCTTCAGGAAGCCAGAACCTTCCGCGAAAAGAAGCTGCCCTGCGACACCATGATCTTCCTCGGCACCGGTTTCTGCCCCTCCGGCTGGAACACCAACAACACCGAGTTCGCCTTCAACCGGAAGGTCTTTCCCGACCCGCAGGCCATCTTCGATCAGTTCCACCAGGACCACTTCAAGGTGGTCCTGCACGTGGCCTATCCCACGCGCATTCCCCAGATGCGCGGCACGGCGAAAGACGCCTGCGACGCCGCCGGGCGCGCCGAGGAGCAGGCGAGCTGCTACTGGGGCATGCACCGCCCGGTGTTCTCGCTGGGCGTGGATGGGTGGTGGCCGGACGAAGGCGACGCGCTCGACCTGCCATCGCGGCTGGTGCGCAACCGCATGTACTGGGAAGCGCCGCAGATCGATCGGCCCAACCAGCGGCCCTTCGCGCTGCACCGCAACGGCGCGGCCGGCATGCAGCGTTACGCGGCGTTCCTGTGGTCGGGCGACGTGAACTCGCAATGGGAGACGCTCCGCGCCCATGTGCCCATCGCCGTGAATGTGGGGCTCTCGGGCATACCCTACTGGGGCACGGACATCGGCGGTTTCGTCCCCACCCGGGAATTGACCGGCGAGCTGTATGTGCGCTGGTTTCAGTTCGCCGCCTTTTGCCCGTTGTTCCGCGCGCACGGCCGCACGTGGAAGCTGCGCCTCCCGTGGGGATGGAACACGGGCGAGACCGGACCCATCGAGACGCCCAACGTGCCCCTCGACCCCGCGGAACTGCACAACGCCCGGGTCGAGCCCATCTGCCGCAAGTACCTCGAGCTGCGCTACCGCATGCTGCCGTATCTCTACAGCGTGGTGCGCGAATCGACCGTCACCGGGATGCCGGTGATGCGCGCGCTATGGCTGCACCACCCGGACGATCCCGCGGCCGTGGCGCGCGGGGATGAGTACCTGTGGGGGAGAGACGTGCTGGTAGCGCCGGTGGTGGAAGCCGGCGCCACCGGGCGCCGCCTCTACCTGCCGCGCGGCGCCTGGCACGACTTCTGGACGGGCGAGCGGCTGGAAGGAGGACGCGAGATCGCCCGCCAGGTGGACCTGGAAACCATGCCGCTCTACGTACGCGCCGGATCGATCCTGCCGCTCGGTCCGGTGAAGCAGTATACCGGCGAGCCGGTGGACGAACCGCTCGAGATCCGGATCTACCCCGGCGGCGACGCCTCGTTCGCGCTCTATGAAGACGATGGCGCCACCTTCAATTACCGCCAGGGCGAGTGGATGGGGATCCGGATGGCGTGGAACGATGCCCGCCGCATCCTGGCGCTGCGCCTGGCGGCCGGCTCGCGCATGTTGGGACCGGGGCGCCGCGAGCTGATAGTGAAGCTGGGAGAAGCGAGGCACGCTGCCGTATTCGATGGCCGCCCGCTCCAGGTACGGCTGTAACCGGCCGGTCCCGACGCCCCTGGCAACTTTTTCAAGCCGCCTGCGCGAGACGTACCACTGCGATCAGTGCGGCTCATGACCGCCGGGGAGTCATCATCAGCACGCGCTCAGGGGTGACCACGCTTGCGTGCCCGCCCCATTCCCGCCCGGTGCTCAGCGTGCGGAGCACCAGTGGTGTGATGTTTTCCGGGATCGCCGGATGAACCCGAAAGAGAATCACGCCGCTGGGTTCGAGCGGTTTCCGGCGTTGGATTGCGATTTAGTAGTGCAAGGTCGCCCGTGCCGGGGGCATCCGTGCGCGCCCAAGCCACGTCGTGACCAACCTGCCTCAACGCCGCGGCGGCCGGCAGCGGGAAAGTTCTCATCTGCGACTGCGCGAGCAGCCGTATCAGACAGGCAGCGGGTACGCCTTGTACTCGTGAGCAAGGTGGCTGGCGTAGGCCGGGCACGCGAGGATGTCGTCGCTCGTCAACCCGGGATAGTTGGAGAGGGATGGTTCTTTTTGAGTCGCATGATTGAGAGCTTCGCTTAGAAAGTTTTGGCAAGCAAGCTTGCCGCGGAAGGGCCGTTTCACCATCCGCAAATCGAGCTATGGTGTTGGGGGCTTCATGTAGCGTTCAAACATGGCGGCGGAGATTTCGGCGTTGCTCGGCCACTGTCCGCGCCGTTGCCCGGCATGGGTTTGATAATTCTGCAACCGGGCGGGATCGGGTTGCACGACGTGACCGTCTTTCAGGAACAGGAGCCCTGCTTTGTCGGTGGGCATTTTGATAACAAACGCCTCGGCCTCTTGGAGGGCCCCGCGAAGTCGATGCATCACCGCCTTCGGATCAAGTGGTTCACTCATTATCAGAGCGCGCCATTCGACAGGTGGATAAGAGGAGTTCCTTCGAATCTCCGCGATCAGTCCTTCCGGCGTGAAACCAGGGGCCTTTTCAACCGCCGCCCAAATCACCGCACCCAGACGCAAAATGTGCTCATGGATCGTCAAGAGGACGACCAGGTCGCGCACCTCGCGGCGCCCCGCGGCAGCCATCGTCTTGTTCATGGCAAGATCAACCGGGTGCAAGACGTAGCCGAACATCTCGTCCCGCATCGTCGGGAAAAACCGGTAATCGCTGGCAACCACCCATTCCAGTTTTGTTGCCTCAGCCAAGTTTTTCACGAGAACCGTGTAAATGGCCGGCTCGCGGCGTTGCCATTCCAGGGTATAGCCTTGCTCCTGAAGAATCGCCGCGTCTTCTTCGGCCGCTCGCGCCACTCGTTCCTCGCGATCGTGAAAAACGCCGATGTCACCGCAGTAGCGTGACGCATTCCGATTCAGCGGGGTACTACCCGCAACATAGCTTTCCGGATCGCGATGTGACGCAAGAAGTTTGAGAATCTCGGTTTGAATCTTAGATAGCGGCACGGCAGACCTGCTCGATCTGTTCGGCCAAACGACGCGCTCCGAGTTTGCCTTCTATGCGCAAGGCGCGAGCAACCACAAGGGCGTCCTCCGGGGTCGGGGCGTCGAACGACCGCATGTTCCATAACGCCAGCGCCCCGTACTCCGCGAAGGCACGGCGGTAAAGGGTCACAAAATCGGGCGGCTTTCCCGAATCACCGGTCATCGGGCTGCTCTTCCTTCAGAATACGTCAAGGAGGGTATAGCAGGGGGCAGTTCCGTTCCGAGGTAAGAGTCGCCCAGAATCACGCGCAGTCTTGAGGCGCGGGCATCATGATCGCTAACACTGGCTGCCCGATAAAGCCGGGGGCTCCGGAATTGTCCGGAATAGCGCCGTCGGCTTCCATCACGCTGTTTCACGCCAAAGCTGCGGCTGTTGCGAGCTACTGTGGGCCAGTCCTGCCCGTTGCTGGGGTTCCTCGATATCCAGGCCCGCGGAGTGGACGCCCCGGGCGCGCCTCGGTGATTCGGCCTTCGTCGACCACCAACTCGCCGTTAACCATGACGTACGGCATACCGTGGCTGAACCGCTTCGGGTCAGCGAAGGTCGCTTGATCGCGGACCGTCGTCGGATCGAACACCGCTAGATCCGCCATGAAGCCAGGCCGAACAAGCCCGCGGTCCCACAACTTCATGCGTGAGGACGGTAGCGACGTCATCTTGCGAACCGCCTCTTCAAGGGTGAGCAGGCCTTCCTCCCGAACATAATGCCCTAAGATCCGAGTGGCGGAACCCCACCCGCGGGGATGCGAAAAAGTGTCAGCGGTCGCGCCGTCCGTCGCCTGCCCCCCAGAGTCCGTCCCGAGCGCAACCAATGGATGCCGCAACGCGGCGCGTACGTCGTCCTCGTGCATCATGAACATGATTCCAGAGCCGCCGGTCGTGTCTTCGAGGATCAGGTCCATCAGCGCGTCCAGCGGATCCTTGTGGTCGGTGCGCGCGATTTCATCGAGGCGCCGTCCCTGATAGTGCTTGAGTTCGGGCTTGTCAAGACTCGAAATCAGAAGGCCGGCGGCGCCTCCTGAACCGAGATATTGATTCTCCCAGGTTGGATCGGGACGCATCACATCCGCTTTGATTCGTGCGCGCTGTGCGGGATCCTTTAACCGCGCCAGTAGCGCGTCGCGGCCACCTTCACGCGCCCACACGGGAAGATTCGCGTCGAGGCGGTTGGAGGCCGCGGAATAAGGGTACTGATCGGCGGCAATATCAAGCCCTTCGGCCCGAGCCTTCTCCAGACGGGCGAGCACCCGCGGCATTCGTCCCCAGTTCTGCTTATAGGCTGTCTTCAGATGATGGATCGTCGCTGGGACCCCAGCCTCGCGCGCGATGCGAAACACCTCGTCCAGGCTTCCGTCGATCTCATCGGACTCTGAGCGCTGATGGGTGATGTAGGAACCGCCGTAGCGTCCGGCTACGCGCGCCAGCGCGATCAACTCCTCCGTCGAGGCAAACCGGTCGGGGACGTATTGAAGCGACGTCGACAAGCCGAACGCACCCATTTCCATTGCCTCGGCCATCTGCCTTTCCATGGTTTGCAGTTCGTCCGCTGTGGCGGGCCGGTTCGCGCGTCCGATGACGTGGTCACGTATTCCGCCAGCAGTGATGAACGTTCCGAGGTTGATCGCCGACCGATTCTTGAGAAAGGCTGCAAAGTAGCCTTCCAGGTCCATCCAGGCGGGCACTCCGCGCTCGTCGTAATACCTTGTGCGAGCAGTCAGTCGCCTCGCATCACGGTGTGCCGCGCTGCCCTGGCTGCCTTCACCTGTGATCTCGGTCGTAATCCCCTGGGTGATTTTGCTGGCAACCCGATTGTCCAGGAAGACCAGGAACTCTGATTGGCCCAGCAGGTCGATGAATCCTGGAGCGACCACCAGAGCCGTTGCGTCGATTCGGCGGCGGGCGGTCCGATTGCCGAGCGTGCCAATACCGGCGATGCGATCACTCAGCACGCACACATCTCCACGGAATGCGGGCGCACCGGAGCCATCGACGATGCGGCCACCCGCAAACAGTACGTCACACTCGGGGATCGCGGTCGATGTCTGGCGACCGCAGGCTGCCGCCAATACGAGACATGGCAACACGCCGACTGTGGGCAAATGAAAGCGCCGCACTGTGACTCTGTGTAGTTTCCTCCCAGGAGGAGTGGTATGCTGGCCCTGGTCGCGAACCCAACCCTTGTTTCTGCAATCTGGGGCCGGCCACCCCGATTAGACACCAACCAAAACCGCGAGTCAAGGCAAAGCCCTTTGCAAGGGAGTTCGGTTCCGACGAGATGCTTTCCCCGCTACTCCGCTTCCGGGAAGGCCACGCGTGGTCAGCGGGCGTGTCGTATAGATCCTCCCTGACACCGTTGTGTAGAGCGAAGTCCTTCAACGTCAGGATCGTCGTGTACTCGTTCGACCAGGCGACCGAACGCGAACGCCACCGCAGGCGTAGGTCGGGGCCTAAGCCGGAGCAGCCTCGGGACAGGGGTTGGACCAGAGAGGACCTCTACGGGCGTGGCCGCTCTCGTTGATACGAACATTCTGGTGTACCGGTTTGACCCACGCTTTGCCCACAAACAAGAGGTCACGGCCACGATTCTCAGGAGTGGCATCCTCGAAGATTCGGTGCGCGTGCGGCATCAGGCCATCGTTGAGTTCATAGCCGCGGTGACCCGCCCCATTCGTGGCCACGTCATCCTCAAACCAGCCGACGCTCTGCGAAGCGGAGGAGATGCTGAAGCAGTTTACGGTTCTCTATCCGAATGAGACGATCGTTCGCCAGGCGATCCGGGGATGTGCCGCGTACCAGTTGAACTGGTTCGACGCGCACCTCTGGTCGTATGCCGAATACTACGGCTTGTCTGAGATTCTCACGGAAGATTTTCAGCACGATCGACTCTATGGCACCGTCCGCGTGGTGAACCCATTCATCGGCGCGCCCCACGGAGGTTTATAGCGCGGCGGAAGCCTGCCCCACCAACTCCAAAAACGCTCGCGTGGCGCCATTAAACTTCTTGCGCTTGCGGTGGACGATGCCCACTGGCCGCACGAGTTCCGGTGCATGGAGCGGAATGGCCACCAGGCGGCCCTGCTCGATTTCGGCGTGCATGGTGCGGGCCGGGAGGATGCTGATTCCGGAGCCCAGCGCCACCGCCTCCTTGATGGTCTGAATGTTATCGAATTGCATGAGCAGGTTCACTTCGACCGCATGGGCGCGGAAGAAGCGATCCAGTTCGCGGCGAATTCGCAAGTCCTCGTCGAAGCCGATGAAGTTTTCGCCTTTGAGGTCCTGCGGAAATACTTCGGCGCGCCCGGCGAGAACATGCGAGGGGTACGCCGCGACCTGCATTTCTTCTTCGCGCCACCGGATGGCGGCGATTTCGCGGCTGGACTCCGGGTAGCTCACCAACCCCAAGTCGGTGGCATCCTGGCGCACCGCCTCGTAAATCTTGTCGGGCCGCATGTATTCCACGTGCAAGTGCGCGGCGGGATAGCGGCGCGAAAACTCTTCTTGCAAGCGGCTCATTTCGGAAAGGCCGATGGAGTAAATGGACGCCACGCGCACGTCGCCCGCGACTTCTCCCTTCAACACTCCGAGAGCGAGGGTCAATTCCTCTTCACGACGCAGGACGTCGCGGCAGAATTCGGCGTAGACCTTGCCGGCTTCGGTAAGCTGTAAGGGCCGTTTAGTACGATCGAATACGGTCGTGCCGAGGCGGCGTTCCACCTCCTGGACGTGCTGGCTGGCTGCGGACTGGCTGATGCCGCAATGTGCCGCCGCCTTACTCATGCTGCCTGTCGCAGCTATCTCCCTGAAAAGTCTGCATTCGCCAAGGATCACGAGCCCCAGCATATCATAAGATTTACTAATTTTGTGCCTGCAATATTTTTCTATTGCCTAATAGTGACCGCCCTGCTACACTGGCACGTAAGGCAACCGCCGTTTTGAAAACGCTACCGGACTACCCTCCGGCCGCGGATTCCCAAACACCACGTCGTGTATTCTCACAGGTAGGAATGCCTGTGCCACGAGCGAACACAGGCGGGAATGCCTGTGCTGCGACGAGACGAAGAGATGCCCATGAGCGAATCAACGGGAATGCCCGAGCCCCAGGGTTTGTACGACCCGCGCCACGAGCACGATGCCTGCGGGATCGGCTTCGTGGCCAGCGTGAAGGGCCACAAGTCCCACGACATCATCGTCAAGGGGATCCAGGTTCTGATCAACCTGACGCACCGCGGAGCATGCGGCTGCGATCCGGAAACCGGGGATGGCGCCGGGGTGCTGATCCAGATCCCGCACCAGTTTTTTGCCAAGGAGTGCGCCAAGCTGGGCTTCACGCTTCCTCCGGCGGGTGATTATGGCGTCGGCATGACGTTCCTTCCCGTGGAACCGCTGCCCCGCCTGCAGTGCGAAGGCATCCTCGAGCGCATCGTGCGCGAAGAGGGACTGCGCGTGCTGGGGTGGCGGGACACGCCCACCCAAGGCGCCGCCATCGGGCGCGTGGCGTACGCCTCGCGGCCGTACATCCAGCAGATTTTCATCGGCCGCGCGCGGGGCATGAACGAGGAGCAGCTCGAGCGCAAGCTGTACATCGTGCGCAAGCGCGCGGAAAGCGAGGTGGCGGCGGCCGACATTCCCGGGCCGGAGAAGGCCTTCTTCTACATGCCGTCGCTGTCCGCCCGTACCATCGTGTACAAAGGACTGCTGCTGGCGCCGCAGATCGCCCAATTCTATCCCGAGCTGAGCGACCCGGACGTGGTCAGCGCGCTGTGCCTGGTGCACCAGCGCTTCTCCACCAACACGTTTCCCACCTGGCAACTGGCGCACCCCTACCGCTACATCGCGCACAACGGCGAAATCAATACGCTGCGCGGCAACGTGAACTGGATGCACGCGCGGCAATCGATCTTGGCATCCCCGCTGTTCGGCCAGGATATCAAGAAGCTTTTTCCGATCATCCAGCCCAACGGCAGCGACTCGGCGGCCTTCGACAACGCTCTGGAGCTTCTGGTGATCTCCGGCCGCTCGGTGGCCCATGCCATGGCCATGCTGATTCCCGAAGCCTGGGCGAAAAACGAGCACATGAACCCGCAGAAGCGCGCGTTCTACGAATATCACGCCTCGCTGATGGAGCCTTGGGACGGTCCGGCCGCGATCGCTTTCACCGACGGCCGCTCGATCGGGGCCACGCTCGATCGCAACGGCCTGCGGCCCGCGCGCTACCTGGTGACCCACGACGACCTTTTGTTGATGGCGTCGGAGACCGGGGTGCTGCCCATCAAGCCCGAAAACGTGAAGCTCAAGGGGCGCCTGCAGCCGGGCAAGATGCTGCTGGTGGATACCGTGGAGGGCCGCCTCATTTCCGACCGCGAGATCAAGCGCTCGCTCTATGGGCGCAATCCCTACCAGCTCTGGATCAAGGAAAACCAGATCACCCTCGACCAGCTTCCCGAGCCGCCGCGCGAGCACCGCAGCGATCCCAAGACCCTCCTGGTGCGCCAGCGGGCCTTCGGCTACACCGACGAGGACATCCGCATGATCCTCGGGCCTATGGCCGAAAAGGGCGAAGAGCCGGTGGGCTCCATGGGTACCGATACTCCGCTCGCCTGCCTCTCGGACAAACCGCAGCCGCTGTTCAACTATTTCAAACAGCTTTTTGCCCAGGTGACCAATCCGCCCATCGACCCCATCCGCGAAGAGATGGTGATGTCCCTGACCAGCTATATCGGGACGGAGCGCAACATCCTGGACGAAACGCCGCAGCATTGCCACACGCTGAAGCTGCCGCACCCCATCCTGACCAACCGCGACCTGGAAAAGCTGCGCCGCGTTTCGCAGGGCGATTTCCTGGCCACCACGCTACCCATGTTGTTCGCGGTGGAGGAGGGCGCCAAGGGGCTGGAGCGCGCGCTTTCGCAGCTTTGCCGGCGCGCCTCGCTGGCCATCCAATCGGGCTACACGCTGCTGATTCTCTCCGATCGCGGCCTCGACGAGGAGTACGCTCCCATTCCCAGCCTGCTGGCGCTGGCCGCGGTGCACAACCACCTCGTGCGGGAGGAGACGCGCACCCAGGTGGCCCTGATTATCGAATCGGGCGAGCCGCGCGAGGTGATGCACTTCGCGCTCCTCATCGGCTATGGCGCCAGCGCCGTGAATCCCTACCTGGCGCTGGAGACCGTGGGCAACGGCGAGAGCCTGAAGAACTTCATCCAGTCGATCAACAAGGGGCTGCTGAAAACCTTCAGCAAGATGGGGATCTCGACGCTGCAGAGCTACCGCGGAGCGCAGGTATTCGAAGCCCTGGGCCTGAACCGCGATCTCATCTCCCGCTACTTCACCGGCACGGCTTCGCGCATCGAGGGAGTGGGGCTGGATGTTCTGGCCGAAGAAGCCATCCTCAAGCACCGCTATGCCTACCATCCGGTGACGGAATTCGATACCGAGCTGGCGGTGGGCGGGAATTATCAATATCGGGTGCGCGGCGAATACCACCTGTTCAACCCGCAGACCATTGCCAAGCTGCAGCACGCGGTCCGGCAGGAGAGCCCGCAAACGTTCCAGGAATACACGGACCTGCTGGACAAGCAGAGCCGGCAGCTCTGCACGCTGCGCGGCCTCTTGGAGATCAAGCCCTCGGAGGAGCCCATCCCGATCGAAGAGGTCGAGCCGGCCAGCGAGATCGTGAAGCGCTTCGCCACGGGAGCCATGTCGTTCGGTTCGATCTCCAAGGAAGCGCACGAGACGCTGGCCATCGCCATGAACCGCATCGGCGGAAAATCGAATACCGGTGAAGGCGGCGAAGACGAGGCGCGCTTCGCGACCGAACGCCGCAGCGCCGTCAAGCAGGTGGCCAGCGGGCGATTCGGCGTGACTGCCAATTACCTGGTGAACGCCGACGAATTGCAGATCAAGATGGCGCAGGGCGCCAAGCCCGGAGAGGGCGGCCAGTTGCCCGGCCACAAGGTGGACGAAACCATCGCGCGGGTGCGTCACTCGATCCCCGGAGTGGGTCTCATTTCGCCCCCGCCGCACCACGATATTTACTCCATCGAAGACCTGGCGCAGCTCATCTACGACCTGAAGAACGTCAATCCGAGCGCCCGCATTTCGGTCAAGCTGGTGGCCGAAGTGGGGGTGGGGACGGTAGCCGCCGGGGTGGCCAAGGCGCACGCCGACGTGGTGCTGATTTCCGGCGATTCCGGCGGCACCGGCGCCTCGCCGCTCAGCTCCATCAAGCACGCCGGCGTTCCCTGGGAGCTGGGGCTGGCCGAGACGCACCAGGTGCTGGTGTTGAACGATCTGCGCGGGCGCATCCGCGTGCAGACGGATGGCAAGCTGCAGACCGGGCGCGACGTGACCATTGCCGCGCTGCTGGGCGCCGAGGAATTCGGTTTCTCCACCGCGCCCTTGGTTTCGATGGGCTGCATCATGATGCGCAAGTGCCACCTGAACACCTGCCCGGTGGGCATCGCCACGCAGGATCCGGTGTTGCGCGCCAAGTTCCAGGGCAAGCCCGAAAACGTGATCAACTTTTTCTTCTTCATCGCCGAGCAGGTGCGGCAGTACATGGCGCAGATGGGCTTCCGCACGTTTAACGAAATGGTCGGGCGGGTGGATATGCTGGGCACACGGCAGGCGCTGGACCACTGGAAGGCCAAGGGCATCGACTTTTCCGCCATTCTATACAACCCGGAGATGCCGGCGCGCATCGCCCGGCGTTGCGTGCAGGCGCAGGACCACGGGCTGAGCCAGGCGCTGGATTACATGCTGATCGACCATGCGCGCGAGGCGCTGGAGAACGGCACGCCCATCGAGATCAAGATGCCGATCCGCAACGTGCACCGCACGGTGGGCGCCATGCTCTCGGGCGAGATCGCGCGGCGCTACGGATCGGCGGGCCTGCCCGAGAACACCATCCGCTTCCATTTCACGGGCTCGGCCGGCCAGAGCTTCGGAGCGTTTCTGGCCAAAGGCGTGACCCTGGCGCTCGAAGGCGACGCCAACGATTACGTGGGCAAAGGACTCTCGGGCGGCAGGCTGGTGGTGTATCCGCCGCGCGCCTCGACGTTCCTACCCGAGGAGAACATCCTGATCGGCAACGTGGCGCTCTACGGCGCCACCAGCGGGGAGGCGTTCTTCAACGGCATGGGGGGTGAACGGTTCGCCGTCCGCAACTCCGGCGCGACGGCCGTGGTGGAGGGCCTGGGCGATCATGGCTGCGAGTACATGACCCGGGGCCTGGTGGTGGTGCTGGGGAAATGTGGGCGCAACTTCGCCGCCGGCATGAGCGGCGGGCTGGCCTATGTGCTGGATGAAAACGGCGACTTTGCGGGGAAGCGCTGCAACACCGCCGCGGTGGACCTGGAGCCGGTTCCGGAGGCGGATGGCGGGATGCTGTACGGGCTCGTCGCGCGGCACGTGGAATTGACCGCCAGCCCGCGCGGCCAGTGGATCCTGGAGAATTGGGAGCAGATGCTGCCGCGCTTCGTGAAGGTGTTTCC
>Ga0209517_10007318_pt1 | contig 13277 bp, 10 predicted proteins | sample PeaSoiMetSII2010_FD_187695 | JGI IMG/M metagenome (GOLD analysis project Ga0209517, IMG submission 187695) | Peat soil microbial communities from Weissenstadt, Germany - SII-2010 (SPAdes) (version 2) | ecosystem: Environmental > Terrestrial > Soil > Wetlands > Peat | place: Germany...
CCGCTTCGCCACCGTAGTTCGATGCCGTCATAGCGCGCTCTCGGCCTACTTCGGCGAAGCCTGCCGCGAGCAGAGTTGCGGCGCCTGCGACGTTTGCCTCGGCGAGGTAGAGGGTGTGGCCGATGCGACCGTGCTCGCACAGAAAGTGCTCTCATGCGTGGCGCGCGTCGAGCAGCGCTTTGGCGTGGAGCACGTGGTCGACGTGCTGATCGCCGCCGACAACGAGCGGGTGCGGCGATGGCGCCACGAAGAGCTTTCCACCTACGGCATCTTGAAGGCCCTGCCGCGCAAGACTCTGACGAACTTAATCTATCAGCTCGTCGATGCCGGGCTGCTCGAGCGCACGCCGGGCGATCGTCCGGTGCTGAAGCTCAACACCACTTCGTGGGAGGTCTTGCGCGGCCAGCGCCCGGTCAACCTGCTACAGGCGAAAAAGCCCAAGGCCTCGAGGACCCGGGCCGAGGAGGCTACCTGGCAGGATGTTGACGAGGCGCTCTTTGAGAGCCTGCGCGCGCTTCGCCGTGAAATTGCGGCTGAGCGCGGCGTCGCAGCTTTCGTCATTCTCCATGACTCGACGCTGCGCGAACTCGCCCGCGTTCGGCCCGCGACGCTCGAAGCATTGCGCACCATTCGCGGCATCGGTGAGAGGAAGCTTTCCGATCTCGGCGCGCAATTTATCGAGCGAATCGCCGCGCACGAGCGCGAGAAGCGGTAGATCGAGCGAGCTACTTCGCGGGCTCCATGATGGCTAACCAACGAACGGTTCGACATGGCCCGCCTTCGCGACTGCCGGACCGTCCTCGTTGCGCGAGGCGAAGTAGTTTCTCACATACTCGTGCAGCTCGGGCTTGTTGGAATTCCATCGCCAGCATCCGGTATCGCTGACGGCGATGTCGGTGAGCGGATCGAAGCCCAGCGCGGCCAGGTCCCGCTCGCGCTGTCCATGTCTCCGATCCTCGCGGCTGCCGTGCCAGAGATGAAAAACGAGCCCCTCTACATACGAGATCCGTCCGCCCACATCAGCGGAAAACGGCTCAGCCCACGCGAGATAGTGCTCGGCCGCGCGGCCGGTCATCGCCTGGGCGGTCACGCAGTAGTCGGGCCTCCCGACCGCAGCACATATCATCGCCCGATCGCCGGCTCCAACGATCCGGCGGTCGTACAATCCGTGCTTGTCGAGCAGGGTTCTTCGAGCCGCCCACGCCAGTCCAGGGGTCGGAGCGCCAAACACGACCGAGGCTCCAGCGACGCGCAAGTCGTCCGGCTTCAACTGGCCGGCCGCGATTGCCTGTCCTATCGCCCGGCGGCGCGACTCGACGGGGCTCCAGCCTGACGAATCGCGCCGGGCATCGCGCGCCAGATTGCAGCGCTCGCTGAAGAGCTGCACGAGCGAGAACCTGTTCAGGGCGTCGCGCGCCTGCCGAGACCATTGGTCGTTCCAGAACACGACATCGCAATCCAGCCACGCGACCGCGTCGCAATCGGGCGGGAGATGGCGCAGGCCCACGTTCAGGAGCCGCTCCTTCTGCCACAGAACGTCGCCCCCGGTGAGTTGCACCAGAATGTCCGCGTCGCCGGGCTGCAGCTCGAAGCTCCCGGTGAACGACAACTCCACCGCGAGCAGCGGGGCGGCCAGGAATTTTCTGAACGTGCGATAATTTGCCAGCCGGCTCTTGTAGCCCACCGGATTGAAGTACGAGGTGATCGCCCACAGCATCGTGCTGACTCCGCGTGAGTGTCCTCTGATTTTTGCAGTCGGCGCTACGGCAGGCTCGGGGCGGATCCTTCGCCGCGCCACTTGCTGATCTTGATGTCAGCCAGGCAAGCGCAGGTATCCTTCGCGCACCGAATCGGCGCGACCGGAAATGAAAACCACCGGTCGCGCAAATTTCCGAGCGAACCCCCTTGCTTGCACACCGCGCGGTAGATCTCGCCGTCGGCTCGGATCGCCAGCGACTCTACACCGGCGTTACAGCCCCAGGAACTCCAGTGATTTTGGTCCAGCAGGATAAATTCCCGGGCCTCGGCAACGCGCGAAGTCCCGTCGCCATAAATACACCGGATCCCGCCGCGGGCGGCATTTTCCCGCGCCGGCGCGGGCTGCATCGCCTTCTTCTGTTCGTCGCTGTAGGGGTACATCTGGTCCTTGAAATCCACCAACAGGGGCTTCAATGCGAGGCTGATTCCCTGGCATTGCGACCGTAGAGCCGATGCGCGCTCGGCACATTCGTTAAATCGATCCGGCAGCATTGTCACGTTGACGTGAACCGTCACTTTGCGCGCCAGCAGCCGATTAGCTACTGAAACGAAGTGATCCAGATCGGCAAACTCGATGTGATAGGTCAAAATGACGAAGTCCAGGCACTCAGTTGCCTGATCCCACCAGGCGACCGCTCTGCTTCCGTTGGAGTTCACTCCGGCGCCGGCGCACAGCTCCTTGATCCTGTGCAGCAGGCCGATAAGATCGCGGTAAAGAGTGGGCTCGCCGCCGGTGAACTTGAAAATGGTCCTGCGGTTAAGACTTTGGTAGTGGTTGACCGCCTGCTCGGAGAAGCGAAGCGCCAGATCCACATCAGGCCATTTGAGCGCGCCGTCGTGCTTCTGCTCGGGGCAGTAACTACATGCGTAGTTACATAAGGTTCCCAGACTCCAGTCGATATAAGTCAAAGCGGAGCGCTCTGGGTGGTTATGAACGATTGCGATCGGCGGTTGCATCTTTAACCGGGATTCCCGTTTGAACCGGAAGGTCCGTTTTTTGGGTCTCCGATTCCAGTTCCTTATATACCCGACGGCCGCCCTTTGCCAGTTTCAGGCCAGTCTCCGTCCACGGTCTTTGCAGCGGGGGCCTGTGGAAGCCGCATATTTCGCCGCTCTCATCGTGTGCTACGGTATCTGTTCGCGGCGCTGGCGGCGGGAATCATCTGCTTTCGCGCCGCCCTTGAATTGAGTCGAGTTGACTGATGACGTCGGTACGAACGATGAGAGCCGCGGACCGGAAGCTGCCCGATTTCATCGCGGTGGGACCGCCGCGGACCGCGACCTCGTGGCTCAATCGGGTTCTGCGCGGTCACGTGTCGCTGCCCGAGGGCCTCAAGGAGACCAAGTTTTTCACGGAAAATTTTTCCCGCGGCTTGGACTGGTACGAGTATCATTTCCGTAACAGCGTGGCCGGGCGGCCGATAGGCGAAGTATCCACTCCGTACTTTGCCAGTGCCCTGGCGCGGGAGAGAATCGCCGCGATCATTCCCGGATGCGCTATCGTCTGTACTCTGCGCGACCCGGTTGCGCGGCTATACTCCCATTACCGCAACCAGCGGGCGATGGGGCGGATTGGAGCAGTCAGTCTTGACGAGGTAATAGCCGGGCACCGCAATTCGCTTCGTCCAGCCCATATATTCGACACCAGCACCTACTCCAAGCATCTCAGGTTGTGGTATGACAAGTTCGGTAAGGAAAACGTACTGACGCTCATAAATGACGATCTCGTTTCGGATCCCCAGCGCTACATCGATCAGGTCTGCCGCTTCGTGGGAATTCCGCCGATCGATATAAGCCGCTCGGCGTTGCGTGACGCACGGGTCAACCAGCGGTGGCGCGCGCCCAGAAGCGCATGGCTTGCCCGGCGCGCGCGTGAACTCAGGGATGTTATGCGTTATCAGCATCGCTATGCGCTGGCGCGCCGGCTCCAGCCCGTGTGGAAATTCTGTTTCGGCGGGGGCGCGGAATTCGGACCGCTCGATCCGGCCGTCGAAGCGAGTCTCAGAGCGTACTTCCGGCCCGATCTGGACGCGCTCGAAGAGCTGCTTCACCGCGACCTGTCGGCCTGGAAGTGAGCACCCGGAATCTGCCCGATTTCATCGCGGTGGGACCGCCGCGGACCGCGACCTCGTGGCTCGATCGGGTTCTGCGCGGTCATGTGTCGCTGCCCGAGGGCATCAAGGAGACCCATTTCTTCTCGCGCAAATTTTCCAACGGCCTCGCCTGGTATGAAGATCATTTCCGTAACCGCGTCGCCGGGCGGCCGATAGGCGAAGTATCGCCTTCGTACTTCAGCCATGCCGAGGCGCGGAAAAGGATCGCCGCCATCATTCCCGGATGCGCTATCATATGTACCCTGCGCGACCCGGTTGCGCGGCTATATTCCCATTACCGCCACCGGCGGGCGTTCGGATTGCTGGGAGTAGTCAGTTTCGAGGAAGTCACAGCCGAGCACCGCCAATCGGGCCACCACGCCAGGATTTTTGCCAACAGCACCTACGCAAAGCTTGTCAGGGCGTGGTCTGACGAGTTCGGCAAGGAAAACGTACTGACGCTCACAAATGAGGATCTCGTTTCGGATCCCCAGCGCTACCTGGATCAGGTCTGCCGATTCGTGAAGATTCCGCCGATCGATATCAGCCGCTCGCCGTTGCGTTACAGGCGCGTCGCCACGCACTTGCGCGCGCCCAGGAACCTGCAGCTCGCCGTATGCGCGCGCATCCTCAGGCATTGGATGCTGCGTCATCAGCGGCTCTACCCGCTGTCGCGCCGGCTCCAGCCCGTGTGGGAATTCTGTGCCGGCGGGGGCGCGGAATTCGGACCGCTCGATCCGGCCGTCGCAGCGAGTCTCAGAGCGTATTTCCGGCCGGATGTGGAAGAACTGGAGCAATTGCTTCAGCGCGACCTGTCGGCCTGGAAGTGAGCATCGCATCAGCCCCAGGCGCGCGAGATAACTCGGGCCTCGCTCACTTCCATCCAGCACAAATTTAGGAAACACCAAGCCGGAGTAGGTCAATGCGAAACTGGTTCACTCACCCCTACTCCCAGTCTCCCTCACAGTTGCCAGAATCCCCACAATCCAAACTTGGAAATCGCGCCCGGACATGATTTATCCGCCAAATTCGGAGCCGTGGACCAAAACCGGCTTAAAACCTTGCCAAGCGAGGCCATTTGGTCTACACGGCGAGTTGGGTCGGAGAGTCAAAAACGGAAATCCCGAATCAGATAGAAATTGAGAACCGCAAGCGGGGCGCCAGCGACTGGAAGCTCAGCCATGTGGCGAGAAATCGGGAAATCGAAGGCTACGCTTCTTTGACCAGCGTCAACGCGGGCGACGAGATTAGTTTCTTTGTCAATACCGCCGAGCGCGAATATACCCTCAGTATATTCAGAATGGGATACTACGGCGGCTTCGGGGGCCGGCCGATGACATCGCCGATCAAACTGCGCGGACTCTCACAGCGTGCGGCGTTGCCAGACCCTGAGACCGGAATGACCGAGTGCGAGTGGCGCGATCCCTACGTATTCAGAGTTCCGCCCGACTGGATAAGCGGAATATACCTGGTGAAGCTCACCGGGCTCTCATCGACGGCTCAGAGATACATCATATTCGTCGTTCGCAACGATGGCCGCGAATCCGATCTGATGTTGCAGAGCGCTGTAACAACGTATGAAGCCTACAATCCGTGGGGTGGTAAGTCGCTATACCGGTCGAACAGTACCGAAAAAACGCCGGCGGTAAAGGCTTCGTTCAATCGCCCGTACGACGATTCGTACGGCGCGGGCCTGTTCCTGTACTGGGAGCTCGACATGGTAGCCTTCCTCGAGAAGGAGGGTTACGACATCGTCTATTCGACCAACCTCGACACCCACCAAGGGGTTGCTGCGCACCTGCATAAGGGTCTTCTGTCGGTGGGGCACGACGAGTACTGGTCATGGGAGATGCGCCAACACGTTCAAGGAGCGCGCGATCAGGGCGTGAGCCTGGGCTTCTTTTGCGCTAATAGCTGCTACTGGCAGATAAGACTGGAGCCGAGCCCGCTGACGGGAGATCCGAATCGCACCATGATCTGCTACAAGATCGGCAATTATATTCATGTGTCCAAAGCGCACCGCGATCCCGCCGCCGCCGAGCCCTCGACGCACCATCTCTTGACCACGCGCTGGCGCGATCCTCACATCTCGTTGCCCGGAAACCCTGAAGATTCTCTTATCGGTGTCATGTTCAACGGTTCTGATTCGGTTGACGCCGACATCCTGATCGAAGACACCGCATCATGGGTTTTCGACGACACCGGACTCAGGCGTGGCGACGTGCTGCGCGGCCTAGTCGGATATGAGGCCGATCGGATGTACGGTAATGCTCCCGCAGGGACAGTGCGACTTACGCATTCGCCCTATAGCCAAGCGAACGGCACTACTGAGTATTCGGATATGACGGTGTATCGAGCGGCCAGCGGCGCGACGGTTTTCGCCACTGGCACCCTGCAATGGTCATTCGGTTTGGGCCGGATTAGCCCGTGGGCACCGAGTCCCTCGCGGGTCGATCGTGCGGCTCAGCAGATTACCCGCAACGTTCTCGCGCGCTTTATCGGAAGATCAAAGGCGAAATAAGCGATCAGCGATCGGAGACCCTGAACCGCGGAGCGCGCGCATCCTCAGGCATTGGATGCTGCGTCATCAGCGGCTCTACCCGCTGTCGCGCCGGCTCCAGCCCGTGTGGGAATTCTGTGCCGGCGGAGGCGAGGAATTCGGGCCGATCGATCCCGCGCTCGAGGCGAGCCTCAGAGCGTATTTCCGGCCGGATGTGGAAGTGTTGGAGCAGTTGCTTCAACGCGACCTGTCGGCCTGGAAGTGAGCCTGTCAGGTACCTGATGGCTGCGTACAGCAAGAGCCATCACGATGCGGCGCGGCCGTTGGCCGCGCTGATCTCCAGGCCCGACCACAAGCTGAGCAGGCGATCGACCTGTCCGCCGAGCGAGAAATTCACCTCGACGCGGCACCGCGCTGCGCGGCCCATTTCCGCTCTGAGCCGGGGATTCGAGAGCAGCCGTTCGAAGGCATCCGCCATTGCCGGCGCGTCACCCGGCGGCGTGAGCATACCGGTCACGCCGTCTTCGACCAGCTCGGGAATGCCGCCGACGCGCGTAGCGACCACCGGCACTTCGCACGCGCCCGCTTCCATCAAGCTCACCGGCATGCCCTCGCTGTGACTGGACAGAACCGCGACCGACGCGCGCCGCAACCATGCCAGGACCGTGGCTCGCTCGGCTTCCCCAATCATTTCGACCAGCGGCTCGAGCTCGAGCTGCGCCCGAATGCCGGTCAACTCATCGTGGGAGGGACCGTCACCGATCATGACGCAGCGGAACTTCACGCCACGGTCCCGGAGAATCGCGCACGCTTCGAGCAGAAGACCAAGGTTCTTGGAAGGCCACAGGCGGGCAACGCAGACGATCGGGCCGGGCGGCGCGGCGGAGCCGTCAAGATCGCCCGCCGCGGTGTCAGTTCGGGCTTCGGCGGGGCGGAACAGCGCAGTATCGACGCCGCATGGGATCACGTGAATTCGCTCGCGCGGAACGCCAAAGCTCGTCGCGATGTGGCGCGCGTTCGCCTCCGAAACGGTGATCAATGCGGCCGCCGCGGAAGCTCGCTCGGCAAAGCCGTGCGGTGCCCGGTCGTAAATATCGAAGCCGTGAGCCGTGAAAGTGAACGGCACATCGATCTCGGCGGCCAGCCTGCGCGCTACGCCGGTCGGCCGGGTGGCATAGTGTGCGTGGATCAGGTCGGGCTGGAACTCTCTGAGCGCGCCGGGAAAGCTTGCGGAGCCATAAACGGTGAGTCGGTCCAGCCCGCGGTCTGCGATGAAGCGGTGACGCAGGGTTTCGACCGGCTCGGCCAATGACAGGATTCGCAGTTCAATTCCGCGCCGGCGCAACTCGGCCAACTCCCCGGCAATGAAGGTTTCGGAGAGCTTCGGAAAGCGCTTGACGATATACGCGATACGGCGTGCGGTCATGGTCCGGTGCCGAGTCAATACTAAATCAATCCCGGATACCAGGGCGAGTCGCCTGCTGCCCGTCATCGAGCCTCCACAGATCCGGTCCTTGAGCGCGGGCGCGGTTCGCTATAATCAACCGCCATGATCTACCGCCCCATCGCGAGCATAGCGGATGGCTGACATGGCGCCGCTGGTGTCCGTGATAGTTCCATTCTTCGAGCACCACGCAACCTTGCCTGGCTGCCTGACGGCCCTGTGCCGCCAGACGTATCCGGCGAGTTGTTACGAGGTGATCGTGGTCGACAACTCGGTAGAGGACGGCTCGCTCGAATTGTCCGGCTTCCCGGCGGTCAAGCTTCACCGGGAACCGCAGCCCGGATCATACGCGGCGCGCAACAAGGGCATCAGCGTTGCGCGCGGACAAATTTTCGCCTTCACCGACTCAGACTGTGTCCCGCACTCCGACTGGATCGAGAAGGGGGTGGCGAGGATTGCCGGGCTTCAACGGCCAGGCGTGGTTGGCGGGCACGTTCAGCTCACGTACCTGAATCCGGCCGCGCCGGGTATCGTCGAGATCTACGATGCGATTACGAATCTTCGCCAGCGGGACTACATCACCGAGAAGCATTTCGCCGCGACTGCCAACGTTTTTGCTTCGCGGGAAGTCTTTGAAGAAGCCGGACTGTTCGATTCGCGCCTGAAGAGCAATGGCGATTCGGAATGGGGAAAGCGAGTCTACCAAAAGGGCATACCCCAGGTTTTCGCTGCCGAGGTCATCGTTGAACACGCCGCTCGTGCATCGCTGCACGGCCTGATGAAGAAGGTTCTGCGCAAGACCGGCGGTAAGGTCGACCGCGAACCATTGGGAAATGGCCTTTCCGGAATGATGCGTGATGTCTCATACGAGATGGACAGCGCTCGCCGGATTTGGAACCTCGTGGCAAAATCACCCCTGGCATCTTCCAGTAATTCTGCTCGATTGGCCCGCCTTCACAGTCTCGTTACGTTCGCGCGGATCGCGGAAAGACTTCGGTTGCGCATGGGTGGGACCTCCCGCCGGGCCTGATTAAGATCTCCGGCGTCAACTTTGCTTTGCATCGCCCAGCCATAGTGTCAGCGTGGCGGCAACTCAGCCGTGCCAAACAAGACGTTTATCGTGGGTCGCGCGCCTGCGACTGTGTCTCGCCTGCTACAGGCATCATGCCATTTCCGAATCGGGAAGTGCCTGAATGGCGCTAAGCACAGGCGCGCGAGCGTAATTCGTATAATGCTTCGCAGAGATGATGGCATCGACTTTGCTGACCTTGCTATCGGTCGTCCGGGGCAGGGCGGACGACGAGAAGCTAAATGGCTGGTCTCAACAAAGTGCGGTCCGCGAACACTTCGATCCGTGAAGGTCTGAGCATTTCGCAAACCCGGCTGACTGCCGGCGCCGCGCGCATCCAGACGCGGCAGGACGACGAAATCGCCCTCCTGCATAAGATCTTCGACGCCGCTCTTGACGAACTGACTATTGTCCGTTTCTCCGATGGTGTCATCCTGTACGTCAACGACGAATTCCTCAAGCGCGGTTATACGCGGGCGGAGGTGCTCGGCAAGACCATAGTCGAGCTCGGCCTGTGGAGCAGCAAGCACGACCACCGGCGCCTGCTGGTCAAGCTTCGCGAGCAGGGCTTCCTGCGTAATCAGGAAGTCGAGGCGAAAATGAGAGACGGCCGCGTCGTGCCGTGTCTCCTATCTTCGACCATGGTCGATCTGAACGGCGAGCAGTGCGTGTTTTCCGTCGCGCGCGAGATTACCGAGCTGAAGTCGATCCAGGACAATCTTGGTGCGACAGTCGCAAAATTGACCGAGACCGAGCGCCAACTGAAAGCCGAAATCGAGCGGCGCGACCAATTGGAAGCGCGCATGCGGATGACCGAGGAGAAACTGCGGAAGATCATCGAGGCGTCTCCCGAGAGCATCGCGATCAATAGCATGGTCGACGGACGCTATATCGAGACCAACGCGCAATTCCGCACCATCGGCTACAGCGACGAGGAAGTGGCCGCCAAGCCGTCGGGCGAGCTCGGCGTGTGGGCCAGGCCCGATCAGTTCCGCGACTTCGTCCGCAGGCTGAGGGCCAAGTCCCTGGTCCGCAACATGGAGGCCGACTTTCGGACCAAGGATGGCGCACTTCATCCGTGCCTGATTTCCGGCGCCGTCATCGATCTCGAGGGCGAGCCATGCGTGGTCAGTTTCACGAGCGACATCAGCCGCCTTAAGCGTGCCGAGCAGGAGATCATCGACTCGCGGGAGGCTGCGCTGGCCGCGTCGCGCGCGAAGTCGCAGTTCCTGTCCAGCATGTCGCACGAGATCCGCACCCCGATGAACGCGATCCTCGGGATGGCCGATCTGCTGGCCGAGAGCGATCTCACGCTCGAGCAGCGCCGCTATGTCGAGACCATGATCAGCAACGGCGATTCACTGCTCGGACTTATCAACGACATCCTCGATCTGGCCAAAGTCGAAAGCGGGAAGCTCCAGTTGGAGCAATCGGACTTCGAGCTCGCGGAATTGGTGGAGTGCGCCGCCGAGACTTTGGCCGTGCGAGCGGCCGAAAAGGGCCTCGAGTTGGTCACGCACGTTCTGCCCGATGTTCCGCGCCGGCTGATCGGCGACCCGCTGCGCTTGCGTCAGATCTTCATCAACCTGCTGGGCAATGCGATCAAATTCACAGAGTGCGGTGAAATCGTCCTCACGGTCGAAAAGGCGGGGAGTGCGCAGCCCGGCGGCGACGACCGCAGCCTCGTGCCGCTGCGCTTCTCGGTGCGCGATACCGGAGTCGGGATCGCCGCAGACAAGCTGGGGACGATCTTCGAGAGTTTCAGCCAGGCCGACTCGTCGACCACTCGCAAGTACGGCGGCAGCGGGCTGGGGCTCGCGATCGTGGTCCGTCTCGTGGAGCTTATGGGCGGCGCGATCGAGGTCGAGAGCGAACTCGGCACGGGCAGTACGTTCCACTTCACCGCCTCGTTTGGAATGCTCGACAGCCCGCAGAGCGAAGTCGAGCCGCGGGCCGATCTGGCGAGTCTGCGAATCCTGATCGTCGATGACAATGCGACCAACCGTTTGATCCTTAGGGAGATGCTCGCGTCACGAGGCGTAGTGGTCGGCGCGGCAAGCGGCGGCGAAGCGGCGCTGGCGGAAGTCGAGCGCGCCCGTGTCGAGGGCGTTCCCTACGAACTCGTCTTGCTCGACTGCAGGATGCCGCTGATGGACGGTTTTCAGGTAGCCGAGCGGCTAAAGCAGCGCTACGGCCCCACGCATCCGATCGTGTTGATGCTCACGTCCGACGACATGAGCCCGAACCTCTCTCGCGCGCGCGAGGTCGGCATCAATTCGTATGTGGTCAAGCCGGTCAAGCGCCTCGATCTATTCCGGGCAATCGCTTCGGCGGTAGGGAACAAGACCGCCGAGACTCAATCAGCTTCGCGCTCGGCACCGGTCGTATCGCCGCCCGGCGAGAACCGCCGCCTGCGGATTCTTCTGGCGGAGGACTCACCCGACAACCGCCTGCTTATCGAGGCCTATCTGAAGAAGCTGCCCTACCAACTCGACACGGCCGAGAACGGCCAAGTCGCGGTCGAAAAGTTTATACGACAGCACTACGACCTGGTTCTGATGGACGTGCGGATGCCGGTGATGGACGGTTATACCGCGGTGAGGATAATACGGGATTGGGAGCGCGCACGGGGCCGGCAGTCCACGCCGATAGTCGCGCTCACGGCTTCAGCGCTGGAAGAAGACATCCGAAACAGTCTCGAAGCCGGATGCACTACCCATGTCGGCAAGCCGGTCCGAAAGTCACTGCTGCTCGCGACGATCAGCGAGCTGACGGATGTCTCGACCTCTGATAACAGTCACGGCTGACCGATGGCTGAGAAGAGGAGGGTGCAACTCGTAGGTTGACGGGTCACCCCCGTGCGGCGGACTTTACGAGGACGGCGAGCCCGCGCTCGGCGGCCTTGCTCGACAAATCCGACATCGCCTCCAGAAAATCGCGCTGGCCGCGCCAGAAGGGAAAGCTTCCCAGCCGCCGGGCGAGCGGCGCCGCCTCGCCGGAAAGCGCTACTTGTCCATAGCGATCGTCAGGAAACGGACGCCCGCACCAAAAGACTTCCGGGTTGGCCGATGGGGCGCGGGTTTCGCGCGCCGGTTCCGATTCGATGACGTCGCCGGCGGTGCGTTGGGTCCGGCCGCTCTTGCCGAGCATCGCCACGAATTGCTCGCGCTCGATACCACGCAGCCTGAACAGCAGGAACGGATCGCGGTCGAACTGCTCCGCCAACAGGTAGTAGACCGCGGCGATATGTTTGCATGGATTGGAGAAGTCGGGGCAGTCGCAGGAGGTGATCAAATCTGCGTCCCGCGTGGGAAACAGCTCGACATCCGCCTCGGCGAAGCTCTCCTCCGCCTCCGGCGGCAGTACTCCAGCCATCAACCGAGCTGCGGTCGCAACCTTCGACGCCATCGCCTTGCAGACCTTGCGCCATTGGGCGATCGGAATCGGTCTGAGTTCGATAGTCACGTTGTAGGGAATCGGGATCGAGCCTTGAACCGTAGCGGTCACCTTTTGGTTGGCGATCTCGAGGTGCAGCACCTGTCCGCGCCGCGCGTACGACCGGCCGCGGTTAAGCCGCGCGCGGACCTGAAACGACTCGAGCGTCTGGAGCCATCGCCGTCCCCACCAACTGGTTGCGAACTCGCCGATCCGGCTGTGTGCCCGGATACCTCCCCGTGCCGGCAGCGGGATCGAGGGCGCAAAGAAACGGTCGGAATTGACCCATCGTGATCTTGGCCGGTTCCGGCGCGTCATCGCTGCTTAGCTCCTCGAATCGTCATTGATCCGCGATCGCGTCGGCGCGCAGCGCGAACAAATCGCGCAGTTCGGCGGTCGACAGCTTGGTCACCCACTCCTCGCCTCCGCCGACGATCGTTTCCGCGAGCGCGCGCTTGCGCTCGATCATCGCGTCGATCTTTTCCTCCAGCGTTCCCGCGCACAGGAACTTATGCACGAAGACGTTGCGGCGCTGCCCGATGCGAAAGGCCCGATCGGTCGCCTGTTGCTCTACCGCCGGGTTCCACCATCGGTCGAAATGAAACACGCGGCTCGCGGCGGTCAGGTTAAGCCCGGTGCCGCCCGCTTTGAGTGACAGCACGAAGAGCGGCGATCCCGCCCCGTCTTCGTTCTGGAATCGCGCGACCATCTCATCGCGCCGCGCCTTGGGCACTGCGCCGTGCAGGAACAGCACCTCGCGTCCGAACGTGGCCTCGAGATGGCGCTTGAGGATCTCGCCCATCTGGGCGAACTGGGAAAAGATCAGCGCGCGCTCGCCGGCCTCGATTACCTCCTCCAGCATCTCGACCAGCCGCGCAAGCTTGCCCGAGCGGTCGGGAATCGCGGAGTTGTCCTTGAGGAACTGCGCCGGATGATTGCAGACTTGCTTGAGCTTGGAGAGCGTCGCGAGCACCATCC
>Ga0209517_10007320_pt1 | contig 13274 bp, 13 predicted proteins | sample PeaSoiMetSII2010_FD_187695 | JGI IMG/M metagenome (GOLD analysis project Ga0209517, IMG submission 187695) | Peat soil microbial communities from Weissenstadt, Germany - SII-2010 (SPAdes) (version 2) | ecosystem: Environmental > Terrestrial > Soil > Wetlands > Peat | place: Germany...
CGGTTTTGTAGCGCTCGCGTGAGTGCCCAAATTAGGACACCATTCTGGATTCGCAGCGCTGGGCTGGGAATGGGCGCGGTGTTACCATGCCCCGGGACATTCGCCGCAGATCTCGGAGGAATTCGTGACCACAAAACCGATCGTGCAAACCGCGCGCTTCAAAGCGCCGCCGGAAGAGTTGTTCGAGTTGTACATGGATTCCAAGAAGCACTCGGAAGCCACCGGCGGGCGCGCGAAGATGAGCCCGAAGGCCGGGCCGTTCACCGCGTTTGACGGCCAACTGAGCGGACACAATCTCCTGATTATTCCCGGCCGGATGATCGTGCAGGCGTGGCGAGCGGTTCACTGGCCGGCATCCGATCCGGACTCGATTCTCATCTTGACGTTCAGCAAGAAGCCCGGCGGCGGGCAAGTGGATCTCGTTCACGCCAACGTGCCGAGCCACGATCATAAAGGCGTCACCGAGGGCTGGCGGCAATATTATTGGGGATCCTGGAAGCGATATCTCGAGCGCAAGTCCCGCGGCTAGATCGTGGGAGGTCTACCCGCCACCCACCAATTGCACGATCTCGAATCGATCGCCCGCATGAAGATGAGTGTCCGGCCAACGATCCTTGGGCAGGATGTCGCCGTTTAGTTCGATGGCGACACGGTCGACGCGGAGATGCAAGTGCTCGAGCAACGCCGTGACCGCGAGGCCGTCCGGAACTTCTCTCGATTCGCCGTTCACGGCAATCAGCATTTTCCCGCTCAACCTGCGGCACCGGGGCGCGCTTTGAGTTTGTAGCGCAATTCGGCGCGCGCGCCGCCTGCCTCCGCGCGAAGAACAAGCGCCGCCCCTTCGGGCATGGGCGAAGGCAGCGCAAATTGAAGAACTGCGCTGCCATTTTCACCGGTTAGGCAGCCAACTTGCGCGGCGACTCCCGCCTGCGATTCGATTAGCCCGTTCACGGTCGCGCCTCTCGCGGGCTTTCCGTCCGCAGTCGAAACGCGCAGTTCGATGGAGGCGTTCCCTTCCCGAAGCCACGAGCCCGGGTTGAGTAGACGAATTTCAAGCGCAGCCGCGGGGGGCACCGCTGCCGGCGGTCCGGCGTCCCGGACGTTCCCACTCTCGACCTGGCCGACAACCTCCTGATGCTGCCGCTCGATGCGCTCGCGTAGCTCCTGCGGCGAGGCGCCGCGATCGAGCAAATCCTGATAACTCGTGTTGACGCGATGAATCACACGGCCGGCGACGTAAACGACCGTGTCGAGAGTGGCGTCTACACCGGAACGCGCTTCCGTCTGCACATGGTACAAGACGCCGGCGACGGTGATGTTGGAGTTGTATCCCAGACTCATAGTCATGCGTTGCGCCGCGGTCTGACGAATGCCTTCGCCACGCATTTGACCGCGCGCGGGCGCGTCGCTATTATAAGGACTCTGGCCCATGAGCGGAAACGGTCTAGAAGGCTACGCTCCATTCCTACTGCATTTGTTGCTGGCGATGGCCCTTGCCGGCGCGATTCTGGCTGTTTCGGCGCTGGTGGGTTGGCGGCGGCCCTCGCGCGTAAAGAATCAGCCGTATGAGTGCGGCGTGGATCCGGTCGGCGACGCGCGCGAGCCGTTTTCTGTGAAGTTCTACCTCGTGGCGATGGTATTCATCCTCTTCGACGTCGAGGCCATCTTTCTCTATCCCTGGGCATTCGTATACAAGAGCTTGCGCTGGTTCGGATTCGTCGAGATGCTCATGTACATCGCGATTCTTCTGGCGGGATATTTGTACTTGTGGAAGAAAGGCGCTCTGGATTGGAACCGCCCAGCGGAGCGCCGGGACCTGAATTCGTGACGGAGACCGCGGACTTAGAACCGAATCCGATTGTCAGCAAACTGCGCGAACGAAAGCCCCGGGCCGTTGCAGAGGTGATCGTATTCCGCGGGGAGACCACGATCGTCGTTCCCCGCGAATTCCTGCGCGACGTGGCCGAATACCTGCTTGGCGAGCCCGATCTCGATTTCAAACTGCTGGACGACATCACCGGAGTGGACCGGTTCCCCGTCGAGCCGCGATTCGAGCTGAATTATCACCTGGTCTCGATTTCGCGGCGCGCCCGGCTGCGGTTGCGCGTGCGTGTGCCGGGAAACGATCCGGTGGCGGATTCGGTCACCATGATTTGGCCGAGCGCGAACTGGCACGAACGGGAAATATTCGATTTGTTCGGCGTGCGATTTGAAGGACATCCCGATTTGACGCGAATTCTCCTCCCTGATACTTGGGAGGGTCACCCGCTGCGCAAAGATTTTCCGACAGAAGGCCCGCGCTGATGACCACGATTCAAACCGCTGTCGGCGACACCAAGACCATGATCCTCAACATGGGGCCGCAGCACCCCTCGACGCACGGGGTTCTGCGCGTGGTGCTCGAGCTGGACGGCGAAACTGTGGTCAAAGCGCGTCCCGAAATCGGCTACTTGCATACGGGAATCGAAAAAACCGGCGAGGCGCTGACCTATTCGCAGGCCATCACCATCACCGACCGACTGGATTACCTCGCGCCGCTCTCCAACAATTTGTGCTACTGCCTCGCGGTAGAAAAATTGTTGGGGATCGAGCCACCGCCGCGCGCGAAATATGCCCGCGTCCTGCTGACGGAGCTGACGCGCATCGGCTCGCACTTGGTGTGGCTGGGATCCCATGCCATCGACTTGGGCGCCATGACCGTATTCCTCTACTGCTTCCGCGAACGCGAAGAGCTGCTGAAGATTCTCGAGTACGTCTCCGGCCAGCGGATGATGACGAGCTATTTCCGAATCGGCGGCCTGGCGCTCGAGCCGCCGCCCGGATGGCTCGAGCGCGTGGATCGTTTTCTGCGCCTGTTTCATTCGCGGTTGCCGGAATACGAGACGCTGTTGACGAACAACCGCATCTGGCAGGCGCGAACGAAGGGCGTCGGCGTCATTTCGGCCGAGGATGCGATCGCGCTGGGTGTCACCGGGCCGGTGCTGCGCTCGACCGGCGTCGCCTATGACGTGCGCAAGGTGTTCCCCTACGCGGGCTACGACGAATTTGATTTCGACGTGCCTACCAGCACGGACGGCGACTGCTATGCGCGATACATTCTGCGCGTGGCCGAGATGCGCGAAAGCGAAAAAATCATCCGCCAGGCGATGGAGAAAATCCCCGCGGAAGGGCCGATCAAAGCCGAAGCGCCGGGTATCGTGCCGCCGCAACGCGAGAAAATGAAGACGGAGATGGAAGCCCTCATCTACCATTTCAAAATCTTCACGGAGGGATTCGCGCCGCCCGCGGGAGAGGTCTATCAAACCATCGAATCGCCGCGCGGCGAACTGGGATTCTTCGTCGCGAGCGACGGTTCTCCGAAACCTTATCGCATGAAGGTGCGCGCGCCCTCGTTCGTGAATCTGCAAGCGCTGCCGAAACTGGTGGAAGGAAGACTGCTGGCCGACGTAGTGGCCTGTATCGGAACGATTGATATTGTTCTCGGAGAAGTGGACCGCTGATGCAACTGCCGCCGGAACTCGAACAGCGATTTCAGACGCTGGTGTCGCGCTATCCCGTGAAGCGTTCGGCGCTGGTGCCGATGGCGCTCTACGCGCAGGACTCCTTCGGCTACGTCAGCGACCAGATGATCGCGGAAATCGCACAGCGCCTCGGCCTCAACACGCTGCAGGTGACCGAGACGCTTGCCTATTACTCGATGCTGCGCCGCAAGCCCGCCGGGAAATATCACGTGCAGGTGTGCACGAACGTCTCCTGCAAATTGCGCGGGGGCGACAAGATTTGGGAGCACGCGCAGCGCAAGCTCGAAATCGGCCACAAAGAAACCACCGCCGACGGAGCGTTCTCACTGGAAGAAGTGGAATGTCTCGGGGCTTGCACCGGCGCGCCGGCGATGCAGGTGAACTACGACTTCTACGAGAATTTGACGGTCGAGCGCTTCGACGCCATCGCCGCGCAACTCGACCGCGGCGCCCGTCCACAGACCAGCGAGCCGATCACCGGCTCCGTCCACAAGCGGCATCCCGACGAGGTTCCCGTCGTCAGCCGCCTCTTCGGCATTCCGAATTCGCAGACGATGGCCGTCTACTTGAAAAACGATGGCTACGAAGGGCTCAAGAAAGCGCTTTCGATGTCGCCCGATCAGGTGATCGAAGAGGTCAAGAAATCCGGCTTGCGCGGGCGAGGCGGCGCGGGATTTCCCACCGGCATGAAATGGAGTTTCGTGCCGAAAGAATCGGCGAAGGGCAAATACATTCTGGCGAATGCCGACGAGAGCGAGCCGGGCACGTGCAAGGATCGGCCGCTCATGGAAATGGCCCCGCACCAATTGATCGAGGGCATCGTAATCGCGGGCTACGCAGTGGGCGCGAACAACGGCTACATTTACGTCCGCGGCGAATATCGCTACGTTCTGGACATTCTCGAAACGGCCATCGCCGAAGCGTACGCCTCTGGTTACCTGGGCCAAAACGTGATGGGGAGCGGCTTCGGGTTCCATCTTGCCGCGCACACGGGCGCGGGCGCGTACGAATGCGGCGAGGAATCGGCGCTGATGGAATCGCTCGAAGGCAAGCGCGGTTACCCGCGCATCCGGCCGCCTTTCCCGGCCGTCGTCGGGCTCTACGGCGCGCCGACCGTGATCAACAACGCCGAAACCCTCTCTGCCGTTCCTGCGATTCTGCATCGCGGGGGCGAGTGGTACGCTTCGCTCGGCTCGGTGAAGAACGGCGGCACGCGGCTGTTTTGCATTTCCGGCCACGTCAACCGGCCCGGGATTTACGAGTTGCCGATGGGCTACAACTTGAAACGGATGATCGAAGACGTCGCGGGCGGAGTCTCCGGGGGACGGAAATTGAAGGCCGTGATTCCCGGCGGCAGCTCCTGCCCGTTGCTGAAGGCCGACGAAATCGATATCCCCATGGATTTCGATTCCCTGGCCAAGGCCGGCTCGATGCTCGGCTCGGGCGGCACCGTGGTGATCGACGATCAAACCTGCATGGTGGATCTGGCGCGGCGGATCATGCACTTTTACGCGCACGAATCCTGCGGCTGGTGCATTCCCTGCCGTGAAGGCACGGCGTGGTTGCGAAAACTTTTGGACCGCTTCCACGAGGGCTTCGGTCGCGCCGAAGATATTCCCATGGTGGGCGAGCTGGCGAAGAACATGCTGGGCAAGACATTCTGTCCGCTCGGCGATGCCGCGGCGCTACCGACGATGAGCATCGCCAAGAAGTGGCCCGAGGAGTTCGAGCAGCACCTTTCGGGAAAATGCCCGTACAAGCCCGCGGACGTTTTTGCGGCGGTGCGCTGAAAAAAAATGCCCGATTCGAAAGACATCACGTTCAAGATCAACGGCCAGGACGTCGTTGTGACACCGGGCACCCTGGTAATTGAAGCGACGCGAAAGCTGGGCGTCGAAGTGCCGTCCTTCTGCTACTACCCGGGCCTTTCGCTGCAAGCCGCTTGCCGCATGTGTTTGGTAGAAGTGGAAAAGGCGCCGAAGCTGCAAACGGCATGCACGCTGGTCGCCACGAACGGCATGGTGGTGCGCACGGACACCGAGCAGGTGCATCAGGCGCGCAAGTCCATGCTCGAATTTTTGCTGACGAACCACCCACTCGACTGCCCGGTGTGCGACAAGGGCGGCGAGTGCGAATTGCAGGACATGGTCTTCACTTACGGCGCGGACCACAGCCGCTTCGCCGAGGAAAAATTGCACCGGCCGGAAGAGAAATGGTCCGAGCTGGTGTATTACGATGCGCCGCGCTGCATTCTTTGTTTCCGCTGCGTGCGCGTCTGCGACGAAGGTATGGACGTCAAGGCGCTCGGCGTGGGCCAACGCGGCGTGCAATCCGTGATCATTCCGAATCGCGAGGATCACCTCGATTGCCAGGAATGCGGGATGTGCATCGACATCTGCCCCGTCGGCGCGCTCACCAGCGGCACCTACCGCTACCAGACGCGACCGTGGGAGATGACCTACGTGCCGACCGTCTGCGCGCACTGCTCGAACGGTTGCAAGACGACACTCAGTGTGCGCAATCACGAAATCCTGCGCGCAAACAATCGCGATCTCTCCGGCATCAACAAGGAATTTTTATGCGTAAAGGGCCGCTTCGGATTCGATTTCACACATCATCCGCAGCGCCTCCGCGAACCGCTCATCCGCCGCAACGGCGAACTCGTTCCGGCGTCTTGGGAGGACGCGCTCGAAGAAGTCGCGGCGCGGCTGGCCGACGTGAAGAAAAAGCACGGCGGCGCGGGAGTCGGCGTCATCGGCTCGAATCGCACGACGAACGAGGAGAATTATCTGCTAGGACGCATCGCGCGCGCCTCGCTCGGCACGAATCACCTCGATCATCACCGCACGGCGGATTACGCCGGCTTGATTTCGGCTGTGAGCGCCGCGCACGGCGCGGACGCTCCCCGCGCGTTCGCCACAATGGGCGAGCTGGAAACGGGCTCTGCGTTCCTGGTCCTGGGCGACGATCCTACCGAACAGAATCCGCTCGTCGCGTGGCAGATTCGCGCCGCGATTCGCCACCAGGGCGCGCGCCTCTACACCGTCAATGCTCGCGCGATCGAACTGGCGCGCAAGGCGAAGCTAAACGTCACGGTGGGCGCGGGCGGCGAAGCTGTGGTGGCGCACTGGCTCGCGACCGGCGGAGGAACTTTCGACGGCCCCACATCCCATGCGCTCGAAACTCTGAAGGCCGCGCTTGCGCAAGAAACGGATCTGACGATTCTTTTTGGCGTTGAAGTGACGGGCGGCGCGATAAAGGACTTGGTCGCGTACGGCGCGCATCGTGGCGGCGCCACGCGCTACATGGCGCTCGGCGATTACGCCAATTCGCGCGGCGCTTCCGACCTGGGCATTCTCCCGGATCGTCTCCCCGGCTACGCGCATCTCTCCGATTCCGGCGAGCGGGCGCGGTTCGGCAAGCTGTGGGGCGCCGAACTCCCCTCGAGCGTTGGCATGACCGCGCCACAAATGATCGACGCCGCCTTCGCGGGCAAACTCCCCGCGCTCTACGTCGTGGGCGCAAATCCCGCAAAGACATTTGGCCGCGGCGGCGCAGCGCGCCCCGCGGGACTCGAATTGCTCGTGGCACAGGATCTTTTCCTCACGGAGACCGCGCGGCTTGCGGACGTCGTGCTGCCCGCCGCCGCGCTCTACGAAAAGGATGGCACCGTCACCAATACCGCGGGCGAAGTACAGCTCGCGCGCAAAGCAAGCGAAGCGATGGGGCCGCGCAGCGATTTCGATCTCTTGCGTATTCTTTCGCATCAATTGGCCCGCAAAGGCGTAGGCGCCGCGATTCATCTGCGCACGCCGGAGGCCGCGTTTGAAGAAATTCGCAAGACCGTACCCGGTTACGGCGTCTCCTGGATGAGCCTGCTCGCTGGTTCGGCCGAGCCTGCCGCGACCACGGCGAGCCCCAACGGCCAGCCGCCCGCCGGATTGATTTTCTCCGCGCACGATACGCTGTTCACCAGCGGCAGCATCAGCCGCTACTGCAACAAGATCAACGCGCTCGCGGAAGCGAAGGTGGCGGAATGAACGCGATCTTCGCCGCTCATCCGCTGCTGCTCGTATCGCTGGTGAAGATTGTGGTTCTTCTTTTGCTGCTGATGACGGCGCTCGCGTATCTCACGTGGTTCGAGCGCAAGGTCGTCGCGCACATCCAAGCGCGCTGGGGGCCGTATCGCGTCGGCCCGCACGGTTTGCTGCAGCCGCTGGCCGACGGCGTGAAATTCCTTTTCAAGGAAGATGTCACGCCGGCCGGCGCGGACAAATTTATTTTTGTTCTCGCGCCGTTTCTCACGTTGTCGCTCGCCATCTCCGCCATCGCACTGATTCCCTTTGGCCCGATGGACATCACGATTTTCGGCCAGAGCACGCCGCTGCAAGTCGCGAACGTGAGCATCGGTCTGCTGTTTCTCTTCGCGCTTTCGTCCATCGGCGTGTACGGCGTCGCGCTGGCGGGCTGGGCGTCAAACAGCAAATATTCCTTGCTGGGCGGCTTGCGCAGCACCGCGCAGATGATTAGCTACGAACTCACGCTCACGCTTTCCGTGGTCGGCGTGCTGCTGATGGCGGGTACGCTTAACTTCCGCGAGATCATCATCGCGCAGAGTGGGTTCGCGTGGGGATTTCTGCCGAAATGGAACTTAATCGCGGCACCGTTGCCGCAAGTGCTCGGCTTTGTCTGCTTTTTCACCGCGGCCATTGCGGAAACCAATCGGCTCCCGTTTGATTTGCCCGAGGCCGAAGGCGAGCTGGGCGCGGGTTTTCACACCGAATATTCGAGCTTCAAATTCGCGATGTTTTTCATCGGCGAGTACTCCAGCATGGTGACGGTCTCCTGCCTCGCGGCGATTCTCTTTTTCGGCGGTTGGCTCTCCCCCTTCCCCGTCGCCGGCAACTGGTCTTGGACGCTCTACATTCCCGCGGGTGGATTCATCCTCGCGGGGATCGGGATCCTCGGGTACGGCGTGCGGTACAGCACAATTCTCGGAAAACTCCTGATGCCCGTGGTGGGCCTGGGGGTGATAGGACTCGGGGTACTCTTCGCGCAGCCGGTGGCAATCGAATTCGTGCAAGGCCCGTTCTGGTTTCTGCTGAAAGTGGTCCTGTTCCTGTTCGTTTACGTTTGGGTGCGCGGCACGCTGCCGCGCTTCCGCTACGATCAACTGATGGCGCTGGGCTGGAAAATCTTGTTTCCGCTGGCGCTGGCCAATGTCGTCCTGACGAGCTTGGCCGTGGCGGCGCGCCCGTGAGGATCTTCGACTGATGCACGTTGCGACGGTTCTGTTTTTCGCCCTGGCGCTGATGGCAATCGGCGGCGCGGTCAATTTGATCGTGCAGCGCCATCCCATTCACAGCGCGCTTTCACTGATCGTGGTGATGGTGGCGCTCGCGGGCGAGTACCTGCTGCTCGGTTCGGAGTTTATCGCCGCGGTGCAGATCATCGTGTACGCCGGGGCGATCATGGTCCTGTTCGTTTTCGTCATCATGCTGCTGAACGCCGGCGTTGAGGAACGCACGCACGTGAGCCGCCTGGCGCAATACGTCGGTGTGCCGGTGGCGGCGCTGCTGCTCGTTGAACTGGTCTGGTCCATCCTCCGCGGTTCGGCGGCGCTGCCGATTCAAGTGAGCGGCAGCGTTTCGACAAGCCAACTCGCGACGCTGCTGTTCCGCGGGTACGTGTTCCCGTTTGAATTGACGTCGGTGCTGATTCTGGTCGCAATTATCGGAGCGCTCGCGCTGGCCAAGCGCGAGCCGTAGCGGCATTTTCGCGCCGCAGGGGGAGTGGTGGTTCCAGTTTCCTATTTTCTGATTCTGAGCGCTGCGCTCTTCGGCCTCGGGGTGATGGGCTTCGTCTTCAAGCGAAACATCATCACGCTGTTCATGTGCATTGAGGTGATGCTCAACGCCGTGAATCTGTCGTTCGTCGCGTTCAGCCGCATGCTCGGCGAGCTTGATGGACAGGTCTTCGTGTTTTTTGTGATCGTCGTCGCCGCGGCGGAGGCCGCAGTCGGCTTGGCCATCGTGATTCTGATTGCGCGCAATCGCAAATCGCTCAACGTAGAGCGAGTGGATTCCATGAAGCTCTAATGTTCATTCTTTCCCATCTCTGGATCATTCCCGCGCTGCCGCTGCTGGGCGCCGCGCTGAATGGGCTCTTGGGCCGTCACTGGCCGCGCCGCGCGACGAATATCGTCGCGCTCGGCTCGACCGGCCTCGCCTTGCTCGCCACAGTCGAAGCCGTGCGCGAATTTTTCGTGATCGGACCCGGGTATTGGCCGTGGACCCAGAACTATTTCACGTGGATCGCCGCGGGCACGTTCCGCGCCGATTTCGCGATGCAAATCGACCAGTTGACGATCGTGATGCTGCTCGTCGTCACGTTCGTGGGCTGGCTGATTCACATCTATTCCACGGGCTACATGAAGGAAGACGCGGGCTATGTGCGCTTTTTCGCGTACCTGAATTTGTTCATGTTCTTCATGCTGATTCTCGTCCTGGCCTCGAACTATCTCGTGATGTTCGTCGGCTGGGAAGGCGTGGGACTTTCGAGTTATCTGCTTATCGGATTTTTCTTCCGTAAGAACTCCGCGACGAATGCCGGCAACAAAGCATTTTGGGTAAATCGCATCGGCGATTTCGGCTTTTTGATCGCGTTGTTTTTGATGTTCCGCACCTTCGGCACGCTGGATTTTGCCGGCGTGTTCGGGCAAGCCGCGGCGAATTACTCTCCCGACCTTGCGGGCCACGGAGTACTCACCGCAATCGCGCTGCTGCTCTTTGTCGGCGCCACTGGCAAATCGGCGCAACTGCCGCTCTACGTTTGGCTGCCGGACGCGATGGAAGGCCCCACGCCCGTCAGCGCGTTAATTCACGCCGCAACGATGGTGACCGCCGGCGTGTACATGGTCGCGCGCTCGCATGTGATCTTCTCTCTCGCGCCGGTGGCGATGACCGTCGTCGCCGTGATCGGCCTAGTCACTGCATTTTTTGCGGCAACCATTGCGCTCGTCCAGAACGACATCAAGAAAGTCCTCGCCTACTCCACCGTTTCGCAGCTCGGCTACATGTTCCTCGGACTCGGCGTCGGCGCGTTCAGCGCGGGCATTTTCCACTTGATGACGCACGCCTTCTTCAAAGGGCTGCTCTTTCTAGGCGCAGGCAGCGTGATCCACGCCATGAGCGGCGAACAGGATCTGCGAAAAATGGGCGGCCTGCGCAAGAAGATCCCGTGGACTTACTGGACCATGCTGATGGCGACGCTGGCCATCGCGGGCGCCCCGGGCTTTTCCGGCTTCTTCAGCAAGGACGCGATTCTGAACGCCATCGGCGGCCCGAACGGCATATATCTCTGGGGGCTCGGTGTTCTCACCGCCGGGCTTACCGCGTTCTACATGTTCCGCATGTTTTTCCTGACGTTCCACGGCCGGCCGCGATTCGACGAGCATAAAGTCCACGTGCACGAATCACCGAAGAGCATGCTCGTGCCGTTGGCCGTCCTCGCCGTTCTTTCGGTGGTGGGCGGATGGTGGGCCGCGCCGGAGCTTTTCCACGGCGATAATCTTTTCGATCATTTCCTCTATCCGGTCTTTTCGCCGCAAGTCGGCTCGCCCGCCGCGGGAACGCCGAACGCATTTTGGTACGCCATCGGCCGCGGCGATGCGACGCTGAACTACCAGCAGACGCTGGAATTCATGGCCGCAGCCACCGGCGTCGCGTTGATTGGATTCCTGATCGCCTGGTGGTTCTATCTCCGCAAGCCGGACATCCCCAAACGTCTGGCCACGTCTCTCTCAGGCCCGTACCGCCTGCTTGCGGGCAAATATTTCGTGGACGAACTGTACGCCGCCGTGATTGTTCGCCCACTTGTTTGGCTCTCGACGAATTTCCTCTGGCACGCGGTGGACGAAGGCGCGATCGACGGCACGGTGAACGGCGTGGGCGAAGCCGCACAGGAATCAGGCGGAATTTTGCGCCGGGTCTATTCCGGCAACGTGCGGAGCTACGCCACGTGGGTCGTGATCGGCGCAGTCGTCATAACGACATTTCTAATTTGGATGGCGCACTAACGTGGGACAACCGCATCTGCTTACGATTCTGACGTTTCTGCCGCTCGCGGGCGTGCTCTCGCTGCTCACGCTATCGGCGGAGGATCACGAGTGGATCCGGCGGCTCGCTTTGGTGACGGCCATCGCGGAATTCATATTCTCGCTGCGGTTGGTGCAGCTTTTTGAGGTGAATTTTCCGGGTTACCAATTCGTTGAGTTTCACCAGTGGATCACTTCGCCGCGCATCAACTATCACCTCGGAATCGACGGCATCAGCCTTTTCCTGATTGTCCTCACAACGTTCCTCACGCCGATCGGAATTCTCGCGTCGTGGGGCTCCATCCAGAAGAATGTGAAGGGCTTCTTCATCGCGCTGCTGGTGCTGGAGACCGGCGTCATCGGCGTTTTCGTCTCGCTCGATCTTTTCCTCTTCTTCCTTTTCTGGGAAGTGATGCTGATTCCGATGTACCTGCTCATCGGCATCTGGGGACACGAACGTCGCATCTATGCCGCGATGAAATTCATCCTGTACACGATGTTCGGTTCGATCTTGATGCTGGTGGCGATCGTGTGGCTCTACGAGCTGACGGGCTCCTTCGATCTGCCGTTGATAGTCGCCAAGCTCGTGCACGGCCAAGTGGTGATTTCCGCGCGCACGGAAATGCTGCTTTTCGGCGCATTTTTCCTGGCGTTTGCGATCAAGGTGCCGCTCTTCCCGCTGCACACTTGGCTGCCGGACGCGCACACCGAAGCGCCCACCGCCGGCTCCGTGATGCTCGCCGGCGTGCTGCTCAAACTCGGCACCTACGGCATGCTGCGTTTCTGCTTGCCGCTCTTCCCTGCCGCGTCGCACCGCTTCGCGCCGGAAATCGCCGTGCTGGCCATCATCGGCATTATTTACGGCGCGCTGGTGGCCATGGTGCAGACTGACTTGAAGCGCCTCGTGGCGTATTCTTCCGTCAGCCATCTCGGCTTCGTCGTGCTGGGAATTTTCTCGTTTCAGGCGACGGCGATTAACGGCGCGGTCTATCAGATGCTGAATCACGGCGTCTCCACCGGCGCGCTGTTTCTCGTCGTCGGCATGCTCTACGACCGCCGTCACACGTTCTTGATTCGCGAGTACGGCGGCCTCGCGACGCCCATGCCCGTGCTCGCGGCGCTCTACCTTTTCGTTTGCCTATCTTCCATGGGACTCCCGATGCTCAACGGCTTCGTCGGCGAATTCCTGATTCTCACCGGGACCTTCATGACCCACGCGGCTTGGGCCACTTGGGCCGCGCTCGGCGTGATTTTCTCCGCGGTTTATCTGCTGTGGTCGTACCAGCGCGTATTCTTCGGTGAAGTGACGCAGGAGCGCAACCGCACGCTTCCCGACGCTTCCGTCCGCGAGCGCTCGATCCTTTTCGTGATGGCCGCCGTGATTCTGTGGATGGGCATCGGCTCGGTGTCGTTCACTAAGCGCATCGAGACTTCGACGGCAAATGTTTTTGAGATGATGGCGCGCCCCGCGGAGGCGTTCGACTCCAACACGCGCCCGCGGCCCTTGCCGCCCATTTCCGTGGTGATTCCCGGCGCGCAGGCGGATGCACAACAAGCGCGGAGGGCCGGCGACTAAATGTTCCCCCCTCACGCAGATATTTATCGGCTGGCGCCGGAGATCCTGCTCACGTTCTTCGGAATCCTGGCGATGGTGCTCG
>Ga0209517_10007322_pt1 | contig 13269 bp, 9 predicted proteins | sample PeaSoiMetSII2010_FD_187695 | JGI IMG/M metagenome (GOLD analysis project Ga0209517, IMG submission 187695) | Peat soil microbial communities from Weissenstadt, Germany - SII-2010 (SPAdes) (version 2) | ecosystem: Environmental > Terrestrial > Soil > Wetlands > Peat | place: Germany: Weissenstadt...
CCAATCGCCACCTCTGGCTGTCTTCAAATGATCAATGAAAAATGACCAATGACTAGTGCCCAGTGAAATTCCCACCGCGGTTCATGGTCCCAATGCATGTGCAAAAAGCGAAACTGGGCTCTCCATGAACCGAAACGTGCACTCGTTGATCTCCGACGACTTACGCGCTTCGGGTTCATGGTCCCAATGCATGCGCGAAAGCGAAACTGGGCTTTCCATGAACCGTACGCGCGGTCCGACTCCCGTAGCGCAGGTTTCCAAACGTTTCGAAACCTGCTGTATCGCCGATTTCCAAATCGGCAGGCCACACAAACGACTAACGCGTGAGCACTCCCAATCGCCACCTCTGGCTGTCTTCAAATGATCAATGAAAAATGACCAATGACTAGTGCCCAGTGAAATTCCCACCGCGGTTCATGGTCCCAATGCATGCGCGAAAGCGAAAGCGGGCTTCCCATGAACCGCCGCCCCGCCGATACCCATCCGAGGTCGGATGCGCCCGGCAGGGCGCACACTCCGCTGCGCGCCGCCCGAACTGGAACGGACGCCAACCTTTTCAAGAGTGCCTGGCGAAGCGCAGGCCCGAGCCGGTCGTGCCTTGGCTCGCGCGGAGCGACAGGGCATTCTCGAATGGTCGTAGTCTATCCTATGGAGTCCTCTGTAAGCATCTCGCCGGGCGTTTTGTGCGCATTCACGTCTAATTCAATATGAGAGCGATGCGAATGCTTGCGGTGCTGATATTCCCGCTCATGGTGTCCTATACGAGCTCCGGGCTGATAATGGTTGAGTCGGTTTCCAAAGAGCGCGCCAAGGAGTTGGGAGCCACGATTCGAACGGAGATGGTGGACACGAACCAGGTCGGGGTCTGGCTGGAGTTTGCACCCACGGGCAAACTGCAGACCTTTAGCTCCGTGGCCTTGGAGATTGGCTCAGGGGACAAAAGGCTCGTTTCGGCGACCTTGTCACCGCTAAAGCAGACGACGAATACTGTAGTGTACTATTTCTCGACCGATTTAGAGCATGTGCGCGCCAGCGCGCTCACCGTGTTTTACAAGATTGACGGTGGATGGCCGCCTTACGACGGTTTCCGCTTCAATATCAGCGATTTCGCGACTTCTGGGATTTCACCCGACCCGATTGGCCGGCTCGTTGCCAGGCTTTCGGAATCTCGCGGCGAATGGCAAAACGGCTTGGCTCCGAACATCAAGCTGCCAGCTAGCTAGCGCTTCGACCGAAGAGGTCGTTGCCAAAGTGCTGGAGAGGCAGGGTGCCAGCTACCAGATTTTGCAGGTCCGCCAGGTTCGCATTCCGGGTAGCTTGCCGGATTTATACGCTGCGGTTCTGGTTCAGACGAATGCCGGCGAGAAGATTGTCCTTCTCAAGTATGCCGGCGGAGCCCTTGGTTGGTGGAGCCGGATTTATGATGCAAAGACATCAGGCTAACAGGATGCGTCTGAGAACGCCGAGGATTTGCTGAAAGGATTCGAGACCGCGGTGAGAGCAAAGGACGAGCGCGCGATGCTGAGACTCTACAATTGGCAAGGGTGTCCGCTGAGATGAAGGAGTGGCAGGATCATGGCGGGGTAGGATCATGGGGAAGGAAAATCCTTTAACCGCGAATGGACGCGAATGGGGGAAGGGGGTCAGTACTCCCGGAGCTGTAAAGCCAGAATCGGCGCGATCGGATGCACAGTGAGGGCAATTTTGGGTAAGGATGAGTCAGGAAGAGGCGGCTAATTCCTGGGGCGCTGGTTCCTTCGGCTCCGCCCACTTGCCGTTTTCCTTGATTAGATCCACCAACCGGTCCACCGCCTCGGCTTCTGGAATATTGAACTTGACTGGTTTTTTACCGACGTAAAGATTGATCTTGGCTGGCGCGCCACCGACGTAGCCGAAATCCGCGTCCGCCATTTCGCCCGGTCCGTTCACGATGCAGCCCATGATGGCGATTTTTACCCCTTTCAGATGCTCGGTGCGCGCCTTGATGCGCGCGGTCACCGTTTGCAGATTAAAGAGCGTGCGGCCACAGGAGGGGCAAGCCACAAAATCCGTCTTGAAGGAGCGGCAACCGGCCGCTTGCAACAGGTTGAAGGCCAGCCGCAACGATTGGCCTGCGCCGGTCTCGCCACGCACCAAAATGGCATCGCCAACCCCATCGGCCAGCAGTCCGCCGAGAACGGCCGAGGCCCGCAACAACGCGATCTTGGGTTCGAGCGCCACGGGCTCGAAGCTCAGGCAATCCTTCAGCAAAATCGGATTGGCTCTGCCCAAACGCTTCAACCTGGCGGCCAGCAAACGGAAGGCGGTGATGGGCGGCAGCGGAACGCCGTCCCGCACGGTCACAAGCTGAGTATCGCAGTTCACTTCGAAGTCCCGGGTGGGATCGATCTCTAGAATGTTGAGGTCCTCATAGATCGCCTCCGGCTTTACGTCGTCGCCGGGGCGCAGCCTCGGCGCGACTTTGTCCCAGGTGGCGCGCGTGACGACTACCCGCACGGTTTGCTGGCCGCCGCATTGGATTCCCTCAGCCAACTCGATCTCCGGCGTCAGCCGGCGACCGTAGGTGAAAGGATCGAACGGCCAAGCCGCGGACAAATCAGCCCCTTCTGCCGTGATCAAGCGCGGGATCTGTGCCAGCAAATCGCGGCACACCTCGATTTCCCGCGGTGAGTCCTCGGTCAGCGAAACGCGGATGGTGTCGCCCAGGCCGTCGCAGAGCAAAGAGCCAATTCCGATGGCGCTCTTGATGCGGCCATCCTCGCCCTCCCCGGCCTCGGTCACCCCGAGGTGAAGAGGATAATTCCAATCAGGCCCTTCCTCGGCCAATCGCGCTGCCAGCAACCGATAGCACTCGATCATCACCTTGGGGTTGCTGGCCTTCATCGAGAACTTGAAGTTGTGGAAATCGTTGCTCCTGGCAATGCGGGCGAACTCGAGGGCGCTCTCCACCATGCCAAGGGGCGTATCGCCAAAGCGGTTCATAATGCGGTCGCTCAGCGAGCCATGGTTGGTGCCGATGCGCAGGGCCCGGCCCAAGGCACGGCACAACTTCACTAACGGGGTGAATTTTTCCTCAATTCTCCCCAATTCTGCCGCGTATTGTTCGTCCGTATATTCCTTAACCGCAAATTTCTTTGAATCGGCGTAATTTCCGGGGTTGATGCGGACCATCTCGACCCACTGAGCGGCCTCCAAAGCCGCCTCGGGTTTGAAGTGAATGTCGGCCACAATTGGGACTTGACAACCGCGGCGCCGTAAATCGGCAATAATGTTCTTGAGGTTGGCGGCGTCTTTGACCGTGGGGGCGGTGATGCGCACGATCTGGCAGCCCACCGCCACCAACTCGAGCGTTTGTTTCACGCACTCGGCAGTATCCATGGTGTCGCACGTGAGCATGGATTGCACGACGATGGGATGGCGCCCGCCGATCACGACGCCGCCGCGCGCCGGATCGCCCACGACGACTTCGCGGGTGAGGCGCCGCCGATAAACGAGCGGAGAATCGCAATACTGCATCGGTCCTGGCACTATAGCAGGCACCCGGCAGACAATCAATGTTTAGGAGCGAAGACGATGGGCGCGTCCTTGCGCGCGCTGCGCACCCAATCGCCGGTGTCGAAGAAGGCGATAAAAAGCATAAAGCCAATGAGCACGACAGCGCAGGCGGTCTGCAAATATTGGAGCACCTTGGCGCTGACCGGCCGCCGGCGAACCACTTCGAAGAGCGCCAGGGTGATGTGACCGCCGTCCAGCACTGGGAAGGGCAGGAGATTGAGCAAAGCCAGGTTCACGTTAATGAGCACGCTAAACCAGATAACCTGTTGCCACCCGTGGTCGCTCTGAAACAGGTTGCTGTAAAGGCGAACGATCATCACGGCCCCGCCCAATTGTTCCACGCCGATGTCGCTCTTCGGAGAGAACAGCGTGCCGAGCGTGGCAAAGATTTGGCCGGCGCTTTCCTGGATTTGATCCCAGGGATTAGGATGGAGAATCTTGACACCCGTTTCACCTTGCCAGGCAATGCCCAGGGACGGGGCGCTTTTGGCGGGCAGCAGCGGCCGCTCGGGGACCAGGGCGCGGTCAAACTCCTGGGAGCCGCGCCGAATCGTCAACTCTAAGGGTTGGGCGGGCCCGTTACTCATGGCCTCCTCGGCGGCGACGACCGGCATGAAGCTATAGACCTTGTGGCCGTTTAGGGCCACCACTTCGTCCCCTTTTTCGAGGCAGGCCACTGCGGCCGGGCTGTTGCTCAAGACCTCATAAATGATTGCCGGGTGGGCAGGGGAGATCATGATTTTCCGCAGCGACTTGCGTTCATACCACTTGGTGGGCAGCTTTTCGGGTGCGGCGTAGGTTGAATGCTCCTCGCCATCGCGCACGTACTTGATCGCGATCTTCGGTTCCTGGCTGGTCACGATGCGCCAGGTAATGCTGTCCCGGTCAGGCCCGCCAAAGTGCCCGACGGGATAACCGTCAACCTCCTTGATCTCGTCTCCCGGCCGCAGTCCGGCCTTCCAGGCGGGGCCATTAGGATCGACCCATCCAACCTGAGTAGAATTGTCGTCGGCACTCACTGGCCGGCCGACCATCCAAACCACGACAGCGAAAAAGAAAGCCAGCAGGAAGCTGAACAAGGGCCCGGCAAAGGCTACAATAATCTTGTCCAACGGCGAAATGGGGGGGAGCGGCTTGCCCGAGCTTTCGCCTTTGCCCTCGATGGCTTCCATGGAGGCCATCTGCGGCAAGGAGACGTAGCCTCCGGCCGGAATCGTGCCCAAGGCGTACTCGACGCCATTGATTTTGGCCTTCCAGATCGGCTTGCCGAACCAGATGGCGAACCGGTCAATTTTCAATCCCCGCCAACGCGCCGCCAGGAAGTGGCCCAATTCATGGACGAAAATCAGCAAATTGAAGAGCAACAGCACTTCCAGTGCGACAAAAACAGGCTTTAGCAACGACATAGTTCCAGCGATCCGCCCCAACCGGGACGCCAGCCCAATATAGCAGCGTTTATGCCACAGGCAACCGCGAGGAATAACAATTCAGTACCTCCCTCAATGAACCGGCGGATGGAGGCCAAATACTTCCTCAACTTCGCGGATCCGCTGGCGGTAAATCGGAAGTGTTCTGACCAAAGCTGCAGGATCGGATGAAATAATCGCGTGTGCTCGCCAGTAGCCGGATCAATCGCCATAATCTTGCCGGCCTTATGGAGGTTGCACCCTGGGCACGCCAAGGCGAGATTCTCCAAATCGGAACGACCACCCTCGCATTGTGGGATGACGTGTTCGATGTGAAAAGTGGCGCCTTGGAGGCTCTCGTGCATCAGGCAATATTGGCACCGGCCATGGGCGCGCACCCGAACCCTGCGCGCCACTTCTTCTGGAACGCTCATTACGGCCGCTTGCCTAAGATCTGCAATGCCTCGCCGCGGACGAGCGCCAATCGCTCGCTCAATTCAACCAGTGCCTCCAGCTCTTCCCGTTCGGATTCCTGCAAAAGCCCTTCGTTGTTGCGATCCATGAGTTCTTGGAGACGATGGTCCGCCTTCGATGGAAACCGCAGATTTCCAACAGACTCAATCCAGTCAACTGGCGCGGCAATTGTTGAATTCACATAGTCAGGCTAAAACACTGAGCTGTTGCTGTCAACGGCGGCGAAGGTCGAGAGGTCGAGAAGGTCGAGTCAACGTTTTCATGCCGTCGAACCCACACGATTTGCGGGCCTTTGCGAAGAATTCAGTTCCCGGCAAGGTGGCCTTGAACACGGAATCGCACCCCGGCTGGCCGGCTGGGGCGCCGGACCACTATGGTCCCCTCCCATTTCTCTCTGGTCCGGGCGGCATCAAGGGTTTCCTGTTCGACGGTAACGTGCCTTCGCAAGGGTTGCTAAAGAAGCCCATAGGTGCGTGTTCGAATCACGTCCCAGCACTCCGCCCTTTTTTTCTTTCCACTCTGATTCCAGCGGCTATTAATTCCGCCATGCGCGAAGAATCCCTGAAGTTTTTACGGACCCTGGTGAACACACCCAGCCCAGTGGGGCACGAGGTACGCGGACAGCGCGTTTGGCTGGATTACGCGAAACAGTTCGCCGAGGAAACATTCTCTGATACCTACGGCAATTGTGTGGCGGTGCTCAACAAAGGCGGCTCTCCCCGGCTCATGCTCGCCGGCCATGCCGACGAGATCGCCATGGCCGTCAACTACATCAATGAGGAGGGCTTTCTCTACGTTCGCAGGATGGGAGGCGTCGATGCGGCCATTACCAAGGCGCAGCGCGTTGTCATCCACACGCGCGAGGGTCCGGTCAAGGGTGTGGTCGGGAACGTGGCGCCCCACCTGATGAAAGAGGAGAAGGAGCCCAAGCCACCCAAGATTCACGACCTGTTCATCGACATTGGCGCCGCCGACCGCAAAGAGGCGGAAAAACTGGTGCGGATTGGCGACCCGATTACCTTGGTGGATGAGTTCGATTTGCTGCGCAACGATCTGGTGGTGGCGCGGGCGTTCGACAACCGGATCGGGACTTTCTCGGTGGCCGAGGCATTGCGTTTAATCAAAGAATCCAAGACGAAAGTACAGGCGGAGGTCTGCGCAGTTTCCAACGTGCAGGAGGAGGTTGGCCTGCTGGGCGCACGCCAAATCGCTTATTCGCTTAAGCCAGACGTGGCCTTGGTCGTGGATGTGACCCACGCGACAGACTACCCCACCGTCAACAAAGCGCAGCATGGGGACGTCAAAGTGGGTCGCGGGCCGGCCCTCACGCACGGTGGTTGCAACCATCCCGAGGTCGTTGCTCGCCTGGAAGCGGTCGCCAAGGCCAAGAAGATTCCGCTTCAGCACGAGGCCATGTCCTCGACCAGCGGCACGGATACGGACGCGATTTTCTGGACGCGCGGCGGCATTGCCAGCGCGCTGATCAGCCTGCCCAACCGCTACATGCATTCCCCGGTCGAATTGGTGAGCCTCAAAGACCTGGAACTGATCCCCGAACTGCTGGCCGGTTTCGCTTTGTCCGTCAAAAAAGGCGAGGAGTTTAAGGTTAAGATATAGAACCAGGAGCTACTCACCTCGCGGCAACTCCCGTAATCGGATCCGGCGATACTCCATCTGGCCCCGGTCGCCTTCGAGGCCGATGGGACCGGTGGCCGGAACCGGGAAGGCGGATTCGAGGATCTCGCCGTTGCAGGTGCATAAGGCCGACCGGCCTTTGACGGTGATGACCAGCTCGTTCCAATCCTGCGGTTTGTAGCGCTGGAGGTTCTTGTAGGGCCCGGCGATGAGATAATCGCGGCACTGCAGTTGTGGATCGCGGATGAAAATGCCGCTGTCGGCATCCGGCGTCGCCCGGAACTCCAGCTTGAGGATGAAGTCCCGGGGAAAGTTGCGAGTGGTCGAGAGCTTCTGAATTTTTCGACCCTCACAAGGGGTCGTCACAATCAGGCGCCCAAACTTGGCGACGTAGCGCCCGTCATCGCTGGAGGTCTTGTGATTGAAATTGACGGGCTTGATGACGATCGGCCAGGGCGGCGCGTTGGGATCGCTCTGCTGCCATTGTTTGGCTGACTGAATATCCGCCTCGGAAGTGGGGCGGTAGCCCCAGCCCGTCAGGTCGTGTCCGTTGAACAAGCTCTTGAAGCCCGGCTCGGGAGTGAAGTTATTCGGCTCATTCTCCAGGAACCCCAGCGTGGCCAGGATGGGCTGGAGGGCGGCTGCCCATTTCGCGTAGCCGATCTTGTTCGGATGGAGCAAATCGGGGAACTCGTCGGGCTTGGCGTTGCCCTGGGCGTCGGCGAACAGCGGCCAGGTTTCGATAAGGATCACTTGCGGATTGCCGTTGACGGCCGCGGCGTAGAGTTCGTTGATTTTTTTGATCTTAGCCGCTGGCCGCTTTTTGGTGTCCGAACTCGGGAAAACCTGGCAAAGAATGACGGGCATCCTGGGATCCTGCTCTTTGAACCTGGCCAAAATGAGCTTCAAATTGGCGGCAATGGTTTCGGGGTCGGCGTTTTCCTCCAGATCGTTGGTGCCGATGAGCAGCACCACGCCGCTGGGGTGCAATCCCAGCACGTCTTCCGCCAAACGAATGAGCACGCCCCGCGTGGTATCTCCGCTGATGCCCCGGTTGGCGACTTTTACGCCAGGGAAATTGCCGCCGAGATCATCGCCCCAACCTTGGGTTATGGAGTCACCCAGGAAGACCAGGGCATGCTGGTCTTGCACGACGTGTTGCGCCCACGCGTGGCGGCGTTCGGCCCAGAGTTTTTGGAACCAATCGTAGCGCCGGATGGGTCCCGCGCCCGGCAAACCGTCGTCCGTGGCGGGGAGTTGGAAGCGCGACTCCTCCGTCGGCGGAGTGGTTTGAGCCAGAACGGCGGTGGCTGTGAGGAGGGCCAGCAGGAGCGGCAAGTTACGCGAGGTCAGTTTCATGGGAGCCATTTTTTAATCATTGCGGCGGCAACATCGTCGCAGCCCTTGGCGGCGTCATCTCCGCCAATGTTGGTGGCGGCAATGGCGGCGAAGTCCTTTTGGGGTGCAAGCCACATAACCAGGAACCACATCGTGTTGGAGCCGTTATGCATGAGTGCGCGGCCACCGGCCCACCCGCGGTCAACGCATACCCACCCGCAGGCGTAATCGCCTCCTTCCGGCGGCGTGTGGAGGCGGCGGAAGGTCTCGGCTTTAAGCAAGCCGCCGCGGCGCTCGCCTTCCATGTGGCACACGACGTACGCGGCGAGGTCGTCGAGCGAACAATGCACGCGTCCGGCGGGCGCAATGGCGGGCGGATTGTCCTGCTGAAGTGGAATCTTCATAAGCAGCTTGCGCGTGTGGCCCCAGGGTTGGTCGGTTGCATCCTTGGTGCCCGGTGGTCCAAAGCCGGCCGAACCCATCCCCAGCGGCTTGAACAGCCGCTCCGTAATCAGGGTTTCCCAGGGCGTATCGGTAATTCGTTCAAGCACGGCGCCGACAAGGGCGTAGCCCTGGTTGGAATAAATGAACTTCGCGCCTGGCGCGGCTTCGGGCGGCCTGCTGAGGACGGCCTGGATGAACTCATAACGCTGCGCGCGGGGAGTGCCCACCTGTTCCCAGGCGCGCTTCCAGGCCGCCTCAGGAGGCGAGCCCGGGACGCCGCCCCGATGGCGCAGGAGCTGTTCTACGGTCACCGCACGATAGGCTTTGTCCATCTTGTTGCTGAGTTCGGGAAACACGTCGGCGATGGTGGTGTCCCATTTGAGTTTGCCCTCCTCGATCAGCATGGCGGCAAGCGTTGCGGTCATTGACTTGGTGCACGAGCCGATGTGGAACTGGTCGTTGGTGGTTACCAGCTCTGCCGCGCCAGCTTTGCGGACACCCACCGCTGCCCGGTCACAGATCTTGCCGTCCTTGACCACGACCACGGCGAGCGCAGGAAAGTTATACTTTTTGAGAACGGAGTCCAACACCTGGGCCGTGCTGGCCGTAGGCGCACGTGGGGCGCCCTCGGCCACGAGTTGGACAGCGGTCGCGAGGAGCATTAGGAGGACTGCAAGTAGCGAGTTCATGGTGCACTGGGATCGTGAACCCGGAGGAGGCAAGTGTGTCCAACGGGTTCATACCCTGGTGTAGCGTATCCGCTCTGCCCCCCGCATCGCAAGCCCAGGGATGGCAGGCCGATGAGCGTTCCCGGCTGATCCCTCCTAACTAAGCGGGGATTTTGGGAAAAGCGGGAAAGCATCAAATTTCCGAAATCTGCCTATGCAGTTCACTCTTGCCGTCCTTCAATTCCCCAGCAAAACGGGCACTTTCGATGCGCCAGTCGTTGTCGAACAAGGGGGCCGAGGCCTTTGAGGCGCGGGTGCTGGCGTCTGTTAGAAGACCTTTCACGCAAGTCGTTGTGCTTCAAGCAGTTGCAGGTTCTGGGAACATGAACCTGGGGACGGCTCGGCGGGAGCCTGGCCCTGCTATGACCACCGCGGCGCAACGGGTTGGTGCCCTTCCACGTTGCAGTGCATCCCACGGGTTCCTCTGTAACTCGCTCCTTGTTAATCCTCATTGGAGCCGCTTGAGCCGGTAGAAACGGAGCGTGAAGCGCGGGGCGTCTAGGTCGGTGAATTCCACTTTGCCTGACTCATTGGTCGCCGGACCCAGGAGCGTCCAAGTGACCAGGTTGGTCGAGGCCTCGACTACGTACTGGCCGTCAGTTCGACCAGTGAACCCTAAACGGAACGCGCCGCTCGGCAAGCGCTCGAATGAGGTCAGACTGAACGGCGCAACCGTGCCCGCCTCACTTCCCGACGCGGCGGTAGCAACCGTCGGTTCCTCCGGCAACACGGGAGCGAGATCTGCCGGCGATAGAAGGCAGGCACACCGCCGCTTCCCGTTGACCGCCCGGGCCAGGATTTGCCCACGGTCGTTGATGGACTCAGCACTTACCAACCGCCAACCGGACTTCACGCCAACCAGATCGTTGAGGTCCACCATTTGGTCCCCCGTCCAGAGGCACGCAACAAAATGGCCTTCCGGCGTCCGGGCGTAACCGACGACCTGCCCGGCGTTGTTGATGCCGCAGGGATAGCTGCCCGCGCTGTCGCCAGGATTCAGCCAGCGCAGTGCGCCGTTCTCCCAGATGAATCCGCGCGGCTGGCCGGATGCGCCGTTTGTAGGGAGCGTCCAGCCCACCACGGCGCCGCGGTCATTGAGCGCGGTCGCTTTGGATTCGGTGCCGTCGAGGGAGCTCAGATCGATGACCTGCCCATCCTGCCATAGCATGGAGCGCATGGGTCCGCCGGGCGCGGTGGGGGTGGCCCGCCCGAGGATCTGCCCACGATTGTTGATGGCTTCAGCGTAAAAGATGCTCGTTTTGCCCAGCAGCCCGAAGTACGCTGTCTGGCCCTGGTTGAGAACGAAGGAGCGGTGGTCGTTTGCCACCGTGAGGTGGCCCGTCACCTGGGCCTGGTCGTTTATGGTAACGCACGGGGTGTAGTAAGTGGTTCCCTCCAGACCGAGCTTTGCATAGTCGTCGATCAGGCCAAGGTCGGAAACCGCGCCGTTGTGCCGGAGGAAAGCGTGCCGTTCGCCGTTCGTGAGGATGGTGCCGACGATGTCTCCGGCATCGTTGATGCCGCTGGCCAGGCTCTTCGCTCCGCCGAACGTCCCCAGATCGGTGAGGAGGCCGTTCTCCCAAATGAAGGCATGCGTTTCCTGGTTGGTGGAATCCAGTGAGCCCACCACCTGTCCGCGATTGTTCAGCGAAGCGACATGGAGGGAATCGAAGCCGGGAGTCGGGTCGAGAGCGACCAGGCTATAGCTGCTGTTTGTGGCCGCAGCAGGCGCCAGGGCGGAATTCGTGGTCGGCGGCTGGACTGCGCTGAGAAGGAGATCCGGAACGACAGGGGACCTGTGTTGCATCGCAAGTTCGACCGACAGGATGACTGCCAGCACGGCCGCGCCGGCGGCGAGCCCGGTTTTAATCGTTGCCCCCGTCATGGTTTTCATGACTCCCGCTGCCAGCGGTGAGATTGGAATTCCAGCCGCTACCCCCTTTGCCACCGATGCTGCCAGCCCAGCCGGCGCTGCTTTGACCGAGTTGGCCGAAACCGAGGCGGCAATGGCCGCCGCGGAAAGCGTTACGCCGCGCTTGCTGAAGAAGCGCCGCAGCTTCTCCACCGCGCGGGTTACCCTCTTCTGGGCGGCCTCCGGGCTGAGGCGCAGCACGCTGGCAATTTCCGGCGCCGTCTTATTCTCGAAGAACCGCAGCACCAACGCGCTACGGTCACCTTCGCCCAGGGCTCCCATCGCTTCGTCCAACAGCGGCGCCATTTGCTCCCAGGCGCCGGTCTGCGGTTCATTGAGCGTGGATTGCATGTAGGCCTCCTGTTCACGCGCCTGCCGGCGTCGGCGCGCCCTCAGCGCATCCGCCGCGACATATCGCGTCGTGCGGTAGAGCCACGCGGAAAGAATCGTATTCGGGCCGAGCCTCGCGGCCTTCCGGGCGAGGATGACGAACACCGCCTGCGCGATCTCCTCGGCCAGGTCCGCGTCGCCCGCCTGCCGCAGCGCCGCTGAATGAACGAGGTCAATGTACCGCTCGACCAGCGCCGTAAAGGCTGATTCGGATTGGCTGGCCGCGTACTGCCGTACCAATGACATGTCGTCGTTCATCCATCCATTATTATGGCCGCCACCCGGCCAAAAGGGACAGGATAATAGGGTTCACTCAGGTGCTTCCATGTCCTGTGAAGCCGGCATATAAGTATTAGTTCTGTACAGAAGAGTTATGACTAATCCAGATGTTCAGAGATAACGGCACGGAATCCGGATTGGAGTTGACGTAAGATGTATGATAATGCAATGATTGAGTATGACAGTTTTGCTCCAGACACGCGTTTCCCGGGAGGTGGCGCTCCGGTTCAAATCAGCGGCGCGCACCAAAGGGAAATCCACCTACCAAGCGCTGCGGGAATTGGCGGCGGACTATGCCAACCAAGGTCCTGCGAGCCGGTTCGCCTCTGAGGGATACACCGACCGTTTCGGTCTGCCGGCGGCCTCAAGGTTCAAAGCTGAACTGCGGCGGCGGATGCGTCGGCGCCATGAAAAACATCATTGACACCGGGCCGCTGGTTTATCGTTTCGACCGGGCCGAGAGCGGTGTCGGCCGGTGGTCGCGGGAGCTATTCGGCAAACACACGCCTCCCTTTTTCACCTGCGAAGCGGTGCTGGCGGAAGCGGCGTATATGACGACGCCTGAACTGATCGCCAGGATGGTGAAAGACGGCGATCTGGTAGTGGACTTCTCGCTCCAGGACGAAATTGAGCACGTTCATCGCCTCCTGGCACACTATCCCCAGATGGATCTTGCCGATGCTTGCCTGGTGAGGATGAGTGAGCTTACACCAGATTGTCAGATTTTCACCATTGACCGACAGGACTTTTCCGTTTACCGGCGCTTCCGCAACAAGATGATCCCCGCAGTCTTTCCTGATTGAGACGTGCCAATCACTCGGGCGCCCTGGCCAAAGATCGCGGTCATCTCGGCTCAGCCGGTAAAACTTCTCTGCGCCGGAGATGGGATGGGTGATTGCGAGGTTGGGGCCGCATTTCGAAACCGCTAATGTGCGCTGATAATCGCTAATGGAACCAAAACTATGAGAACTGAGATTTATGAACGCTCAGTGGGTCTGCCGTGAGCGAAGATTAGCGAGGATTAGCTCGCAGCCCATAAGGCTGCCAGTCCAGCCGGTGAAAGTCCGGCGATGGTAAAGAGACAATGCAACCATCTAGTCATAACCGA
>Ga0209517_10007323_pt1 | contig 13268 bp, 11 predicted proteins | sample PeaSoiMetSII2010_FD_187695 | JGI IMG/M metagenome (GOLD analysis project Ga0209517, IMG submission 187695) | Peat soil microbial communities from Weissenstadt, Germany - SII-2010 (SPAdes) (version 2) | ecosystem: Environmental > Terrestrial > Soil > Wetlands > Peat | place: Germany...
CTCGCAGGGCGGCAAGGTGTTTATCGAAGGCGAAAACTGGAATGCCGTGAGCGAAACGCCGGTGGAAGCCGGGCAGCCGGTGGAAATCACCGGCATCGAAGGCCTGACGTTGAAAGTAAAACCCAAAACATAGAAACGGAGAAAATTATGGACCAACTCATCGGTGCACTGATTAAATTCTTTGGCGCGCTCGGCCCGGTCGTGATCGTTGTCGTGGTGCTGGCAATTTTTATATTGCCGCAGGCGATGCGCATCCTGCGCGAATACGAACGCGGCGTCATTTTCCGGCTCGGCAAGCTGCTCCGCGCGAAGGGGCCGGGACTGATCTTCCTCATTCCCATCGTGGACAAAATGGTACGGATGGATTTGCGCGTCGTGACCATTGACGTTTCCAAGCAGGAAATCATGACCAAGGACAACGTGCCCGCCACGGTGGACGCGGTGGTTTATTTCCGCGTCATCAACCCGACCGACGCGGTGATAAAGGTGGAGAATTTCTGGAAAGCCACTTCGCTCATCTCGCAGACGACGCTGCGCAGCGTGCTGGGGCAGTCGCCGTTGGATGACCTGCTTTCGCAACGCGACACCATTAACCAGAAATTGCAGGAAATCATCGATCGCCAGACCGAGCCGTGGGGCATCAAGGTTACCGCCGTCGAGGTGAAGGACGTGGCGTTGCCCGACAGCATGAAGCGCGCAATGGCCAAGCAGGCCGAGGCCGAACGCGAACGGCGTGCGAAGATTGTGAACGCCGAAGGCGAATTCCAGGCCGCCGAGAAAATGGTGCAGGCCGCCTCCTTGATCAGCAAGGAGCCGATTGCGCTGCAACTGCGCTATCTCCAGACCATGCGCGAAATGGCCAGCGAACACAACACGACCACATTCCTGCCGCTGCCGATTGATTTGTTCAGCGCGTTTCTGAAGAAGTAGGCGGAGACATGCCAACGATTTTCATCGAAGGCTACAAGTTCCGTTTCTACTCGTCCGATGTGCATGAACCGCCGCACGTTCACGTCATTCAAGGCGAGAACGTGGCAAAAATCTGGCTCGACCCGATTGAGACCGAATATAATCGCGGATACAACCGTCCGGAACTGCATCGCGTCTTGAAGTTGACAGAACGAAACCAAGCGCGATTATTAGAAGTGTGGAATGAGTACTTTAACCGTTAAAAAACCCGAGCAGGTTCGCGCCGAAAGCGTCCGCTTTACCGGCGGCGTGATTCATGTCCGCCTCGACGACGGGCGCGAAATCAGTCTGCCACTCAACGAAGTGTTGTGGTTGAAATGGCTGGCGAAAGCCACTCCCAAACAACGCGCGAACTGGACGATAGAGCCAGGCGGCTTTGCCATTTACTGGCCTGATTTGGACGACGGCATCGAGGTCTGTCATTTGCTGAATTCCGCGCCGGTGACCGCTAATTGACTAGTTCGGCTTTTTGAAAAGCAGTCAAAGCAAAAAGTCTTGTGAAGAAAATGTTCTCATCGCTGACGCTCTTGTTATTCGCAGTCGCATTTGGATTCAGCCAAAGTGCCACTGACTACTACAATCGTGGCGTCGAAAAAGAAAAGGCAAATGACTTGGATGAGGCATGGACCAATTTTACAAAAGCCGTTGAACTCAAACCAGATTATGCCGCTGCTTATTATGCTCTTGGGAACATAGAATACTACAAAGGCGATTTTGACGGTGCATCAACAAACTACACCAAAGCTATTGATCTCAAATCCGACTATGCAGTCGCTTACTGCAACCGCGGTAGTGCAAAAGGTGAAAAAGGGGATTTTGATGGAGCGTTGGCTGATTGTAATAGAGCCATCGAACTTAATCCAAACTTGGCTAAAGCGTATGACGGTCGCGGCAATGCGAAGGACAATAAAGGCGATTTGGACGGCGCATTAGCCGACTACACTAAAGCTATTGAACTCAAACCTGATTATGCGGTTGCTTATTACAATCGCGGCGTCACAAAGCACAAAAGGGGTGATCTAGGCGGTGAGTTGGCTGATTATAACGAAGCTATTTCTTTATGGCAAGAAGCGATTCAGCAGAATCCCTCTCAAAAACTTCAGATCCAAGCAAGGATGAAAAAAGCAGAACAATCAAAATCACAAATCAAAAAATGATTTCATTCAACCAGCCCGGGCAAACTTGGGAAAATTGAAATTCATTTCATGCCTCTTTACGAATACGAGCTGTGCGAAGGCGAGTGCAAGGTGTGCGGCGGGCGGTTCACCCTGCGCCGGCCGTTAAGCGCGCCGGAGTTGACAAAATGTCCGGCCTGCAAAAAGCCGGTGAGCAAAATCTTTTCCGCTTTCAGCACGCCGCACAAGCTCAAGCCGCTCTCCATCACGGACGCCAAAAAGGCCGGATTCACCGTGCTCAAACGGCTCGGCAAGGGCGAATATGAAAAGCAGTGAAAGCGACTCAGGTTTGAGAGTTCAATTTGGTCCAACGTATTACCCTGTCAATGCAGGGGTTTGGCGGGTTTTGAATTCAATTTTGACGCGAGCTGTCTATTACATTAGCGTGTAAAACCTGAAAATGAATTTTCGCCTGACAGGTTTCAGAATGCCGCTGTTGGCCGGTGCATTGACAGCATTGTGCTGGTCTGCCGTGGCGCAGAATGGCGCGCCGCCGGCGGGCAAGCCCATCCTCTTCTCCGCGCCCGTGGGTGACAATGCCGCATCCAACACGCCGTCGCTCCTGCCGCGACTGTCGGACCAGCCGGACTATGCCGGCGCAGTGCGGGCGCCGGTGTCGGTTTTCAACATGGAAAGTCCATCCGTGCCGTTACCCGCTCCCTCACGCGCGCCCATGCTTTCGCGGGCTGAGGCACAGCGATTGCAGGAGTTGCAGGACAAACGGGAGAACTGGGCGTTGCTGACGCCGGAAGAAATTCTGGGCATGGACTCGTCCCGGAACACTCTCCGAACGCCGGAGCAGGAAGCGGCCGATGGTCAAAAAAACCTGACCGTCGTCGAGCGTTTTTTGCAGAGGCAGCGGCAATTGCGTCCGGCGGTCACCAACGGGTACGGCGACAATTCCCTGTCGAGTTGGGATTTTTCAGGGAACCCGGGCGGCTCGACAAACGGGAGCTCACTCAATCCTGTGCGCTTTGGGTTGCCGACCACGGCGCAAATTTTGGACCGGTTCTTCAACAACCCGCCGGCCAACAACCAGTTCGCCGGACGAGATGAAAATCAAGGCGCGGGCTGGTTCAAATCGCCCGGCCTGCCCCCGCAACCCGCAGCGCCGACCCCGGAACAGCTCGCGGAACGGGAGCGGTTCAGACAATTGCTGGAGCCGGGTTCGTCCTCCGACATGGCAGCGAAGTCCTCGCCGGGCGAAAAATTCTCTTCGTCGCTGCAGCCGTCGTTGGGTGCGGCGTCGGATCAAACGCCTGCGGCCAATCCTGTGGGAGCCACGTTCGCGCCGCTGAACAGCGGGATTGGCCGGCCGGTGGGTTTGACGTCCTTGCCGGGCATTACCGGTCCAACCAACTGGCAGTCATCCGCCGGCCTCCCGTCCTGGGCGCCGCAACCGCCTCCGTGGCTGTTGCCAACGCCGCAGTCTTTTACCCCGCCGCAGAGAAAATTCTGACGCGGTCAGTGCAACGAGGTGATCAGGAGCACTTGCTCCAGGGTGGAAATGCCGTCGCGGGCGCGGTCGAGGCCAACCATGCGAAGGGTGCGCATGCCCTGGCTGATGGCGACCTTGGCCATTTCCCGGCTGCTGCCACGGGCGATGATGAGCTTGCGAATCTGGTCAGTGATGGTCATGGCCTCAATAATCGCGAAGCGGCCGGAATACCCGGAATTCTTGCAACGCTCACAGCCGCGTCCGCGATACAGTTGCACCCCGCCAAACATGGCGGCGTCAATCCCCAGGTCTTCATACATTTTTGGCGGATACGTCACCGGCTCGCGGCAATGCGAACAAATGCGCCGCATGAGGCGCTGGGCGCAGGCGAGAATCACCGAGGAGGAAATGAGGAAGGGCGCAATGCCCATGTCGTCCAGGCGCGCGATGGCGCCCGGCGCATCGTTGCAGTGCAGCGTGCTGAGCACCTGGTGGCCCGTGAGCGCGGCCTCGATGGCGATCTCCGCCGTCTCGGTGTCGCGGATTTCACCGATCATGATGATGTCCGGGTCCTGGCGCAGGATGGAGCGCAGCGCATTGGCGAAGGTCAGGCCGATTTCCTTTTTGGTTGGAACCTGGTTGATGCCGGGAACTTGATATTCCACCGGGTCTTCGACGGTGACGATATTGTAAGCCGGATCGTTCAGTTCGTTGAGCGCGGAATAAAGGGTCGTGGTTTTTCCCGAACCGGTCGGCCCCGTGACCAGAATCAATCCATGCGGCGCATCAATGGCCGCCTTGAACTGCCGGAACGTGTCGGGATCCAGGCCGAGTTTGTCAACGCTCGCGGAGAGGCTGCTCTTATCGAGGACGCGAAGCACGATTTTTTCGCCGTGCACCGTGGGGAGGACGGAGACGCGCAAGTCGTAATCCTTGCCACTGACCTTGACCCGCATGCGACCGTCCTGCGGCAGCCGGCGCTCGGCGATGTCGAGGCTGCTCATGATTTTGAAACGCGAGGCCAGTGCCAGTTGCAGTTGTTTGGGGGGCGGCGTGGCGTCCAGCAGCGCGCCATCAACGCGATAGCGCAACCGCATGGATTTCTCGAATGGTTCCAGATGCACGTCACTGGCGCGGTCTTTGATGGCCTGGACGATGATCAGGTTCGCAAGCTTGATGACGGGCACTTCTTCGCTGGAAGCGGCGAGCTTGTCGAGGTTGACTTCTTCAAGGGTTTCCCGGACGGTTTCGATGCTGTCGGCGTCTGCTTCCTCGTCACTTTGCTTTTGGGCGTCCAGAATGATGTCTTCCATCGAGCCGCTTTTGGCGGAATCCAAGGCGTTGAGTTTGTCAATAATGGCCTTTTCGGACGCGATCAGCGGCGTGATTTCGAGCTTGGTCATGCGCTTTACGTCATCCAAGGCAAGGACGTTCAGCGGATCAGCCATCGCCAGGAACAGCTTGTTTTCCAGTCTCGATACGGGAATGACCTTGTGGTTGTGTGCCGTGTCATGCGGCAACAGTTCAGCGATCTCCGGCAGGATGTTCACGCGGGCGATGTTGATCGGCAGGACATTGAGCACGCGCCCCATGGAAACCGCCAGGTCCTGTTCGCTGACGTAGGATTTGTCAACGATAAGCTTGACGAGACGCGCGCCTTCCTTTTTTTGCTGTTCGAGCAGTTCCTGCACCTGGGCCGCGCTCAACAGGCCGTCCTCGACGAGGGCGTCGGCGATGCGTTCTCCGAATGATTTGACCTTGGCCATGGCTTAACGGAATGCTTTGCGAAGGTTGGTGATCAATTCCGACGGTGCGGCCAGATACCACAACAACCGGTGCGAAGTCGCTTCAGCCAGTTCCTTGACCGCCTGTTGATTGAACGGGTTGGCCGTCGCCACCAGAATGGCCTTGCTCATCCGGTCAAACGGCAGCACGCACCAGCGCCGGCACACTTCCGCCGGAAAACCGCGCGTCAGGTCAATGTCCACGTCATAACGGTCCAGTGGCAGGAACGCCGTGCGCGACTTGTCGGACAGCAACTTGAGTGATTTTTCAATGTGGAACAGGTTTTTTTCATGCAACGTGTAAATGAACGGTTCGCACACGTCGGATGGCGCCACCGTCAAGTCCGGCGCGCGCCAGCACAAATCAAAATCGCCTGCGCTGATGAGCTTGCTGTCAACAAAAAGCTTTTGCATCGTCTGACGGCCATCATTGATCTCCGCCGCCTCCGGCGTGCGCGCTTTTTTGCGCAACTTCGTCTCTTCCGGCGGGGGTGCCAACGCTGCCGGCTCGACGGCCACCGCCTCAATCGTCACGTTGCTGGCCCTGTCTTCAATTTGCTTGAGTGCCGCCTGCACGTCCGCGTCATCCGGGCGGCGCTGCAAAACGGTCTCGTATTCCAGGATCGCCGAGGAGAGCTGGCCTTGCTGCATGTACGCCTGCGCAATCCGTTTGGAGGTGTTGATCACGTCCTGCTCGCGGCCCAGCTTCGAGTAAGCTTCCTTGAGAATTTCCAGCGACTGGCAATCGTTTGGTTGCGATTGTACAATAACCTCAAACATCTCAATCGTTTGCAACAATTGAGCTTCTTCGCCCTGCGTTTGTGTCAGCGTCGCCATGTCTTTGGATTCCCCTGCGCGGGGTCTTAACAGCAATCTCTGCGCCATTTTTGGGTAATGGTGCCCTAGATTGTGCCGATTTTATTGGGAAATTCCGAGATTTATGCTGCGGTTGGTGTGGTGTGATTCGTGCTTGGATTGGCGGAATATGAAACTTCATGAACGATTGATTTTCTACGGCTGGGCCGGGGTTTTGCTGTTCATTGTGGTGCAATTTGTAAGAAGCTCTCTTGCGGCCAGATGAAATTCCCATCTGCCGCTTAATTTTCTCTGGAAATATCCCAATGTCAGTCTGGTAAATCTCCGATTGAAAAGCCTGATATTCAGGTTTGGCCGTTCAACTGGTGACGTGCAAATCGTGTCGTGATTCGGCTGTCCTAAAATCGCCGTTTTCTTGGCCAGGATACAGACGGGCGGGGCATACCGATTTTCGGGCAAGATTCTTTTCCTGTAAAGTAGCGTTGCTTTCCGCCGGCGTCTGCGGAATTGTAACGCCGTCCGGCGGTCAACCCCGGGTTAATATGGCGCAACTGACACCCGTCATGGAACCGGCGACCGGCGAACGCCTCCTGCGCTTCGTCGGCGACCGCGTTCGTTTCGCCGTGCGCGGTGCGGACGCCTCCTCCCGCTGGCGCGCCCTGCTCCGCACCAACCTCGGCCGCGCCGCCGCGCGCCGCCGCGAGATCATCGCCGCCCATGCGGGGGGCGCCGTTCATGCCGGCGAATCCTGGCGCGACGTGCCGATGCAAAAAACCGGCGACGGCTGGCAGATCGAATTGCCGCTGGCGGAAACCGGTTTTTTCAAGGCCAAGGCTTATGTGCTCGACGAGAAGAACTGGCAGCATTGGCCGGAAGGACCGGACGTTGGCATCAGTGTCCATCCGGATTTCGCCCGCACGGCCAACATCATTTACTGCGCTTTCACGCGGCTGTTCGGCGCGACAAAAAATCTGGTTTCCACGCGGGATGAGCCATTCGAAGCAGAAAGCAAATTGCTCGACGGGAAAAATTTCACCGTCATTCCGCCTTCCGGCAAATTGCGCGACCTTGCCCGCCGTTTGCCGCACATCATTCATACCCTCGGTTGTCGTATCGTTCAGCTGCTGCCGGTGCAGCCCGTGCCAACGACGTTCGCGCGGTTTGGCCGTTTCGGCAGTCCGTATGCGAGTCTCGATCTGGCGGCGATTGACCCGGCGCTGGTTGAATTCGACCGCCGCACCACCGGCGTGGAACAGTTTTGCGAATTGACCGGCGCGGCACATGCCCTCGGCGCTCGTGTTCTCCTCGATATTGTCATCAACCACACCGGCTGGGGCTCGACCTTGCAGGAAAATCATCCCGGATTTTTCCTGCGCGGTCCCGATGGCACGTTCGCCAGCCCGGGCGCCTGGGGAACGATTTGGGAAGACCTCGTCGAATTGAAACAGGACAATGTCGCGCTCTGGGACAAAATCGCCGAGGCGCATTTGACCTGGTGCCGGCGGGGCGTGGACGGTTTCCGGTGCGACGCCGGCTACAAAATTTCCGTGCCGGCGTGGCAATACATCGTTGCCCGCGTGCAGGACGAATTTCCCGAAACCATTTTCCTGCTCGAAGGCCTCGGCGGTTCGTGGGACGCCACCGAAGCGCTGTTGACCGACGGCGGCATGCAGTGGGCTTACTCGGAGCTTTTCCAAAATTACTCCGGCCGCCAGGTCGCCGATTACCTCGATTACGCAAACCGCCAGAGCGTGCGCGTCGGCACTTATGTTCATTACTCCGAAACGCACGACAACGACCGCCTCGCCGAAAAAGGCCGTGTCTGGTCGCTGCTGCGAAACCGCCTTTGCGCCTTGAGCAGCTCCAGCGGGGGATTCGGCTTCACCTGCGGTGTCGAATGGCTGGCCGCGGAGAAAGTCCGTGTCCACGGCTGCACCGGATTGAATTGGGACAGCCGTAGCAACATCCTTCCCGAACTCGCACAATTGAATAAACTGCTCGCCGAGCATCCCTGCTTTTTCGATGGCGCAAAATTGACCCGCCTGAGCGCGCCGGATTCGCCAGTCTATGCGTTGCTCCGCGAATCCGCCGAAGGCAAAGATTCAGTTCTCGTCCTCGTCAACACCGACATGGGAGAGGAAAATTCAGTCACGCTTTCCAACTCCGAACGGCGAATGCCGAATGCCGAAATTGATTTGCTCGGCCAACCGCTCCCGAAAATTTCTGTCGCAAAGGACAAAATCACTTTCGCCCTCGCGCCGGCCGCCGTCTTATGTCTGGCAGCCACCGAAAAACCGGTCGGTTTGAGCGGCGACGATTATCGCCGCGCCCGCGCCCGGGCCGCATTTGCGATCCAGGCCCTGAACCAAATATTGCCATCTGAAGTGATTCCGGATTATCCATGGCAAGGGCTGGCCAATCTGGTGGATGAAGCGCCCGCCCGTTTTCTCGGCAGCATTTCTTGCCTGGAAACAGAACTGGCGGGATTCAAACAGGCAAACACTTCCAGGCCAGGCCTGGAGCAATTGGTCGCAATGGCAAAGTCCCTCAAAAAGTATCCGCGCGTCGTCACCTGGACTTTGCTGGACTATCGCCGGGCTACCCTCGTGCCGCCCGGGCACTGGCTGTTGATCGAAGATTCCGCACCCTTCCGTGCTACGCTTTGCCTCCGGGCGCCGGACGCCCAATCCCAAAGCAGGGTTCATGTCCAGTCCGTTCCAGCCGGTGAAAACCACATTGCCGCTTTTGCGCCGCGCGAAAATGGCTCAGACGCGGAATTGGTTTTGGAACGCTATGCGGCAACTTCCCCGAAAGTTTCCGCTGCTGTCCGTTTTCTGTCGGCAACTCCGAAATCCGGACTCCCCGCCGCGCCGAACCATGGCGGAGGCGGTCGAATTCCGAACCCCGATGCCCTGATCCTGCTGACCAACGGTCGTGGCGGCATGGCGCGGATTGACGTGGATCTGGGCCGCGTGAATTCCAAATACGATTGTGTGCTCGGCGCCAATCTGGATCCCAATGTGCCGGTGGACCGCCACGTCTTCGTCAAACGCATCCGCGTCTGGGTCAACGCCGATGGTTTCCTTTCGCCGCTCGATTTCAAAAATCTGGCCGCGTTCGACTCCGGACCGCCCGCGAGGTGGCAATTTGTGGCCCATGCCGGCGACGGGCGGACCGTTGAAATCGAAGTGTGCGCGGAAATGATTGAAGGAGAAAACACGACCGTTTTTCAGTTCAGCCGCCCGACAGAAAAACGCGCGCATGGCAAACAATTGCCCGCTGAAGCCGATGTGCGGTTGACCGTGCGATTTGACATTGAAGACCGGAATTTCCACTGGGAAACCAAACGCAACGGCGGCGCGGAATTTCATTTTTCGACGAACACGCATCCCCTTGGGGAAAAAGCCGGATTTGCGTTCGCGCCAGCTTCCGATCGTCAATTGCATGTGTACACCGACTGTGGCGAATATCATCCGGAACCCGAGTGGTGTGAGAATATCCCGCATCCGGTCGAACTGAGCCGCGGCCAGATCGGCAGAGGCGATGCTTACAGCCCCGGCTGGTTTGAATTGCCGTTGCCGAAAGGTGCGGGCGTCATGCTGGTCGCCACGGCGGAAGCGGACGGGCCTGCGGTTGGAGTTCAAGCTTTAGCTTGCGACCGCGGCACGCTGAAGCGTGAACTCCAACAAGCCGGGTCGGATCCCGGCGCTTCATTTGAAAAGCAACTTTTACACGCCGCGAAGCAATTTGTCGTCCGCCGCGGCGAACACATGACGGTCATTGCCGGTTATCCGTGGTTTCTGGATTGGGGGCGCGACTCGCTGATCTGCGCGCGCGGGCTGTTAGCGGCGGGCATGGCTGCGGAAGTGAAACACGCGCTGCTCACGTATGCGCGATTCGAGGAAAACGGCACGATGCCCAATACCATTCATGGTGACGACACGTCAAATCGCGATACCTCGGACGCGCCCTTATGGTTCGGGGTGGCCTGCGAAGAGGCGGCGGCCCGGGACAAAAAAACGGGAGCGAAATTCTATGATACGACCGTTGACCAAAAGGGTCGCACCCTCCACGACGTGCTTCGCAGCATTGCGGCAAATTACATTAAAGGCACGCCCAACGGCATCCGCATGGACTCGGACTCGGCATTGATCTGGAGTCCGTCTCATTTCACCTGGATGGATACCAATCATCCCGCCGGCACGCCGCGCGAGGGCTATCCCATCGAAATCCAGGCGCTCTGGATTCGCCTGCTTCGCCAACTTGAAAATATCAGCGCCGATGTTGGAGTTCACGCTTTAGCGTGCCCCCCGGACAAGCTGAAGCTTGAACTCCAACAACAAAAGAAATGGCGCGAACTGGCCGGCCGCGCGACTGCTTCATTTGAAAAACTGTTCTGGCTGGAAGACAAAGGCTGGTTTGCCGACGTGCTGCTCGCCAAATCCGGCCAGCACGCTGTGGAAGCGAAAGCAGACGATGCGCTTCGCAGCAATTATCTGTTTGCCGTCAGCCTCGGCCTGATTTCCGGCGAACGCGCCAAACGCTGTGTCGCGGCGGCGCAAAAATACCTCGTCGTGCCCGGCGCATTGCGGTCATTGGCCCCGCTGCCGGTTTCCACTCCGTTGCCGATTTACGGCAGCGACGGCCGCCTCCTGAATAATCCGGTTGAACCGTACTGGCCGCGATACGAAGGCGACGAGGATACGCGCCGCAAACCCGCTTATCACAACGGCACGGCCTGGACGTGGACATTTCCGATTTTCTGCGAGGCGCTCGCCCGCGCGTGGGATTTTTCGCCCGACGCTGTGGCGACCGCGAAGGCGTATTTGGGCAGCATGGAAGGTTTGATGAATGAAGGTTGTCTTGGCCAGATTCCCGAAATTCTGGACGGCGACGCCCCGCATACCCAGCGTGGTTGTGATGCGCAGGCGTGGGGCGTGACGGAAGCGTTGCGCGTTTGGAAACTGCTTGCCGGTCGTTGAGGCGAAGATCGCATGACCATTTCCGTGTTCCAGTTGTTGGTCTGTTTGGTCGCAGGCGTTTCGATCATCGTCCTATTGACGGCGAGATACCGCGTGCACGCCTTTTTTGCCCTCCTGATTGCTTCGTTCGTGGTGGGTTTGGGCGCACAACTTCCCGTTCCCGACATCATCAATGCCGTCAAGGACGGGTTTGGCAACATCATGAAGTCGTTGGGATTCATTATCGTCCTGGGAACCGCCTTGGGCATTTTACTTGAACACACTGGCAGCACCCGGGTGATGGCGGCTTTCATCCTGCGAAAAGTCGGGGAACGACATGCGGTTTTGGCGATCAGCATCACAGGTTTCATCGTGGGGTTGCCCATTTTTTGCGACTCGGGATACATCGTTTTGAGCGGGTTGAACAAGTCGCTGGCCCGGCGCACCGGCATCTCCGTGGCGGCGATGGCGGTTTCGCTGGCGGCAGGTTTGTATTCGGTGCATTGCCTGATACCGCCGCATCCGGGCGCGACCGCTGCTGCCAGCGTTATCGGCGTGGACTTCGGCAAATTGATTCTGATTGGAATTCTGGTGGCAATCCCGGCCACGATGGCCGGCTATTTCTGGGCCAATTTTGCGGGCAGAAAAATTCCCGTTACGGTTGCTGAAGAGGAGATCATGGCCGAAGAAACGTCACGCCCCCCTTCCGTTATCAAAGCATTTCTGCCCGTGGTCGTGCCCATCGTTTTGATCGCGGCCAGATCCTTTTTCACTATCCAGGCGTCGGTCGTCGAAGGCTGGTGGTTCTCCGCCCTGCTTTCGCTGGGAGATCCGGTGATTGCGTTGTCCATCGGTGTATTGCTGGCGTTCAATTGCCATCGGCCCTGGGACAGACAAACCGTGGGGCATTTGCTTCAGGAATCTGCGGAAAAGGCCGGCGGTATTCTGGTCATCATCGGGGCGGGTGGAGCTTTTGGAGCGGTGCTGGCGGCGACTGATATAGGCCGGCATTTCAGTCAGTCGCTGGCGCTGGACAGTCTGGGCATTCTGTTTCCGTTTTTGATCACCTCGGTATTGAAAACGGCGCAAGGATCGTCCACGGTCGCCATCATCACTGCGGCTTCAATTGTTCAACCACTGCTTCCGGATCTCGGTCTGGCAACTGAGAAAGGCCAACTGTTCGCCGTGCTGGCCATGGGGGCAGGGTCCATGATGATTTCCCACGTGAACGACGCTTATTTTTGGGTGATTGCTAAATTCTCCGGGCTGGAAATGAAAACGATGCTGAAAGTTTATTCGGTGGCTTCGGTGTTGATGGGACTGGTTTCGTTGTTGATGATCTATTTGTTGTCGTTGATGCTTCCTTGACCTCACCGTGCATCTCCTCATTGACCCCGACACCTTTAAACCAGCCTGGATGCAACGGCGCCAGCTGAAACCATCCGGCCGGCGTTGCAACGGAGCAAACTGAAATGCGCCCGCAAATGCTTTCCCGTCAGCGATGGCATCGAGGGAACCGGCCGGCCGCAAAAGCGTGAATATGGACGTTGCCAAGAGACGGCGGCTGGACAAAAATTGTGCCGTGCATTTCAGTGATAAAATCATTGCCTGGGACAAATTGCCGGCATGGCGCGCCGCCATGGGCGCCGCGGGCAAGAAACTGGTCGTGACCAATGGCTGCTTCGACCTCTTGCATCTGGGTCATGTGAGTTATCTCGAATCGGCGCGCAACCTCGGTGACACGCTGCTCGTGGGCATTAACGGCGACGACTCTGCGCGCCAATTGAAGGGCAAAGGCCGTCCGGTGAATTCCGAAGCCGACCGCGCCGCCGTGCTCGCCGCGCTGGCCAGCGTGGACGGTGTCTGCATCTTTGCGGACGCATCGGCAAAAAAATTCCTTTCAGCGGCCCGGCCCAATATTTATGTCAAAGGCGGCGATTACACCCTGGACACGTTGAATCAGGAGGAACGCCGCGTGGTCGAGTCGGGGGGCGGAACCATTGTAATTTTTCCATTGGTGCCCGGGAAATCCACGACGGCGTTGTTGGAAAAGATTTCAAAGCTTTAAGATCCACGGGAAAATGACTAATTCCTAAATCCGAATGACGAAAGAAATCCCAATACC
>Ga0209517_10007324_pt1 | contig 13263 bp, 9 predicted proteins | sample PeaSoiMetSII2010_FD_187695 | JGI IMG/M metagenome (GOLD analysis project Ga0209517, IMG submission 187695) | Peat soil microbial communities from Weissenstadt, Germany - SII-2010 (SPAdes) (version 2) | ecosystem: Environmental > Terrestrial > Soil > Wetlands > Peat | place: Germany: Weissenstadt...
GCTGACCGTCGCGCCGCTCCAGCGACTCCAATCGCTGGTGAAGCTCGCGGTTCGCCTCGACACGGTCCGCCCACTGGACCTCCCAGAGGAGATCGCTGGCCACCGGCTTCTGGCTGGGACCGTGCCGGAACGTGGTGCGCAGGATCAACCGGATCTTCGACTCGCCGATCTCGAGGGGCTGACCGACGACGTCGAGCCGGATCTTTCGCGCCAGTTGCGACAGGCTGTTGTCAGCATCGATGTGATCCGCGAGGACCGCGAACTCGTCGCCGCCAACCCGGGCGACGCAGAGCGGTGGGCGATCGGCAAGGCCCGCGCGGAGCCGACGAGCCACCTCGACCAAGACGTGGTCGCCGAAATCGAATCCGTGCTGCTGGTTGATGCCCCGCAATCCCTCGATATCGGCGAGCACGATGCCGTATCTCTCGCCGTTCGCGCGGCATCGCGCATCGACCGCGGCTTCGACTGCCATGAACTCGTGAATCGTCGCCAGTCCCGTCTGGCGGTCGACGCCATAGGGCGAGCCGTCAGTGTCATCGGTCATGTTGCTCCCATCCCTGTTGTCTGGAAACGATTGCCGGTTGAGTGCTCGGCAACCACATTCATAAGCGTCAGGCGTTGCCGCGCACCACAGGTCGCGTTGTCGCGACCGCCGCGCAACGGAGTGATGCGTCTCGACCTGTGACAGTTTGGTGGTGACGTTCACGCCCCGCTGGGCACGCGCATGCTTCTGGAACACGTCGGCCGACCCGAACCCCCGGTTCCGCCGGCGTAGAGCTCAGGGGACGAGCTGCCGTATCGGCATGCCACTCGCCGAACTCTCGGCGAGCACACGGAGACGAGCATGCCGATGAAGGACCTCCCCAACCGCCTTCCGTCGTCAGGACGCAACCGGGTACACGCTATCGGTGAGCCGACCATTGCACCGCGCGACGCTGTACAGACCGATACGGGCGGCCGGGTCTTCGAGCGCCAACCCGGCCTCATCCCAGGGTCGACCATCGAAGTCGTTCTCGTCGACGGACAGCCGCAGGGTCACGTCATGCGTCGATCGCCGCACTTCGTCGTCTGGTCCGAGATTGCCGACCGTGTGCACGTCCAGGGAGACGGATTGCCCTGGGAGTGCATCGCGCGGATGTGGGAAGGGCCGCGCGGCGCGGCGATCAGCGACGACGAGCAGTGGTGCGTCGTCATCGGACTCGGGTTTGTCGCCTTCCCGCTCCGCCCGGGCCGCGAGGTCCGGTCGCATTGGCGGCGTCCGTACCACGAGCGGTGGCAACTCCACCTTCCGATGACCGGCGACCTCGCCGATGCCGTCATGTTCACCCGCGTCCGAGCGCTCAGCGGGCACCAGTTCGGCCTGTCAACACAGTGGGGTCTCGGCAATGCCTGGACCACACGCGAATGGGTCTACGACGCCGACACCGACACGATTGGGGAGCCGCGCGACATCATCGATGAGGCCAAACGGCGCCAGGCCCTCCGGCCGGCGATATCGCCGGCCTATGCGCAGGAGCGCCAACTCGCTGCAACACTCCGCGGGGATGGCGCGGAGTCCACAGCGGAGGCGGGGACCACGTTCGAAGTCAATCCCGCCGGAGGAGAGACGGTGCTTGCGAAGGGAAAGCCCGTCGGCTCCGTCCTCTGCCGCTCATCGCGATTCGTCGTCTGGGAGGAACTGGGCTCCATGGTGTGTGTGGAAGGAGACGAACTTCCCTGGCTGCTGCTCGACGACATGTATGGCGGCGCACGTGCAGCTGCGATCAGCAACGACGAGGAGTGGTGTGTCGTTGTCGGGTGCGGCTTCCGCGTCCGCAGCCTGCGACTCGCGGGTGCGTTCCGGACTCATGGAGCGGATCCGGGCAACATCCTCTGGCTGGATCAGGTGGAAGCGCTCACTGGACACACGTTCCTGCTTCGCGGTGGCGCTGGCTCCGCGGTTCGGGATTATGTTTACGACGCCGATCGCGATGAACTCCGGCCGGAGCGCACTGCCGATGACTCGATGTGACCCCGACCGCCGCGCTGCGGGCGGCGTTGATGTGGTCGGCGGGCTCACCACCGGTTCGTTGGCGCTGGCGACCGAGCCATGGCATAAGAAGCTCAGGTAAGACAGTGCTGGCCTGGCCCACGGGCCTGTGTCGCGACCGTACTGGCCCCGATGTGCCGTCACCGTTACGGCACTGCACCTGTGTTGCGTTCGCGGCGACTAAACGGCCGATGGCCTTGCGCTCTATCCCGACTCCGTAGCGTCGTGGTAGTACACCGTCATCGAGATGTCGCGCTCGTCCGCCGTCGGCTCTGAACGAAACGTGATGTCTTCGACGACGACATCACCTAGGTCTTCGATGGAATCGGCTACTCGCCTCAGTAGCGATGGCAGATGACCCTGGCCAGGCCCGATGGGGTTCGCCTGGGAGAAGTGGCTCATCGCCCACTTGCCGATCGGAGATGGAGATTCTGCGTGCGGAGGCATGTTTGGGTCAGTCTGCCACCGATCGACAGTTCCTGGGGAATTAGATCGCCGAGCCGTCTGGCGTCATTAGCGAACCCTCGCCTGCGCGACGGTGCTCGTGTTCGCCTTCATACAAAGATTAGGTCCGCGCTAACCTAACCACGTGACAAGGCGCGTTCCCGAGCTCGCGGCGGTACCGACGATCTCGAGCTTGTTCGTGAGGTGGTGAGGCTGCTGCAGCGGTGCGGACGTCGCCGACGGCTGTAAGCGCCAACGCTACCGGCTGTGACACGTTAAGGGCTGGTCCAAGAAGGAACAGTCCCTCTGAGGGTCTCGTTTAGGTGGAGGCGCCAGCCCACGTGACCGTACCCATAATGCCGGCCGAGGCTCGCACCCACTGTCTGACCCCAGGCGCGTATGCTCCCAAGAGTCACCAAATGGATCAGCCCTCAATCAACCTCTGGTGCGGGCAGCCTAAGGTGGCGCCCGGTCGACGGTTCGTTCCGCGAGGCCCGCGGACCCGGTGTGCCGGCATTGTTTCCATGAGCGACATTCCCGACTGCGTCAAGGCGATGGATATCAACGGCTGGGTTCAGTGACTGAACGCTCGCTTCGGAGCGGCCGAAGGTCGTCGCTGCGAGCACGCGTCGGCCTCATGCTGATGGTCACCGGCTTGATAGCGGCACTGTCCCTGTTGGCACAGACGCCGGTGTCGGCAGCATCACGGGGCCTCGCGGCTGCCGACTCGACTGCCCTGACCGCGCGCATGATGCCGTTCCTGTCGCTGAAGCCCGACTTGCGAGCGGCGAGGACGAAGCACTCGCTCCATCGCGCCGGCAGTACAGAGGTCACGTTGCGGGGAAGATCCGGCGCCTCGGCTGTTGATGTGTCCGGCGCTCTGCGAATCGTGGGTCAGGCTCTGCGTCCACGAGAGCCGCTGGGCCGTTGACGACGCCGCCACCGCCCGACAATCTGACCGGGTTTGCGGGCACAGCGCAGGCGAGCAATGTCAACAGCTTCGGCTCCGACCAGGAGGTTACGCCGCCCAATGAAGACATCGCAGTCGGCGTGGACATTGTCGAGGTGGTCAACTCCTCGATTGTCGTCTTCAACAGGGCGGGCACCATCCTCGGATCGGACGACCTGAACACCTTCATGGATGTCGCACGCGGATACCACAGCAGTGATCCGCGCGTGATCTATGACACCGAGACTGGACACCTCTGGGTCACGGTCACCGAGGTTCCGAATTCAGGGTGCAGCCCGCAGCCGGTCTTGATCGCGGTATCCGCCAACGCGAACCCGCTGCCATTCAGCGGCTGGCGAGTGTACGCACTGCCCATCGAGACTGCCGGCACCACGTTTGGCGACCAACCCGGTCTCGGCGCCGACAGCAACACGATCGTGGTGACGTTCGACGATTTCAGCTGCAGCCTCCAGTTCCTTGGAAGCGAGGTTGACGTCTTGCAGAAGTCGGACCTCGAGACCGACACCGGACAGCACAAGGACGACGCCTTCTACGGCGGGCCGTTCGCCCCGCAACCGGTGGCGGAACTCTACGGCGCTGTGTACAACTATGTCGTCACGAACGAATCCGACTGCGGCCTGGTCGCATGCACACGCCCGGAGGCGGAGGTTGACCTTTTCCAGAACTCGCCTGAGTCGGGCGGCGTTTCCTTCATACAGTATTTCGTCCCGATGACACCCACCGCGGTGAACGACAGCACCGGTTTCCTTCCTCCTGCCGACCAGCCGAGCCCAGGCCCGCAACTGCAGACCAACGATGACCGATTCCTCAACGCTGTCGAGACGCCTTACGCAACCATCTGGGTATCCGGTGGGACGAGTTGCGTGCCACCGGGCGACACCGTGCAGAGGGCGTGTCTCGACTACCTTGAGATCAATACCAGCGGCAATTACCCGACGCTCATCGATCAGTTCGACAATGTCGGCATCGACGGCACCGATCTCTTCTACCCTGCGGTGGCGGTCGACGTGGCCGGCAATCTCTTCACCGTGTTCGACGAGTCATCAAACTCGATCTACCCCTCAATCTTGGACGCGGACATCCCGCAGGGCGGCTCGACGTTCAGCAGCTTCCAGACGTTGCACACGAGCTCCACGTACTACAACGGGAACGATCTCTTTGCAGGCGCGTGCGGTGCCGAGGGATGCAGGTGGGGTGACTACTCGGGCGCCGCTTTTGACGGAGCAAACGGCGCCGACATCTGGGTGGTGTCCGGTTCGGAGGACAACAGCGTGGAGGACGCGTGCGTTGCACACGCGTGCTGGAACACTCGGATCAACCAACTCACCCTGACTGGACCGAGGCTCTTGACAATGTCCCCGTCTTTCGGACCGGTCGTGGGTGGCCAGACAGTGACGGTCACTGGTTGGGATTTCGCCCCCGACACCACGTTTGCGGCTGAGCTCGGCCCGGGGCAGACGTTACCGATACCAGTCACGGTCCTGACTCCGGAGTTGTTGACCTTTGTGACCCCATCAGCGGCGTCGGTTGGGGGGACCCTTCTCCTTGACTTCAGCGACTCGTTCGGGGGGGCAGCGAGAGCGGTATGTACCAGTATGTCAGCCTGGCGAATTACGTGCCACTGACACCGTTCCGTATTCTCGATACGCGGCTGGCCGGGAGCGGCGGCGCACTGGGCCCAGGCGAGATCCGAACTCTGCAGATAACCGGCGTTGGGTCGACGCCGATCCCGGACAGTGCCACGTCGGTGACATTGAACGTTACTGAGGTTAACGGCACTGCGGCAAGCCTGTTGACGCTTTACCCGGTGAGCCCGACGAGACCGAGCGCTTCGAACCTGAACTTCGCGGCACACACGGTAATCGCGAACCTGGTCACCGTCACTCTCAACGATGGCGAACTCAACATCTACAACGCGGTCGGTAGCGTGAATGTGGTCGTGGATGTGGAGGGGTACTTCACGACCCAGCCCGCGACGAATCTCCAGGGACTCTTCCATCCCATGACACCCGTGCGGGTCTGTGACACTCGCTCGCCCGCGTCCTGCGACGGCCACGCCCACGTGGGTCCACTACAGTCGATCGTTGTCACGGTGGCGAGCGCCGGCGGGATTCCCAGCGATGGGACGGCTGAGGCGGCCGTCGTGAACCTGACAGGCGTGGCAGGGTCGGCCTCGACGTATCTCAGCCTGTTCCCGACCAATGCCAACGGCAGCTGTACGCCCACCGGGAGCTCGACGCTCAACCTGGCGCCCGGTGCGGTTGAGGCGAATCGGGTGATGGTCAAGCTCGGCCCGACGAGCCCGGGGGGCAAGAACGACGCGCTGTGCGTATTCAACGCCGCCGGCACGATCAACGTCATCGTCGACGCCAACGGCTGGTTCGGGAGCTCGACGGCGACGGCGAGCCCCGCCGGGTATCAGTACCAGGCGCTCGCACCCACGCGGATCTGCGACACGCGGGTGGCGTCGACGTCCTGCGCCTCAGGGGCACTTGGTGGTGGCGCCAAACGGCTCATCACGGTCGCCGGGTTTGCCGGTGTGCCCGCATTCAGCAGCTCGACAACCGTCGTCGCGATGATCGCCAACCTGACTGCGATTGCCCCGACCTCGAGAACCTTCCTGAACGTGTATCCAGCACAGCTGCCCGGTCCCCCGGCGGTGTCGGACGTCAACCTCGAGGCCGGCCAGGTCCTCCCCAACCTGGCGGTGGTGGAACTCGACACAATCCCCGGCGACGCGCACGACGGCGACGTATACCTGTACAACAGTGCCGGCAGCGTCAACGCGATCTTCGATCTAGAGGGCTGGTTCCAGTAGCTGTGGCATGGATGGCATTGCCCCCCGAGATGGACGGGGTGCTGAACTCGTTGGCCTCGCGCCCACTCGCCGAGCGTCTCGGCACGATCGACGGCGTGATGATCAAGACGTTCAAGAAGTGGGCCGACCAGCGCGGCTACTTCATCGAGCAGCTCAAACAGGGCGACCTCGACGACCGGGGCCGACCGTTCATCCCGGACCATCCCTTCGCGCAGATGTCCCGGAGCCTCGCGTATGCCAGGGGTGGCAACCCGCCGGAGCCGATCAAGGCCTTCCACTGGCACCGCCGCCAGTGGGACTACTGGGACATCGTCCAGGGCGACGCGCGAGTGGTGCTCGTCGACCTGCGTCACGACTCCCCGACCGTGGGGTGCGTTCAGACGTTCATGCTCGGCGAGAACGCCCCTCGGATGGTGGCCATCCCGCCGTTCGTCGCCCACGGCTACCAGTGCGTCTCCCAGCGCGACGTGATCCTCAACTACTACGTCACCGAGCCGTACAGCGCCGACGATCTCGACGAGGGCCGGATCGCCTGGAACGATCCCCGCATCGGCTTCGACTGGACGATCGAGAACATCTGACGTGCGCCTCTTGGTGACCGGTGGAGCTGGGTTCATCGGCAGCGAGTTCGTCCGCATGACACTCCGCGACCATCCCGACGACTCGGTCGTGGTGCTCGACAAGCTCACCTACGCCGGCAACGAGCGCAACCTCGACAGTGTTCGGGCGGACGCGCGGTTCCGTTTCGTCCGCGGCGACATCTGCGATGCGGTGATGGTGCGCGACCTCGCCGCCACCGTCGACGTCATCGTCAATTTCGCGGCCGAGTCGCACGTCGACCGCTCGCTCGAGACGCCCGGCCAGTTCATCCTCACCGACGTTTACGGAACGTTCGTGCTCATGGACGCCGCGCGCGAGCGCGGGCATGAGCGGTTCCTCCAGGTGAGCACCGACGAGGTGTACGGCGAGGTCTCGAGCGGGCTCAGCGTCGAGGGCGACCCGCTCCAACCTCGAAGCCCGTACAGCGCGAGCAAGGCGGGTGGCGAGCTGCAGATCCAGGCGTATCGCACGTCGTACGGATTCCCGGCGATCGTCACCCGAGGATCGAACACCTACGGACCCTTCCAGTACCCCGAGAAGATCATCCCGCTCTTCATCACCAACGCGATCGACGACCGGCCGCTGCCCATCTACGGTGACGGACTGGCGGTTCGCGACTACCTGTACGTGGAGGATCACGCCCGCGGTATCGACTGCGCGCTCCGGCACGGTGTCGCGGGCATGGACTACAACATCGGCGCCGGTGGCGAGACCGACGGCATCACGGTCGCCGACACGGTGCTGCGCCTCCTCGGCAAACCGGGTTCCCACAAGCAATTCGTCCGTGACCGCCTCGGCCACGACCGGCGCTACGCGCTCGACTCGACGCGGCTTGCGGGCCTCGGATGGCGGCCCACCGTCACGTTCGAGACCGGGATGGAACGCACCGTGGCCTGGTACCTGGCACACGAGGAGTGGTGGCGACCGCTCAAGTCCGGTGAGTTCTGGGAGTTCTACCAGCGCAACTACAAACCGGCGTAGTCCAACCGAAGGTCGCGAAGGGGATGGTGTCGATGCGGTATCATCCGAAGGCGAAAGAGGTCAAACGCGCCAACACCCTGTTGGTGCCGGCCGCATGGGATGGACGCAGGTGCCAGACACGGCTCAGCAGCGCTCAGGTCTCAGCACGGGCAAGGGTTCGATCGAGTCGTTGCGAACCGTAGTCGTGATGCCCGCGTACAACGCGGCCAAGACACTCGAGACGACCCTTGCCGGGATTCCTCCGGGCGTCGTCGACACGATCATCCTGGTTGACGACGGGAGCCGGGACGGCACCGCGGCGCTCGCGGTGTCGCTCGACCTCGTGGTCATCTCGCATCCCCACAATGCGGGCTACGGCGCCAACCAGAAGACCTGCTACATCGAGGCTCTCCGCGACGGTGCCGACGTCATCGTCATGCTCCACCCGGACGGCCAGTACGACCCGGCGATCCTCGACGACATGGTCGAGGTCATCCGCAGCGGACGGGCGGACGTGGTCCTCGGGTCACGCTTCTCCACCCCGGGGGGCGCTCGCGCGGGTGGCATGCCGTGGTGGAAGCGCATCGCCAACCGCTTCCTGACCGGCTACGAGAATCGCGTGCTGGGTCTTGGCCTCACCGAGTACCACACCGGCTATCGCGCGTACAGCCGCAAATTCCTCACCACGGTGCCGTTCCTGCGCAACTCCAACGACTTCGTCTTCGACACGCAGATCCTCACGCAGGCAGCGTCATTCGGGTTCAAGGTTGCCGAGGTTCCGGTCACCACCAAGTATTTCGACGACGCATCCTCGGTGAACTTCCGCGTCTCGCTGGTCTACGGCCTCAAGACGGTGTGGACCGTCAACCGTTACGTGCTCCACCGGCTCGGGCTCCGCTCGCGCCGGTACTCGCGCTGAGCGGGACTCGCACCGCGTACACGGCGATGGTCGCGCTGCGCCGCGCCGCCGCGGCGATCGGAGCCACCACGGCCGCGGCGATGCTCAGCGGGACGGCGAGCCCCACCGCGACGCCGGCCGCCACCCGGCCGGTGCGGTGGCGGCGCAGCCGTGCCTCGGGCCGGCGCAGGACGTCGTAGAGGAGATTCGGCGGTAGTCCCAGGCGGTTCTCGACCGTCTGCACGAAGCTGAAGAGGTCGTACTCCGGGACCAGGTGACTGACCTTGACCGGCCGGAACCCGGTGGCCGCGAGCATGGCGGTCAGCGTCGACGGCGTGAAGTGCACGAGGTGCCTCGGGACGTCGAGATGGAACCACCCGGCGCGGCCGATCCTCGCCTCCGGTGAGCCGAAGTTGGGAACCGCGATGAGCAGAATCCCTCCCGGGCGGAGGAGCCGGGCGATCCCCCGCAGTGTCTGCTCCGGGGCACGGAGGTGCTCGGCGACGTGCCAGAGGACCACCGCGTTGTAGGTTTCTCCGGTGGCCACGAGCTCCTCGACGTCGACCGCGCTGACGTCGAGATGGAACACGTCGCGCGCCTGCTGCGCCGCGGACGGCGACCGCTCGGTGCCGCGAACCCGCCAGCCGCGGGTGCGCATCTGGTTGATGAGGACCCCGGGGCCACACCCGATGTCGAGCACGCTGCCGGTGCCACCGAGAAGCCGCTCGATGGTCCGGATCCGGCTGCGATGCACCATCGACAGCACGCGATCCATGCCGCCGCGGTACCGCTTGGTGGTGCTGTGATAGCCCTGCGGGTAGTAGCCGTCGAGCTCCCTGTCGGATGGCGCCGGAGAGGTCTGCGCCAGGCCGCACCGGTCGCAGCGCACGATCACAAACGCGTCTCCCGTCGCCGGGTCGTCGGCGGCGAAGAGGGTTTCCGCCACCGCCTCCGGATGACCACACGCCGTGGGAGCCGTCACTGCGCGATGGCGATGTCGCCGGCGCGTCCCGCGCGCGCTCCCGGCTCCACGAGCGCGAGCGCGAGCCCGGCGAGGATCAGCACCCCTCCGAGCACGGTCGCGAGCGACGGGACGGACGCGAGGAGGACCAGGGCGAGCACCGCCGCGAGGGGCGGCTCTCCCAGGAACGAGAGCGAGACGAGCAGCACCGGGACATGGCGAAGTGCCCAGTTGTACACGGTGTGCCCACCGATGGTGCAGATCAGCGCCAGCCCCAGGCAGGCCATGGCCACCCTCGGCGAGGGGAGGTGCGCGACGCCGGCGGCGGCCGCGGTCACCGCCGCGATGACGCACACCACCGCGTAGACGATCGCCGAATATCCGGCGACCCCGAGATTGGCGCGCACGCTGCGCCCGATCAGCAGGTACCCGGCAAGGCAGAGGCCTCCGGCGATGGCGAGCAGGTCACCACCGAACGCGGTGCTGTCGACGCGGAGATCACCGGCGCAGGTCACCACCGTTCCGACGATCGCGAGCCCGCCTCCCATCAGCACCTGACGGGAAACGCGTTCTCCGAGCAGGCGTTTCCCGAGCGGCGTCACGATGATCGGATGGAGCGAGACGAGCAGGACGCTCGCCGCGATCGACGTGTACTTGAGTGACGCGGTCCAGAGTAGGAAGTGGCCGGCCAGGAGCACGCCGCTCACCAGCACCAGTCCGAGCTGTGCCGTGCCCTTCGGCAGCACGCCGCGCCGCGCGTCGCGGACGACCCAAGGAGCGAGCACCACGGCGGCCATTCCCATGCGAACCCACACGATCGTCGCCGGGTCGTCGTCGGCTTTCGTGATGAGGATCGCTGAGGACGAGACCGCGACGGTGGCCGCGACCAGCGCCCACCCAGGCGAGGGGGTGCGCGTGCGCGCGACCGTGACGGTCATCTGTGACGCTCGCGATCCCGTGCCTTCTGCAGCGCCGTGTAGCCGCCGAGGACCTCGCGAATCGTGCCGTCCTCGATGGCCCAGGTGCGCGTGGCCACCGCATCGATCAGCGCCCGGTCGTGGGTCACCAGCACGATCGCGCCCGGGTACTTGACGAGCGCAGCCTCGAGCACCTCCTGAGCCGGGATGTCGAGGTGGTTGGTCGGCTCGTCGAGCAGCAGCAGGTTGGTCTCCTCGATGGCGAGCTTGCCCATCATCAGGCGGGCACGCTCGCCGCCGCTCAGGTCGCCGACCAGCTTGAGCGTGTCGTCGCCGCTGAAGAGGAGCGAGCCGAGCAGGGTGCGGGCGCGCTCCTCGCCGACCGGGTGGGTCGCCAGGAGGTCGGCAAGCACGGTGCGGTCGTCCTCGCCGGCCGGGACGTCGGCGGCCCCGTGCTCGGTGGATTGCCCGAGATCCTGCCGGTAGAGGCGGCGGACGCTGCGCGGACCCAGGGTGAGCGTCCCCTCGAGCGGGGGCAGATCACCTGCGAGCGTGTGCAGCAGCGTCGACTTGCCGCTGCCGTTCGGTCCGATGACGGCGATGCGCTCGCCGGGCACGATGGTGAGCGGCGGGACGAGCAGGAGCGGCGCGTCCCTGCCGATGATGAGCCCGACGCCCTTGAGGGTCACCCGCGACGCCGGCGCGCTGCTGAAGCGCAGGCGGGGCTTCCGGTCGACGGTGGGTGGCGCCACCCGCTCGAGACGGTTCAGCCGGGTCTGGCGGCCGCGCGCCTCGCGAGCCCGCTGACCCGCCTTGTACTTGCGGATGAAGTCCTCCTGGTGGTCGATGTACGCCTTCTGTGCGGCGAACTCGCGACGCCGCCGTTCACGGCGTTCGACCCGGAGCTTGGTGTACTGCGTGTAGTTGCCCGGGTATTCCTCGATCGTCCCTCCGGCAACCTCGATGACCTGGGTGCACACGTTGTCGAGGAAGCGCCGGTCGTGCGAGACGAGCACGAACGCGGTCGAGACCCCACGCATGAAGTCCTCAAGCCACTCGATCGCGGCGAGGTCGAGGTGGTTGGTGGGCTCGTCGATGAGCAGGAGGTCGGCGTCCTGGACGAGGAGCTTGGCGAGCTCGAGCCGCCGCTTCTGGCCGCCGCTGAGCTGCGACGGATGGCGCTGCTGCGTCTCGGTGTCCAGGCCGAGCCCGCCGAGCGCTTCTCGAGCGGTCGCCTCCAGCTCGTAGCCGCCCTGGTCGATGTAGCGATGCTGGACATCGCCGTAGCGCAGCAGCAACGCCTGGGCGTCGGGCCGCGTGCTGTCGGCGAGGAGTGGCTCCAGGGTGGTCATCTCGTGGTGCATCGCGGCGAGGTCCTCGCGCGACGCCATCACCTCGTCGAGGATGGTCTCGGCAACCGGTTCCGGCGCATCCTGCGGGAGGTAGCCGATGCGGAGTCCGCGCTGCCATTCGACCTCGCCCACCGTCGGTTCGCGGGCTCCGCTGATCAGCGTCAATAGGGTCGTCTTTCCCGCACCGTTGGCGCCGACGACGGCGATCCGCTGGCGTGTCTCGACGCGGAACGTGACACCTTCGAGGATGCTCTCTGCACCGAAGGCGACACCCACGTCGCGGAGGCTGACCAGGGACAAGCGGCTACCGCCCCGTCGCGCCCTCGCGGGCGACGATGCGCCGCACGATGGCGACCGACGACGCGTACGTCGAGTCCATGCCGAAGTACGAGAGACCGCGCGCGCCCAGCGTCCGAGCCTGCGTGTACGGCGTGTCGGATGCGTAGTGGATGACGCCAAAATCGATGGGCAGCTTGGAGAAGCTCACCGGCTCGCTGGTCGGGTATCGCACCGGCTGCGTGATCTCGTACACGGCGTTGCAGTATGGACCGGCCTCCATCTCGACCACGGTGAAGGCCTCGCGGTAGTAGAAGTCGAGATAGCCACGGTTCTGCAGGAACGTCCCCTTCACGCTGACAGCGCGCTGGTTGTCCAGTCCGCTGCCGAATCGCAGGTACGGGGCGATGTCTGAGACGGAGAACGCGTTGTCGAGCCAGTACGTCGAGCGGCTGTGCTCATCGTGGACGACGCTGCTGATCATCACATCGCCGACATCGGCGTTGAGCGTCGCGGCCTTGCCGAGGATGTACACGCCGCGAAGGTCAACTGTTTCCGCGACCTCGCGCAGGATGTTGTATGCGGCCAGCCCGAGCGGGTAGTCGATGTTGACGATCACCGCCCGGCTCGCCGCCAGCGCCTGCGCATCGATCGGCAGCACCCGTTCGTCGCACTGTGCAGGATTGACCCGGTCGAGCGGGATCACCTGGGCGGCGACGTCGAGGGCGGTGCGGCTCGTGACGCTCAGGGAGCCCGCCTCGCGCTCCTCGCGGCGCAGCGCGGCGCGCTCGGAATCGGGGAGCAGGCGGAGACGCTCGCGCGCCGCGTAGTAGAGGAAGTTGTTCCAGTGGCCCTGCGCAGTGCCGTCGCGGAAGCGCTGCAGCTCGTCACGCAGGTCGCCGCCACCGTCGCGGTCGACCGCGGCCGAGAGCTCGTCGACGTGGCGCGCGGCGACGCCGGTGAGCAGGTTGGCGATCGCGTGCGAATTGCTGCTCACGAAGTACACGGGACGGTCCAGGAGCGATTCGGACCGCATCA